>OGCI01001803.1_pt1 | contig 16415 bp, 16 predicted proteins | sample 1570021 | NCBI WGS metagenome assembly OGCI01 (sample SAMN06264664, study PRJEB24512) | hot springs metagenome | isolation source: Hot spring water | place: South Africa: Tshipise | collected 2015-06-21 | reverse complement strand
ACTCATCTGTAACGTCAGTGCCGGATGGACCTATCCATGTTCGAGGGAAGGGCCGGTCCTGTCCAGCCACCTCGGAAAGTTGAACACAGGCATACTCTACCCGGTATACAGTGCCTGAAACGCGTTGGATTGCTACCATTATGCCAGATTGCTGTTGGGCAGCTTGCTCCACGGCCACCTTGCCCACGGCGTAGGCCTCGTCCAGGTCAACGGGCGAGGCGTAGAGGATAGCGTTACGTTGTTCGGTGCCGGGAATCTGCCCGCGGACGTGTCCGGCCGCGGGTAGTCCTACCGCGTTCAGGTAGTTCACCAACACCTGGGCTACTGTTGTTGGCCCGGAAGAGAAGGCTGTGTGACCAAACGCATCGGCCCGTCCCCCGGGCTCGACTATGGGGAAACCCTCCGAAACAACGACCAGGGCCCTTCCTCTTTTCCTTACGCAGTCCGTCACAAGGTCGGTGACCTCTTCAAGTGACAAAGGGGCCTCGGGCAGAAGGATTAACAGCGGGAATGTGCGTTCAGGGTCGGCCAAGCGGGCCGTGGCAGGGACGAACCCGATCCTTCGGCCCATCGCCTGCACCACCAGGACGGGATCCGCCGGAGCGGAACCGCGGTTTTCTTCTTCCAAGCACTGTAATATCCAACTCCAGTACCGTGCTACTGAGCCGTACCCCGGGGCATGGTCGACCAGTCGAAGCTCAGGATCCCCCAGATCGTTGTCAATCGTCTTGGGAACACCGACAACGACCAAGGGGTAGCCCAAGGCCCGCGCTGCACCTTCGACTCTGAGGCAAACCTCCTGGGTGTCATTCCCCCCAATTCCGAAGAAGTAGGAGATGTTGTGGGCACGGAGAACCTGCACCACTCTCCTCAAGTCGTCTTCGGCCGAAAGGCGGTACCGCGAGGTTCCGATTGCCCCGGCCCCAGGTGTAGTGCGGAGAAAGGCGATTTCCTCCTCTTGTTGAGCAGAAAGGTTGAGCAGTTCCTCCCTTAGCAAACCTTCTACTCCGTGCCAAGCCCCATACACAGTCCCGAAGATGTCCGGCCTCTCCCGGCATCCTTCAACAATCCCTCGCAGCGAGTTGTTGATCACTGCGGTAGGGCCGCCTCCCATCATGATCACGACACCAGCGCGTTTCACAATTGACCTCCCGAGAACGCTATTCCGTCAGTTGGCCTGTATCTGTTAGGCAACGCACTTTTGGCAGTGAGAACAGGGCCCCCACGGAAGACGGACTGGAGCTTGCCCATGGGATCCTCGGATGAGCAAAACGGCCAACCCCAGTGTGGAACAAGACGTCCCGCTCTCTTTCGCCTAGCGTTCGTTGTGATCGTTCAGGATAGCGCGTCGGCAGTGGCGATGGGGGATCAACGCGGGGACAACTCCGACCGTCTCGGTCTTCAAGAGTTAGCCTTAGGATAACGTGTGCCGGCACCAGTTCGCTGAAGTCCGCTTTGCCGCCATCCTGCCCCCACGGTACGCGATCTAGGCGCGCGGGTCCGAGGGCATCAGTGAATACCCATTTTAGGATGAGCATGCCATTTATTGTACCAAAGCTGTGCCGCACACCCAGTCGGGAAGCGACCCGCCAAAGGAGCTGAGGCCCGATGAGGATCGAGAGCCAGCACCGGCAATCACTATCTCCTGTTCGTCCAACCTGTCTCGAATTTCCTGACGCTTGTCCTCGCCCAGGTCCCGGATACCACGTGTCCGAAGTGTGGACCGCTAATAAAGACCCGCCATCGCCTGTCTACTCCACATCCCGGACTCTCTTCTCAACGACACAACCACCGCAGGCTCGCCAGGCCTTGGGGAAGCCCAAGGCCGTACCCAGAGCTCGTGCTCTGAATCGTGAGGCCCTCAGTTTCCCTGGGATCTCCATCGTCACGGCTCACCGCGCGTTCGCAGTCCTGCCAGGCTCCTCCCTCGCCCGTGTTTGGGAATGCAGGGTAAAGAAACGTGTCGGATCCTAATGCGGGCTGACTTTGTGGGATCCTTGGGCACTCCGGACTTCCCGATGTGTCCGAAAAGTGGCTGAGGGCACGCGCAATCCCCCGCCAATCCGAGGGTCTCTCCAGCAACCCCGGGAGCCGCAGTGTCAGGGAATTCAATCCGATCTTATGTCCTTGCGCTTCTAAGTTCCGGAGCAGCTGCTCAATTGGAGTTGTCGCTGAGTCTGATTCATCCACGGCAAGCTTGAAATCAAACGGGCTTTCGATCCTCTGGGTGATACTTCGGAACGCGGGTGTGGCACATCTCGTAGGCTGGCGACACTTCACGGCTGCCCAAATCCCGGCTCCTCTTGAGAACTCGAGCACGCCCACATCTCTGAGCTGAAAAGACTTCTCCGGGTTCTCGTTTTCCCCTGTAGGTCCGTCAAGCAAAGCCTCAAGGGAGCAAGCAAAATGCTGGTGGGGGAGTTTCCCAGTTGGCACGACAAGGTCGGATGGGTCGCACGTGAACGCGGGAAACCCCTGTTGGGCCGGACAGAGGGCGTCGTCCGAACCCCTCAAGAGGCTCGCCTTGGTCGCGAATCCCCTCTGGGGACCTGCAGAAGCGGCGCTGAACAGGGCGTAGGTAGGGGCATGGACAAGTGTCCCAGCAATCGGCGCGTCCTTCTGCCCCGACCGTTGGGCCACAATGCGAAATACCCGGCCGACACACAAGGAGAGGTTGTAGTTGGGCGTGGCGAGCCCGAGGCGATCTCCCGACTTGTGGGTTCTTGGTGGCCAAGGATCGCCGGGGGGGACGCCCAGGCCTAAGCGCGCCAAGACCAACGCCTCGGCAGGGAACAACGGCCAAAGCTTAGCCCTTGTGGGAAGGGCTTGCCCGTCAAACGGCAGAAGCGGTGGGGAGATGCCCGAGAGTCTGTCAATCCACCTGCGAACAGCCCCAATGGTCAGGCCTGCCAGGACTGTTGTCCCGTATGGCCTATATCCTGCGGGCATCACGCCAGGCAAGACCACTGCGAACGCAACCTCTGACTAGCAACGAACACAGCCTGCGCGTTTGGCTTGGGGAAGCACTCCAGAATGACGTCCCTGCGGTACCCCGTCTCTTCCAGAGCCTCCCACACCAGGGCGAAGTTGAGATGACCATGTCCGGGGGGGCAACGGTTCGAGTCCGCGACATGGACGTGGAAGAGGCGGTCTCCAGCAGATTCAATTGCCCTCTGGATGTGCCGTTCTTCGATGTTGGCATGGAATGTGTCAAAGAGCACACCAATGTTTTCTGCCCCAACACGCTCGAGCATGGCCAACGTTTCGTTCACCGTGTTGAGGAGCTGCGACTCATAGCGGTTGAGGGGTTCCAGAGCCAAGTCCACCGACGGTGCACTGCGGGCGCACTCGCGGAGAGATTCGACAAGCAAGTTCAGGTCGCCGGCGGAGCCCCTGAGCAGTCCCACGATGACCAACGCGTGGAGCGAGGTCGCAAGGCGCATGTGTGCTTGCACTCGCTCCACGCTCTTGCGGCGCACCACGTCATCCGGGGAGGATAAGGAAAGCCCTTCTAAGGTTGCAGCCTGGCCCGTGGCGAGAGACGAGACACGAAGCCCCGACCTGGCAAGAGCTTCTGTCACATCTTGTACATTCAACCGGGCGGGATCCGTCACCGCCAGCTCAACCGAGGAGCACTCGGCCTCAGCGACCTTTCGCAGGGCTGTAGGCCATTCTTCGGGTTCGAACGGGGAGAACGGCGTAGGGTCCTGGAGCGGAACAACCAGCCCGAGGGACCACTTCGCCGTCCTTCCTTGCTTCATCCCAGGGACCATAGCGCGCGATCCGGGGGTACCTTGGATCAGAAGCCGCGCCGCGGCAGGGCCTGCACGGGTTTCCATCCGGGGCTTCCCGGCTCCCGGAGGTACGGTTCGAGTTCCTCCGCGGTGCGTAGGGTCACCTTTTCTACTGGGGGGACTGTCCCGGGTGGAAACGCTTGGAGGATTTGGTCGATGACCAGGGTGAGGTAACAGAGGATGGCGGCGATCGGCCGCTTGGCCTTTTGGGCTGAGGCCCGCGTGGGGTCCCCCAAAACACCTTCAGGTGCACCGGCAATCTCAATGGCCATGTGCCCCTCCCCCTCAGACCACTTGTGCGGACGCCGGTAGGCGTCCACCGCCGTGTCAAAGTGACCGATGGGAAGCAAGTTCACCCCTGTCGTCCTCTGAGCAAGTCCCATGTCGACCATCCCCTCGGGGAAGATGAGGAGAGCCACAGAAGTTTCAGCTTCGTCGGCGTGAACAAAGTCTGTCTCCAAGGAGTCCTGACGGCCCACAGGGAAGAAGAACTCTCTCACCGCGCGATGCCAATCCAACACCTGGAATACCCCGGGGAGCTGGTATCGGTACATGAATTCGTGGAGAGCCGACTCCAGGATCCAGAGTTGCCCGTGGTTGTTCACGATGATTTGTTTGCGAAAGCCGTCGTTCCAGAGTCCCAGCATCACGTGAACCAGCGTCTCTCGCACCACCAGTTCAGGAAGAATCACTGTCCCTGGCATCCCGACATGGTGGTAGGGATGCCCTCCATAGTTGAGGGGAGGAAGAGCAAGGTTCACGGGCTTGCCGCCTCTCAGGGAATGGCGCCGCACAGCCTCGCATATCTGCGTGACCATGAAGGTGTCCAAGCCCGAGATGGTGTGACGACCATGGTTCTCCGTACATCCCACGGGAATCAGCACTACGTCGTTCTTCTTGCGGTTCTCAACTACCTTAGCTCTAACTGTAGTCTGAATGTAGGTTCCCGGTTTGCCTAGTTCCGGCGGAGAAGGTACTCCGTACTCGGCAAGGATCCGGTCGATTTCTGTCTCCGGTGCTTCCCAGATGCGCTTCTTCAGTCGACCAACTTCCGAGTCCTCAAACACAATCGCAGGGTGATCTGTCGTGATCCACGTACTCATGGTTCCTCCTGGCAGGACTAGGGCATCACCACGATTTTCCCGTCCACGCGTTTGGTCGCCTGTTTGATGGCTTCCAAGGCCTGGCCGAGAGCAAACCGCGCCGTAACTATCTTGGAGTTGTCCACAAGACCAGCTCCCATCATGCGGATCACGGAAGGGAAGATTCCGTAGCCGGAGTGACCTTGGGCCCCGAACAGCTTGGCTTTGCGGGTTTGAAAACGTTCCAAGTACATCGGAACCCGTTGCGCCGCTCGGCCGACCACGGCGATCTTCCCTCCGATTGCCATTGCCTTCTCCATTGCAGGTATGGTTCTCTCTGGAGCTCCTGCGGCCTCTACAGCAAGGTCGACTCCTTCACCGTGGGTGAGTTCAAGCAGGGCTTCCGCCGCGCCGGTCCTGGAAGGATCTAGCACGTAGTCGGCACCCACGTTGTGGGCAAGTTTCTGGCGGATTGGGGAGACCTCAAACGCTATCACCTTGGTTGCTCCCGCTGCTTTTGCAAGTTGAACAGCCGCCAGTCCTATGGGGCCAGCACCGAAGACGGCCACGTACGCCCCGGGACGAATGCCCCCCGCGCACTCGAAGATTGTGTTGTAGGCCACGCACGTCGGTTCGACGGTTGCAGCAACCGTCCAGGCTGTGGTCGTGTCGGGATAGCGCTCGAAGATGGGGTCTACCTTCCAGCAGAGCTTGGCCGGGACCACAATGTACTCGGCCATTGCCCCGGGGACGGTGAAGCCAATCTCTTCAAGGTTAAGGCATTGGTTGGGAAACCCGTCGCGGCAAGGTCGGCAATACCCGCACCAGACCATCTCCTCTGCCGTGACCCTGTCCCCTCTGTTGAGGTGTGCTCCCTCCGGCCCGGGACCCTTTTCCACCACTTCCCCTGCGAATTCATGGCCGATGACCGTGGGGAACTTGGTGAGACCTGGGTATAGCATGTAGCCGTTCGTGTCCGTCTCATAGAAGTGCACGTCGGAACCGCAAATTCCGCAGGCACAAACCCTTAGGAGGACTTCGCCCGGCCCAGGTCTAGGATCGGGCACGTCCTTGACCTCCAGCTGTGGATGGCGCCAGACGTTGGAACCCTCCAGCGCCTTGCCTGACATGCCTTCAAACTCGGACACCACATAACCAGGGCGGGGCTCCCATCGGGCCGAGAGAACAAGAGCTTTCATGCTGCCTCCTTATGCAAGTCTGCATTGTACGGCTTACTGAACTGTCTGCAACGTGAACTCGCCTCCTCCAAGGTGACCGGCCGCCGCTCGACCAACGATTGCTGAGCAGCCTGGGCAATCAACACGGACATTCGCCCATCCTTGCCTCCTACAGGCGGCGGTTTGTCTTCTAACACCGCGTCCACGAAGGCCTGGGCTTCACGCACGAAGGACTCGGCGTAGCGGTCCAAGAAGAAGTGAAACATTCGAGAACCGTGTGCCCCAGACCGGTCACTGTAAAGAATGGTTTCGATGCGGGGATTCTCCACCTGGAGCAGTCCCTTCTCTCCCAGGACCTCAACCCTTTGGTCGTACCCGTAACAGGCGCGGCGGCTGTTGTCGATGATGCCTAGGGAGCCACTCCGGAAACGGAGAACAACTACGGCCGTGTCCACATCCCCTAGGTGGCCAATCTGTTGGTCGACAAGCACGCTTCCGGTGGAAAAAACCTCCGTGACTTCTTGGTCCAAGAGGAACCGGGCCATATCAAAGTCATGGATGGTCATGTCCAGGAAGATTCCGCCGGAGACTCTGAGGTAGTCGAGCGATGGAGGAGCGGGATCCCTGCTGGTGATTCTGAGGACCTCAGGTCTTCCAATTACCCCGTCGCAGATCATCTGGCGAATCCTGGCGAAATTGGGGTCGAAGCGGCGGTTGAACCCGATCTGCAGCTTCACCTGGGCCTTCTGCACCATGTGGAGGGCCCGGTCGATCGAAGGCAAGTCCAGTGCGATCGGCTTCTCGCAGAAGATGTGTTTGCCGAAACTCGCGGCAGCCTCGATGAGAGGCGCATGAGTTTCTGTGCTAGTGCAAATGAAAACGGCCTCAATCTCTTTGTTCTCCAGGATGCACAGGGGATCTCCAAACGCCTGGGGGATGCCAAGCTCCCTGGCGCATTGTCTGGCCAGCTCCTCTTTTATGTCGGCGACGGCTAGGACGCGGGCCCGGGAAACCCGGCCGACGAGGTTCTGCGCGTGCAGGCTACCGATTCTGCCAGCACCCAAGATTCCAATGCGGAGTTCTTTCATCCACTCTCCTCTCGCTCGGAGGGCGTCAGTTTCCATCCCGCATCTGCAAGTGCCTGTACGCAGGATTGGAATGCCATCCGAGCAACCAAAGGCGGTTCCAGATCGTTGTACTTGGGGTGAAACACCTCAACCGAAACTGGCCCTGTATAGCCAGTCCTTCTGACAGCTGCTAGGATGGGACCTAAGTCAAGGCCTCCTTCCCCGGGAAGAACCCGATCATCGTCTGTCAGTTCCTCGATGGCCTTGCCTGTCACCTGCGCGTCCGACAGGTGCACCAACCCGATGGACTTGGGCGGAAGCTGCTGGATCGTCCTCTCTGACGCCGCGCAGACTGCAAGGTGGAAGGTGTCGAGGACTAGACCGACACCTACACCTTGAGCCAACCGATAAGCTTGGGCTAGGCTGGACAAGGCGTGCGTGGGGAATCCAATTAGCTCGTATAGACAGGTGGTGCCCGCTGCAGAGCCCACGGCCACGATCTTCTCCAGTAGCTCTCGGGCCCTCTGGAAGCCCACGTTTGCCTGTCCTGGGACAAGGATGATCTCTCGGATTCCTGCCGAGGAACCCAGGTTGGCTATGCTGTGCATGCGGAACACCAACTCTTCCGGGGGAGAGGCGAATAGGCCTTCCAACGAATTAAGGGGGAGCCAACAAAGACCAACTGACTCGCGAATCGCGTCGGCCGAGCTGACGTGGGTCCTCTTAGCGTATGTTTGTAAGGCATGGACGCGGGCCTCGTATCCTGTGAATCCGGCCTTGGCGGCACATGCCAACCCAGTGATGATGTCCGCCTGCGAGATGGTGGAACCGTTCAGCCCAAGAACAGTGGGTTCGCATTTCATGTGTCACCCCTGTGCCGATGCAGGAGCTCTGTGGGAAGGAGCTCCCGGAGTTCAGCTATCGTTTGAATCACAGCTCTGGCCCTGCATCGTAGCTCGTCGGGTGCGTGACGCATGGCCACACCGAACCCAGCCCACTCAATCATGGAGAGATCGCTCATTTGGTCGCCCACGGCTACAACCGATTCTGGCTGCAGTCCGGTCTTCCTGCAAAGCCAGCTTAGCGCCTCACCCTTCGAGACGCCCCAGGGCAGCAATTCCAGGTATGATTGTTCGGACTGGGTGACGGCAACTTGGGAAAGTCTGTCCCTTAGGTCTTCCACGATCGCTCGAAGGGTGGATCGGTTTCCAATTGCAAGGATCTTAAGGGGGGGCTGGGAGATGGCTTGAGCCAGGTCTCCCACTTCCTCTGCTCGCAGGCCTTCTTTGGTGAGGAACCCCATAATTGCTGGGGTCATCCGCTGGACGTGGACAACGGGCTCATCAGTGCTTAGGTACACCTGGGCTTCCAACGGGTATGTGCTAAGTACCTGCAGGGAGTACGCGGCGACGTCAAGGGGAATTCTCTTTTCGCGAAGCGTTCGGTTGGTCACAGGGTCCCAGATGATCGCTCCATGAAATAGAATGACAGGAAAAGCTATGGAGAGTTCTTGAATATATCGCTTGGCAGAAGCCAGCGATCGTCCCGTGGCTAGAGTGATTGTAAGCTTCCCTTGTATCTCGTGCAGGAACTCCTTAATCTTGGGGGACAGTTGCCCAGTGTCAGTCAAGAGTGTGCCGTCGAGGTCGAAGACAATGAGCTTGGGGCCCCTCATTGTTCGCGCAAGATATGAATGGTCCTGCGGTGCAGGCGTAGCCCAACCAGGAGTCCCGGTTCAAGAAAGCCTTCTTCCTGAGGGTTGAGAACCTCGATGTTGATGGAGGTTCCTTCCCACAGCTCTACGCGGTAGGTCCCCAAAGAACCCGTGTAGTGGGCAAAGATGACCTTGCCCATCAGATCCCCGCTTTCGGGAGGCGCCAGGTCGACAGCTTCAGGTCGGATCACTGCGGTAACTGTCTCCCCCACAACTAAATCGGGAAACCCAGACACGGAGATGGTTTTTCCGTTGGGAAGCTCTAGTTCAGTCTGTTCGTCCCTGACAGCCTTGACCTTGACGTGTAAAAGGTTAGCTCGGCCAATGAAATCTGCCACGAAAGCGTTGGCGGGCTTGGCATAGATCTCGTAGGGCGTGCCGATCTGCTGAACACGCCCTTGGTTCAACACCGCAATGCGGTCGGAGATCGCCATCGCCTCTGCCTGATCATGAGTGACGTACAGACTTGTGATTCGTAGCTCCTTCTGGATGCGCTTGATGTGCTCCCTGGTTTCTACGCGCAGCTTGGCGTCGAGATTGGACAACGGCTCGTCAAACAGGAGAACTTGAGGGCTCACAACCAAGGCTCGGGCCAACGCCACGCGCTGTTGTTGTCCTCCAGACAGCTTGCTTGGGGGACGGTGTTCCAACCCTGCAAGCCCAACGAGGCCCAGGGTAACCCTCACTCTATCGCGGATCTCCCTTCTGGGGACCCGGCGGGTCTTCAGGCCAAACGCGACGTTCTCGAAAACGGTCATGTGTGGGAAAAGTCCATACGATTGAAATACCGTAGCCGTGTTGCGGCGCTGAGGGGGAACGTGGGTGATCTCTTGGTCGCCCAGATAGATGGCTCCCCCGTCGGGATCCTCGAAGCCCCCCACGAGCCGGAGGGTTGTGGTTTTTCCGCAACCGGACGGCCCAAGGAGAGTTACAAGTTCTCCTTTCCCCACAGCGAGGTTGAGGTGATCCACAGCCACAACGGCCTCTCGTCTTGCTCGGAACACTTTCGTCAGTTCCCTAAGTACAAGTTCAGCGAGCATGTTTCCCTCTTCTTAGGAGAACTCTTCCCACAAGGAAGTCGAGGAGGAAGATCGCCAGCATGACAACCACCACAATAACCACGCCGTATGCTGCCGCTTGAGACAGGTCTGCATTGTCCACTTCGTGAAGGAGGGCGACAGTGATGAGTTGCCATCGGGCAGACACCACCATGATCACGGCCGAAATGGAGGTGATACAAGCCGAGAACATGTAGGCCATGCCAGCCACCACTGCGGGAGCAATCAGAGGGAGGGTAATTCGCCGGAACGTCCTAAAGAAGCCTGCTCCTAGATCAGCAGCGGCCTCGTCGATTGTGGGGTCAACCTGCTGAAGCATGGCAATGCCCTCCCGAATGCCTACAGGCATCCGTTGGAAGATGAAGACAAGGACGATGATGGCAGCTGTACCTGTAAGCTGGATAGGAGGTGTGTTAAACGCGAGGATGTACCCAATCCCTACAATAATGCCGGGAACAGCGAAGTTCATCATGGACAGGAAATCCATGGTCGCTCTGCCCGGGAACCTCTTTCGGGACACTAGGTAGGCGATGAGAACGCCGAGAATTCCTCCCAGAGGTGTGGCGATGCCCGCTAGCTTGAGGGTGTTCGTCAGGTAGGTGGCCCCTGTACTGAAAACGTAGGCAAAGTTCTCCAAGGTCAAGCTGTAGTTCACCCCCCAGAGCTTCGTGAAAGCCCCGTAGAAGACCATCCCGTAAAAGAGGACTACTATTGTCGAAAGAAGGCAAACCACGCCAAACAGAGGCCATTTGATCCAAGGTTCAGTGCTCCTTAGGCCCGCGGTCGATGGGCGTCCTGTCACGGTCACGTACGATCGCCGTGTCACCCAGTACCTCTGCAGGATGAACGCCACTACAGTCGGAATCAAGAGTATGACGCACAACGTTGCTCCCAGGGGCAGGTTGTACATCCCCGTAATCGCCAAGTAGGCTTGGACCGTCAATACAGGGAATCGCCCCTGGATCACAATGGGGTTTCCAAAGTCCTCAAGTGAACGAATGAGGAGAAGGAGGATTGCTGCAGCCAATCCAGGCGTGGCCAGAGGGAGGGTGATGCGCGTAAACGTGCGCAGTTTGGAAGCCCCTAGGTCGAGGGCCGATTCCTCCAAGGCTGGGTCGATTCCCGCTAGAACCCCTTCCAGAGTCATAAATGCGAGAGGAAAGTAGGCAAGGGTTTCGGTCAGAACGAGGCCGGGCAAGCCATAAATGTTCCAGGTGAATCCCCAATTGGCCTGCACAAAACGGGTGATGATGCCATGTCGACCCAACAGAAGGATAGCTGACAGAGCCAAGAGGAAGGGGGGAGAGATGATGGGCAAGGTTGCGATCCAACGGAACACGGCCTTCCCTGGGACATCGGTCCTGGTTACCACATAGGCGAAGATGAAGCCTACCATGGTCCCAGCCAAGGCTACCAGCGTACCGACGGTAAGGCTATTGAGGAAAGGGCGGAGGAGGTACGGTCGCCCCTCGAGGAAGTACTTGAAGTAGGTGGGGGCGAACACTCCCCGCGGGAACAAGCTCGTTTGAAGAACCCGCCCCAGGGGAAACGCTATGAACAGTCCAAGGCTTGCGAAAACCAATACAACAACGACAAACAAGCCAGGATCGCGAACCAATCGCCGAAGCTCGTTCCTCATTGGGGTAAAGAAAAGAGGGGCGAGGGCTCCCTCACCCCTCCTCGCTCTTCCTAGAAACCTGTGAGCTTCTGCCATTCAGCAATGAGCCGGTCGCGATTCAGGGCAGCCCACATGGCGTCGTAGGCAACCAGTTTGATCATGTCGGCGGTAATCAACCCTTCCGCCAGTTCGGCCTCAGGATTCAAGGGGACGCGGGACCAGGCTTTGAACAGAGATTGAGCCTCAGCCGAAAGCATCCAGTCATAGAAGATCTTAGCAAGGTCGAGTTGGGGCCCGCCCTTGATAAGAGCCATAGCGCCAATCTCGTAACCGGTCCCCTCCTCGGGGAAAGACAGTGTTACCGGGTACCCCTTGGCGGTTCCCTTGGCGATGACGTCGTGGGAAAAAGCTATCCCCACGGCAACCTCTCCCAGGCCCACCTCCGTAACCGGGGCTGACCCGGCTCGGGTGTAGTGCGACACCACCGTGGAAAGTTTGCGCTCAAATTCCAGTCCTTCTTTCTCACCGAAAAGGAACACCAAGGTAGCAAGACGCGTGTAACCCGTTCCGGAGGTGTAGGGAAAAGCCATGGAAATCTTGCCCGCGAATTCGGGTTTCAGGAGGTCACTCCAGGATCGGGGTGGTTCCAAGCCGTTCTTCTTAAGGAACTCGGTGTTAGAGGCAAAGGCAATAAAGCCGGTGTAGATACCAACCCAGAATCCGTCGGGATCCTTGAATCTCTCGGGCAATAGTTGCCAGCCCAGGGACTCTTTGAATGGAGCCAGAAGACCTTCTTGTTTGGCTAAGATGAAAGTGTCACTGGGCCCCCCGAGCCAGAGGCTCGCTCCCGGCCTCCCAGCTTCCGCTCGCAGTCGGGCTAACAGCTCTCCCGCCGACAAGCGGACCCACTCCACCTTGATGTCCGGGTACCTTTGCTGGAAAGCTCCAATGTAGATCTTGGCTTCGTCAACATCGAACGCCGTGTAAATGTTAAGGACCTTCTGACCCCAGGCTGCCGCAACTACAGTCAACAACAGCAACGCGCCTACGCACCACTTCTTGCACATCCTCATCACCTCCCCGACACCACAACAGCCGGATTGCGCCAACAACAACCAAGTCTTTCCTTCCGACCGCTCTCACCCCCTCTCTTTCCGGGATGTTCCTTCCATCGCAGAATTACACTCCCTGAACCTTGCCCCGTAATTGGGGAGCCCCATCATTATAGGATCAAGCCCGGGCAGGGTCAACTGCCGGATCTTGTGTGCCAGGAGACCGTTCCCTGGCCGGGAAGGTGCTGAGCAGCCCTGTGGTGGGGGGCATCCGTCTCAGGAGAAGGCTCGGGACAAGGCAGGAAGGAACCGAGAGCGGATCGTGCCTGCAGGGAAATCCATGCACGAACCTAGACACATGAATCGTAGGAGAGCCCGGGGTGCACCGTAGCTGTGGCCGCGGGGCGGAGACCGTCGCGGGAGCCGGAGGCCCGAGACTTCGCTCAGCAGTCGGCCCGGCACTATGCGGAGGACGGTGTGGAGGGATTCTGGGCAATTCCTTTGGCCCTGTCACCTCTCCCACTCCGACCGAGGTCCCGATCCAGACGGTGGGTCCGAGGGCCAAGACCACAGCGGGCTACGGCGCAACGCAGCTCATCTGCGACTTGGGACGATGAGAGGGTTTGCTTGGCCGACAGCCTGTGCTTCATGCGGCTGGGCACGCTACGGGGAGGCCAGGTCGCACAGCCGATTCCCTGCCGGATGAAATGCTGGGAGACCTTGAGAGCAACTTTCCTGGCTGCCCCGGCCGGCTCGGGCGAGCCACGCTTTTCCTTGTAGGACCGCGCTGGCTTCGAACCTACTCAACCGGACAAGACGCTGCAGTTGGATCAAGTGTCTCCGTCAAGCCCAACGACGGCCAGTTGTACTTGCCTTTCCTGGGGAAGTGATAGGGATGACAGGGGTTCCTCCTTACGGCGGCACGGCGGGCCAGTGCCACGGCCACCGTGGCCGCAGTACCGACGAAGGGAGGGACGGGCAACCCGCCTTCCTCGCACCGGCGCCTAACGGAGGAGGGCTCGCCCAAGGTTCGCGCTCTTCGCGGCCCTGCAGCTCGACCGATGCAGTTGTCGGCTGTCCGCTTGGTAGCGTAAGGATCTCGCTGCCGCTTTCCCCTCAACCCCCACGCTCTTCCTTCACCCGAACCGTCTTGTGTTGACAAGGTCTCCATGGAGGTCGCTGGCAGGGGGAGCGTGACGGCCATAGGCAACCCCAAAGGTCACGCCGATTGCACTTCCAACGCCGTGTTGCCTTAGGCTTGTTCCATCAGCAGACGAACCTCTTCCCACGAACCGCGGAATGGGCCAGGCCGCTCAAGCTTAAGTGTCGTAACCGCGGCAGCGAACTTTGTCGCGCTGGAGGGGTCATCGCCCACGAGTCGTCGGCCGAGGTAGGCAGCGAAGCAAGTGTCCCCGCGGCCCGTGCGGCCCTCCGTGGACCGAGGTCGAAACGGGGCCTCGTGGAACTCACCGTCGGCCAGGACCAAGACGCCTTCCTGGCTAGTCAGCACCACTTCTGTGGGGCCAGCCTGAGCAAGTTCCCTTGCTGCCTCCCGCCTGTCCGGCCGACCTGTGAGGGCAAAGGCTTCCCTGTCGTCCACCTTGAGGTAGCGCACCATAGGTAGGACTTGATCCGCTTCTGGCCAATCTGCTGTTACAAGCTCCCCTCGTCTGACCTTGCGGAGACAGCCTTGGACATCGAGAGCCATAGGTCCCCGGGAAGCCACTGCTCTTAGAAAGTGGAGGTCTACTTCACCTGCGCTCACGGTTCCGACATACTGAAGCCGCGCTTCTACGGGGGGGAGATCTTCGGGTTGGAAGGTTCCAGCAAACGCACGTTGGTAGCACGTTCGCTTGTCTGAACGAGAATCAAGCACGTTTTCTATGCTTGTTGTCTCGTTCGTGAAGATCGGGTAGACGGCCGCCCCAACTCTCCGAAAGTCGTGTAGGAGACCGGCATCACCGACCGCCAAGCGGGTGACTACGGCTACACGGAGGCCCAGCCACGCAAGGACCAGACCTCCATAGTACACAGCCCCTCCCGGCGAAATAGTCCGTTGATCTCCTCGTACAATTATCGTCTTGTCCAGATGGCCAATGACTGTGACGTCCACCCGTTCGCGTTGTCCCCTTCGCACTTTTGATCCTCCTTTGGTCGTCAGCCCACAGGTGGACATCTCCCAAAATGCCCAATTGTCCCATTCGAAACACTATCCGCTGTAGATCGGTCGATCTGCACGGGCGGTTGGGCGACCGTCTCTCGTCGGCTTGGAAGAAGAGAACCGCAACCGAGCTTGTCGCGGTCCCTCAAGGACCTCGCCTTCAGAATAACTACGAACCCCGGCTCCACGGTTTCGGCGACTGCGTAGGCAACGATGACCTTTGCTACTGTGGTAGCTGGGCTCTCGTCGCGCCGGCGAGGCACGTCGGGGGCGGTCGGTGGCCCGTCCATTCGGTGAAAGCCCCCTCCAGGGTTTGTCACCGGTTCGCAGATGGGTTGCTTTCTTGGAGGGTCTTCTGGGCCCCATACCTTTGGGTTCCTTAGGTTGCCAAGCTGTTCGACCTCGAGAAGTGCTCGACGAGTGTCATGTCGGCCGACAGGCAGTACGTCCTTCCCTCTCGTGAAGCGGGAATCAGGCAGAATAGGTTCTTCTGTTCGAGCGCACCCCTCTGGGTGAGTGACGTTCACTGTCCTTGATGCGAACAGGGTCCCTTGCACCGCGGCCGGCCTCAGAAGGTCAGGCCAGCCCAGCTGTCGGTAGGAATTGCCATTGGCCGCGCAGAGGGACCCAGAAGATCTAGGCGCTCGAGTCACTTGCCCCTCATGGCTGTGCGGCAATGAAAGCGTCGGCAATGTTTTGGCCCTCCACTTCTGCCGCACGGCACCAACAGCCGACTGGGCCCCGTCCCATATGGCCCCCTCTCTCGGGAGGCATATGGGCGCCCGACCAGCGGGACCCAGCCCTCCGCCTCTTTATCCAACTGATCCGCACCCCGGGGAACTTGGAGCACCGTGGTGCGATGGGCCTCTGAACCCTTGGCCAAAGCCGCGAAGCCGATCACAATCCATGCTTTTACAAGAAGGTCCTGGGGGCGTCAAGTCCTTTGACCGTGGGGCAGCAGTCACCTGGGCAAAGTCCGGAGTCAATGAGTCGGTGGGAAGGGCGGAGGTCTTGTTGAGGGCGAGGTGCCGGCGGGGCAAGAGGAGGTGCGCTGAGCGCATCTGGTTTCCTTTCCCGATTCCGGGTGCCATTGACATGAGCGTTGCTTTCGGTCTACCTCTTGGACTTGGTCTTGCATCCCGCGCCACAGCCCTGCTTTTCCCTCTTGCTTGCTGAGGACGCGTGTCCACTGCTTCTCGAGCTGGTGCGCCAGGTGGTTGTTATCTTCAATAGTGGGCGGTACCCTTAGTCTTCGGTGAGTCAAGGCTTCGGTCGGGAGCATCGGTTGGCCTACCGGCGGGAAATCGATCAGGTCTTCCAAGGGGTCAGCGCCGCGACGGGCAGGTGTTCTCCTTCCGTGTCCTTGCCAAGGAAGACCCCACCCCCAGGATCGCCATCGTGGTAGGCAGGAAGGTGGGCAAGGCCGTGGTCCGCAACCGGGTCAAGCGGGCGGTCCGCGAAGCCTTCCGCAAGAACAAGCAGTTGTTCGCCCACCTGGATCTGGTCGTCGTTCCCCGCCCGCTTCCGGGGGTCAAACCTTTACCTTTTGATCGACTTTGGCTGTCCCTCTACTTACCATAGCTCGGCCCCTTCAAATTCAATAACCTCCTGGTACGGTCTACCACACTGCCCACCAGAAGAAACCGGTGAGCGCCTGATCGCCCAGGGGTAGCAGGTGCACGGCAGTCGGC
>OGCI01001801.1_pt1 | contig 16420 bp, 9 predicted proteins | sample 1570021 | NCBI WGS metagenome assembly OGCI01 (sample SAMN06264664, study PRJEB24512) | hot springs metagenome | isolation source: Hot spring water | place: South Africa: Tshipise | collected 2015-06-21 | reverse complement strand
CGTCTGCGACGTGTTCGTATAATTCGGTCTTTCTTCTGGCATCTTCAAAAGCCCCCTTCACCAGTTGCGAGCAAAAGAATCCGTTGAAACGATGCGCTCCTCTTGGCACGCTCAGCCAGCATCGACGATCGTCGGCAAGAGAATGTATGCTTTTCGCGCGAGTTTGTCGAGCGCTCCGGCTCGCACTTCCCTCACCTTTCTTGTCCCCTCCGCGCCAAGTACGCGAATCATCTTGCGCCCCGTGCGCGGGAGTTGGAACTTCCCCGATGCAACTGCCGCGCGTTTGGGGCATCGCATCTCCCGTCCGTCACGGGCTGACCGACGGCGTTTTCATCAAGGGAAATTCTGTGGATGGAAGCCGCGTCCGTAGAGGTCTTGATAGACCCAGCCGAGGATGCGGATCTCAGCCGTGCAGAGCGCTTCGAGCCAGCACGAAGTCAAGTAGATGGCGCGCTCCTGCAACGTCGGAATTTTGCCCGCCTCCGCAAGCGCCGAAGCACTGTGCGCCGTCTGAAGGCGATAGGCGTCGGCGATCTCGGCGTTGGTGCGCCGGGCTTGATCAAGCGCCGCGAGCAACTCGCCGATCCATTCGTAGAGCGCGCGTTCGTCGCTGTAGGTTGCCAGCGCCTGAAAGACGCCAATGGCCAGCCGATCTTCGGCGCGCGAAAAAGCGAAGGCTTCGCCGTACGTCCGCTCGTCTTCGCGCCGTTTCCACTCGAAGAGTTCTTGGACGGCTGGATGGTTGATGACGGCGACGCGCGGATCGTAGCGCAGAAACCACTCGATCACCGCGGCGAGCGAGGTCGGTTCGATCTCGCCCTGTGCCCCGCGCTGCAAGGAGGGCGGACGGAACTCATCGGCAGCTTTCCCTTCGTTCATTTCGCCGCAAAGTTTAACGGTCCTCGGGCCGAAAACAAAGCCGCGGCGCGATGCACCAGCGCCGTTCATGTATAATCGGCGCTAACCCGTGGGGCGAAGCGCATGAGTTTGGGCACGCAAATCGTTTGGCTCTTGATCCTCGCCGTCCCGGTCGCTTGCATCTCGTGGACTGTGACGCACGAAGAGATCTTTCGCGAACCGCGTGATTTCTGCATCGCCAAGAGCCGCACGTGCCGCCGCCTGTTCGAGCGGAAAATTTTCTACCTGTTCACTTGCGAATACTGCTTCAGCCACTACGTCGCCGCCCTTGTCCTGCTCGTCACGCGCTTCAAACTTCTGTTCAACGACTGGCGCGGCTACTCGATCGCCTTCTTCGCGCTCGTTTGGGTGGCTAACCAATACACGAGCCTCTATAACCGCTTGCGCCTCGACATCAAAAAGGAACGGCTCGACATCGAAGCGAAACAGGTGGAGGTCGAAGAGATGCAAGAAAGCAAATAGCTCTTGGCCGCGCTTGCGCGCTGGCAACCATCAGCGAAAAGAGGCGACGAAGACGCCGCTCCTCAGTTCTCTTCGGCGTCTTCGTCGCGGAGCGCGCTGAACCGATCGAGCGCTACCTCTGGCGGCGTCCCCGAACAGCGCCGAGGCCGACAAGCCCTGTTCCAACAAGTAACAACGTCGCCGGTTCAGGCACAGCGACCTGATTGAGAGACACAACACCCGGCGATAAGTATGAGACGCTCAAGCTGCCGTTTGGGTTGAGCAGAATGGTCAGGATCGTGCCGTTCGGATCGGTGGTTAGAAGCGGCTCGTCGTTCGAGTCGTAGAGCGAGAGGCCGAAAGCGCTTCCCGAAGAGGCGCCGCTCGGCGCGTCGAGCGCTGGACCGGCGAACGTCAAACGGAAAGAGAAGTTCGACCCGAACGTGAAGCCTTGAAATAGTTCGTTGAACCCCGCGCTGTTCGCGATGGTCACCGTCGAAGGCAACGTGCCGCTCGCCCCGCCGCTGTTGGTCGAGGTCGGAGCGAGCGGGCCGCCCGTGAAAGCGAAGTTGGAAATGGTCACGGTCGCGCTTTGCGCAGTCACGTTGCCTGGATTGAATTGAAACGAAAGAAAGCCGCTCGTGCTGTTGATGGCGCTCGTGTTGACGAACACATCGTAGGTCACGGGCGCTGCTTCCGCCTGTGCGGTGGCGAACAACAGCAAAGCAGCGAGCGAAGTTAACAGTGCTTGCCAGCGATTCTTCATCATCGGTCTTTTCTCCCTAGAAGATTCCCGCATAAGTTTTGACCACGTAGCCGATGCGCGCGCTCGACGAACTGCGGAAACGCACGTTCACCGTCACGGCTTCGTTCGGCGCCAGCGCGGCGATGCCAGCGGTGACGTACGGATCGCCGTTGTAAGTGCCGTTGGCGTTGACGAGCGTGACCCCTGATGAAAGCTCGGTCAACACGATCTGCAACGGCCCGCTGATGGTTCGCGCGCTCGTGTTGGTGATGGTGACCGTTCCATTGTATGTGCGCGTCGCGCGATTGTAAATCAACCCGGAACTCGTCGCGCGAACCAGACTCGACACGTCTTCGGGCACGATGGTGACGGAAACGGTCGCCTGCGCGCTCGCGCCATGTGGATCGGTCACGCGATAGGTGAAAGAGTCGGTGCCTGAAGCGCCGGCGTCGGGCACATAGGTCGCCGTGCGATTGCTGTTATCGAACGCGACGCTGCCTTTGGTCGGAGCCGAGACGAGCGTGAAGCTGAGCGCGTCGCCATCGGGATCGCTCGCCTCGAGCGCGAAGCTGAGCGGCGTCGCGTACGTCGCCGTCACGCTTTGATTGCTGGCGATGGGCGCACGGTTAACCGGCGGCAGCGCGAAATAGGCGACCGGCATATCGTGATCCGAAATCCTCTCCGGTCGCGTCGCGTCGTTGCGGAAGGTTTCGGGGAAATCGGCATCGTTGCGTGCATAGGCGAAGCGATTGAAACGCCCGAAGGCGGCTTGATTGACGATGACGTGGTCGAGCACTTGCGCGTCACCGTTGTTCACGTATGAGTACCTCTCGACCGTCGGCAACTGGTCCACCAGATCGATGAAGTCTGGCTCCACCAAGTCGCTCGAGGCGAGCACAACCTGATCGGGCGGCGTCGGCTGCCCGCGCACTGTGCCGATCACATCCACATAGCCGTCGTTGAATTGGAAGGCGTTGTAATCGCCGACCGAGATGATTGGCTCCGCTGGCGCGGAATTTTGCAGCGATTGCAAGAGATTGGCCAGGAATTCGGCTTGCGCTCTTCGCTTGGCGCGCACGCGCGTCCCCTCGTTCGGATCGTTGATGCCTAGGAGGGATCGAAGGTGATTGACCACCACCGTCACGCCGACTCCGGCATCCGCCGCGTCGCGGCGCACACGCGCGCGCAGGACGAGCGGCGGACGATCGTTCAACAATTCCGGTTGATTCGTGATCGGGTTGAGGTAGGTCGCGTTTTTGCCTTCTTGCCGCACTTCGATGACTTCGACGCGACTCGCCTTGACCAGAAAGCCGACGTCGATGCCGCCCTGATCGTTGCCTTCGATCAAGAAGGCTTGGTAGTTCGGATTTGGACGCCCTGCGGCGACTTCGTCATCATTCAATTTGTTAGCGACCGCTTGAAGCGTCGCGATGTTCTCTACCTCTTCGACGCCGATGATGTCGGGCGCTTTCATCACCTGCCGGATGGCCAGCGAAGCCTTGTTCAACCGATTGCTGAAAGCCGTCGGCGTCAACACCGGCTCGCTGATCGCTGGGTCATCGGTCGCGTCGAAGAAGCGCTCCATGTTAAACGAACCGACCGTGAACTCATCCGCCGTCGGATCGGGCACGGCGATGGCGCTGCCTAGGTTCGACACGCTCGGCGGCGTTGCCGCATCTGGCAAGATGGTGTAGGTGCGAAAGCCGAAATCGAGCGGCCCAACGATGTTGGAAACCGTGCTACCCGCCGTGACGTTCAGCGCCGTGGCTCCGGGTTGCGCGTCGCTGTCGATGCGCAGCTTCTCGGGGTTTGCGTCGAAACGAGGCACGCAACACGGCGCGCCAGCGGGCAACGGATCAAGCACCGAAACTCCCGGTTCGCGGAACGGACGCGCCACGCCTGCGATAACGCCATAGAAAACTCCGTTCGAGACAGCGGTCGCGGTCGTTTCATTGACCGCACCGCCCGTCGGCGCGACGACGAGAAGGGTATCGACGCGCACACGCATCCCTTCGTACTTTTCAAGTTGCTCCACCGTTCCCGTGGGCGACGTATCGGCAGGCGTGAGTGTCACCGGTGCCGGCAACGGGTTATTGGTCGAGACGACCGTCACCGTGGGCGAATTGGAGATCTGCGTCAACGGCGGACTGTTCGGGTCCGAAGACGGGCGAAATTCGGTCACCGTACCCGTGACGTTGACGCGATTGCCGATGGTTGCTGCTGGCGGCGGGGCCGAGGAAGTAAAGACGAAGATCCCCTCGGAAGTGTTCGGGTCTCCGTCGGCTTCCGCTTCCGGCGCTTGGATGAAGAAACCGTTCGCTTTCAACCCGGTCACGATGCCGCTCGTCGTCACCGTTTGCCCAACCAGCGGCGAAGAAGATCCCGCGCCCTGAATCACATGGATCGGCGTGATGGAGGGCGGAGGTGACGGCGAGGGTGACGGCGTCGGCGCGCCGCCGCACGGATTGAGCGGCGAGCCGGTGTTGCGCGGCGTCGGTGCGCCCGTTGAGAAATCGGCGTTGTTGTTGTTGGTGTCAGTGCAGCCGTTGCCTGCGCGAAGAGCAGCGGTGGTATTGCTCAAGTTGGCCGTCGGCCCTGCACCCTCGAAGCAGTTGGCCGTGCTGCCGTAGCCGACGAAATCGACGATGTTAGCGGTCGGACAAGTGCCTGTAAGCGCAGTGGTGCTGCTGACGAGGGCGACCTTGCCCGACGTCGCGCTCATGGCGATGTTGCCGGTTGCATCAGGCGTCGGAAGATCGACCGTGCCGCCTGAACCGGCAGCTTGTCGGATCAAGTAGTACTGCCCCGGCTGAAGCGTTCCCGAAAGCGTCGTCACCTGCCACGTCGAGCCGGTGCTCGACGCATACTGCACCGACCAACCGGTGAGGTTCACCGCTGTGGTGCCGCGGTTGAATATTTCGATGAAGTCGTTCCTGTAGGTAGCGCCGCTGTTTCCGCCACCGCCGTAAACTTGGCTGATGACGATTTGCGGCGCGCCGGTCTGCGCGCCAGCGCTTCCGGTCCAAAGGATCGCTTGGTGGAGGGCGAAGATCGCCCCGACTAGAACGGTCAACAGCAAAGATCTGCGGACGGAGCCGCGTCCGATTCCCGTGAGCACGCGAAAATCCTTTCTCTCCGAAGAGGACGTCGTTGTCAGAACGTTTGGGGAAGAGCGCCGCCTTTTTACACGCGCCAGCGCGGGCGCGTCAAGCCGACGCGCAAGAAAATCCTTCTCCGAGACCGTTTGAAGGCAAAGGATAAACGACGCCGTGCTAAACTTCGGTTAAGCGGCAGTTAAATCGAGGTGAATTCATCCCAATGGTGAACCGAATGGGTTGATCGCACGCCGTTCTTCACTGTGCGTTCGACCGCTGGCGAGTTGGTCGGGCGAAGAGAGCAGCGCCGGAGCGCGCTCTTTCCTGATCGGTGAAACATTCGGAGCAGAAAGCGCGGCTTTTCGCCGTTCTTGCCTCCTTCTTGACCGAATCTGATGGGAATGTGAAACGTTCGGAACAGGAGGCGCGGTCTTTTTCGACCGTTCGTTCAAATGTAGTTGCAGCCTTCGGTGGACCAGTGCCCGAACCGGGCTGAGCGAGGCTTCAGCGTTCGACTACTGCTTTTTTCAATCGCCGACCGCTTGCAGTCTGGCGCGCGCCTCGGCCAAGCGCAGTTCGGCTTTCGGCAGCATGATGCGGAAGGTGGTGCCGCGCCCGACGGCGCTCTCGACCGTGATCCGCCCGGCATGTTCCTGAACGATGCCGTAGGTGACCGCCAGCCCCAATCCGGTGCCGATGCCGACGCCTTTGGTCGTGAAGAACGGATCGTAGATGCGCGGTAGGTCTTCGGGCGCGATGCCGATGCCGTTGTCTGCCACTTCGATCACCACGACGCCGTCCTCTTCGTCCGTCGTCAGCGTGATGCAACCGCCGTCGATGATGGCATCGCGTGCGTTCAAGAGCAGGTTCGTAAAGACCTGTTGCAGTTTGCCGGCGTTGCCCCACGCGGGCGGTAAACCTTCTCGGTAGCGACGTTGGATTTCGATCTGCCCTTTGCGAAGCTGCGGCTCGAGAAGTTGCAGCGTGTCGTCGAGTACGCGATTGATGTCCACCGGCCCGAACTCGGCAGCGCTGCCCGTGCGCGAGAAGTTCAATAGGTTGTTGACGATGCCAGCGGCGCGCCCAGCTTGACGCTGAATCTTTTCGAGCAGCGCGTGCTTCGGATCCGTCGGCGGGATCATCCCGAGCAACATCTGCGTGTAGCTCGAGATGCCGGTGAGCGGCGTGTTGATCTCGTGCGCGACGCCGGCGGCGAGCAAGCCGATCGAAGAGAGCTTTTCGGCCTGTTGCAACTGCTCTTCGAGCTGCGTGCGAGTCGTCGCATCTTCGAGCACGACGAGCGTTCCCGTGGTGCCATGGACGTCGGCGCGTTGCAACGGCGCGAGCGCGATGTTCAACACGAGTGGGCGGCCATCGCGCGTGCGCGCGCGCAGTTTGTACTTGTGGCGCACTTCGGCGAGCGTCCACCCGGCGCTGCCGAGAAGTTCGCGCAACGTGTTGGCGAACCCTTCGTCGAATAGCTCTTCCACCCGACGACCGATGATCTCGTCGCGCCGCACCTGCATCATCTCTTCGAAGGCCGAATTGCAGCGCGTGATCCGCCCTTCGCGATCCACGGCCAAAAGGCCGATGTTGACCGACTCGACGATCGATTCGTTGAACTCTTTGAGCTGTTCGAGTTCGGCTGCGCGCGCTTTCTGCTCTTGATAGAGCAGGCTGTTTTCGATGGCGACGGCAACGTAACCAGAAACCGTGCGCAGGATCTCCAAGTCTTCCGACGAAAGGAGCGCGCCGTGTGCCGACCGGCCCAATCCGATCACAGCGACCACGCGCCCACGCACCGCGCACGGGACGTAGTAGTGCAGCGCGCGCCGCACGGAAGCTTCCGATTCCGGCACGAGTTCGAGATCGTCGGCGCGCACGACGCCCGTCCTAGCCGAGTGAACGCGAATCGCTTCGCGGAAGTTGGCGGGCAGCGCGACGCCGTTGAGCCCCACGGCACGCGCCACGCGATAACCAGAAGCCTCACTTGCATCCTCGATGAGGATGGCAATTCGCTCGACGCCCAAAACCTGTTGCAGGCGATCCACGAGCGCGTCCAACAGCGGTTCCAACGCGGTGGTTGCCGAAAGCGTCCGCCCGAAATCGAGCAGGCTGTTCCTCAAATCGTACCGCTCGCCGTAGAAAAGCCGATCCGTCTTCTCCTGCAAGAAGTTTTTGATCGGTGCCGCCGTCATCACGATCACCGCCATGGCGATCACCGCAACGACGAACCGCAGCGTCACCATTCCCGGTTGCAGGTCTTCGCTGCCGATGGCATACAACCCGGCGACATAGACCACCGCCCCGATCATCAGCGCAATGGCCAGCGTCGTCAGCGCATAGACGGCGGCGCGCCGGACGACGATGTCAACGTCCATCAGCCGATAACGCACCACGGAGTTGCCGAAGGTGAGCGGAATCAACGCCAGCGGCACAAGCGCGAGGTCCGTCATCCAACTTTCGACGACGACCCCCTCGAACAGATAAGCGATAGCGTAGAAGAGCGTAAACGGCGTGATGGCCAGCGCCGAGCCCCAGACGATCCACTTCAGTTGCTGTCGAACGACGGCGTTATCGCTGCGGATGAAGCGGCGCACCAGCAGCAATGCTCCCACCACGAGCGACGCCCAAAAGAGCGCAAACGAAGTGGTGTAGAGACCCGCGATCCAAGCGTTTGGGATCTCGAGCCGAGAAGAGGGAACGAAATGGACGAGCGCTGCAAAACCGATGAGCGCGGCCGCCGGAGCGTAGAGCAGCGCCAGCAGCCAACGCCTTGTCTCGAACAAGCGGCGGCGAACCGGATAGAGGGCGCAGAAGTGGATGAAGAGCGGCGCGAAGAGAATCAAGGCGGCCGTGTCCAAAAAGGAGATCGCAAGATCGAGATCCTCGTACGTCCCAATCGGTTTGTAGAAGTGGAAGACGAATGCAGTCAAACAGAGCGCGACGAAGTGTGGCACGAAAGGCGTCCGCCCACCCTGTTTGAAGAGGACGAAAAGACCGACCAACAGATAGATAAGTCCGATCGCTTCGATGATCAGATCGCGCGCTGTCCACCGCTCGACCGAGTCCAAGCCGTAAAGATCGGCATAGTAGAAACGCGTTTCGGGCGGAAACGATGGACGCTCGATCAGGTAGTGAAGATTGCCGCCGACGCCAGCCTGCTCTAGGTAGATCCCCACGTGCGCGGCGCGTTCCAACTGCTCGAAGTGCAGATCGTCGAAAGCGACGGCGAGCAACTTGTCTCCGGGCAGAATCCCAGCGCGTGCGCCGACCGAACCGGGTACCACCGACCGCGCGATGATGCCATCTTTGCCGTCCGCCCACTCGACCCCATCCGTGGGCGGCAGCTCATGCGTCACCCGCTGCGCGAAGTTGAGCGCCCCAGCCGCGACGAGTACCGCTGCCAAGATCAGCAACGCCCAAGTCCGAGTTGTGAGCACCGGGTTCTTCACCAGATCCAGCCCCTACGAGCAGCGAAACGCGAAAACCGCTTCATTCCGGGCAAATTCCGTTCCACTTAGTTCCGTCGCCGACGGAAGCCGCTCATGCGTGCACCACGTGCAATCCAGAAGGTTTTGACCATCAACATTTTACGTAAGGGTCGCGGCGTTTCACCGCGCCGCTCGCGACCGGTCCGCTGCCGTTCATGGTCTCCAAAATCTTGGATTTCATCCAAAATCTCGGATGAAGCCCGCGCGCGCATCGCCGATCAAAGCCGCAACGCCTTGATGATGCAGCACATACGCACCGGGCGCGAGCGCCGGAAGCACGTCGGGAGATCTCCAAGATTTTGGAGGCGCTCGGGACCTACGCGCCCGCAGGCAGGTGGCACGACGATGCAACCGCCCCCCGTTTCGAAAACGATGCGTGGTGCGCGCAGGGAATCCTCAGGGAGACGAAAGCCCGCGTTGGTTTTGCAAAACGCGGGCTTGTTCAACCACTCTTCGTCATCCTTTCATCCAGCCAACTAAAATCGGATCAAGATACCGCCGCGCACAGATCGCGGAAGCGAGCTGATGAAGACCATCTTTTCCCCATCATCCGCATTGGGTTGAAGGTTGAGCACGTTGCGCGCGTCGAGCACGGCTTCCGCGCGTACGGGCAAGCCGAACGTCGGTAACTCTTGCGTCACCAGAATGCTCAACGATGGGTCATAGACGGCCAAGCGTCCGGCGAAAGGATCGATGGCGAAGATCGTCGCCCGCGGCGAAAACCTGAAGACGGTCTGCACGCGCGTCCCACGTCCGAGATCGGCATCCATTTGCGCGGCGAGCGTCTGGAAAAAGCCGCTGCGGAAAAGCCGCGCAGGATCGCCAAGTCCTTCGGTAGAGAGTTCTTGACCGCGCCCGAACGAATACCCGGCCGATGCGCTCAATGCGCGGCTGATGCGGCGCGTGTAGATGACGCGCAAACCGCGCGCCGCTCCCTGTTGATTGGCGATGCGCAGCAGTTCGACTCCGCCTTCGCTGTTGGTCGCATTCAACGGTAGCCCCATCAAACCGACGCCGCGTCCATCCACCGTGTCGAAGAAAGCGGCCGCTTCCACGCGCGAGCGCTCGTCCAAAACGCGCTCCAAACCGATTTCCAAGCGGCGGCTGCGTTCCACCACGGCGCGACCATCAACGAGTGCCACTGGCTGCACCCCGAATTCCTCGAAGGCCGCATCGCTTCCTTCGACCACCGTTTCCCGCCGCGTTCCCTCCTTTGGTGCTGCGGCGTAAGCGGCCCGCACGCGCGTGCGCGAATCGACATCGAACTGCACGCCCAACCTAGGCACGAGTGAATCAGCGCCGCCCGCACCGACCAAGCGCGCATAATCCAGTCCGAGCACCACCACCACACCGTCGCGCACGACCCACTCATCGACGGCCCGCACGGAGAACTGCTGCAAATCCTCGTTCAACAGTGGGCGCGATTGCTGCGCGACCAGCAACTTCGCCTGTGCGCTGCCGACGGCGAAGCTGGCCCGATGGCGATCGTTGATCCTCCGTCGCGCCGTCGCCTCGAAGCGCGAACCCGCGCCAGCGGCGACCTGCCCGACGAAGACCACGTCCGAGTCGTCATCGACCGGTGTTGCGACGGCAACGTTGATTCCGGGCGTAGCGACGCGCATGACGCCATCGGAAGCGGCGAAATAGGTTTCAACGACGCCGTGCGCTGCTCGTCGAGACGGCGGGTCTTCGGATGGAACTTGCGGTTCCTCTTCTTCAAGATTGAAGACCGATCGGCGGTTGTTGGCCAGACGAAGACGCCATTTCGGATCGTTGCGGTCAGCCCTTCTTTCTGGCAGCGTTCGGCCTGAACCGATCGGCTCCAGATTGAAACGATAAACGAGTTCAGTTGACGGGGCGACGACCACCGACGCGAAGCTCGTTGCGTTGAAGCCATCGGCGATGGCGCGCAAGATGTAGCGACCGGGAAGCGCGTGCAGCCGGAACGAGCCATCCGTCGCACTACGCGTCTGCCGGACGATCTTCTCGGCGCCTTCGCGCACGAGGACGACCCAGGCACCAGCGAGCGGTCGGCCCTGCTCATCACGCACCGACCCCGTGATGGTGCCAAATGGGCGGCTGCTTCCTAGAACTTCTGCAACAGGCAGCACGATGCAGATCAGCAACGCACCGACCACTGCTGCGCCAAAGGGCAAGCGGGTTTTGCTCATTCTCGTCAGACCCTCCCTCGGCATGAACGCCTTCCAGCAACCGCGTGGCGAGCCGTGCAAACGACGACCAACGGCGCACCAGAAGAGTTTGACCGTTCGGTCGAAGTTTGTGCTTATTTTCCGCCATGCTCGGAAGGGGTGTCAAGCTGCGCTTGCCCACCCGTGAAGCAAAGTCGAACCTTCAATCAGCCTCTTTCCGACCGGGTCGAACTACCTTCTGAACCTCAATCCTCCTACTCAATCGGCCGCCAATGGCGCGAGGGTTTGAATCAAGGACGAAAGCGGAACTCTCGTTTTGATCTTTAGTCGTCCCCAAAACGGGTGTGAAACCGCGCTTCTCTCGCGCTCGGAGAGATTTGGCAGGACGAGCCTTGAACGTCGCTAGCCGCCGCAATCTGCGGTCGCGCGAAGCAGCGGTCGCCCCGACATCGCCCAAGGGGTTGCCTGCTTTCAAGACTCATTGCTCTGTTCGGCGCAAAGAGCAGCGGCGGCGGCCTTGAGCTGTCGCTGTCGCACGGCCAGCAGCTGATCGCGGTGCCTGTACCATTCTTCATCCGCCGCTTCGCGCTCTCTTTCCGCCGTCAAGGCGCGGCGCGTTTCCGCTGGAGCTGGGCCGCCGATCACGCTTCGCACGCCGACAAAGCTCGTCGGATCGAGCGACGCGCGAACCACTTCAGGCGGAAGCGAGAGCGTGCGCCCGATCACTTCGCGCGCCGCTTCCTGCAGCAACCTGTGCGCCGCTTGCGCGATGAGATCGACATGCAGACTGTCGGCCGGCGTCTGAATCGCTTCCAACACGCTCTGCGTCCGGCGCACGAAAGCCGCGACGATGCGATGCGCCGTCTGAAAAGCCAATCCTTCGTGCCGCACGATCGCATCGGCAAGCTCGGTCACCGTGATGAAATCTTCCGAAGCGCGTTCGCGCAATCGTTCTAGATTAAACTGCGCGCTCGAGAGAACCGCCGCAAAGAGCGCCGTCGCCCGCCGTGCATCGCGCACCGCCCGCCAAACCAGCGGTTGAAGATCATCCTCGGCATCGTTAACGTCGCCGAACGGCGTGTTGTGGACCACTGTGAAGACGCTCTGCGCCCCGGCGAGCGCGCAGCTTGCCAAGGCGCGCACGTGTTCGAGCGCGACCGGGTTGCGCTTCTGCGGCATGATGCTCGAAATCTGCACGTAACCATCGGAAAGCCGCAAGAAGCCGAACTCGCGCGTCGCCATCAGCAAGAAGTCCTGCGCGAACCTTCCCACGTTGACCATTGCCACCGCGACCGCGCCCATCGCTTCCGTCAGGTAATCGACGGCGCTGATCGCCGCGTAAGAGTTTTCGGCGACCCCTTCGAAGCCGAGCAACTCGGCCGTGCGCGCGCGATCGATGTCGAAACCCGTGGTCGTGATGGCGCAGGCGCCGAGCGGCGAAAGGTTCGCGTTCTCGAAAGCGCGTTGCAGCCGCGCGACGTCGCGGCTCAAAACTTCCGCCATCGCCAGCAGGTAGTGCGCGAGCGTCGTCGGTTGAGCCGGTTGCGTGTGCGTGTAGGCCGGAATGGTCGTCTCGTGGTGACGCGCCGCTTGATCGAGCAAAGCGCAGCGCAGATCCATCACCGCGCGGATCAAGGCGAGAAGATCGCGCCTGAGCCTCATGCGATAGATCGTCACGTCTATGTCGTTGCGGCTGCGCGCCGTGTGCAAACGCCCGGCTGTCTCTTCGCCGCACTTTTCGCTGAGCCGTTGTTGCAAGTAAAAGAAAAGATCTTCGCAGCTTCCATCGTATCGCGCGGCGAGTATCTCATCGCGATTCATCCCTTCGAGCGCACGCAAGATCTGGCACGCATCTTCGCGCGAGATGATGCCGCGTTCTGCGAGCATCACCGCGTGGGCGATGTCAACCTCAATCAAGGCATCGAGGAAAAGCCGCTTGGCATCCTCGAAAATCTCCGCCAGCACGTTCTCCGCGTAAGCGGGCGCCGGGAATCTCTCCTTCTGTTCCACTGGACCACTCCTCTTCGAGAAATCTTGCCCTTCAGCGATTCAGCTCTCCCGTCCGGTGATCCTCACCGCGCCCCGCCAGCTTGCGCCGAAAGCTTTCGGCTTGACGAAACGTGAGCCGTCCGACTTTCCGCGAAACGCCGGGAATCGATCTTCAACGCATGGCTTCGCTCAACACGTGATGGAGCTTTCGCCAAACTCAGAAGGTTGGCGAACAACCTGTATGCGCCGGGCACGCCCGCGGGCAACTGCCTGAACCACGCATAAGACGTGTAGACATACTTGCCGCGTCCGATCTCGGCGTAGACTTCGCCGCCCGTCTGCGGCGGCTCGCCCGCGTCGTGCGATTCAAGAAGCGGCACATAGCGCGCATCGTAGGTCGTGAAGTTGTAGAGGCTTCGTTCCTGCACCCAACCGCGCCAATCATCCGCTGTGATCTTGTTCGGGAAATTGAAAGCCGGATGATCCGGCACAAGTATCTTCACCGGCGCGTTCTCGTCCGTAACCCGCGCCGCCATCTTCGCCGGAAACGGAGCCAGCCCGCGCTCGACGTAATCGGGCCGTTGGTACTGCACGATCAGCGTTCCGCCCTGCCGCACGTAATCGAGCAACCGACGGTTGTTGGCGACAAAATCGGGCCGAACTTGCGACGCACGAATGCCAACGACGATCACGTCGAACCGCGCAAGATCGCCAACCGCCAGATCATCTTCGTTGAGCAAAGTCACGTCCAGTCCCATCTGCCTGATCGCTTCGGGCACGCGGTCGCCGCTTCCCATGATGTAACCGACGCGCACGGGCGCGACCTTCAAATCGAGCACGCGAAACGTGGCCTGCGCCGGCGCGTAAACGCGATGCGTTTGAATGTGCGGGTAGCTGATCTCGCGTTCCGCGAGCGTGAACCGTCGTCCGTCCGCTTCGGCCTCGGCGCTGATCCTGTACGCATCCGCGCGCGCGCCGCCGGGAACGCGCACCGTGAAGACAAGCGTTCCCTTCTCGCCTTTACGCTCGAGCGCGAATGGAGCTGAAGCCGGCTCAACGCGCCAACCATTGGGCACATGCAAACTCACCCGCCCGTTGACAGCGCGCGAAGCGTTGCTCGAAAGTCGCACGAAGACGCGCCGCTCTGTCTCTTGCGCTGAAGTCGGAACGATGACCAACTCGGGATCGAGCGCAACCGAAACCATCGGCACGACGTTGATCTCGCGCCTGATCTCGCCACGAACCGGATCGGCGTAACGATACTGGACCGGCGCGGTAATGGTGACCGGCTCGCCTCCGACTACCGCTTCGACTTCAGCGCTGACGAGCGGTTCATCGAAGGGTCTGGATTTCGGCGCGTCGCTCGTCCAGCGGAAAAGGTCCCCATCGCGCGGCTCGCGCAACCAGTATGGCATCGTCGGCCCTTCGCCATCGGGCACGGTGATGCGAAAGCGCGCTTGATGCTGCGGCGTCTCGCGCCCTTCAAACTCGCTCGCGACCAAAAGGGCGTTCGATTCAGGAGCGACCTCTTCGCTGCGCCAACCGGCAGGCGCGCGCAAACGAATCGCTTTGATCTCAACCGCCCTCTCGTCCGACAGAAAGACGCGCGCCGTGACGTTCAATCGATCTCCCGCAACCACCGTTTCGTCATCGGCCAATGCGTCAACTCTGATCGCCGCCGCGCGCCATAACGCTTCGGCGAACTGCGCTTCCTTCTGTGCAAGCAGGAAGTCGGCATCATACTTCGCATCTTCGCTCTCGCCGCTCGCGCGCAAGCTTGCGCGCAATTCGCGCGTCCGTCGCAACCCTTCGGCGAGAATGGGGATGAGCTTGCGCGGTTCCATCGCATCGAACTCGCGCAGAGCGCGCCGCGCAAGATCCTGTATGACGCCGAGCCGTTCGATGATGCTCGCATCGCGTATCCCAGCTAACTGTGCGATGCCGCGGATCGTCACGTCGATGCCATCGAAGACGCTTCGCTCATCGCTCGCGCCCGCGGCGCTTTCGAGCAAGCGCACGCCCGAGGTTTGTGGGCCGAGAAGCTCGAGCGTCCCCATCTCCTGCGATTTGTGCTGGCTGCGTCCGTACATCGCGATCTCGAAGTAACTGCGACCGAGCAACTCATCGTGCCGCCCCGTGTCGAGCAGCAACGTCGGACGATTGTTTGGATCGGCGCCGCGCCGAAATCCTTCGCTCACGTAAATCTTGAGTGCACGCCATGGACGTAACCCTTCAGCAAGCTGCTCGGGGAAGGCCTTCGGATCGGCGGCCAAGCGAAAGGCGAGCGGAGTGAGATAACCGGCGAGCTGATGTTGACCGTGGCCATCGGCGGGCGTGCCCGTAAATCGGGCGATGATGACGAGCGGGCGAAAGAGCCGGATAACGCGCACCATGTCGGCCAGAATCTCGCGCTCACCCCAACGCGCGGCGGCTTCCGCGCGCGTTTTTGTAAAGCCGAAATCGAAAGCGCGCGTGAAGAACTGCTCGCCGCCGTCGAGCCGACGCGCCTGCAATAACTCTTCGGTGCGAATCACGCCGAGCGTTTCGAACAATTCTGGACCGATGATGTTCTGCCCGCCCTCGCCGCGATTGAGCGCAAGATAGGCCACGCGCGCCCCATCGCCGCGCGCAAGCCGCGCGATGAGCGCCGAATCTTCGTCGTCGGGATGCGCGCCCGTGTGAAGCGCGCTCGCCGTGGTCTGCAAACGCACAAGCAACTGGCCCAGCGCGAAAGCGCCATCATCATAAGGCGAACGCACTTGCGCGCGCTCTACCTGAAGCGACGCTAAAATGATCGCGATCGCGCAGAGCGAAGATAAAAGGCGAAGCGAAGCGCCCTTCGCGAAATGACCGACTCTTCTCATGTCCTCCCCCAGGCGATCCATCGGACCTTACGAAAGCATCTTCCAACCTTGCGCGCGCTCAAGCTTTAGCTTCAGCGCACCAGGCGATCCATCAGACCTGACGCAAGCATCTTCTCGACCGGTGCGCCGCGCGGGATGAATTCGCAAGACGCCTCACCGACGATCAGAACGATCGCCCTCTGACCTTTTTGTCCGTCAAGCTGAGAAGCGTTCCGACGACGACCACCACGACGCACCCGATGACGTTGAACCACAAAAAGGCGATCCCGGTGTACCGGCTCGCGATCCAGACAGACGCAATGCCGAAGAGCAATCCCCAGAAAGCACCGCGCCCCGTCGCGCGCGGCACGGCGAAAGCGAGGACGAAGACGCCGAGCAGTGAGCCATAGAAGAACGAGCCGAAACGATTGACGACTTCGATCAGCGAACCGAGCGAAGTCGAGTAGAGCGCGACGATGCAGGCGAACACACCCCAGAAGGCGGTGGCGAGAGGCAGCTCGCCGCGCCAAAACCGGCCCACTTGGGGCGCGATCTCAGCCCAGCCGCGCGCGCAGGAAGTCCAGCGTCCGCTCCCAGGCGAGCCGGGCCGCCGCCTCGTCGTAGCGGACGGGGATATCCGGGGCGAGGTTGGGCGCCCGTCGCCTCATGCCGGGGCCGCCCCGCATCCCCTCACCCATCATGTTCATGCCGAAGCGGGTGTTCCACATCAGGTTGGGGCCGGGCT
>OGCI01001798.1_pt1 | contig 16455 bp, 12 predicted proteins | sample 1570021 | NCBI WGS metagenome assembly OGCI01 (sample SAMN06264664, study PRJEB24512) | hot springs metagenome | isolation source: Hot spring water | place: South Africa: Tshipise | collected 2015-06-21 | reverse complement strand
GATCGGCTCGCGGCGAAGCTGGAGGAGCTGGCGGAGGCACAGCGTCGGACGGAGCAGCGTGTGGAGGAGCTGGCGGAGGCACAGCGTCGGACGGATGAGCGCGTAGATCGGCTCGCGGCGAAGCTGGAGGAGCTGGCGGAGGCACAGCGTCGGACGGACGAGACAGTAGCCCGTCTGAGCCAGCGCGTGGAGGAGTTAGCCGAGATACAGCGGCGCCAATACGAGGAGTTTCTCGCTTTCAAGGCGGCTACAGAAGCGCGATTCGAGCGCGTGGAAGCCAGACTGACGAACGTGGAGAACCGCCTTGATCGCGTGGAACAGAAGGTGGATAACCTGGCTTCGCAGTTCGGGCAGCTGACGAACGTGATCGGTGCTTCCCTCGAGGAGGAGGCACAGGGGTCGGTTTCGGCAATCATGCGCCAGAAAGGGTATAAAGCACCAATCGAAGGGTATCCTGTTCGCATCGACAGCGTCGGCGAGATCGACGTGGTGCTCCCTGTAGAGTCGCCGGAGGGTGAAAAGCTCACCGTCGTTGCCGAGAGCAAGGTGCGTCTCAGCACGCGTGCGGTATACGATTGGGCGAATAGGATGAACTCCCCCGAATTCCGACGGCGGCTGAAAGAAGCCGGGGTTGCGGGTCCTTATCTCGTTTATATGTACGCGATCCGCATGGATCAGGGGGCACTTGACGCCGCCAGGCAGATGGGCGTTGGCGTGATGAGCGGAAGGGGCGAGCTGATTGAGCCAAGAGGTCCCCTCCCAGAGTCCTGAAATGCGCCGCCAGGCGACCGCCGTTGGCTTATTCGTGGCGCTTGGCCTGCCTTTTCTGGTGGATATAGCCACCGGCAGGTCTGCCGAAGACCTCTCTCAACCTTCGCGCATCGTGTTAATGATCTCTCTGGAGTGGTTCATCGCCCTCGTCCTTGTCGCGATTGTGCTCTTCTGGGAGCGACAACCTCTGGGCTCCATCGGCATCCGAATGCCGGCACGCAAAGACATCACTCTGGCATTTCTGGCGTTCATCGTGGGTGCTCTCACGTTCGTTGTAACCGCGCCGGTGGTGCAGGCTCTGGGACTGCAAACGACCTCGCCGGGTATAGAGCGGCTTGCACAGGTGCCGTTCATTCTGCGAGTGGCAATCGTTTTGACTGCAGGTATCACTGAAGAGATACTTTTCCGTGGGTTCCCCATAGAGCGACTGAACACGCTGACCGGACGGCTGGGTATCAGTGCCCTGATTGCATACACGGTGTTTGTTCTTCTCCACCTGCCGTTCTGGGGAGTAGGTGGTGCCCTGCAGGTGGGGGTGTGGACTATCGTGGTAACCCTGCTTTACGTGGCACGGCGCAATTTGACTGCCTGTATGCTCATGCATATCCTGAACGACGCTTACGCATTCCTGTTGTTGCCCCTGTTCCTTCCCTATCTGCCAAAGTGAAATTCCGGCGGCTGCATCTCGACATCGCCGCAGAGCACCGAATCGTATGAGGGTGTGTGAAAATCCGTAGCCAGCCAGGAATCTCTCCCTGCCTCTCCCTGAAGCGGGGAGAGGTTCCGAACTCCCCCTTCCCGCGTCGGTAAGGAGGTTGGGGGGATAGGATTGGTCTTTTTCCAACATCCGCGAATGGTATTGACTCAAAGGACTTCTCTGGGATATACTCGCTGTGCTACTATCCTAAAAAACATGCTACGCTGGAGGAGAGTGTATGAAGCGTGCCTTCACGCTGATCGAACTGCTCGTCGTTATCGCCATCATAGCGATACTGGCAGCGATCCTGTTCCCTGTCTTCTCGCAGGCGAGGGAGAAAGCCCGGTCGGTCTCCTGCCTGTCCAACTGCAGGCAGATGGGGCTTGCCATCCAGATGTACGTGCAGGACTGGGATGAAGGTTTCCCTCTCACCGAACCGCATGAGTATGGTGGAGAACACAGCCCATCCGGACCCGGCTGGCTGAAGAGCTGCCAGCCATACGTCAGGACGCAACTGCTGAACCGCTGCCCATCCGATAGCAGCCCGCTCTGGAACGACGGTGATCCCACCACCCGCGTAGGCTCCTACGGTATCAACGGCTACCTGCCTCCCGACCATCCGCCCTACTACGGCGTGCGGTTGGGCGGTGTGAATAACCCCGCACAGTGCATTGTGGTTGCAGAGCTGGCAGAGCAGGTACTGGACGACCACTTTGTACCCGCCGCGTGGGGCAACCCTACCCGCGTGCCGGAGTTCGGACCCGGCTCGGAGGAGTATGAGGCGGAGTGGAACGACGAGGCGTGGGAACCGCGAAGCGTTGCTATCCGGCGTCATCAGGGTGGCGCGAACTATGTGTTCGTGGATGGACATGCTAAATGGCATCGGTTCGAGCAGACCTGGCAGCAGGTGCCCGGACAGCTGCCCACGATAGACTGGTACGACCCACAGCGCTGACACTGGTCTGCAAGCGAAGGCAGCCATGAAGGGTTGCCTCCGTTACTGCCAAAACTCTCTCGAACAGGACGCCCTCCGTCGCAGAGCGAAATCTCTCCCAAAAGTCGAACGGAGGGCGTTATGCATCCCAAACCCACTCCGCAACAGCTTGCCTGGCAGGAAGCCGAGCTCAGCCTGTTTTTGCATTTTGGCATGAACACCTTCACCGATCGCGAATGGGGCGAAGGCAATGAGGATCCGCAACTGTTCAACCCTTCGCAGCTGGACGCCGCGCAGTGGGTGCAGATGGCGAAGGAGTGTGGGTTCAGGTACCTCATTCTGACCGCCAAGCACCATGATGGTTTCTGCCTCTGGCAAACGCGCTACACCGAACACAGCGTCAAGAATAGCCCGTGGCGCATGGGCAAGGGAGATGTAATGCGCGAGTTCGCCCGAGCCTGTCACTCCGCGGGGCTAAAGGTGGGGTTCTACCTTTCGCCCTGGGACCGTCACGAGCGCACTTACGGCGACTCCCCTGCCTACAACCGTTATTTCATCAACCAGCTGACCGAATTGCTCACCCAGTATGGCGAAGTGGCAGAAGTGTGGTTCGACGGCGCCTGTGGAGAGGGACCGAACGGGCGCAGGCAGGAGTACGACTGGCAGGGTTACTACGAGGTGGTGCGCAAACACCAGCCGAAGGCGCTGATCGCTATCTGCGGACCGGATATCCGCTGGGTCGGCAACGAAGACGGCTATGCCGCTGAAACCGAGTGGAGCGTGCAGGACGCGGTGCCAGCCTTCCACGGCAACGTGACAGGCAAGGTATGGTGGCCCGCCGAGTGCGACGTGTCTATCCGTCCCGGCTGGTTCTATCACCAGCACGAAGACGATAAAGTCAAGACCCTTTCCCACCTGCTGGACATCTACTTCAAGTCCGTCGGGCGCAACAGTGTGCTGTTGCTGAACGTGCCGCCGGACAGACGCGGACTTTTGCCTGACCCCGACGTGGCTCGCCTGCGCGAATGGCGTGCCGCGCTGAATCGCATCTTCGCCAGCGACCTCGCCCGACGCAGGACAGCCCGCGCCTCCAGCGCGCTGCGCGGACACGAAGCGAGCCGTGCGCTGGACGGCAGTAAAGACACCTATTGGGTGCCACGCGAAATGCCTGCTTCGCTGGAGGTGGATTTGCGCAAACCGACCACCTTCAACATCGTCGAGCTGAAGGAATACATTGCTGACGGTCAGCATGTGGAGGAGTACAGCATCGAGGCGCTAACGACCGCCGGCTGGCAGGAAGTTAAGCGGGGAACCACCATCGGGCACCGGAAACTCGACCGCATTGCACCGGTCACCGCCACTCGTGTGCGAGTCAATCTGCTGAAAGCGCGCGCTACACCTCTTCTTCGTGCCTTTGGACTGTACCATGCGCCAGAGGTGAACGCGGGATGACGTCGTGGAAACTGTGGTATCGCGAACCAGCGCCTGTCGAGCCGCCCACAAAAACCGCCTGGCAGAACGCATCGGGGTGGGTGCGTGCCCTGCCAATTGGCAACGGCAGGCTTGGCGCGATGGTATACGGCGGTACTGGCGAGGAGCGCATTCAGCTCAACGAGGAAACGATGTGGTCGGGTCATCCTCAGGAGGCGGACGATCCCGATGCTCCTCGATACCTGCCTGAGATCCGCCGCCTGCTCTTCGAGGGCAGATACGCCGAAGCTGAACGCCTGACGCTGGAACGTTTCGTCTGCCGAGGGGCTGGTTCGGGACATGGCAATGGGGCGAACGTGCCGTTCGGGTGCTATCAGATGCTGGCGGACCTGCGTCTGCGCTTCGAGGGGCACGAAAGCGTGCAGGACTACCGGCGCGAGCTCGACCTCGAGGACGGCGTGGTGCGCGTGCAGTATCGGGTGGGCGACGTGCTGTTCACCCGCGAACACTTCGCCAGCCTTGCCGAGAACCTGATAGTGGTACGCCTGTCTTCCAGCCGCGGTGATGGATTGACCTTTGAAGCCACGCTGAGTCGTCCCGAACGGGCAGAAGTACAGGCGATGCCCCCAACCGACCTGCTGATCAGGGGGGAACTGAACGGGGGACTGCGTTACTGCGCTCGCCTTCGCGTGCTGGCAGAAGGAGGCAGGGTGGTGGTGAGTGGGCAGACCGTGCGCGTACAGGGCGCTCGAGCAGCGACTCTGCTGATAGCCGCCTCCACCACGTATCGCGTGAAAGACCCCGCCGCCGCGGTGTCTAACGCCCTGCGTCAGGGCAGTCGCCGGGCGGTTGCGGCTCTGCTGGAGAACCACCGCAGACGGTATCGCGCGCTTTTTCACCGCGTGCGAATAGACCTTGGCGGGGAGGACCTCTCGCACCTGCCCACCGACGAACGTCTGGAGAGAGTGAAGCGCGGTGAACCCGACCTGCAGCTGTGTGCGCTCTACTTCCAATTTGCTCGCTACCTGCTCATCTCCAGCAGTCAACCGGGAACCCTGCCTGCGAACCTGCAGGGCATCTGGGCAGACGGCATCCAGACTCCCTGGAACTGTGACTACCACACCAACATCAACGTGCAGATGAACTACTGGATTGCGGAGGTGGGCAACCTGCCGGAGTGCCACCAGCCCCTGCTGGACTTCGTCGACCGCCTGCGTGAACCTGGACGAAAAACCGCCCGCATCCACTACGGGTTAAGCGGCTGGGTGGTGCATACCGTTACCAACATCTGGGGTTTCACTTCGCCGGGCGAGCATCCCGCCTGGGGACAATTTCCCGCGGCAGCAGGGTGGCTGTGTCAGCACCTGTGGGAGCATTATCGTTTCAACCCATCGAACCGCGCCCTCCTCCGACGTATCTATCCTGTCATGAAGGAGTGCGCCGAGTTCTACCTGCAGTTTCTGGTACCTGAGCCACGACACGGCTGGCTTGTGACGGCGCCGACCACCTCACCGGAAAACAGCTTCCGGACAGCGGATGGGCGGGCTGCCAGCGTGTGCTATGGCAGCACCATAGACATGCAAATACTGCAGGAGCTGTTTGGCAACTGCATCGAGGCGAGCCGACTTCTGGGCGTGGATGAGGAGTTCCGCCACAAGCTGGAAGAGGCACGCGCTCGATTGGCACCGATGCAGATTGGCAGGCATGGGCAGTTACAGGAATGGATCGAGGACTTCGAGGAAAACGAACCCGGGCACCGGCACATGTCCCATCTTTACGGTCTGCATCCGGGCAACCAGGTCACCCTGCGAGGCACACCTCAACTGGCTCGCGCGGCGCGGGTGTCGCTGGAGCGGCGCTTGGCGCATGGTGGGGGACACACCGGCTGGAGCCGTGCATGGCTGGTGAACTTCTGGGCAAGGCTGGAGGAGGCGGACAAAGCGCACGAGAACCTGATTGCCCTGCTGAGGCAATCCACCCTGCCCAACCTGTTCGACAACCACCCGCCTTTCCAGATCGACGGTAACTTCGGCGGCGCAGCGGGCATCGCCGAGATGCTTTTGCAGAGCCATGCCGGAGAGATACAGCTGCTACCTGCCCTGCCCAAAGCATGGCGCGATGGATACGTGCAAGGATTGCGGGCGCGCGGCGGTGTGCAGGTAGACATCCACTGGAAGGACGGCAAAGCCGCACGAGTGGTTCTGCTCTCGCGACCAGCTCAGACTCTGCGCATCCGTCCACCAAAGGGACAGAGGATACAGCAGGTCACGGCGAGGGGCGCTCCGCTTGCCTTCCAGGGCGAAAACGACGGTGTCGTCGGCATACGGGTGCGCGCTAACGAAACATTGACCCTCATATTGCGCTGAGAAGCTCAAGGAGGTAACCGAATGGCACTCCTCCAATCGCAGAACGACGGGCTGGTGAGCGATGCTCATCGCCCTGCGTACCACTTTCTACCGCCAAAGGGCTGGATGAACGACCCGAACGGACTCATCCACTTTCGCGGTGAGTACCACCTGTTTTACCAGCACAATCCGGAAGAGGCGGTAGCCCGCAACATCGTCTGGGGTCATGGGGTGAGCAAAGACCTCGTACACTGGAAGCCTCTACCCGTTGCCCTGCGCCCTGACAAGCCTTACGACAAGGACGGCGTGTGGACGGGTTGCATGGTGGATGACAACGGCGTCCCGACCGCCGTGTATACAGGGGTGCATCCCGAGGTGCAGTGCATCGCCACCAGTCGGGATATGATGACGTGGGAGAAGGCGCCCGAAAACCCTGTTATTCCCGCGCCCCCAGAGGGGATGCAGGTGACCGGCTTTCGTGACCCGTACGTGTGGCGAAGTCGCGAGTGGTGGTATGCGGTGGTTGGCTCGGGTATTCGCGACGTGGGCGGGGCTATCCTGCTGTATCGCTCGCGCGACCTGCGCCGGTGGGAGTTTCTTCAGCCCGCGCTGGTGGGCGAGAAAGCGAAGACCGGCGAGATGTGGGAGTGCCCCAACCTGTTCCCTCTGGGAAGGAAGTGGGTGCTGTGGACCTCGCCGGTGCCGCTGGGAAGGGTCATCTACTTCGTGGGAGCGTTCCGTAACCACCGCTTCATTCCCGACTATCAAGGCGAGATGGATCTGGGAGGATGTTTCTACGCTCCACAAAGCTTCCGCGACGCGAAGGGCAGACGCATCCTGTTTGGATGGTTGTGGGAGACACGCGATCAGGCGATGAGCCAGCACGCAGGATGGGCGGGCGTACAGAGCCTGCCCCGGCAGGCGACCCTATCCAGAGACGGACGCCTGCTGTTCCAGCCCGTTGCGGAGGTGCGTGCTCTTCGTCGCCAGCGCGTCAGCCTGAAGCCCCGGTCCCTGCGTCCCGGCGAAGAGGTTGCCGCGGGCGACCTCCAAGGCGATTGCTGGGAACTGCAGGTGGAGATGACTGCGGGCGAATCGTCGAGGTGCGGCGTTCGCCTGTACCACACCGCCGACGAGGGGCAGGTGACCAGCATCTTGTTCTCGCAGGCGGAGGGGTGCGTGGTGATCGACCGCACCCATTCCAGCCGCCACGAGACGGTAGCACGCGATGTGCGGTCTGCCCCGTTGACCCTGCAAAATGGGGAACCTCTGCGGTTGCAGCTGTTTGTGGACCGCTCGGTGATCGAGGTCTTCGTCAACGGGCACACCTGCCTCACCAGCCGGGTCTACCCTGAGGGTGGGGCACGATTTGCTCCGCGACTGTTCGCCATAGACGGAACAGCACGGCTGGTGCGGGCGGAGGGCTGGACGCTGGAGGGCGTGTGGTGAGGCAATGACGTGAAGACAGGCATCCCCTGGCGGGCGTTGCTGATCGGCTTGCTTATCCTGCCGGTGAACGCTTTCTGGCTGATCCAGATGGAGATGTCTGCAGCGGGACCGGTGCGGGTGACCTCGGCGCTGGGCCCCTATCCTACCACCTACTCGCTTTTCGCCAATGTGGTCTGCCTTCTGGTACTCCTGCTGGCGGTCAACGCGGTGTTGCGGCTGTGGCGACCGCAGTGGGCGCTATCGCAGGCGGAGCTGCTCATTGTCTACGCGATGCTGGGCATCGGCAGCAGCATCACCAGCGTGGACTTTCTGGACGTACTGATCCCTGTGCTCGCGCACCCTACCCGCCATGCTACCGCCAGCAACCGCTGGGAGTCGCTCTTCATACCCTACTTGCCCGACTGGTTTGTGGTGCGCGATGAGGCGGCGGTGGACGATTGGTACTCCGGCTCGGCAAACCCCTACACGTGGGAGCGGTTCTCGGCGTGGCTTTTGCCTCTGGCGGTGTGGGGTGCGTTCATTCTGGTGCTGTTGTGGGTGATGCTGTGCATGAACGTGCTGGTGCGCCGCCAGTGGACTCAGCACGAGCGTCTGAGCTATCCGATTATCCTCCTGCCGCTGGAGATGACCGACAACCCGGGTGCGTTTGTTCGGCAGAAACTGCTTTGGGTGGGGTTCGCGCTTTCAGGCGGCATCTGCCTGCTGAACGGACTGCACATGTTCTACCCAGCATTGCCCTACATCCCCGTCAAGATGCGCGACATCAGCCCCATGTTCACCGCGCCGCCGTGGAATGCTATCGGATGGACGCCGGTCTCCTTCTACCCCTTCGCCATCGGCATGGGTTTTCTTTTGCCCGCCGACCTGCTGTTCTCCAGCTGGTTCTTCTACTTCTTCTTCAAGGCTCAGCGCATTGTCAGCGCCTACTTCGGGTGGTCGTACGACCGTCCCAATTTCCCCTATGTCAACGAGCAGTGTTTCGGTGGGTATATGGGGGTGGCAGCACTGGCAATCTGGGGAACGCGCCGGCATATCGCGCAGTTTGTGCGGGAGGCTTGGCGCAGCCACGGAGAGGACGAGCCGTTCAGTCCCCGCCTGGCGCTGGTGGGGCTGGCGCTCGGGATGCTGTTTCTGGTGGGATTCTTCTGGGTGTCCGGACTGACGCTCTGGGTGGCGGTGGTCTCCTTTATGATCTACTTCGGCATCGCCATCGCCTGTACTCGCATGAGGGCGGAACTGGGACCTCCTGCACACGACCTGCACATCGGCGGTCCCGACTACATCCTGACCGCTGCACTGGGCACGCAGTTCTTCTCCGCACGCGACCTGACCATCCTGACCTATTTCTACGGCTTCAACCGCGCCTATCGCAGTCTGGCGATGCCCATCCAGCTGGAGGCGTTCAAAATGGGCGAGCGCAAGGGCATCAAGCCGTCTCACATCGCGCTGGCGCTGGTTCTGGCGTCGGTGGGTGGGTTGCTATCGGGCTGCTGGGCGATTTATCACTTCGGCTACACGCGCGGAGTGGAGGAGCGTATGGCTCTGCACATGAGCTATTTCGGCTGGGAGGCGTTCAACCGGCTCTCGGGGTGGCTGGGCAGCCCGCGCCCGACAGATGTACATGCGGTCAGCGCGATCGGGCTGGGGTGGGGCACCGTGGTGGCTCTGCAGGTGTTGCGCCTGAAGTTCTCGTGCTTTCCCCTGCATCCGCTGGGACTTCCCATCTCAGGCAGCTGGACGATGAACACCATCTGGCTACCACTGATCATCGCCTGGTTGGCGAAGGTGAGTGTGCTTCGCTTCGGCGGGTTGTCTACCTACCGTCGTGCACTGGCGTTCTTCTACGGGCTTATTCTGGGCGACTTCCTCATTGGATGCATGTGGCCCATCGTGGGCTGGTGGCTGGGCGTCAACACCTACAGCTTCAGCCAGTAGGGCTGAGGACTGCTCCTGTTCGGTGCCTCCAGTGCGTGACGAGGCACCTTCATCCCTTCCCGCGTCGGGAAGGGGCAGGGGGTTGGGTCACGGCGCCGCCCTCCAAGCCGTTCGCAATCTCTCACACGGCAGAGACAAATAGCCGCCTGTGGGGTAAAATTGCCCGTGTGGGCAAATCTTTCGTCAGGAGTGGCTAAAGGTCAGCATAAGGATGGATAAAGCAGGTGAGTTTGTCTCGATACGCTGGGTGCTGGCGGGCATCCTCGTCGGCATTGTGGCTGGACTCTGGATTAACCGTGTGGATGGGGCGGAGATGCCCGCTTTTGAAGTGGTCGTCCTCTGTGGCGACCTGTTTATCCGCCTCCTGCGCATGGTGATTGTTCCCCTGGTGATGACCTCGCTCATCAGCGCGGCAGCAGGCTTGGACACCCGCCATCTGGGTCGGCTGGGGGCAATTACGTTATCTTATTACCTGAGCACCACCCTGCTCGCCGCGGGGCTCGGTCTGGTGGTGGTGAACCTGCTGGATCCCGGACTGGGGGCGGTGCTTCAGCCTGTTAGGACGCCTGAGGTCCTCTTGCAAGAGCGTCCGCCCAGTTTCATGGACCTTATCCGCAACCTGGTGCCAGCAAACCCCATCGATTCCCTCGCTCGCACCGATATGCTTCAGATTATCACCTTCAGCCTGATACTGGGCATCGCGTTGAACCTGATGGGCGAACGAGGACGCACGGTGCGCCAGTTCGTCGAAGAGGTGTTAGCCCTCTCGATGGTCGTGGTGCGCTGGATTCTGCGTCTTCTGCCCTTTGGGGTGGCTTTCCTGTTGATGCGCACCATCGGTCAGGCGGGAGCCGACGCTTTCGTTCCGCTGGCGAAGTATATGGGCGCTGTGCTGGGCGGGCTGGCTGTGCACGGGTTTGTGGTGCTTCCCGTGCTGGTATGGCTGCTGGGGAAGTGTCCGCCCTGGCGTTTCTTCGCGGGCATCTATCAGGCGATGCTCACTGCGCTCAGCACCAGTTCCAGCGCAGCAACCCTGCCCGTCACCATGCGTGCGGTGGAGGACAATCTGCAGGTGCGACCGCATATCAGCCGCTTCAGCATCCCCATTGGCGCGACGGTGAATATGGACGGAACCGCCCTATACGAGGCGGTGGCTGCGCTGTTCATCGCGCAGGTGTATGGCGTAGAGCTCACCTTCGCCCAGCAGATCATTGTGCTGTTCACCGCAACCCTGGCGGCAATTGGTGCGGCGGGCATCCCCAGCGCCGGGCTGTTCACGATGGTCATCGTGCTCCAGTCTGTCGGCTTGCCGCTGGAGGGGATCGGGCTGATCCTCGCAGTAGACCGCATTCTGGACATGTTCCGCACGATGGTCAATGTGGAGGGCGACGCGGGCGGCGCGGTGATCATGAACCGCATCGCAGGCAGGTGAGGCGTCTGGCGCCCTCGTCATCTGGCGCGGTTCAGTGCGTCACCGCTCCGTCGCACGCTCGTCCTACCAGACGTGCATACTTGCCCAGCGCGCTGTGCGCATAACGCGGTGCCGGAGCCTGCCACCCTTTAAGTCGTTCGGCAATCTCCGCGTCGTTCAAACGAACGTTCAGTTTGCCGTGAGCCGGGTCGGTCGCATCGATTTCGATAATGTCGCCATCGCGCAAAGCGGCAATCGGTCCGCCCACTGCCGCCTCCGGACCCACGTGTCCCACCATCAAGCCGGTGGTCGCCCCGGAGAAGCGCCCATCTGTGAGCAGAGCCACTTCGTATCCCAGACCCTGACCGCGTATCGCGGCGGTGACTGCCAGCATTTCGGGCATTCCCGGCGCACCCTTCGGACCCACGTAGCGAATCACCACCACATCGCCCGGCTGGATTTCACGACGCGCCACCGCCTCGGCACAGGACCGCTCATCGTCGAACACGCGAGCCGGTCCCACGTGGGTCAGCTTCTGGATGCCCGCCACCTTCACCACTGCTCCTTCAGGTGCCAGGTTGCCCTTCAGAATCACCATCCCGCCGCTGGCGCGCAGAGGGCGACTGACCGGATACACCACATCCTGATCGGACAGCTCGTCTGCGGTTTTGACCTGCTTCAGGTTCTCCGATACTGTCCTGCCGGTCACGGTCAGGCAGTCTCCGTGCAGAAGCCCCGCCTCCAGTAAGGTCTTCATCACCACCGGCACCCCGCCGATGCGGTGCAGGTCTTCCATGACGTATTTGCCGCCCGGGGTCATATCGGCGATATGGGGCGTGCGACAGGTGATGCGGGTGAAGTCGTCGAAGGTGAGCGACACGCCCGCCTCGTAGGCGATGGCGGGCAGGTGCAGAGCCACGTTGGTGGAGCCACCCATTGCCAGCGCCACGGTCAGCGCGTTCTCGAACGCCTCTCTGGTCAGGATGTCGCGCGGTCGGATGCCGAGGTTCAGCAGGTTCACCAGCGCCTTGCCGCTCTCGTAGGCGAACACACGGCGCAGCTCGTCCTCTGCAGGTGGCGAGGCACTGCCCGGCAGAGACATCCCCAGCGCCTCGGCAACGGTTGCCATGGTGTTGGCGGTGAAGAACCCTCCGCACGAGCCGATGCCCGGACACGCCACGCACTCCAGCTCGTACAGTTCCTCTTCGCTGATGGCGCCCGCCTCATACTGCCCCACTGCCTCATACACCGTCTGGATGGTCACGTCACGTCCGCGAAACCTTCCCGGTTTGATGGTGCCACCGTACAGAAAGATGCTGGGCAAGTTCAGGCGTGCCATTACCATCAGCATCCCAGGAAGGCTCTTGTCGCAGCCGGCGATGCCGAACAGCGCATCGTAGCAGTGTGCGCGCATCATCAACTCCACCGAATCGGCAATCACCTCGCGACTGATCAGCGACGCTTTCATCCCCTCATGCCCCATGGCGATGCCGTCGCTGACGGCGATGGTAACGAACTCGCGCGGGGTGCCGCCGGCGTCGCGAATCCCTCGCTTCGCCTCGTCCGCCAGAAACTCGGCAGACATGTTGCAGGGAGTGGCTTCGTTCCAGGTGTGCGCGACGCCCACCAGCGGTCGGGCCAGGTCGTCATCGGTCAGTCCCATCGCCCGCAGAAACGCCCGGTGCGGTGCGCGGTGCGGTCCTTCCAGCTCCTTGCTGGCGATTTTTGGGTTACGGTCGGCCATGGCTTCTCCTCCAGCGCGACGTGTTGAGGCAGTTGTCGCAAGGTTGGTTTCGCTAAGGATAGCGCAGATTTCCTGCCTGCCGAGTAGCATCCATCGCGTCCCGCACAGAGAGCGAACGGCGCATGCGCGTTGAACTTCCGCCCGAATTGTGCTATTCTAGCCTAAACGGACTCCTAACGGTTTGCAGTCCCATGCCCGATACAGCAACCATTGCCCAGTTGATTGCGGAAGGCGTGCGGCGCCTTCAGGGGGCGGGAGTGGATACCCCCCGTCTGGATGCTGAAATTCTGCTGGCGGACGCGCTCGGCGTGTCGCGTGCCTACCTTTTCGCCCATCCCGAGGAGGAGGTGGACGAAGCAACCGAACGGGAGTGGCGTTGTCGACTCGAGCGCCGGCACAGGCGCGAACCGCTGGCATACATTCTGGGAAGGGCGGAGTTTTACGGGCTGGAGTTTACCGTCACGCCGGAGGTGCTGGTGCCGCGCCCAGAGACGGAAGTGCTGGTGGAGACGGTGATTGCCGCCGAGCCTGCGACGGTTGCCGACATCGGCACGGGCAGTGGGTGTATCGCGGTGGCGGTGGCGGTGAACCTGCCGCAGACGCAGGTTTGGGCAACCGACATCAGCGAGTCCGCCCTGCGCATCGCTCTCGAAAACGCCAGGCGGCACGGCGTAGCCCAGTGCGTGCACTTTCTGCAGGGCGACCTGTTACAGCCGCTGGCGGGGATGCGTTTTGACGTCGTCGCGTCCAACCCGCCCTATGTCGCGGAGAGCGAGCGCCTGATGCTTCAGCCGGAGGTGCGCGACTGGGAACCGGCACATGCGCTGCTCACCGGCGACGACCCTCTGCAGTTCCATCGCCAACTGGCGGCAGAGTCGCACTTCCACCTGCGCGAGGGCGGCTGGCTGATGCTGGAGGTGGGGATGGGTCAAGCGGAGGCGGTGGCGGGTCTGCTGGAGCAAGCAGGCTATCGGCAGGTTCGTATCCTGAACGACCTGGCAGGTATCGGGCGCGTGGTGGTGGGCAGATACGGTCAGAGGTAGAGCGAATGGAGGTGAAGCGGTGAAGGTACTGAAAGCGGACACGACCGAGAACATCCAGCAAGCGGTGCGCAGAGCGGTAGAGGTGCTGACGGCAGGCGGACTGGTGGTATTTCCCACCGAGACCGTGTATGGTCTGGCAGCGGACGCACTGGCGGAGCCTGCCGTGCGCCGTGTGTGGGAGGTGAAGGGACGCCCCACCGATAAACCCCTGCCGGTGCAGGTGGCGAGCGTGGACGGTTTGCGCCTGCTTTGGCGCGAAGTGCCCGACCATCTTCTGCCTCTTATTCGCGCCTTCATGCCGGGTGCGCTGACGCTGGTGTACTGGCGCAGTACGCTGGTGCCCGACGTGGTGACCGCCGGTGCGGATACCGTGGGCGTGCGCATTCCCGACCATCCGGTTGCGCTGGAACTGTTGAAAGCCTTTGGAAGACCGATTGTCGCGCCCAGCGCCAACCTCTCCGGCGACCCACCTCCTTCTCGCATCGAGGAGGTCAGCGAGGATCTGCTGGCGCGGGTCGATCTGGTCATCGACGCGGGGGATACGGGCGGCGGCGTACCCTCGACGGTGCTGGACGTGACCGTTCAGCCGGCGCGCATCCTGCGGGCCGGCGCGCTTTCTGCCGAGCAACTGCAAAAATATGTGGATGTTACCGGCTAACGGAAGCTTCCCACGCGAGTCCGCAGGCGGTATAATGGGGGCAGAGGTAGATGGCGATGCCCTCCCTGTTACAATATATCCTTATGCTGCTGATGCTGTTGTATGCGGCGGTGCAGCTGGCGGTGCTCATCGTGCTGGTGATACATCACCTGTATGTTCGGCAGGGCAAGCCGGGTCTGCTCGCGGCGCGGTGGAGCTATCTGGACCTGTGGGTTGGCTTTCATCTGGCACTGCTCATCACGCTGGGAGCGCTGGTCGGACTGGCGTTCGCTGCGGGCTTTGTGCTGGCGATTCTGTCGCCGGAAGACGGGCGTGCATTCCAACGTGCGGTGCTGATGGGGGAGTTCCCGGATTCGGCGCTGTGGTGGATGGTGTTTCCCATTCTGCTGGTGCAAAACGCCGCGTTCGTGGCGGCGGCTGTTCTGTATATGGTGGGCAAGTACGGTATGGACCTGCGCACGCTGGGGCTGGTGTGGGACAGGCAGGCAGTGCGTATTGGGTTGTTGTGGGGCGTGCTGGCGTTTCTGGTCACCCCGCTGGTCGAGCTGCTCAGCGTGGGCGTGCTGAGGCTGATGCTGGGTGCGTCGGGATTCGAGCGGTTGGTGAACTGGGAAAAGCAAACGGTGGCGATCGAAGCTATTCTGGAATCTCTTCAGCCGGGCATAATGCTGGCGGCGTTTGTATTGACGGTGGCGGTGGTCGCTCCCATCGGTGAAGAGATTTTCTTCCGCGGTTTCGTCTTCAATCTGCTCAGGAACCGCCTGAACCTGCAGTCGGCGGTGTGGATTTCGTCGGCACTGTTCGCTGTGCTTCACGTCTCGGTGAAGAACTTCCTGCCGATCCTGGTCATCGGGGTCTTGCTGGCGCGGCTGTACCATCGTACCGGTTCACTGTGGAGCTGTATGGTGATGCACGGAATGTTTAACCTGCTATCAACCGTCGCTGCGATTGTTACGGGGAGGATTTGAATGCGACTTGCGGGCGTCCTCGTCATCGCTGGACTGCTGTCGTTCCTGCTGGCAGGATGTGGCAGGTTAGGCAACGTGCGAACCAGTGTTCCTCCTTCCCTTCAGCAGGCGGAGGCACATCTGCGTCACGGCGACATGGCTTCGGCGCGGAAGGCGATTGAGGACTACCTCTCCCAAACGCGCACAGCGGAGGGCTATTTGCGGGTGCTGGCGTTGCTGAACGCTCGGAACCAGCATGAGCTCACCGCCGAGTACGCTCAGCGCGCTCTGGACGATCCTCAGTTGAACCTCAGCCCGCCACTCGAGGCGCAGTTCTGGCAGATTCGGGGTGATGCGTTCGGATACCTGAAACGGCACGAGGAGGCGGCAGAGTGCTACGAAGAGGTGCTGAAGCGCACGCCCGACAACCCGGTGACGCTGAACAACTACGCCTACATGCTCGCCGAGGCGAACGAGCGCCTGGACGAAGCGGAGGCGATGTCGAACCGCGCCCTTGCCAGCGAACCGAACAACCCCGTCTATCTGGATACACTGGGCTGGATTTACTACCGACAGGGACGCTATCAGCAGGCGGTGCAGATACTGGAGAAGGCGGTGGAGGATGCCCCTCAGGAGCCGGAGCTGCGCTATCATCTGGGTATGGCGTACTGGCGGCGCGGGCGCCTGCCGGAGGCGCGCGTGGAGCTGCGCAAGGCGGCGAACCTGTGGCGCATCCGCTACGGCAAGCCCTATGAAGAGGCTTTGCAGGCGCTGGAGCAGGTGGAGAAGGGTATTCAGGCATCGCCATCGCGCGAGAGGATTGACCTGTAATCCCGGAATCCCTCGGTGCCCTCAGTTCGGCAGGTGAAGGGGATTGCCTCGTCGCTTGCGCTCCTCGCAATGACACGGGGGTCGGTGGGTGAAGGGGACTGCCTCGTCGCTTGCGCTCCTCGCAATGACACGGGGGTCGGTGGGTGAAGGGGATTGCCTCGTCGCTTGCGCTCCTCGCAATGACACGGTAGGCGGCGGGGATTGCTTCGTCGCTTGCGTTCCTCGCCATGACACGGGGGTCGGTGGGTGAAGGGGATTG
>OGCI01001797.1_pt1 | contig 16459 bp, 10 predicted proteins | sample 1570021 | NCBI WGS metagenome assembly OGCI01 (sample SAMN06264664, study PRJEB24512) | hot springs metagenome | isolation source: Hot spring water | place: South Africa: Tshipise | collected 2015-06-21 | reverse complement strand
CATAACGCATCATCCAAAATCGGCTTGGCCATGTCGTACCTCCTTGCACGCCAGGACCTTACCATAAATACCCGTTTTACACTAGCTCATTTTGTTAGAGGCTTTAAATAGCTGAAAAGGCCGCTCAAAAAGACGTAGATTGTCTTTTCTTTGTCTTTTCTTTCCCCAGCGCTGGAAATGAAGCGGCCCACCTGGCGGCACATGCGGCGGGCAGCCCATGAAGGGGTCAATGAACTCGGTTCGGCCCCCCTCCTCAGCCAATTTAGCCATGGAACCAGCAGCCGACGAGGCTGAATGGTTCCCGACTGCGCATCCTGCAAAAGCGAACCTATACGCGGAACAGGCAGCCGACGAGTCTCTGGCAGTAAAGCGATCCGCAGAGTTTCAAAGGAGCCCAAAGGTCGCCGGGCCAGCATGGGTGCTGAAGAATCGCGCGGCTTCGGAGCTGTGCGGAAATGCAGCACGATAGCGCTCCGCCCAACGGGCGAGAAACTCTCCCGCACGTTCGCCGGGCACCAAGGCCCAGACCGCCCCGCCGAAACCCGCCCCGAAGGCCGACGCGGCAATTGCCCCGCACTCGCGGGCCGATTTGGCCAAGAAAGAGGTCTCAGGGATTTGGTTTCCGAGTAGCTCCTCCGCCGCTTGCTGCGAAAGGTCCACCCAACGGCCAAATTCCGACAAGTCGCCTTTCTCCAGGGCATCGACGGCCTGCGGCAGGATTTCGCAGTTTTCCTTAGCAAAATGCTCAAGTCGCCGCCGTAAGGATTCCTGCTCTTGCGGGCTAAAGTGCAACTCGGCAACGATTCGAGCAAGGCGAATTTTTGCGTCAGGGTCAGAAGCCAAGATCTCTGCAAGCGACCCTTCAGCTTTTCCGATGGCTTGCTGCCACAACTGGGTCAACTGTGAAGCCAGGCGAGAAGCTGCGTTGTATTTCTCCAAGGCTTTTCCGGTCTTTTCTGCGGACACCCCGCTGGCGGCAACACAAAAGATTAGACCGTCGGGGATTGGGATCGCCCGCCGGAACCGCACCGGCTGATACGCATACCAAAGGATGTGCCCCGGTTGGGAGGTGAGAATTGCTGTGTGATCTTCACTGCCCCCAAAGGTGCCGACACCTCGATCGCCCTTGAGAGCTCTGAAACTTTGCCCATTTTCTACCGTGGCCAAATAGCTCGCCAAATCGAGCACGTTTTGGAGATTGTCCTTCCAGGCAGAGGACTCCCAGAGCCGATTCACCTCAGCGATGGCCAGAAAGACGCCAATAACCAGGGCACTGGAACTGCTCATCCCCGCAGCCGGCGGAAGATCGCTTGCAAAGGCGACTTCCGCCCCGCGGGTAGCATCCGGGAAATTGCGGGCCACTCGCCGGGCGACCGTCATGGGGTAATTTGCCCAGTGCCCTTGGGTGGGCACGAAATCGGCGTCGAGGTCGCATCCGATCGTCTCCCCCGTGCTGGCAGCACATAATCGAACGTGCCGATCGGACCGGGGAGCCACCGCGATACAGAACCCTTGCTCGACGGCGAAAACGAGACTATCGCCACCGGCATAATCCGTGTGTTTTCCTAAAACCTCGATTCGCCCCGGGACATAGAAAAGTTGTTGGATGGGCCTCCGCGGTAAACTTCCCACGCAATCAACCGCCAAAACGGCTTTTCTTTGGGCTTCCCGGGGACAAAGGCCTGCGGCTTGGAAAGCATCGGCTAATTGCGGCAGATCCTCCAGATTGCCTGCGAACCCCAGCCGCCGAATCATCATCCTCAAGAGTCTCCATCCATAATTCTGAATCTATTCTGAATGTCCTTCCCACCACAGCCTTACGGGGTTTGTTGCATGGGCACGAAGCGGATCCTACTCAAATTTTATTTCTGTCCTACCATCGTTTTTATTGTTCTCCTACAGCCGAACGGGAATTCCTTCTAAAGCTCGGGCCACGGCCCGGATATCGGTTCGCTGTGTCAAATCGAGCACCCCGGCGCGGACCTTCACCACCTCGAACCGTGCGCCAAGATAGTCGATTGCGTACTGCACGGCATCCGTGATCTCGTATTCGCCCCGCGGGGAAGGCCCGATCTTGCTACAAGCCTCAAAAATTGCAGGGCCAAACCGCCAGCAGTTCATGCTTAACCAAAGGGGCCGTGGCAGCTCGGCCAAGACCTCAGGCGACGGTTTCTCTAAAATGCGTTTGAGGCAGCCATCGTGGTTAAAGATGCCGACGGCAAATTGCCGGATTCGCTCCGGGGCAATATTGCTTTCGGCAAGCATAGCCTCCTGCTCGAAAAGCGCCGTAGCGAACCCTTGGGTTTCCCGCAGGGCCTTGAGCGCCTCAATCGGGTAATAATTATCGGAATTGACGACCAGGAAGTAATCCCTCCCGGCGAACCCCTCGGCCGCAGCAACGGCATCGGCCGTTCCCCGAGGTTCCGCTTGAATGGCAAACGATATTTGGAACCGTTGCGGGCGTACATCCTCCCAATAATAGCGGCGAATGAGTTCATGGTCCGGGGCTACTACTAAGCAGACCTTTCGGTAGCCGGCATCTGCCAGTGCCGAAAGCAAATAATCCAGAAACGGTCTTCCGATCGGAATCATCGCCTTCAGCCCCAACGCGGCCAGTTCTGCTTGCCGCTCGTCAAGAACTGTGGCTTGATCCTCACGCCGCATCCGTGTCCCTAAACCTCGAGCTAAGACGACGGCTTTGTCCATCGGCAAAGTACTCCGTGCTGGCTAAACTGATCCCTGGATTTGAGGTACGCCGCGATGGCTCGAGCTGCGTTTTTGGCTTCCGCCGCTCGGATCGGAAAAGGCGATCTCCCCCTCTATTTCTCGAATGGTGTATTTCCCGTATGGTGGCCTAAGCCGGAAAAACCGGCAAGGGTTTTGACAACGGGGAACAAAGCAAGGAATTTCAACCGCGGGGAATCACCCAGCGCGAGCCCCCTGTACTTTTTCACAAGAATAGTACCTTACGCCGAGGCCGACATCGGCAACTCCCTGCCGCTAAAGATTCGTACCTTTTCCGCAAACCCTCTTAGAGGACTTGTGTTTTTGCCGGAGACTCGCTTGCCGGGCCCGGCAAACGGCAATTCCGGCAGATTCGGCAGCCCAGGCACGGGGCTTCGTTCCGGTAAAATCGAAGGAAACAAACATTACGGCTCCGATTGTTCTCCAAAGATTTCTTCTGTACATTCGGACCTGTACATTCAGAGCAGAACAAACCGGAGTGCTTGCAACATCATCGCAATCCGTTTGATGCCGAGGGAAAATGCACGGCGCAAGTGCTCGCTTTTACCGATTCTGCCGAAATGGGCAATCCCATTCCCGTCGCACCCGTGGCAATCGAAACTGTGCCCGCGTGGTTATTTCCCGCCTTTGATTCGCGTGACCCAAAATCCGCGGCACCGCTTGTGAAAAAGCACTTGGCCGAATTCGACCGGATGCTGGTAAAGTCGGGCTCAATCCAAGTATGACCTTGGTTCCCGACATTACATGACTTTGCTTCGCGACATTGTGCGGATAGGACGCGCACTGGGCCCAGGGCTATTTTAGTCTGAAGAGGCCTGAAATTAGTCTGAAGAAGGCTGGAATGAAAAATCTCTTGCGGTGATGATCTGGTACAATGTTGGGTACCGCCAGCCTCAAGCCATCTTACTGGATTTTGCATGCAGTCAATGCTTTGCGTTGATTCGCTGGGAGTGCTGATCATGCAACTTTTGATAATGCGCCGGCATAAAGTCTTAGTTCAGCTATCGTTTCGGCTATCGGCTCAGGATTCGGCTCTTTGCCGTGAGCGTCGTGAGCAAACGATAGCAGTAAAGCCGCACCGATGGTCGACCCCGGTGAAAATGATCGCCGGCATAGTGGCTTTTTTGTTTTGGGGGAATGCGGTTTGGGGTGGAAGTTGGCCCACCTATCGCCACGATAATGCCCGCAGTGGCATCACGGCAGAAAGCTTAAGCTTTCCGCTTGATTGTCACTGGGTATTCCAGCCGTTGTCGCCGCCCGAGCCGGCCTGGGGTGATCCGAAGCCGGAACCGGTCGAAGGATACTTGGAGCTGCGACGGATGCATTTTGACGATGTTTTCCATGTGGTGGCGGACGGGGGACTAGCGTACTTTGGCTCCTCAGCCGATGGAAAGCTTTATGCACTGGACGTAGAAAGCGGCGAACTCCGCTGGACCGCTTTTACCCAAGGGCCTATCCGGCTTGCGCCGACGGTGGCGGCAGGGCGAGTGTACGTCGGATCGGATGACGGTTGGGTCTACTGTTTTGCAGCCAAAACCGGGGAGAAGATCTGGAGTTTTCGCGCGGCTCCGGAGGATCGACGGGTACTCGGCAGTGGGAAGCTCATCAGTGTATGGCCGGTGCGCACGGGCGTGTTGGTCGATGGTGATCTTGCTTACTTCGGTGCCGGCGTTTTCCCGTCGGAAGGGGTGTTTCTTTTTGCGGCGGACGCCAAGACGGGCGAAGTTCGCTGGCAAAACGATTCCTGCGGTGAGGAACCGCAAAGTCGCATCTCTTTCCAAGGCTATTTGCTGGCTTCGCCCAGCACATTGTATGCCCCCATTGGGCGGGTTTCGCCGGCGGCTTTCGACCGCGTGACCGGGCGACTAAAGTCGATCACCTATTTTGGCAAGGAAGTCGGCGGCACCTACGCCCTATTGGTGGGCGACGAGGTCTACACCGGTACAGAGACCATGGTGGCCTACCATGGCCAGACACGAGATCGCTTTGCTATTTTCAACGGTCGCCAACTTGTCGTCACGCCGAAGGTAGCCTACGTGGCCGATGGCACCAACCTCGCAGCCCTGGACCGCGAGAGATTCCCCCCTGTCAGCACAAAAGTAGCCAGTTTGCGAGCTCGAAAGGCCGATTTGCAGGCGCAGCTTCGCCGCCAACGCACTGCCGAAAAAGAGGATCAGCTGCGCGGGGTCAACGAACAACTGCTTCAGGCCGAGCGTGAATTTGAAGCCACGGTTTTTTGGAAAATTCCCTGCTCAACGGCCGAGGCCATGATCCTTGCGGGCGGTGCCCTGGTGCTCGGCGGCACCGGCCAAGTGCAGGCCGTTCGTGCCGAGGATGGGCAGGTATTGTGGCAAGCCAAAGTCGAAGGGATTGCCAAGGGCCTTGCGGTAGCCGATCGGCGACTGTTGGTCAGTACGACCACCGGCGCGATTTACTGTTTCGGCCTCGAAAGGGTGCAACAGCCCAGAATCGTCCGGCAGGCCGATCTTGTATCGCACCCGCTGGCAGCAGGGAAGGAAAATTCAGAGCCTTCCGCCGGAAGCTCGGTGCCCAGAAGCGCAGCGCAAATCGCCGCCCAATTGCTGAAAGAAACGGGTACCGATCGCGGATATGCTCTGGTGGCGGGGTTGGTCTCCGGCGAGCTAGCGCGCGAGTTAGCCCGGCAGTCTCGGATGACCATCTACGCTGTGGATAGCGACCACGAGAAGGTAGAACGGATTCGCCGGCAGGTAGATGCCGAGGGACTTACAAGGCGCATTTGGGTACAAAGCTGGCCGCTCGACAAACTGCCGTATGCCGATTATTTCGCCAATCTCATTGTTTCGGAACAGTCGTTGCTTATCGGTCGGTGGCCTGTGGAACCTGCGAGCCTAAATCGAATGCTTAAGCCCTGTGGCGGGGTATTGGTCTTGGGTCGCGATGTACACGCCGGGGGTTCTTCATCCGCCACCGGATGGATCTTGGAACGCCGAGGCGAGCTAGCCGGGGCGGGCAACTGGACGCATCAATACGCAGAGTCCGGCAACACGGCTTGCAGCGGCGATCAGCTTGTCGGCGGCACGCTGCGGGTTTTGTGGTTCGGCTTGCCCGGGCCAGGGCAAATGGTCAATCGCCACGCACGGGCCGCATCGCCCCTGTGTTATCGGGGGCAGCTGTTCGTTCAAGGCGAGAATGTGCTGATGGCTTACGACGCTTACAATGGCGTGAAGCTTTGGGAGAAAACTTTGCCGGGGGCGATGCGGGTCGATGTCTCGCGTCAAACCAGCAATCTTGCCGTGGGAGAAGCCGGGCTATTTGTCGCAGTGGGCAACGAATGTCTCCGATTCGATCGAGCTACCGGCGAGCTGGTGTCGCGCTTCAGTGTGCCGCTGGCACCGGACGGGACCACCGGTCGTTGGGGCTATCTTGCTTATGTGGACGACCTTTTGGTCGGTACTCGAACGACGGATAGCTTGCGGGCTGGAGCGATTTTCGCTTACGAGGTCTCCACGGGTAAACTTCGCTGGGTTTATGAGGATATTTTGGCCGCGCAGAGCTCGATCTCCATTGGCGACGGTCGTCTCTACCTTGTTTGCGGCAAGATTAACGATTCCGAGAGGCTTGCGGCCATCGATCCCGAAGGTCGATCTCAGGCCAGCCTCACCGAAGAAACCCAGCTTCAGGCTTTGGCACGGCAGCAAACGAGTGCCGATATTCGGGCCGCAGTCTGTCTGGATCTTGCCAGCGGAAAGCCCCTCTGGCGGCAACCGGTTGATGTTACGCTTTGCGGGGGCGGACGTTCAGCCTACAACAACTCGGTCTGCACCCTTTATCGGGATGGGGTACTGCTGATTTTCGGGGTGTTTTTGGATGGACACTATTGGCAGGAGTTTTTTGCCGGGCAATTTGCTCAGCGGCACGTGCTGGCTTTGAATGCCGTTGACGGAAGTTATTTGTGGGGACGCGCGATCGGGTACCGTGTTCGGCCGTTGGTGGTGGGTGATACCCTGCATGCGGAACCGTGGGCTTTTGATCTTCGAACCGGGCAACCGCGGACGCGGATCAATCCTACCACCGGCAGATCGGAGATTTGGCAATTTGCCAGACCGGGCCATCACTGTGGATGCCCGGCCGCTTCGAGCCAAGCCCTCTTTTTCCGATCTTATTGCCTCGGTTTTTACGATCTTCATCGGGACGAGGGAACGATGCACTTCGGCGGGCAGCGGCCCGGTTGTTGGATTAATTTCCTGCCGGCAGCGGGGCTGCTGCTGATGCCCGAGGCAAGCGCCGGGTGCATGTGTCCTTTTCCCAATATGTGTACCGTGGTTTTGCAGCCTGTAAACGAGCCGCATGGCTTCAGCTACTTCAGTTGTTCGGGTCCTTTGAAGCCCGTGCGCCGGCTCGGGCTGAATTTGGGAGCACCGGGGGATCGATTGGATGCAGAAGGCAACTTGTGGCTGGGCATTCCGCGTCCGGGCGGACCGCTGATAGCTTCGCTTGAATGCAGGGCGGATTTTCTGTCAGGCGGGGGCTTCCGGCAACGCAACTCGAGCTATACCCCGATTCGCGGAACGCCGAATCCTTGGCTTTTCGCCTCCTGGGCGGAGGGGCTCCGCCGGTTGCAGATTCCGCTACTTGATCCGGATCATGGCCGTGCAAGCTACGCCGTGCGATTGGGATTCCTTTGTCCACCCGGGGAATTGCCTGGGCACCGGGTCTGCGACATCTTGCTACAGGGGAAAGGGGTCCGCGAGAAGTTCGATCCCGCAGCGGCCGCGCCTTCGTCGGCAGACCTTGTGTGGTTAAATTTCGAGGGTATCGCGGTCGATGAGGTCCTGACGATTGAGCTGCGTCCCGTAATTGCTGATGCAACGCCCGAAAGACTACCCCGATTAGCCGCAATCGAATTGATCCGCCAAGAGGTTTTGAGTCTTGGTTGTTCGGTTCCCAATCTGACTTTGAGTGCCGTGCAGCCGCGCACGGAAGCCCAGATGCGGCTCGGTAATCTGCGAGAGGAAGAATTCAAAGGACGCGTGGTTCTATCGGCTCCGCCGGGAATCGAAGCTGAACCGACCGAAAGCCGAATCGCCCTGGCAAGCGGGGAAACCAAGTCGATTCCATTTGCGGTGGAAGTTCGCGGCACCTTGCCGGCCGGTCAATACCCGCTGCGAGCACGGATTGTGGCCGACAGCGGCCGGCAGGAGGCGGAGCGGGAAGCGACGATTGAATATCTGGGGAATCGCCGACGGGTTGTGCTGGATGCCGAGGCGGATGCCAGCGTCTCCCAGTCCGCATTCACCCAGAATAATGCCAAGGAGCGTATTTTTCTGGTCGATGGAGGCGACTTGACTCTAGGGGATCATCATCACCAGGTGGCGTATTTGCGATTCCGCTGGAAGCAGGAAGGGAAAATTATCTCCGCAAAACTCGAATTGCATAATGCGGGTAATCCCACGGGCAACTCGGGGTTAGTTCGCCTGGTGGATGGCCCATGGGAGGAAACTACGGTTACGTACCAGACGCGGCCGCCACTTGGGGAGGTAGTGGGACGGATTGGGGCGGTCGCGGAGCAGCAGATGGTTTCCTGCCCTCTATCGCTGGAACTACCGCAGCAGGGGCAACTGGATCTTGCCATTGATCCGACAAGCTGTGACGGGGTGAATTACTTTTCTCGCGAGTCGGAGTATCCTCCTCGGTTGATTCTTGAGATACTCTCCGATTGAGTCGGGATAGGTCGAAAACGGGAATGGTGCCTCAAGGAAGCTTATCGAACCGGCCCTCGGGGCGCGACGGATACTCTCGCTAATCAAGAAGCCCTTCCCATGTCGTTAAAAGGAAAAGCCACCGTGCCCCTTAGCGGAAAGGTCTTGGACGCCACAAGCGCAGGATCCCTCGAGGGGGTAAGCGTTCGAAGCCGTATTCGAGCAGTTCGACACTGCTTTTTTGCCGGATTTCGCCTTTGTCGTCGAATTCCATGGTGGTTTGGGAAACGATCCCTCCGGGCACCTCGGGACTAATCGTCGCCAAGGTTAAGCGCCAACCTTTTGCCGTTTTTTGTGTGAGCTTAACCTGGTAAGTCGTTCGGATTAGGCTCAAGAGCCGACATGAACTTCCAACTACCTCGAGCACCGAGGTGGAAAGCTCCTCGCTTGCATCGCGGGTTGATACGGTCTTACTCTCTCGGCGCAACAGATAGGGTTCCCGATCTGCATAATACAGCGTTATCCGCGTTACGGTGTTGGAGTCTGAAATTTCCATCGTCTGTTTGCGGCACTGCACATTGTGGCCAAGGAAAGGAAGAACGGTATCGATATCTTCCACCACGCGGACCGGCCGCTCGAGCGATTCGCCGTGAAAGCCCTGCTTGAGTTTCCGCATCGTGGAAGAGATTTCCCGTTCGCCCGCAAACATTTTCGACTCGATTTGCAAAGTGACTCCTTCAATATCAAGTGCCAAGAGCGTCGTTTTGACCTCTGTCTGAATCGTCAGCAAACCTTCCGGAAGATAAGTCTCGGTCGTTTCGCGGACCAGTGCCCAGGCCCCAGGGTCAAATCTTCCCCAAGGGTGATGGATCCGCTTCAGGAAGCTCACCGTTTGGGGAGCGGATGTGGATGCGGAATTCACCCCGTTTGTTTGGGCGGTAGACTCCGCGAAGACCCCGCAGCTAACTAAGCAGAAAAATAATGAAATGGACGCGAAAGCTTTGGAATACCGTTTGAGATACTGAACGAGGGCGCAACCCCGCGGAAAACCCTTCCGCGGGCGGGCTGCCCATCTGTCTGAGCGACGTATGTGGTCATTTGAAACGAGGGCTTGAACCATCGTCAAAATTTAGATTTAGCGTAAACGAATGGATGCACGTTCCGACGATCAAATTGAAATGCGAAATAAACAAGGATCTGCTAATCGTATTCCTTTTCCTTGGCTATCGCTTCTTGTTTCCTTGGCTATCGCTTCTTGTGTTTGGTGTAGGTTTGATTTCAGGAGTAAAAGCCGATTCGCCGTAAGTCGAAGACCCTGCCTACTCAAAACGCTCGAAAAACCGGCGAATCGATAGGCTGTAAAACCTAAAGTAAAAGGCTGTTTTTTCAGGATCTTTTGGTCCCTCAGTGAGGTGCTTAAGCCCCGAAGCGATACTTTTTAGGAACCACAGCCTTGCCTTCCGCGGGTTTACGCCAAACTTCACAATCGTACCAAGCTCCCATCGGTTTATTCGCAAAATCAACGCGTGAATTTTTTGGCGAGAATGTGAGTCAGCTTGTGCTTCTGGGACTCCTAACTCGGCATTAAGTCGGGATTAGGAACATTAAATGGCAACATCAAAAACGGACACCCACCGCGGGCATCCGTCCGAAAAGTTAAGAGCGAGGCCTGGCGAGCCCCTCGCGAAGCCGAGGTCAATTGGTTAGGACGTTACTATTCATCTCATCGCGGCGCGGGCAGCCTTTCACCGGATTGAAAATCCAAATTGCCGCGACCCCTGTTCAGAACGATTGTCCCCCGTCCACACCCCTTACTTTTCTACTATACGAAGTTGCGTCTCAAAATCCAGAGTGGCCCCCCGATAAAAAGAAGTCAATACGTATTGAGACCGTCTTACCGTGTCGAGGCCGCCTTAAAATTGTCGGCAAAATTCCATTTTTTCTTTGACTGATGAGCCATTGGGTGGATTCTGCCGATTTTTCAAGCGGGTAACCGTTATTTGACTCGGGCGATTTGAAAGCGTTCTAGTGCATTAAGCGTTTTGGTACGGTGGAAAACCGCTTATCTACACTTCTTAACGAGCATTTTTCACCGGGCAAAACGGAGCGCTTTGACCGAGCGAAAACGGCCGGTACCTGCCGATATTCAGGCTTCCGCTATATTTACGCTTCCGTCGCTGGATTCTGGAATGAAGCGAGATCTTCCAATCAGATCAAGCCGGAGAGCGGACCCGAATGAAGTCTGAGACGTTGGTCGATCATTGAAATCAGAGGGAGGGAGACGGAGGCGGGTGATTTCGATCAGGCCCCAAAGGTGAATTTTATCCCTGAGATTGGAGCGGAGGCGAACGTTTGCGATCCGAAGTTTCGCATTAAGTGGAGCTGTTTTCGCGTTTAATGGGGTTCGGAGCGATCGTCGACCTGTGTGTTGTTGTGCTGTGTGGCATATCGCAAAAAGAAGTTCCCTGCCTGTTCCCTCCGACTCCTTTCGGCGATCCCTTTTGGTCTAGGAGAGGAACTTCACCGCAGTCGAGTCGATCGTTCTCAGGGTAGCCCTCAACGGGGATGGAAACTACCGCGGCATGGGTGGCTGGATCGGCTGGTGAGCACTGGGGAAAGGATCGGCCGCCACCTCGCGCCGAAAGGCTTCGTCTTGTCGAAGTCTGTGGAAGGGCCGAAATGTGTGGGCCAGTATGCTATTTTGCATCCCCCCAGACTCGGAGAGTGGGATTTGGCCGCAGCCCAGCTCGATGGGCAGAATTAAGAGAAAGAAGCACAGCGGCCAAATCCGCCGGAACGAAGGTCGAATTGGGATGACCGGTCGCAGCGGTTTGCCCCTCCGGGTCAAAATCCCTACGTGTTTCAATCGATTCATGATCCCTTGATTCGATAAGAGCTCGATGGAAAGCTGAACCCGTCCGATTTGTAGGGCCTTCGGCAACGTAATGCATGAACTCAAGCGATCGTTTTTGCCGAGGAACGATACGCGATTTTTAGCGAATTCAAAAACTGACGAGAGCTCTTCCCCGGTCCGTTCGATGTTCTTTGTTCTTTTGCGGCCTGCTGTTTGCTTTCTTGCGCAGCGATTGCGCCTTGATCTCATGCAGGTACATGAGGCGCAAACACCGGCTTGCAAACCGAAAACTACAGCCTTGCAACCAAAAAGTCGTCGAACCGACGATACGATCAGCTCCGCAGGGTGACGTTTCGACGGAGTGCTCACCCCCCTGCGATTGCTGTTGATTCCGGGGCGATTGAAAGCCCCGGGATGTGTCGAATCTTAGCTACTTTTTGACGGCTACGGGTTTACCCGTGGAAGGCTCATAAAATCTTGCACGGTTTTCGGACGTGGGGGTTCTTTTCGGGCCAGTAATCTCTCCCACCACGAGGGTTCTTTTACCGATTTCTTGGCTTCGGCCCTTCGGGAGCTGGTCAGTGGCTCGGATAGCGCCCGGCGTGGATCTGAGCGACCCTTCGAGAAGCTTGGAATAGTGGAACAGCCCACCGCCAAAAGCAACACCGCGGCCGAGGCTACCGCCTGAATAAAGCACCGCCGTTTCCACGGGCTTTCGGAATGGTTTGCCTGCCGATTCATGGTTCCCAAAACGTTAATGCTTGAACCTTTCTCGGAGTGACCAAAGTGCAGCGAATAGTCGCATTAAGATTCGCGATAAGAATCGTGGAATGAGATTGTGAAATGAGATGGCAGTCGGTCGATGAATCGAGCATGAGTTCGGTCTGACCACCTTCCGGTGCGGTCAAACTTCCTTGAGGGATGCCGTTCCGCGAGCTTGCGCGGGAGCTTTTTCCTCTCCGGCATCGAGCCTTCGAACAAACCCCGATTTCCGACGCTTTTAGCCTCCTCTAACTGCTTCTTGCCGCTTTAGCTATTTCCAGCCCCCTTTAACCGTTTCCAGTCCCCTTTAGCCCCTTCCAGTCCCTTTGAGCCCTTTCCGAGCCCCATTTAGACTTTTCAATCCCCGTTTGGCACTACACGGTTGGCGAGACCTTCTCGTCGCATTGGACCTGGGCCCCGCGAGCTTGGACAACCACGATTCCCGTTTGAAATTCCTGCGAATTTGAGTTTCCTGCGAATCTGCATTGTCCCACGTTTGGTTATGGGCAAACTGGGGATTATAAAATTCATCGAACCGTGGGTGAATCTGGGGTCTCAGCCTGGGCACTCTGCAACCGGCGTAGATGTTCGCGGTGATATTCTTCGAGCATCCGCTTGGTTTTCTGGAGGTCTTCAAAATCCAAGAAGAGATAATCCTCTCCGTCGAAAACTTTCACAGCCATTGCGGCCACCCGCCAGCCTTCCGGCTCGCGGCGAACCATCCAGAGGGCCTCGTCCGAATGGGGCTGACCGGCAGCATCCAAATCGCTCCACGTTGCGGCAACCCTGGCACTGTTGTCATCTAAGTATTCCACCTGCCCCACCGAAAACTTGGCGGTGTCACTTCCTTTCGGGGCAAAGTGCTCGCCGAGTGTTGCTGCCTGAGCCCGGGCCTTTTGCGTGTATAGTCGTAAGATCTTTTCGTCATCCCCCTGGCGGATGGCTTCAAGGAATTCCGCCACGCAACTCTGGGGATCCTGCATGTTGAGGCTGGCCGAACCGGTTGCGGCACTTTCGGCTCGTTTAGCCGCGGCACTGGAATTGTTGGGGGTACTGGTAGAGGAAGGAGCACCGGCAGTCGGCCCCGAGTCATTGGGGTTAGTGCCGCAACCTCCCAAACTGTAAAGCAAAACGCTAAAGCAGATTACTACGCCGCGAAAGCCGAAGCGAAAAGGCTTCCATGCCATGGGGCTACTCTCCGAGTTTTTAAATCGCGATCTCTGGCCAAAACGTGAGTATCTGCGAGGTTATCCCAACTTAATTCCGAGGTCTTTGAGTGGTGATTTTGCAGGGCCAAAGTGTGCCAATCCCGGCTGGGGTAGTCAAGATCAACCTACCACCAAGCGGCGTGATGCCCAGTTCGCCTAACTTTCCACGCTTATGCTTTTTACGTCGGCCGGTTCCTCTCTTTCCGGGTTTCCGATCTTTTCTCGGGTTGCCAAGTTCGTAGTATCCGTTTTGCCCTTTCCGCTTTCTTCGACGGTCCAACTCAAGTTTTTGGCACCTTCATCTCAAGCGAATTACATGTTTGGGAGTTTCGGCTTTCGTCAGAAGTTGCCTACCGGATTACCGGAGGTTTGCGGGGGATCAATTTTGGGGGAACCTCACGGGGATTTGCCACCGGGCTAGCACGGATTTGCGCAAGATGTGCAAGAGGGACAATTTCCTGCGGAGAGGCAAAAAGTCAACTCGAATTGAGGGGGGTAGGATCCCACCCGGGCCAAAGCGAGTGTCCTTCGGCATATTTCACATTTTGTCGTAAAACGCTGGGGGCAATTTTCGTGCCAACCCGGTTTGCGTTAGGGTTTTTTGCTCAATCGTGGGAACCCTTCGGCCGACAGGCCGCCGGCCATTACGATCGGCAAATACGGTATTCTGCGGAAGAGCGCTTTTGCAAGACTTGTTTTGCGGAACATGACCGCCGACCGATTCTTAAATTCCGGGTTATACTTCCTTAAGACGTGAGGCTTCCGGGAGGGAGCTCAGCTTTGTTTTCAAGGTCCCGGTCTTGGCACGGCCGACCGTTTGAGATCGTTTCTGCGGGGTCAAACGCGGATGCGCTGCTTGGGTTCAAGATCCCACCGGTGCCGGGGCGATTTATAACCGGAGGGCACCGGCGGATCCGGCTTCGAGGGAATCGGTAGGACAAGAACCGAGTAAATTTCGCGTATGACGTGCGGGAAACCGAGAAGCTGGTAGGTACCGGCCATGCAGGAGACCTAACCACCGGTTTGGGGTAAAACACCCAGGTGGGTGCAGGTGAGAGGAGTTCAGGGTTATTTGGCTGCGGGAGCGAAACACGTATGAGTCAGGCGACAGAAACTCCGAGCGTCTTTGTAGATCGGCGTAACTACGATCATCCCTCGGCGCCTCCGCTGGTGGAACGCCGCCAATTTGCCAATAGCCACGAGGGCCTCTCGCCCGAGGCTAAAGAGCTTGCTTTAGCCATTGACCGATATAAGTTGTTCCACCGGCGGCGATTCCTCTCCTATGAGGAACTTCTCCACGTGATTAAGTCGCTGGGGTACCGCCGCGTGGAAGAATGATCAGCATTCTTTCCGGTCGGAATAACCCCCTCCCTTGTATTATCGGCGATCGTTCGATTGACGCATGTTGATCCCGGGATCGCCATGCGAGTTTTTCCAGCGCTTGCCGTTCCCACCTGAGATGGACAGCCGGTAGCTCCTACCGCGGTGGATGCCACAATATTCTGTAGTTTGTAATAGCACCCACACGCTCTGTAGTAGCACCTCCCAGGAAAGTAGTAGCACCTCTCAGGAAAGCTTTCGCGGTTCTCTTTCGGCTTGCTGTGACAGGGCGTTTGCTGCCGTAATAACTCTTCAGTGCGATCTCCGCTGGATTAGCAGCCCCACTGGGCCGCTTGGCCGACGTTCTACAGGAGGGTGAGGAAGGTTCGATTTGCGGATTAAATATGAAAAGCGATTTCCCGCCGAGTTGCCGAAGTTGGTTTTCGAATCTATAGCGAGCTCATTTTTGAGAAGTTCACCGAGGTCTGGAGGGGCAAGATGCCGTAGATGCCCCGGGTGAATACTAGATGAATGAAATCGTCAGTCGCAAGGAGGCGACCTTTGGGGACGATTACGACGTCGCTATCGGCAAGCCAAATCTCTCCTCCCGTCGTGCAAGTGTGCCCGTAAAGTGGATCGCGAATGTCGACCACCGTGGCAACAAGCCTCCAATCCTCCGTGCGTCGGAAGATGATGACTTGTCGGAGATTGGCCCCGACGTTGAAGCTCCCTGCCATAGCAAGAGCTTGAAATACCGTGGTGGGGCCGGTGAGTTCAAATCGACCCGGGCGCGCCACTTCACCTACAACGTAGATGTACCGGGGAGCCCGCTGGACCAGTACGGGAATGGCTTCGATTCCCTCGATCTCCGCACGATATCGCTCGTTGAGTTCCGCTTGAAGCTCGGGGAGGGTGAGTCCTTGAGCGGGCACCGTACCAATGACCGGCAAGGAGATGGTGCCTTCCGGGGTTACGACCGCACGTCTGGACTGACCGCCCGCCCCGTAGCGACTGTCAACGGCTGCCCGAAGATCCTCCAATTTGGCATTCACCCTCAAGGGGGTAACCGTAATACCCGGCTGCTTATAGTATTTTCGATACAGCTCCTCCAGTCGCTCCGCCAGTTGCGAGACCGTCAGCCCGGTAGCACGGACTTGGCCCAACAGCCGCAAGGTGATCGTTCCGTCCGGCTGAATGAGCAAATCGCGATTGAGCTCTTTATCGGCCACCGATTCGATGCGGACCTCATCCCCGACATTCAGACGGTAAGGGCGGCTGGTTTGGTCCCGGGTTAGCCGGTAAATAATCTCCAGTTGATCGTCTACGCGGAGGCGGTATTCAGGAACATGTGCTAGACGCGGCTGAGCGACGTAAACGCCATGGGCATAGGCATCCCAGAAAGCCGCACGAAGTGCTTCCCAACCGCCGCGTCCTGACCAGTCGATGGATCTCCCTAAAGTGGGGGAAGAATTCTGCCCGGCTTCAAACTGGGAAGTTTCTGCCTCGTTCACGCGGCCTGAGGCGGTTTCGGTGTTGCCCCCGGGCAACGGATTTCGGAAGCTAGCCGATGTGGCCCTCAGTGTACTTCCGGCGGCACCTCTTGATGAACCAGGAAAGATGCCGCCCGAGTAATCCGCGGAGCTGGTCTTATAGGGCGAAGTTTGCTTTTCCGGGGCAGAAAGGTTTCGAACCAAAGGCGTAGTCCCGCGGGAGGTGGCGGCTACCTGCGACCAGTATCCCCCACGTTCCATGGATGATTCGCTAGGTTTAAGATCGCTACGTGTAAGATCTACAGGTGCAACATAGGCAGGCGTAACATAGCCAGGTGTAGCATCGGCAGATGTAACGGCGGCAGACGTAACACCGGTAGGCGTAGCAACGGTCGGCGC
>OGCI01001796.1_pt1 | contig 16468 bp, 15 predicted proteins | sample 1570021 | NCBI WGS metagenome assembly OGCI01 (sample SAMN06264664, study PRJEB24512) | hot springs metagenome | isolation source: Hot spring water | place: South Africa: Tshipise | collected 2015-06-21 | reverse complement strand
AATTTCCAGTTAAAAAAAAGAGCGGGGAGTTCCCTCCCCGCCGGGTTGAGGTGGCAACGTGTTTCAACTCAGCGATCGGTCGCCGCCGCGTCCCATGGCTTCAGCAACCACCAGAAAATCGGTAGCCGAGATCATCCCAATGATGTGTCCGGTTTTGTCGGCAACCGGAAGATGATGTATCCCCTTTTCACTCATGAGTCGGGCGCATTCATCAATGGGCATTTCCGGGGAAATGGTGATGATAGGCGAACTCATGATCTCCGAGGCTTTGACCCCAGCAGGGTTGCGCCCCGCGGCAACGATTTTATCGCAAATATCGGTCGAGGTGACAATTCCGTACTCAGGGTTTTCAGGACCTTTATTGACGATGACGCTGTGAATATAGCGTCGGCGCATGGTAGCCAGCACTTCAGTCACCGGCATATCCGGCTCGACCATGACAACCAGATCAATCATCCAATCGCGAACCTTGAACTGCATACCCTCTCCTTTCCATGAATCCCGCTGTGCATGTGGATATAAACAGTATAGCGAAAATTGAACATTTTGCAAAATGGGTTTGCGGATGATTTTGAAAATTCCCGACGCGATTTGACATTCCCCCCGATTTATGATAATATCGCCCAAAATTGAATAGCCCCTTACGGCACTCTTATCCAGAGAGGTGGAGGGACCGGCCCGATGAAACCTCGGCAACCTGGGGAAGTCCGTCGAGAGACGCACGACCTTAAGGTGCTAATTCCGTCAGACGGATGTACTGGAAGATGAGAGGGCAGCCGCTTTTGAAAAATGTTTGTTGCCCCTCGTGTGTACACCGCAAGGGGAATTTTTTTGTCAAAAAATCTTTGTAAGGAGTGTTGTTGAAATGAGCCTCACCTTCATGAATATGCCTCGCTACCTGTTCACCTCTGAATCGGTCACCGAGGGGCATCCCGACAAGATTTGCGATCAAATCAGCGATGCTGTCCTGGATGCCTGTCTGGAGCAGGACCCCTATTCGCGGGTTGCCTGCGAAACCGCTACCAAAACCGGCTTCATCATGATTCTGGGCGAAATCACTACCAATGCCTTTGTCAACTTTGATGTGCTGGTACGCAAAATCCTGCTGGAGATCGGTTACGACAATACCGACAAAGGGTTCGATGGCAACACCTGCGCAGTCATCTCCGCCATTGCCAACCAGTCCAGCGACATCGCCATGGGCGTAGACAAGGCGCTGGAAGCCAAAGCCGGCGAGATGACCGAAGCAGAAATTGAAGCCATTGGCGCAGGCGATCAGGGCATGATGTTTGGCTATGCCTGCGATGAAACCCCTACCCTCATGCCCACCCCCATTTACTACGCTCACAAACTGACCCGCCGCCTGGCGGAAGTGCGCAAGAACGGCACCCTGCCGTGGCTGCGCCCCGACGGCAAGAGCCAGGTGACGGTGGAATACCACTATGGCAAACCCGTACGTGTGGATACGGTGCTCATCTCCACCCAGCACGCTCCTGAGATTTCTCATTCCGAAATTCGCGAAGCCGTGCTGGAGCATGTCATTCTGCCCACCTTACCGGCAGAGATGGTGGATGATCACATGAAGGTGTTTGTTAACCCCACCGGTCGTTTTGTCATCGGCGGACCGATGGGCGACGCGGGCGTGACCGGACGCAAGATCATTGTAGATACGTACGGCGGTATGGGACGCCACGGCGGCGGCGCTTTCTCCGGCAAAGATCCCACGAAAGTGGATCGCTCCGGTGCGTACGCAGCCCGCTGGGTGGCAAAGAACGTGGTTGCCGCTGGACTGGCGAACCGCTGTGAGGTGCAGGTTGCCTACGCCATCGGCGTTGCCCGCCCGCTGAGCATCAACGTGGAAACCTTCGGCACGGGCAAAATCCCCGATGAGAAGATTGCCCAGATCATCAGCGAGACCTTCGACCTGCGCCCCGGCGCCATCATCCGCGACCTCGATTTGCGCCGTCCCATCTACCGCAAGGTGGCGGCTTACGGCCACTTCGGGCGCGATGACCTGGACCTCACCTGGGAACGCACCGACAAAGCCGAAATTTTACGCCGCGCCGCCGGTCTGTAAATCTTTTCGTGTGGCTGTTTGCCCTCCCGCCCGTCCATTCGGGCGGGAGTTTTTCTTTTTACCTGTGTTATCATTAGCCCATGTCCCGATTGACGCGCATTTCCATCCTGCTGGCGGTGTGCTTTGCCCTGGACAAAGCCGCTGCGTTCCTCCGTCAGGTGATCATTGCCCGCCAGTTCAGTTTTTCGGCGGAACTGGATGCCTTCAACGTTGCCAACAATGTTCCCGATTTAATTTATGCAGTTATCTCCGGCGGTGCGCTTGCCATGGCGCTGATACCGGTGCTCTCCGCCACGCTCACCACCCAGGGACGCGATGCCCTCTGGGAAGTGTTTTCGCATGTTGCCAATCTGGTTTTTCTGGTGACCGCGGGGTTATCCATTGTGGTGGCTCTGGTTGCCATGCCGCTGGTGCGCGCTGAAGTGGGCATTGCCCCCGGATTTGGCGTGGAGCAACAGCGCGTAGTTGTGCAGTTGATGCGCCTCAATCTGATCGCCACGCTGATTTTCTCGATCAGCGGACTGGTGATGTCGGCACTGCAAGCCAATCAGCACTTTCTCTTCCCCGCTCTGGCGCCCCTGTTTTACAACGTGGGGCAAATTTTTGGTGCACTCATCCTCGCTCCCGGCGAGGGCTACCGCATTGCGGGCATCACCCTGCCTGCCATGGGGATGGGCGTGTATGGACTGGTTGCGGGGGTGATTGTGGGGGCTTTTCTACACCTTGCCATTCAGATCCCGGCATTGATTCGTTACCGCTTCCGCTGGAGCGCAGGGCTTGGGCTGAATAACCCGCAGGTGGTGCAGGTGCTTAAATTGATGGCACCGCGCATTCTCACTGTGGGATTCGTGCAGGTGATCTTTCTGGTGCGCGATAATCTGGCGTCGCGCCTGCCCGAAGGCGCGGTAAGCGCGCTGACTTACGGCTGGATGATTCAGCAGGTACCTGAAACGCTTATCGGCACCGCTATTGCCACCGCCATGTTGCCCACCCTCTCAGAACTGGCGGCGCAGAAACAGGAAGGGCTGTTTCACGAATCCATTCAACGCGCCGTGCGTGTACTGATCGGCATCACCCTGCCGATTGCGGCAGTGCTGGCGCTGGGACTGGGTCCAGTCATGCAAGCCGTCTTTGCATTGAACGACGCCCACGCCTCCACCCTGCTGTGGGCAACCCGGGGATTCCTCGCCGGTCTGGTGGGACATTCGTTGATGGAAGTGGCGGCACGCTCGTTCTACGCCCGCCAGCGTCCCATTCCCCCCATGCTGGCAGGGTTGGGCAACATGCTTCTCTATATTGGACTGGGAAGCGCCCTTTACCGTCCTCTGGGAGCGGCGGGCATCAGTCTGACGGATGCCGTGTGCTTTACCAGTCAGGCAGTCTTTCTGCTGGTGTTGCTGGGGGTGCAGACGGGCCACTTCATCCGGTTGGGAGATAGCCTCACCCGCGCGGTGCTGGCGGCGCTGGCAGGCGGGGCTGTCACCTTTGCCGTGCTGAATATCGGAGTGCTGTCTTCGCCTTTGCTTGCCAGCCTTCTTGCCATGACGGCAGGCGGGCTGGTAGCCATTCCATTTATCTTCAAGGAACTGAAACTGCTCTTACGCCTCTAACTGCCTGGGACGAGGAAAAAGCCGCCGTCTCCGATTTGCAGGTCAATCAGGTACACCGAAGGGGCTTCCGGACGCAAGCCGCCCAGCGCTCCGGGGTTAATTACCCAGGTATTGCCCATTTTCTGAGCTTTTCGGCGGTGAGAATGCCCGTAAAAGACATAAGCGTATTGACCGCTTTGCGCCAGTTCTGCCACCTTACCCGGCACATGTCCATGCGTCACGGCAATGGGAAATCCCCCCAGTATTCCGGTAACTACCAGAGCGGATTGATTGAGCGGGTTGAAACGCTGTAATACCGCGCGGATTTCCCCGCTGGCAAAATCGCCATTGCCCAGCGCATGCCACACAGGGAACTCTCCCAGGGCTGAAGCGGTCTCAGGCGTGGTGATATCCCCGCAGTGAATCAGCCAGTCCACTTTCTCCTGGCGGAACAGCGACAGGGCTTGTTCAAGGGCTGTGAGATTGTTGTGTGTGTCGGAGAGAACGCCCAGTTTCATACCATCCTTTTCAAACCACCTGTAACGATTTGAAGACAATTCCCGAAGTGCGGAAGGATTCTTCCATGGCGTCCTTCATTTCTGGCTGCGAGAAGATCACCACCAGCCGCAGGGTAAAGCCCCCTTCGGGCAGGGTATTGTTGACCGAGCGCAGGATGTTACCGTTGTGCTTTGAGACCAGCCCTGCCAGTCTTGCCAGTACGCCGGGGCGGTTCTCCGCCGGGTCGGCGGTAATATTGACCGTCACCCAGCCAAGTTGTTCGCGGGTGATGCCCACCTTGCACAGGACTTTCTGGAAATCATTCAGGCGCACCGCACCACCGCCAACGGCAACGTACAGGTCTTCCAGACTGGAACATCCCAGTTCTTCGAGCAGGTTATCCATGCGGTCTGATTCCAGCGCCTGCACGTCCTCAAGCGCCAGAATTCCTTCTTCAGCGATAATGGGTAAAAGTTTAATGCGCCCCAGTTCGGCGTCCTTCTTGAGCGACTGGGTTGCCAGCACCATCCGCAGCAGGCGAGCGGTGGTTTCATTGGCAAAGCCCAGCCATTCCTCGGTGGGAACCAGGCGCTTCCCACTGGTGACCACCTCCACCACATCCCCGGGACGCACACGGTCGGAGAGACGCGCCAGCGCCCCATTGACCTTCACGGCGCTGATTTTGTCCAGGAGCATTTCCTGCTGAATGGCGGCTACGGCATCCAGTACACTGGAGCCCTCGCGCAGGAAACGCGCCCCGCCGCTGGGAGTGAGGATTTCCACCGGGTTGTACTGGCTGGTGTCGCGTCCTTTGCGGATGCAGTCCACCACACCCCACATGTTTTCCCCTTCCATCTCTTCGGTGGCAATGGCAACTTCCACCGCTCCGAAATCGGGCAGGTAAGCGGTGACCTGCAAGGCGCGGTAGCCGTTTTGCGGATAGGCGATAAAGTCATCGAAACGATCATTGTCCAGATAGGGACCAAAGAAGGTGTTGACCGCGCCCAGCAGGGCATAACAGGCGTTTTTGTTATCCCCATCCACTACCAGGCGGAAACTGACCAGATCGTTGACCATGGAAAAACTGTTCAACGAGGCTTTGCGGGAACGCGCCATACGGCGCAGTTTTTGCCATACCTGCCAGTAGCCATTGACAAAGATGCTCACCCGCCCATCAATGCCAGACTTTTCCATCAACCCGCCCAGTTGCTCCATAAAGGGTTGAATAAACTCCAGACGCAGGCGGGGATCGGCGTCCACATGCTCTTTGACATAGACGTACATGTCCGGCTCGGCAAAGGGAAATGCCAGGTCTTCCAGCCAGCAACGCCACTGATGACAGTTGAGGATGCCCGCCAGTTTGCCATAGGCGCGGATGGCTTCGGTGGCTTTTTGCGCTCGTTTGGCAGGCGGCATGTGCTCCAGCGTGAGCAGGTTATGGGTTTTGTCCGCCAGTTTGACCAGAAAGACCCCCGGATCGCGGAACATCCCCAGTTTACGCAGGGTTTCCATCTCGCGCGAGCGCCCATCGCGCGGCGCAGAGAGTTTGGTCACCCCATCCACAATAAACGCCACTTCCTCCCCCAGTGCGCCGGGGAAATGAGCGCGGATGCGATCCAGACTTTCGCCGGAGTCTTCCACGCTGTCGTGAAGCAAACCGGCAATCGTCCAGGCTTCTTTCTCTACCAGTTTGTCCAGAAACGCGCCTACCCAGGCGCAGTGCGTTTCAAAATAGGGCTCGCCGCTCAATCGCATCTGCCCGGCATGCAGTTCCTTCCCCCAGCGGTAAGCCTCAGCAATGGCAGGCGTGCGCGGGACAAATTCTTTCAGGTTAAATTGATCCAGAATGCGAGGGCGAATCTCTTTAATCTTTTCAATCCGTACCATATTCCGATTCTACCTTAAGAAAACCACCCTTTCAGCCCCGATTTCACCCCAGAGAGACACATTCCCATGGCGGTAAAACGGTAAAGTCCACACCTTCCTGCCGACAGCGCTGTTCCAGCCACTCCATCGTCACGCGCGAACCGGGCAGAAGTACCGGAGGATTGCCGAGCGGTAAAAAGAAATGATCATGATGGATGGGAACAACCCGCTCCGCAGCGGTGTTAAGGACGACTTCGCGAAAGAGGCGTTCGCGCCCGGCGGGAGTGCGCGGGAAACCCGCAATGGCGACAAAGACCACCCGCGCCCGCCTGCCCTGTAAAGCGCCGGGTACCATCCCCGCCGATTCCAGAATCAGCAAATTGCCGGCGGGGTGTTCCAGAAACAGAGCAAACGTTCCCCCTTCGCGGTACGCCGAAACCGGTGCGGGTGGAACGAGCGGGGCGCGAATCTCCCCGGGATAGAAGCGGGGGAAAGAATGCCGCCACTTCAGAAAGGTCACCTGAAACGCCCCCCATGAGAAGGTCCTCCCGGCTTCGGCAAGGCAAAGGCGCGCTTCGGGCACCCCGGCGCCTCTGCCAATATTCAGGGTGGAAGCCGAACCTGCCAGCACAGCACCGGTTTGACGGCAAACCTCGCCGCAATCCAGGGCGTGGTCGTAATGCGAATGTCCCACCAGCACAGCAGTCAACCGGTCAATTCCGGCGCGATGCAAAGCCTGAGCGATGCGATCAGGAGAAGGGGCAACCCTGCCCAACAGCACCTGCATCAGTGCAGGACGGGTAAAAAAACCATCGGTGAGCAGGCGGGTCTCCCCATCGCTGAGCAACAGGGTGGTGGTGCCAAGAAAAGTCACGAAAAGAGAGGACAAGGTCACAGGACGGTCACTTTCCGATCATGGGGCAGATTTCTGTCTGTATTAAACCACAATCCCGTGTGAGAAGGGGATCGGGCGTGCGCCATAAGAAAAAAGCGGAGCCGCGCTTCTACGGCTCCGCCAGTGGATGCTCTTTCAACCGGCTTCAGGCTTGCCGGAGCAAAAGGGCTTCGTTGGGCTCCAGTGGGATGAGACTGCCTTCCACCGGCACCATGGAGGCGCGCTTACTGGAGAGAAGCAGTTCCCAGCGGCGTCCCGCCAGTTCATGTCCGAGGACGAGGTTTTGACGGCGTTCAGAGAAGTTGAGTGCCACCAGCACCGTCTCGCCTTCCACCTGACGCAGATACGCCAGGATAAAGCGCGTGCCGTACGTCACCGGCGTGAACATGCCCTGACGCAGGGCAAGGCTGTTTTTGCGCAGCGCAATCAGGCGTTTGTAGTAATTCAATAAAGAGTTGGGGTCGGCAGACTGCGCTTCCACATTGCGAGTGCGGTAATTGGGATGCACCGGAAGCCAGGTGGTCACCCCGGCAGGGCTGAAGCCGGCATTGGGCGCCGCAGACCACTGCATGGGCGAGCGACAGCCATCGCGCCCTTTGAAGAGGGGCCAGAGGCGTTTGCCGATGGGATCCTGCACCTGTTCACGGGTGATCTTGATATCGCGCATACCGATTTCTTCGCCGTAGTACATGAAGGGGGTGCCGCGCAGGGTCAGCAACAGGGTTGCCGCCACCTTCAGGCGTTCGTCGTTTTCGCCGCGGCAGTAACGCGTGGCTGAACGCACACGGTCATGATTGTTCAGCACGTAGTTGGGCCAGGCATCGGCAGGCAGAACACGCTCCCACCTGGCAATAGCGTCGTAGAAGGCTTCCCCCCCCCACGCGCATTCCAGGAACTCGAAGTTGAAAGCGGCATGCAGTTTATCGTTGCCCACATAGCGGGCGGCTTTTTCAGCACCACCGATGAACGTCTCGCCCACTGCATAGCGTTCGGGGTAAGAGTCGAGAATGGCGCGGATTTCGTTCAGCAGAGGAATCATTTCCGGCTGGTCAATGTCATAGCGGTGTTCCTGAATAAAGAAAGGCGAAGCCAGACCCTGCAAAAGGTTGGCAGGCTTTAAGTTGAGAGGGTTGTCGGGCAGGTCAGGGTGTTTGAAGTAAGCGTTGAACACATCCAGACGGAAGCCATCCACCCCCCGGTTCAGCCAGAAGCGGAACACGTCCAGCATGTACTGGCGCACCGCCGGGTTGCGCCAGTTGACATCGGGCTGTTCTTTGTAGAAGATGTGCAGGTACATCTGCCCGGTGGTCGGGTCGAGTTCCCAGGCTTCGCCGCCAAAAATGGATCCCCAGTTGTTTGGCGGAGCGCCATTGGGTTTGGGGTCGCGCCAGATGTAGTAATCGCGGTAGGGGTTATCGCGAGACTTGCGGGATTCCTGGAACCAGGGATGCTGGTCGGAGGTGTGATTGAGCACCAGATCCAGCACCACGCGGATCCCCCGCTCATGCGCTTCCTTCACCAGCCGGTCAAACGTTTCCAGCGTGCCGAATTTGGGGTCAATGTTCAGATAATCGGCAACATCATAACCAAAATCCACATCGGGCGAAGGGTAAATGGGCGAGAGCCAGATGGCATCCACACCGAGGTCCTTCAGGTAATCGAGATGGGCGATAATGCCTTCCAGATCGCCAATGCCATCGCCATTGCCATCGGCAAAGGAGCGCGGATAGATCTGATAGATGATACCATCGCGCCACCAGAGGTAATTGTTGTCCATAGGTTTTACTCCTTGCTGGGATTGGGGAAATTCATCCGCCCTTCCCTATTGTACCGAAGGGCAGGCAGGGTGACAATTCTTTTCAACGGGGAATTTCACCTTCTTTCAGGGGGTAAAAAGAAGACACAGGTTGCTTTCCTTGAGAGAATGCAGCGTGAGGATGGCTTCCCACCTCATTAATAATCTTCTTATACAAATATGTTAAACTCTCTTCCGGTGCAGGCAAAAGCCCTGCCCGAATCCTGATATTTCTACAATTTCATACGCTTGCATCCACAGGAGGTAGAAGATGAAACGTCTGGTTGCGTTACTGATGTCTCTCTTGCTGATCTTCTCACTGGGTGTATCCATTCAACCGGCGCACGCTCAAGATACTGCCCCGCTGAAACTGACCACCACCTATCCGGGTGTGGTTGTGGGGTTGAACGAAGGCGTGTCGTTTGACTTAAAAGTCAGCGTGAGCGATGCTCCGCGCATCGTCAAACTGGAAGTCACTCAGTTGCCAGAGGGCTGGACAGCTACTCTGCGCGGCGGAGGGAAAACGATTCAATCCGTGTATGTGGAACCCGGCAAAGAGGTCAGCGTGGACCTGCGGCTGGATCAACCTAAAGAAGTGCAGTCTGGCACTTTCAATGTACTGGTGACCGCCAGCGCAGATGGATTGAAAGCGCAATTGCCCTTACAGGTGACGGTTAAGGAAAAACAACCCGCCCGTCTGACCCTGAGCACCGACCTGCCCACCATCAAAGGCGGTCCAACCTCCACCTTTTCGTACGACGTCACCCTTAAGAACGAAGGCGATGAGGACATGATCGTCTCACTCAGCGCTTCAGCGCCGGCAGGTTTCCAGGTGACCTTCCGGCTGGGCGCGCAGGACGTGACTTCGTTCCCCATCAACGCCCGCGAAACCAAACGCCTGACCGTGCGGGCTGAGCCGTATGTGCAACTGGAGGCAGGTACCTACCCGTTGAAAGTTACCGTGCAGAGCGGTGAGGTACAGGCAAGCCTGGATTTGAACGCCGAAGTGACCGGTCAGCCCACCCTCTCCCTCACCGCGCCGGATGGTCGTCTCTCCGCGCAGGTGCGCTCCGGGCGCGAGACTCCACTGAAACTGGTGGTACGCAATACCGGAACGGCTCCGGCACGCGGCATCAAACTGTCCTCCAGTGAACCTAATGGCTGGAAGGTGGCTTTTGAGCCGGAGAGCATCGAAGAACTTGCCGCCGGTGAAGAAGTGACCGTGACCGTCAAGGTGAAACCGGCAGATAACGCACTGGCAGGCGACTACATGCTTACCCTGCGGGCGGCGCCGACGGGCAGTTCGACCAAATCTGCCGATTTCCGCATCACTGTGTTGACCTCCACCCTGTGGGGACTGGTCGGAATCGTGTTGATTGCCGTGGCAGTTGGGGTGGTCTTGCTGGCTGTGATGCGCTTTGGGCGCCGCTAATCCCTCTGCCTGAAAGGAGGGTGTCTTATGCGTGACGTGATTGTGACCCGCGACCTGACCAAACGCTACGGCAACTTTACCGCCGTGGACAACCTGAACCTGACCGTGCGTCAGGGGGAGGTGTTCGGTTTGCTGGGTCCCAACGGCGCCGGTAAAACCACCACCATCCTGATGATTCTCGGTTTGACCGAGCCAACCTCGGGGCAAATCGAGGTACTGGGTTACGACCCGACCCGTCAACCGTTGACAGTAAAATCGCGGGTGGGCTACCTGCCCGATCAGGTGGGATTTTATGATGAACTCACTGCGCTGGAAAACCTGCACTACATCGCCCGCCTGAATGGCTTGAACGGCAAGAACGCCGATACCCGCCTTCAGGCGGCGCTGGAAAAGGTGGGACTGCAGGCAGTTGCCCACAAACGGGTGGGGACCTTCTCGCGCGGAATGCGTCAACGCCTGGGAGTGGCAGAAGTCCTGCTGAAACAACCAGAGATTATCATCATGGACGAGCCCACCCAGGGACTGGACCCCGAAGGGGCGCGCGAGTTTCTGCAACTGGTGCAATCCCTGAAAGAGGAAGGTATTACCATCCTGCTGTCCTCGCACTTACTGCATCAGGTGCAAGCCATCTGCGATCGGGTAGGTCTGTTCAACCGCGGACGCATGGAACTGGTCGGCACGGTGGATGAACTGGCGCGCAAGGTGCTGGGCAGAGCCTATCGGGTAATCGTCGAGGTGGACGAGATCACCCCGGAATTAACCGAAACCCTGAAGGCAGTGCCCGGCGCGGTGGATGTGCACCCGCTGGAAGGCAACCGCCTGGCGGTGGAAGCCGCGGGGGAAATCCGCCACGAAGTGGCGCAAGCCATTGTCCAATCAGGTCGGCGCCTGTTGGGACTGTACATGGAAGCGCAAAATCTGGATGAAATCTACGCCCATTACTTCAAGGAGGTGGAACATGGCGCTCGCTGAACGTGTGCAATCTCGCCGCGAAGGGTCGCCGTGGACCGGGCTGTGGGCAGTGGTGGCAAAAGAGATGGCGGACCATCTGACCAGCGCGCGCATGCGCATCCTGGAGTTTCTCATCCTGCTGACTGCCGGGGGGACGGTGTACGTTGCCATGCAACAAATCCGTTCGGCGGGCATCAGCGAGCAGTTCGTCTATCTACGGTTGTTCACCCTGGCGCAGGATCCTCTGCCCGCGCTGGTGGGTTTTCTGGTCTTCCTCGTTCCGCTCATTGCCATTGCTCTGGGGTTTGATGCCGTCAACGGCGAATTCAACCGCAAAACCCTGTCGCGCATTCTTTCCCAGCCCATCTACCGGGATGCCCTGCTGATGGGCAAGTTCCTCGCCGGGCTGTTCACCCTGGCACTGGTATTCACCGCCATCTGGTTGTTGATTTTCGGCATGGGGATGATCGGGCTGGGCGTGGCTCCCGGCAGTGAGGACGTGGGGCGCCTGCTGTGGTTCCTGCTGGCAACCGTGTTCTACGGGGGCATCTGGCTGGCGCTGGCGCAAATGTTCTCGGTGGTCTTCCGCCAGCCTGCTACCGCGGCGCTGGCGTCCATCGCCGTGTGGTTGTTCTTCACCGTCTTCTGGGAGATTCTCGCCGGACTGCTGGCGCAAGCCCTGCACCCCATCCAGTTTGGACTGGCGCAGGAAATCCTCGGGCAGGCGCAACTGCAGATGACACTGGAACGCTTCTCGCCCAACACCCTTTATGCGGAGAGCATGGTTGCCCTGCTTAACCCGACGGTGAGATCGCTGGGACTGGTTTTGCCCAGTCAGTTGCAGGGCGCCATTCTGGGCACGCCTCTGCCGCTCAGCCAGAGTCTTCTGCTCATCTGGCCTCACCTGACCGGTTTGATTGCGGTGACGATTTTAATCTTTGCGCTGTCTTACGTGCTCTTCCAGCGTCAGGAGATTCGCGCGTAAACGGCGCAGAACAGACCGTATTCAAAGCCTCCCGTTCAAAAGCGGGGGGCTTTGAATTTCCCTTCTCCCTTCTCAAAAAGGAGATTCATTTGTATAATCAATGGCGCTGGTGAAAACTCGCCAGAGGCAGGTTTGTACCTGCAGGCGGGTGACCTTCGTTCTTATCGAGATGAGGGAAGGAAGGAGTGAATGCAACCGAGTGAGGCAACCGATCTGGATGATGTATTCCGTAACGTGCTGAAACCCGGCTGCATTCGCGAAAACCAGCCGGGTTTTTTATGCATCCTTCGCAAAGAAGGGAGGTGAGATAAGGCATGACGATTGTCGTTCTGCGCCCAAACGAATCGCAAGATCAGCTCTTGAAGCGCTTCCGCAAGAAGGTCGTCAAGAGTGGCGTGCTCAGCACCGTCCGCCGCAAGCGCTGGTTTGTCAGCAAGAGCGAACTGCGACGCGTGGAGAAGAAAAAGGCTCTGCGCCGCCTCAAACGCCGTCAGTACACCAAGATGGCTGAAATGTAAGCCCGCAGGGTAAGGTTTTTGCGGGAGGAGAATGCCCATGGCAAAAGAAGAAGATAAGATTCAGGTTGACGGTACGATTGTTGAAGCCCTGCCGGGCACGCAGTTCAAAGTGCGTCTGGACAACGGTCACGAGGTACTGGCTTACCTCTCCGGCAGAATGCGCAAGTATTACATTCGTATTCTGCTGGGGGATCGGGTGCGCGTAGAGATGTCTCCCTACGATTTAACGCGCGGGCGCATTGTGTATCGTCAGAAGAAAACGAGCGAAGGCATCGTCGAAGAAGAAATCTAGCCTGAATCTCTGCCCTATTTGTGTTCAAACCGCCGCATCCCGGGATGTGGCGGTTTTTAATTGTGCTACAATCCACCCTGTAGATGGAATTTCCTGCCTTCTTCACCCTGGTGGTTATGATTCTCGCCGCAGCGCTGTTTATCAGCGAACGGGTGCGTCCCGATCTGGTGGCGCTGATTGTGCTGGTGTTCCTGGGAATCGGCGGGATCGTCACCCCCCAGGAAGCCTTTGCCGGTTTTAGCGGCTCGGCGGTCATCACCATTCTGGGCATTTCCATTCTTTCCGAAGCCCTGCGTCAGACGGGGGTAACCCGCTGGCTGGGGACGCACATGCACCGCCTCGGTGCCAGAACCGAAAAGCACCTGATTCTGACCACCCTGCTGGTCTCGGCGGGGCTTTCTCTGCTGATGAACAACATCGCCGTCGTGGGGGTGCTGTTGCCTGCCGTGCTGGGGCTGGCGCGGCGCAGTCATACCTCGCCTTCGCGGCTGATGATGCCCCTCGCCTACGGCACTGCCCTGGGGGGCATGGCAACCCTGCTGACCACTGCCAACCTTATTGTCAGCAACGCCCTCAAAGATGCCGGGTATGCCCCCTTTGGTTTGCTGGATTTTTTCCCGGTAGGCGCGCCACTGGTAGTGCTGGGTGCCGTGTATATGGTTACGCTGGGCATACGCCTGATGCCACACTACACCCACGAGGATGATACGCTTCCCCAGCAACTGCACGAAAAACTCAGTCAGTTGTACGGGCTGACCCGCCGCCTGTATGAAATTGAGGTGCTACCCACCTGCCCGCTGGCCGGGCAGACTCTGCGCGAGGCACGCTGGCTTCAGCGCACCGGCTTGCGCATTCTAACGGTGCGTCCGCAGGGACGCATCAACCTGCCGCCCTTTCCGGGGATGCGGGTTCACCCCGGCGATGTGCTGGTAGTACAGGGTATCCTTCAGATGGAACAAATGGATGCCCTGGGCTTGCGCTTCCTTCGCGCCCTGCCCGACCTGCAGCCCATTGCCGAAAGCGGGCTGGCGCTGGCAGAGATCATTGTCTCGCCGCACGGCGGGTTGATCGGACGCACTCTGCAGGAAGTGCACTTCAACGAGACCTATCAACTGCAGGTACTGGGCATCTGGCGCGAGGGTGCGCCGCTGCTGGACGACCTTGGAAGCGTCCGCATCCGCGAGGGCGATACCCTGCTGGTGCAGGGAGCCGCCGAGCGTTTGCATCTCCTGCGCCACAACTCCGACTGGATTGTGCTGGAAGAAGACCCCGACGCTCCGCTCAAACCGGAACGGTTTGGCTTATCACTGGGAATTACCGCGCTGGCACTGGGAACCGCTGCATTCAATCTCCTGCCTGTATCGCTGGCGGTGTTTGGAGGTGCTGTCCTGCTCCTGCTCACCGGCTGTCTGGACATGCAGGAAGCCTACCATGCGGTAGAATGGAAAGCCATCTTCCTCATCGCCGGGATGTGGCCCCTCAGTACGGCTATGCGCACCAGCGGGCTGGTCAACGACCTTCTTCAACCGCTGATGGGGGGCATGGGCCAACTTCCGGTGTGGATGGTGGCGCTGATTCTCATCGTACTGGCGTTCATCTTCACCCAGATCATGAGCGGGCAGGTTGCCGCCCTGGTACTGGCGCCGGTCGCCATCACTGTTGCCAGTCATCTCCATCTGGATGCGCGGGCGCTGGGCATGGCGGTGGCGCTGGGTTGTTCGCTCTCCTTTCCCACCCCTTTCGGGCATCCCGTCAACGTGCTGGTGATGACCCCCGGCGGCTACACTTTCCGCGATTACTTCCGTGTGGGTATGCCCCTCACCCTGCTGGCGATTGTTTTCATTTTGACAGGATTACATTTGTTCTGGGGAATTTAAACCATTCGCCCCGCCTGACGGCGGGGCGATTTTCCTTTTAGTACAGTTTCTTATTATCAAACGTTTGCAGGGCTTTCAGGTAGTTTGCCCGTTCAAAGGCGGCAGGTTCTGCCACTGCTTTCTGGCTCATACTACCCTGCATCTGACGGACGGATTCGTACTCAAAGGTATCCATCCAGGCGTTCATGTCGGCAAGGATTTCCTCAATGCGTTTCAAACCGTTTTGGAGCAGTTCCGAAGCCAGCATGGTCACTCTGGCGCCAGCCATCATGGCTTTGAGCACCGCCTGAGCATCATGCACGCCTGAAGTAAGCGCCAGATCGCAGGGCACACGTCCGTAGAGGATGGCTACCCAGCGCAGGGGCAGGCGCAGTTCAGCGGGGGTGCTGAGTTGCAGGGCTGGTACGACCTCCAGCGTCTCAATATCCAGATCGGGCTGGATGAAGCGGTTGAACAGCACCAGTCCTTTAGCGCCGGCGCCTGCCAGACGTTTTGCCATGTTGGGAAGGGCAGTGAAGAAGGGGCTGAGTTTAACTGCCACCGGAATGCTCACCCGGCTGCACACCTCCGACACCAGATCCACGTAGTTCTGCTCCAGTTCCTGGGCGGTGATGTCGGGGTCGGTGGGAATGTAGTACATATTCAGTTCCAGCGCATCGGCGCCGGCTTCCTCGATTTTACAAGCGTAATCCACCCAGCCGCCCGCCGAAACGCCGTTCAGACTACCGATGATGGGGATGTTCACGGCTTCTTTGGCTCGGCGGATGAGATTCAGGTACTCTTCCGGACCAACGTTGTAATTTTCCAGATCGGGAAAGTAACTGAGCGCCTCGGCAAAGGACTCGGTGCCGCGGTTAAGGAAATGATCCAGCGCCAGGCTTTCGTGGGTGATCTGTTCCTCAAACAACGAATACATCACCACGGCAGCGGCGCCTGCCTCTTCCAGTCGGCGGATACCCTCCAGTTTCTTGGAAAGCGGAGATGCCGAAGCCACCACCGGATTTTTCAGTGTCAATCCCAGATAGGTTGTCGTTAAATCTGCCATAATTCCTTCCCTCCTGTTCAGTTTCCTGTACCGATCATTACAAAGAAGTGAAACCGCTGAATCCATTGCCGGCTTTCACCTGACGGGGCTCCCCTCATGGGGGGAACGCCTTCGCAATGACATCGGATTATCTTTTCAAAAGGTGCCATTATTTACGGTAAGAGAGGCGCCTCTCACAGACAAGCCCATGAGAGGCGCCCTGGTACGGGCTTTAATCGTTCCCGTTGGATTTATATTGAATGGACGCCATTTGCTTGTAGAGTTCCCAGCGTTTGCGGGCGTCTTCGCGCGCCTGCTGCATCAGCATCTCGGCACGGGCTTCATCTGCCTGAACGAGCATGCGGTAGCGCGTCTCGTTATAGGCATATTCCTGGACATCCACCGTCGGATCTTTGGAGTCGATGATGAGCGGATTCTTGCCTTCCAGCGCGAGCATCGGGTTATAGCGGTACATAGGCCAGATGCCAGAGTTGACCGCCAGTTTCTGCTGATCCAGACCTTTGCGCATATCAATACCATGAGCGATACAGTGACTGTAGGCAATGATCAGCGAAGGACCTTCGTAAGCATCCGCCTCGAGGAAAGCGCGCAGGGTCTGTTGATCGTTAGCGCCCATGGCAACGCGCGCCACATAGACGTAACCGTAGG
>OGCI01001794.1_pt1 | contig 16498 bp, 15 predicted proteins | sample 1570021 | NCBI WGS metagenome assembly OGCI01 (sample SAMN06264664, study PRJEB24512) | hot springs metagenome | isolation source: Hot spring water | place: South Africa: Tshipise | collected 2015-06-21 | reverse complement strand
ACGACAGCTCATCTCCGGCAAGCTCAAGGTGAGCGAGCTTGAGCTACAGCGATTCCTCGAAGCTGCGTAACTTCAGTAAAGTTTGATGGCAAAGTTCACCATCGGCTGTAGGCCAGGCTTCATCTTGAAGCAGCCTCGAGCTGCCCAAGGGCTTTCACCTTCGACTCCAGGTACTCCAGCACCACCTGGGCATCGCGGAAGGGGTTGACGTTGCGCCAGACCTGCTCGACCTTGCCCTGGGGGTTAATCAGGATGGTATCGCGGTTGTACAAACCCAGCAAATCGCCCAATCCCCAAAAACCCCCAACCCCCAACGCGCGCCCCAGCAGGCCCGATGGATCGGGAATCATGCCGCCATCGAGGGCCAGCTTATGGATAAAATCACACTGGGCCGAGGCAGGGTCCCGGCTCACCCCGAACACCTCCACACCAAGCTGCTGGAAAGCATCGCGCAGCTCGGCGTACTGCCTGGCCTGGGCCGTACAACCGGGCGAGCTGGCCTTAGGATAAAACCACAGCACAATGTAGCGTCCCTGCCGCACCAGCTCGGCCAGGTCTATGACTCGGCCCAGCGCGTCCTGTACCCGAATCAGCGGGGCGGGGTCGCCGGGTTTGAGTTTCACATTTTCAGTATGAAGGTTTTACGCTACCCTGGCCGTAAGGCAGCACAACATTGGGCTCGAGGGGTTCGCTAATGGCTTTGTACTGGACGATCCGCTTTGGCACAGACCGCTGGCCCAGCAGAAAGGATCCGGTGGTAGCTGCGGAATCAAACACCCTGGGCCGAGCGGCTGATAGGTGCCTCAGTTTTGGTATGCAGGGTGTTGTGCCAGATGGCAATGCCACGCAATGGGGCGTATACCTCGAGGCTAGGCAGGGCCTGGCCCCCCAGCTTGATGCGGTGAATTTTGCTGCCGCCACGGCGGGTAGCGTAGATGGTATCGTCCAGCACCACCATATCCACCTGGCTGTTGGGGTCTTCGCCCTCGGCGACGGGCAGCGGCAGCGAGAGCAGCACCTCGCCCTCGAGGGAAAGTTTGCGAATTTTCTGGCTGTCCACATCGTAAATCAGGAGCTCTTCCTGAGGGGTCAGGCCCAGACCCCCCAGCAGCCGCAGCTCTTGCGACTCCCGGCTCTTGCGGAAGGCGTAGCGTGAAACATACTGGCCTTTGTGGTCGAGGCGCTGCACCTGGCGGTTGCCGTAATCGAGCACAAAGATATAGTTCTGGCTGGCCAGCAATACCCTCGGCGACTCAAAGGTTCCCCGGCCCGGCCCGGCTCCACCAAAACGGGTTATGGGGTTGCCCGCAAGGTCAAAGCGGGTGATGGTGCAGGCCTCACCGTCCAGCACCAGCAGGCCATCGGGCAAAGCCGCCAACGAGACCGGGTACAAGAGCTCGCCCAGCTTCATGCCGTAAGGTGCAATCGAGTGGGTAATCTCGCCTTCGGCATCAAAGCGGTGCACCAGGCGCACTGCCCCACCGCCATACTCAAATAAGCTGATCCAAAAGCCCCCGTCCCTGTCAACAGCCAGCGCCAGCGGGGGGGATGGGAACATACCCCGTCCACTGCCCACCCCGCTCCACATCCGCATTAAGGTGCCGCTCAGGTCCATCAGCCGCAGGGTGCCCTTTTTGGTCTCGACCGCCAGGGCCAGGTAGGAAGGCGCGGTGAGGCCCGGGTCTTCTTCCCACTTGCCGCGCAGCACCTCCAGCACCGCTTCTAAACCCGGGCGCTTTTCCGGGTCTTTCTCCAGCATGCGGTAGATCAGGTCGGAGAGCACCTGGGGAATCTCGGGGTTGACCTGCTTGGGAGGGGCAGGCATCTGGGTAATCTGCTGGTGGATGACCGCCTCATAGGCACCCTGGAAAGGGGGCTGTCCGCACAGGGCCTCGTAGAAGACCACCCCAAAGCTGTAGATGTCCGATTTGTGGTCGATGCGCTGGCCCTTGGCCTGTTCCGGGCTCATGTAGACCGGGGTTCCAATGCGGGCGCCGGTGATGGTCAGGCGGGTCAGCACCTTGCCGGCGGCAATGCCAAAGTCCATCAGGCGCACCCCACGTGGGTCTACACTGCCGTCCTCGCGCAGCGCATTTTTAAGCACCATGATGTTTCCGGGCTTGATGTCGCGGTGAATGATGCCCTGGGCGTGGATGTGCTGCAGGGCCTCGGCCACCCGGCTCATTATTTGCACAATGCTCTTGATGGACAGGCGCTTGCTTTCGATGAGCCGGTCAAGCCCCTCACCATCGAGAAACTCCATCGCGATGTAGTGGGTATCGCCCTGGTTGCCATGGTCGTACACCTTGACGATACCGGGGTGATCGAGGTGGGCCAGCAGCTCGGCCTCGCGGTGGAAACGCCGCACAAAGCGCGGGTCGCCAACGTATTTTTCCTGGGGGATTTTTAGGGCAATGAGGCGTCCGTCTTTTTTGCTACGGCCCTTGTAAACGGTAGCCATGCCCCCAATGCCGACTTTTTCCTGGATTTCGTACAGGGCCTCGAGGCCCGTAACGCTGTTCGAGCCCGAAACCATTGGGTTGTTTTTGCTTTTGGCCGTTCGGGGGGCCGGTTTAGAGCGTGGCTTGAAGGCCACGCGGGTAGTCCGGGGAACCCACATAGCCCCCAGCCCCAGCAAAAAAGCAGCAGCCAGCACCCAGGGTTCGGCCCCCAGCACCACCAAGCCCCCCAGCATGAGGGCCAGCAAGGCCAGCATAGGCCAGCTACGCCCTAAGCGCAGGATCAGGGCCGTAGAAATAGCAACCAACAATAAAGCCAGCAGGTAACTCATCTGAACCTCGCTGCGACAACCGTGATGTTGTCGGTGCCGCCCCGCACCAGGGCCTTTGCCACCCAGCTCTCGAGGGCCGATTGAAGGTCGCCACCAATGCTCCATTCCTCCGGGGGCACCAGCCCATACAGGCCATCGGTGGCCAGCACCAGTACTTCGCCGGGAGCAAAACCTACCGCGGTGATGTCGTGCTTAACATCGGAGAGCCCCAGGGCCTGGGTAAGCATGTGCTTCCAAGGATGATCTTCGGCCTGTTCGGCGCTCAGCACGCCCTGGCGCACCTGCTGGGCCACCCAGGAGTGATCCTGGGTCAAAAGCGTCCAGCGGCCCGACGAGTATCGGTAGGCACGGGTATCACCCACATGTCCGATTACGGCCTGTCGGTTCCACTCGGTGAGTATTACCGCAGTCAGCGTGGTGCCCATGCCTTTACGCGAGGGCACCCGCTCCCCTTCCTGTAAAATGCGCCGTTGGGAGAGCTTAAAGGCCTTATCCATGACCAGGTTGAGCCCCACGCCCGGGCGGCCTGTTGCGGCGTGCTCGGCATAAGATTTGACTGCCGAGCTAACCCCTTCAATCGCCAGCTTACTGGCCAGCTCACCCGCCTCGGCCCCCCCCATACCATCGGCCACAGCCAGCAGTACCAGGTTTCCGGCTGGGGTCGGATGCACTGCTACACGGTGAAAGTCCTCGTTGTTCCGACGACGCCGGCCAATGTTGGATTCTGTGGCAATTTCGAGCCGTGCCAATCGCATGACACCTTATAATACCGTCTGAATGAAGGCAGGCCTGGTTGAATTACTTGAGTTATATGAGTACAAGGTAGATGACCTTGTGGCAGGCAACGAACCCAAAGGGGGAATGGCCGGCCTCACCCGTTTGCGCCAAATTTTGATTCAGTCCAACCTGCCGGGTCCCCTGGCCAAGAAGTTTCGGGACATTGATGGGCGCTTCAAGGCCCACCGTCCCGGGTACAAAACCGCCATGGACGAAAGCGGCGGCCCGGATCTAAGCGCAATTGTGATTGAAGATGAGCAGGCCTCGTTTAGCCCTGAGCGGGAAGCCCTGGGCAAACTGGCCGAGGCGGTGTACTGGAGCCGCCTCGACCGCGACCTGCTTCGCACGGCGAAAGTTCTCAACCAGGGTAAGCGTGATGAGCTGCGCATGGCCTTTGCCATTCTGCAAAACCTCGAGGCCTATTCCAAAAGCCCCCATTTTTCGCAGGACTATAACCTTTCGCGCTTCACGCTTGCCCATCCCATTCCCAGCGTTTCAGACCCCAGGATTCACCTCGACAACCTCACCATCGCCAAAAACCTGCTATTAGAGCTGTTTCGTGAGGCCTTTGCCCTCTCCCCCAAACTCAAGCTCCCACCCGAAGAAACCGTGCCTTATATAAGGCGGTTTGCCCGGCGGATACTCGAAAGCGAGGGCTCGCTACGAACCAGCTCGCGCGGGCCCAGCCTCGAGGCCCTGCACCGGGCGCTCGAGGAAGCCCGACGGCAAAACCTTAGCCTGGGCGAGATTCGGGCCTTAGAAGAACGCCTGCAAAATGCCGCCGCCGAAGAACGGCGCATGTCGCTGGTCATCGAAGAAGACCGGGCGCGATTCTCGGCTGCCATTGAGCGCCTTACCAGCCTGCTCACCCGCTACCTGCCCAGTCCGATGGGCGAAGCCAGCTGGCCGCAAATACCTCAAAAAATCCTGGGAAGCCAGAACCCCGAATACGCCCTCGAGGCCATCCCACGCGAGGCCAAAGCGCTAACCCTGCGCCTGATGCCCCAGCGCTTCTATTTCTGGAACCACGAGGTAGGTATTTCGCAGGCAGGAAAAGTCTTTGGCATAAGCGTAGCCGGACAGGAGCGGATTATCGAGGAAGAGGCGGCCTTCAGTCTGGCCCTGCCCGACGCCGAGCTGCATGTTATTCGCTACCAGGATTATCTGCACCTGCGCATCGGGCCACGCGAAGCCGCCAGCCTGGCCAGCCTTCTGGCCGAAGGTCGGGTGCTCGCTTATCTGATGTGGCCGGAAAATCACTTTGCTTACCTGCGCTTGCTGCGGGCCCTTTCGGCGCGTCTGAAGGGCGAGATCAACTACGGCCAGTTTGGCCCGGAGTCGGCCAGCAAGTACAGCGAGGCTCCGATAGACAATCTCCAGGACTTTGCCCGCAAGGGCCTCGAGGTGGTCAGGGGCCGCATCGAACGAAACCCCCAGTGGACAGCCCGCCTCGCCGAAATCGCACGAATGCTGGGGCTCGAGGGCTACGCCCAGGTACTGCACCTCGAGCTTTCCGAATGGCTCGGGTTTAACCCACCCTCCCGCGACACTTTAGAAGGCGATGTGGGCTCGACCACGGTCGGTGATAGCCCCAGTACCATTAAAGCGGGCAGTGCGGTTCTTTCGCTGCGCTATCAGGACGACAGCGTCTACGTTTCGGCCACCGGTCTGATACCCCGTAAACTACAAGACCTCCTGGTCTGGCTGGTACCCGAAGGCGGGCTGGTGCTGGCTCGAGAAGGCGCGCGGGTCGCCCACAGGCTGGTCAGCATACACCCCCTGGAGGCAAAACTTTGAGGTGCCCACGGGGTTTTTGCCCTTTTTACCTGGCGGCAAGCCGGAATACTGGCTTCGGCATGGCCCCTGTTTCCAGCCCCGGTGGCCCGTGATGCTCATACTGCCTTATCTAAACCCGGTCTAACTTTACCACCGACCATTGACTCATTATGATAGGTCAACCTATGTGGAGCGCATTAAAACATCAGGCATTCCGATGGCTGTTTTTCTCCACCCTGGTTTCCCTCATAGGAAGCAAAATTCACCGCGTGGCCCTGCTGTTTGTGGCCTACCAGGAGACCCAGAATGCCGTCTGGGTATCGCTCATACTGGGGGCCCAGTTTCTGGCTAAAGCAGTGCTGGGGCCGCTGCTGGGGCCGCTGGCCGACCGCTACGACCGCAAAACCCTGATGGTTGTCTCCAACCTGGTTCGGGCCTTACTGGTCGCCTGCATTCCCCTGTTTGCCATTGGCTCGATGCCCCTGCTCATGGTGCTGGCCTTCTTGATGGCGGTCTTTGAGTCCATATACTACTCCGCCAGCAACAGCGCCATACCCGATTTGGTGTCCAAGTCGGAGCTGGATAGCGCAAACAGCCTCATCACCTTTGTGGATCGCTTTGCCGATGTGAGCTTTGTGGCCCTGGCAGGCGTGCTGGTGGCCGGTGTGGGGCCCGCACCCGCTTTTTGGATTGATGCGGTCTCGTACCTTATAGCCGCCGCATTTCTGGTGTTTTTGCCTACGCTGCCGGGCAAGGCCAGTAAGGGCAACTATTTCGCGGCCGTGGCCGAGGGGCTGCGTCCGCTGTGGCAAAACCCGGTTCTGCGCCGAACCGTCGGCACCCTGGCCTTAGCCGCAGCTTTCGGCTCGGTGGAAGCGGCGCTGGGTATCGTTTATGCCATAGGGGCCTTGAAGATCGGGGTGCAGGGCTTTGGGGTGCTCGAGGCCCTCATGGCGGCAGGTGCCGTTTTGGGCGCGCTCATCACCCCCTCCCTCATCGGTCGTTTGTCGCGTGAAACCGTGTTCTTGATGGGCCTGGGCATCTGGGGCCTATTTCTGGCCTCTACCGGACTATTTCCATTCCCGCTTTGGGCCGGCATTGCCATGGTTGCGATGGGCTTGCTAAACAGCATGTTTATCGTTCCGGCCCGCTCCATTGTCCAGACCGCCGCCCCGCCCGAACTGCGCGGACGCATCATGGCAGCCTTCGGGAGCACCATGCAAAGTGCAGTTCTCATCGGCACTTTTTTAGCAGGTGTGCTCGAGCCCCGCCTGGGGGTACTGGCCGTCCTGATTCTGAGCGGAACAGCCGTTTCTCTGGCAGTTCTGGTGGTTTATGTGCGGGGGGGCATTCCCACGCCCCTGGGTGAACCCAAGGCCAGCTAATGGTGCAGAAGGTTTCTAGGTGCAATAATGTATTGTCGTTTTGGAGGCACGGATGAACATTCAAAAAATCATGAAAGAGGCCCAGAAGGCCCAAAAAAAAGCAGCGGAGGTTCAAGAGCGCCTGGGTCAGATGCTGGTCATCGGCAGCGCCGGCGGGGGGCTGGTAGAGGTCACCTCGAATGGACATGGGCAGATTCAGGCCATTAAGCTCAAGCCCGATGCAGTGGACAAAGACGACCTCGAGGCCCTCGAGGATCTGATCCTGGTAGCCATTCAGGACGCCCAGCGCAAGGCCCACGACCTCTCCGAGAAGGAGATGAGCCGGGAGCTGGGCGGCATCGGCAACATGCTGGGGGGCATGTTCTAAGCTAGCCGATAGCTTGCAGCGAGTGCTACAGGCTATCGCTGAGCGGCCCGCTTATGCGCTACCCCGAGCGGCTACTCAAACTGGTGCGGGCCCTGGCCGGCTTACCAGGGGTTGGCCCTAAGAGCGCACAAAAGCTTGGGCTTTTCCTGGTGCAGAATCCCGATATGGCCTCGGAACTCCTGGGCAGCCTGCAGGCCGCGCAAGCCCTGCACCCCTGCCCGGTGTGCGGCAACCTGGCCGAAGAGGAGCTATGTCCCATCTGCGCCGACCCAGAGCGCGACCGAAGCGTCATCTGTGTGGTCGAGACCATCTCGGATCTGATGGCTATCGAACGCAGCGGTGAGTACAGCGGCCTTTACCATGTGCTGGGCGGTGCGCTAAACCCACTGGAAGGCATCGGGCCCGAGCAGCTCAACCTGGAAAAGCTGTTCTCCCGCCTGGAGGGCATCGGCGAAGTTATCCTGGCCACCGGGATGACCGTAGAGGGCGAGGCCACGGCAGGTTTTTTGGCCGAACGGCTAAACCAGATGCATGTTCGCTCGACCCGGCTGGCCTATGGCTTGCCGGTGGGGGGCAGCCTCGAGTACGCCGATGAGGTTACCCTGGCCAGGGCCCTGGAAAACCGCCGGGGCTATCAGTGATGGGAAACGTGGCCTCACGTAACGGTGTGGTGTGCAATTGCCCAGGTCTTTGGCAGAGGCTGTGCTAGGCTAAATCCCGTATGATCTGGAACGATTGCGAGGGCCTGGCATGAAAATGCTCGAGACCCTGGTACCGCTCGGTGCGCGCCAGGCTGTTCTGGCCAGCCAGGATGGATTGGTTATCGAAAGCATTGGCAAGGATACGCCCGCACCCGAGCTGCTCGCCGCCGAACTGGCAAGCCTGGCCAGAGCCAGCCGTACCCTGGCCAAAAGCCTGGGCGGGGAGCTCAGGCGCTTCACCATCGCCACCGAGCAGCGTGAAGTGCTGGTGGTGGTTTTCAGCGGCTACTGTCTGGGCGCTGTGGTCGAGAAGGGCACCGACCGAAAAAGTATCGGCCTCGAGCTTCTGCGTCTGGCTATGCGTTTAGCACAGACCATTTAGGAGTGATTCTATGGTTCAAGAAGTTCTTGGCGAACTGCAAGCAACCAAAGGGGTGGTGGCCTCGGCGCTGATGGCCGAGGACGGCTTTGTGGTGGAAAGCTTGCGTGCCGAGCAGGCTCCGGACATAGATTTTTTTGGCGGCGCAGCTTCCACCGCGCTGGCATCTGCACGGGCTTTATCGCAGGAGCTAAAGCGCGGCGAGGTGGAAGAAGTCATGGTAGAGTACCCCGAGGGACCAGTTTTGCTGGTTCCGCTCGAGGGTGGATACCTGCTGGTGGTGCTGATGGACTCCATGCAAAGCCTGGGTCGGGTGCGCTTCCAGCTGAAAAAAAGTGTTCCACGCCTCAAGGAGGCTTTATCGTGAGTGAAGTTTCACAGGTACCCGAACTGCGCGTAGACATTGACCGCGAAACCGCCCTTGGCAAGTACGCCAACTTTGCCATTTTCTCGCATCAAAAAAACGAGTTCTACCTCGACTTTGCCCTGATGCAACCCAGCGGGCAACCCAATCAGGTGGTGGCTGTCGTCACCAGTAGGATTATCACCAGCCCACAGCACGCCAAAGCGCTGCTGCGTAGCCTGGCTGAGAACATTCAGCGCTACGAAGAAACCTACGGAGTGATTCCTGAGGCCATGGACACTTCCAAGGCCTAGACAATTATTGAGCCGCTCAAAACCTGATTTCTTTGTCCTGCTCAGCACAGTTGCCTCCCGGATGGGAGGCAACGTCTTTGAAGGGTGCGATAGGGCAGCTTTCCGAGGGCGTGGTGCAATCAAATAGCATCACAAGAAATGTCTTTGATTTGTTCTTTTTGCTGGGGCCCCCACCTGAAGCTGTGCCAGGAACTGCCCTTGCATCTGGCCGGCTTTGACCTGCTCTAAACAGAAAGCTTCAGGTGGGGTTCATATCACAAATACCGCTTGAACCATTCCAGATAGGCATTAAGCCTGGCAATGCGGCGGTCGGGACGACCCGAGCGGCTGAGTTCGTGCCCTTCTTCGGGAACCCTAAAAAACCGGCTGGGCACGCCCTTTTGCAACAGAACGGTGTACCAGGTTTCGCCCTGGTCTATGGGGCAGCGGTGGTCTTGCTCGGAGTGCACCACCAGGGTGGGGGTTTGCACCTGATGGGCCAGCGAAAGCGGGCTTTTTTGCCAGAGCAGCTCGGGGTTGTCCCAGGGTCTGGCGCCTAGCTGAAGGAAGGTAAACCGCGGGCCAATGTCGGAAGCACCATAAAAGCTTGTCCAGTTGCAGATGCTTCGGTCGGTTACAGCCGCCTTAAAGCGGTCTGGGTGGCGGGCGGTAAGCCAGTTGGTCATGTAGCCCCCGTAAGAACCCCCCGCCACCGCCACCCGGCTCGGATCCAGGGGAAAGCGGGCCAGCACCTCATGCAAAAAGCCCAGCAGGTCTTTCTCGTCAATATCCCCCCAGCGCTGTCCCAGGTCGGTGAAGTCCTGCCCGTAGCCCGTTGAACCCCGCGGGTTACAGAAGGCCACAGCAAAGCCTGCATCCCGAAACAATTGCAGCTGAAGCATCGGGGCATTGCCAAAAGCAGTGTGTGGCCCGCCATGAATGTACAGAATTACCGGGTGGGGGCCTTCGCCCTCTGGAAGCAGTACCCAGCCCTGCACGGTATGGCCTTCGGGGGCCTGGTGGCGTACCTCCTGCGGGGTGGGTAGCTCGGGCAGTATCCCAACGTTGGGGTCATACAGCACCTCTTCACCACGGGCCAGGCAAGCCCCACGGGTAAAGGTTTCCGAAAGGGTGTAGAGCTCGTTGTTGCAGAAGGCAAAGCCCAGGGTGCTGGAGCCTGTCAAGTTAACAAACTGGGCTTGCCCCTCGAGCGTAACCGCCAGCAGGCGGGCCGAGCCCTCGAGGGTAACCACCACATATACCCGACCATCGGGCCCCAGTTTGGGGGTTTGGGGGCCGCTGCCGATGCGCATATCCGAGTTCAGGGAATTCAGGAAAGAACCCTCGGCCAACAGCCGGATGGCCCCGTCCCGCCCTCGGTAATACAGCCTGGACTGTGTACCCCCGCCCCGCTCCCAGGCATGCGCCAGGTAGACCAGGCCGCCATCCGGGGTTGGCTCGAGGCCGCCCACAGGCCCCACCCCGCCAAATAGCTCCTCCACCCGCCCATCCAGACCCACCTGGTAGGCCCGCTGGACCCAGGCCCAGCGCTCCTGGGGTGTGGCTGAAGCAGTAAAGAAGAGCCCGTCGCCCGGCGTGTTCCAGACTACCTCTTCGATGTCTTGCGAAAACTTGACCAGGGGTCTGGCTTCTTTGTCTTCCCAGAGCCAGAGTTCCCTGGGCTGCTCAGGCAACAAGCCCCTGGCATCAAACTTTACCGGCCAGGTCTGGTAGGTGCGGGGCTCATCTGGCCTGGGCGGCTCGTAATCACCCCGGGTCAAAAGGGCAATGCGGCTTCCATCGGGGCTCACCTTGTAGCCTTCGACCCCCGACTTAAACTGGGTGAGCTGCTCCGCCTCGCCGCCCGCCAGGGGCAAGCGAAAGAGCTGGCTGGCTTTATCTACCTTGCGGGTGAAGTAAATGTAATTACCGCGCCAGAAGGGCGCTTTGGCCTCGCCCTGGGTCAAAAAGCGCACAGCCCCATCCCAGATGGCTAAGCGGCTTCGGTAGCGGGGTGGGTCTTTCTCGGGCCGCTCGATATCGGTGTAGACAAACAGCGGCTTACCAGCTGGGCCTTCGGTCAGATCGGACAGGAAGCGGAGTTGATACAACAGGTCGGTGGTCACCCCTATACTTTACCTGACCAGCGGGTCAGCAGGGGAAGCCGGAGAGGCATGTGGGAGAGGGGTGCTTCCCTGCTCAGCGCTGTTGCAAGGTAAGGGTATAGGTATACGCGCGGCTCTGGCCCGGGGACAGGGTAAAGCGAACGCGGTAGCCTTCTGGGGTGCGCTCGAGGCCCTCCCCTTCCAGGATGAAGGGCTGGGGCATCATCTCCTGGATTTCAACCTCTACCGGATAGGTCTTGGGGTTCTGCACCCGGGTGGTCACGCGAAAGCGGTTGCGGGCTTGCTGCTCAATCTGCCGGGTAGCCCGGCCCTCGGGGTCGGGGCCCAGCATCAGGGTAACGTTGTTCCCTTTGGCGGTATCGCCTGCTGCGGCCTGTCCCACAAACACCCCCTGCTCGCGGATGCTGACCACACCCGCGGCCAGGTTTTCTGGCGCAGCAAAGCGAAAACCCCGCACAAAAGCAAGCTCGCGTTCCGTGCTAAAGCCGGTCTGCAAGCGCCAGAGGTAGGCCGGTTGTACACGGGTACGAATAAAGGGCAGTTCGGTAAGGCCGGGCTCGAGCGTCACCTCCCCCGGTAAGCGGTAGCGGTAGGTGCCCCCTGCCTCCCCCACGAACTCCGCCTCAGATACGTCCGCTGCGGCAGGCGCTTTCTGTAGCATCCGGGTTTCGGGGCGCAAAGCCGGTACTTCAAAGCCCCCTTCCAGCAAAGGCACGCTCCCGGCCACCAGTTCGGTGCGGCCCAGGCGCAAAGGTCGGCCCAGCCCATTGGTCAGGGTGGCCCAGCCGATTAGCTCGCCATCCTCCAGCGTGTAGCGCAGGCTCCAGGACAGACCTCGAGTCAGATAAGCCAGGGTACCCGCGCCACCCCCCTGGTAACGGAAGACCACCTTAGGGCCAGGCACAGAAGAAAATCCGCTGGGGTCGGGGTAGGCCACCGTTCCCGGAAGCCCCACCAGATAGCGGCCCTCATACAGGTATAGATTGCGCTCGGCACTCACCAGCGTGGCCTTGCGCCACTGGCCCTCCCAGTAAAACTGCACCTCCTTGCCCACATAGGCCGTGAGGGGGTTCTGCGGGGCCGCCACCTGCACCCGGCGCGATTGTTCGGTCACCCCAATCAGGCGCAGGGTGCCGGGCACCAGGCTCTGAAACAAAGCCTCGCCCGGCTCCCAGACCCATTCGTTTTGCGGCAGGGTCTGTGGTTGTCTAAGCTCAGCAAAACCCCGATAAATGACCGCCTCTTGAGCCTCTACGACCCCCAAAAGCAGCGCTATCCATAACAAAATTAGCTTTGGCATAGGTTCAGTAAATCACCTTGTCTGCCAAGCAGGGTGAGAGGGCGCTGATGAAGCCTTGAAGGTGGGTGTGCCAGTTGCGCCAGGGTAGATTGGCAAAACCCGCGGAATGATATGAACCCCACCTGAAGCTTTCTGTTTAGGGCAGGTCAAAACCGACCGGATGCAAGGGCAGCTCCTGGCGCAGCTTCAGGTGGGGGCCCCAGCAAGAAGCACAAATCAAAGACATTTCTTATGAGTCTATGTGTACCTGGCGCAATTCCTAAAGCGATCTTTCGGAACAGCATCTTGCATTTCAACTCTAAAGACACTTGCCCGCCAAAAAAGCTTGGGCGCCTGCGCCAAACAAAAAAGCGCCTAACATGAGGCGCTTTTCGAATAAGGCCTGGCTAGCTCAAGCCACGGATGTCGTCGCGGATGCAGGCCTTGAAGTGTCCAGGGGCCACTTCTTTTAGTTCGGGCACGGTATGGGCGCACTCGGCTATGGCATAGCGGCAGCGGGTGCGGAAGACACAGCCCGAAGGCGGGTTGATGGGGCTGGGAATGTCCCCTTGCAGCACAATGCGCTCCCGCTTGATGGTGGGGTCTGGGGTGGGAATGGCCGACAACAAAGCCTCGGTGTAGGGGTGGCGCGGTCTCAGGTAGAGGTCGCGCGAAGGGGCCAGCTCCATCACCTTGCCCAGGTACATCACCGCGACGCGGTCGGAGATGTACTCCACCACTGCCAGGTCGTGGGCAATAAACAGGATGGTCAGACCCAGCTGTTCTTTGAGGTCTTGCAGCAGGTTGACCACCTGGGCCTGAATCGAAACGTCCAGGGCCGAAACCGGCTCGTCGGCCACGATAAACTCGGGGCGTACCGCCAGCGCCCGTGCAATGCCAATGCGCTGACGCTGACCGCCGGAAAACTCGTGGGGATAGCGGCGCATATGACCCGGGTTCAGGCCCACCAGCTCAAGCAGCTCTGCCACCCGTTCGTAGCGGGCCTGGGCCGAACCTTCCAGGTTATGGATGACCAGCGGCTCACCAATGATGTCGCCCACCGTCATACGGGGGTTGAGTGAGGCGAAGGGATCCTGGAAGATAATCTGCATCTTGCGCCGGTAGGCCCGGAGCTGGTTTTTGGGTATATGGGTGATGTCCTCACCGCCAAAGCGAATGGTGCCGTCGGTGGGCTCAATCAGGCGCAGGATGGTGCGGCCCACGGTGGTCTTGCCCGAACCGGACTCCCCCACCAAACCCAGCACTTCACCTTTCTTGACAAAAAAACTGACATCGTTAACCGCTTTTACGTTGGCGACGACTCGAGAGAGGATTCCCCCACGGATGGGGAACCACTTTTTGAGGTTGTTGACCTCTACCAGGTTGGCGGTCGTGGTTTCGGTAACAGGAGCACTCATGCTTCCACCGCCTCTCCTTTTTGAATTTCGGCCCAGCGTACACAGCGCACCATATGGCCATTACCGGCATCTTGCAAGACGGGGATATCGGTGTCGCACAGCCCCGGCTTGAAGAATTTGCAGCGGGGGTGGAAGGCGCAGCCCTGGGGCAGACTAAGCGGGTTGGGTACGTTGCCCGGAATAGCTTCCAGGCGTTGTTGGTGCGTAGCCGCCAGGTCGAGCCGGGGCACGGAGTTCAAGAGCCCCATGGTGTAGGGGTGCAGCGGCTTTTTGAAGGTGGGCACCACATCGGCCTCTTCAACCGCCCGCCCTGCGTACATCACCACCACCCGGTCGGCCATCTCGGCCACCACGCCCAGGTTGTGGGTGATGAACAAAATGCTCATGCCAATCTCTTCACGGAGCTTGTTCATGAGTTCCAGAATCTGGGCCTGGATGGTCACGTCCAGGGCCGTGGTGGGCTCGTCGGCAATTAGCAGCGAGGGGTTGCAGGACAGCGCCATGGCAATCATCACCCGCTGACGCATACCCCCCGACATCTGGTGGGGGTAGTTGGCCAGGCGCTTTTTGGGCTCGGGTATGCCCACCAGGTCCAGCATCTCGGCGGCCTGCTCGAGGGCTTCCTTCTTGCTTTTGCCCTGGTGCAGCACAATCGCTTCGGCAATCTGGTCACCCACGGTGTAGACCGGGTTGAGGCTGGTCATGGGCTCCTGGAAAATCATGGCGATGTCGTTGCCACGAATCTTGCGCATGGTGGCTTCGTCTTCTTTAGCCAGGTCGCGCACCTTGCCATCCTTGCCCCGAAACAGCATCTGCCCTTCCACAATTTTGCCCGGCGGATTTGGAATCAGGCGCATCATGGCCAGGCTCGTAACCGACTTGCCCGAGCCCGACTCCCCTACCACCGCCAGGGTTTCGCCTTTGTCAATATGGAACGATACCCCATCGACGGCTTTGACCACGCCATCGTCGGTAAAGAAGTGAACCTTGAGGTCTTTTACATCCACCAGCCGTTTCTCGTCCATTCCTACTCCTAAGCACTGCAACAGCAGATTGCGACATTATATCGCCAACTGGGTCTGCCCCACCTAAGTGCCCTGCTTGTCGATGCGCCCACCTGGGGCACTGCGCTTTTGGTGGCGTCGCTCAACAGACCCCTTCAAGGGTGCGGCAAACCCAGCCTGGCCCCCAGGCTACACCTTGGTGCGCGGGTCGAGGGCATCGCGCAAGCCGTCGCCCATGAAGTTATAAGCCAAAACCGCCAGCAGAATAAACACCCCCGGGATCAGGAGCCAGGGACGCTCGGTAAATGCCGTAATGCCCGTAGCCTGGGCCTTGGAGAGCATCAACCCCCAGGAGGTAGCGGGCTCCTGGATGCCCAGGCCCAGGAAGGAAAGGCCCGACTCGCCCAGGATGAACCCGGGAATAGCCAGCGTGACGGCGACGATCAGGTAGGTATAGGTTCCCGGCAGCACATGGCGAATGATGATGCGGGCATCGCCGGCCCCCAAAGCCTGCGCGGCCTGGGCAAACTCCATCTCGCGCAGTTGCAGCACCTGGCTGCGAATAATACGGGCCAGACCGCCCCAGTTCACAAAGGAAAGAATCGTTACCACCAGTACGAAACGCACCGCGGGTGGCACTTCCATAGGTATCAGCACCGAGAGAATAATCAGCAAAAAGAGGTCGGGGATGGCCGCCAGCACCTCCACCGTGCGCATGATGATGGTGTCGAGGTCGAGCTCGATGCGCGGCCACAGCAGAATGTAGCCGATAGCCCCCAGCAACAGCGCACCAATCAGGCCCGCCACAATGGCCTCGAGGCCGCGGCTGCTTTGCAAGAAGCCCCATACGGTAATCCACAGCAGCCAGGCAATGCCAATCCAGGCCGAAAGCCAGAGCAAAGCCCGCACCAGATGGCTGCGCCAGACCAGGCTGTATAACAGCAAGCCCAGCGTCACCAGGCCCAGCACCAGGCCCAGCCCCCCCAGGGCCAGGGTGCTCACCCGCTGTAGATCGGGTCGGATGTAGCGCTCGTACCCCTGAAACATGCCCCACAACAAGGCCGCCACCAGGGCCAAGCCCAGAAAGGCCAGCAGGTGATCCGACCATCGGCTGCTACGCACAAAAGCCCAGAAGCGTGGGTTCAAAACCCCGATGCTGAAGGTGACCGGCCGGCCCGCGTAGAAACCAGAGATACTGCCCATGAAGATGCCTATTACCAGGGCCAAAGCCACCGCAAAAATACCGATGGTCAGGCTGATGCGCCCCCCGAACCAGATACGGCCCCAGATGTCGCGGCCAAAGTCGTCGGTTCCCCACAAAAAGAGCTTGGCCTTATCCTCCAGCAGCCACGATCCACCCATCAAGCGCAGGTCGGCAGGGATCAGCCCCAGGAAGCGGTAGGGCTCGCCCTGTACAAAAAAGTAGATGGGATAGCGGCCTTTCTCGCAATCGGTAATGACCTCGACTTTGAAGGTCTCGAGGTTCCTGCGTCGCTCGGAGGCGCACACATAGGGGCGGGTCAGGCGACCGTTTTCGTCGCGCCAGAAAATCTGGGTGGGCGAGGCAAAGGAGAAATCGCGGAAGCTTTTCTCTTCCGGATAAGGAGCCAGGAAGTCGGCGAACAAGGCCCCCAGATAAAACACCAGCAGCACCACAGCGCCCAAGCGGGCCAGCGGATGCCGCTTGAAGCGAATCCAGGCCTGCTGGAAAAAGCTTCGGTTGGCCGGGGGGGTGGACGTCATTTGCGCTCTTCGTAGCATGTCATACCCCCTAGCTGTAGCGGATGCGCGGGTCTACCCAGGCCAGCAGTAGATCCGAAACCACATTACCGATCATCAGCAGCACCGTGGTGATGGTG
>OGCI01001793.1_pt1 | contig 16507 bp, 10 predicted proteins | sample 1570021 | NCBI WGS metagenome assembly OGCI01 (sample SAMN06264664, study PRJEB24512) | hot springs metagenome | isolation source: Hot spring water | place: South Africa: Tshipise | collected 2015-06-21 | reverse complement strand
GTTTTTGGAAGAAGCCGAGGGCGGTAAGGCGGATGAAGCCACTTACAAACGTTTGCGCCGCAAAGTCCACCAGACTCTGCGCTCGGTGACACGCGACTTTGAAGAATTTGAGTTCAACACCATTGTCTCAGCGTTGATGGAACTGGCTAACGAAATGAGCCGCGCCAAACAGAACGGAGCCTTTGGTACGCCCGTCTGGGATGAAGCCGTGGAAATTTACCTGAAGATGCTCGCTCCGGTTGCTCCGCACATTTCCGAGGAAATTTGGGCGCAGTTGGGTAAACCTTATTCGATCCATCTGCAATCCTGGCCTCAGGTGGATGAGGAGGCTGCCAGAGAAGAAGAAATTACGCTGGCAGTCCAGGTGAATGGGAAAGTGCGCGATCGTCTGGTGGTTCCAGCGGAAATCGACCGCGAGACGGTGGAAAAAATGGCACTGGCAAGTCCTGCGGTGCAAAAATTCCTGGAAGGGCGTGCTCCCAAACAGGTCATCTACGTGCCGGGTAAACTGGTCAGCATCGTTGGGTAGGTTGATTCAGGAAATCTGTATGAAGCGGGAAGAACTCTAACTTCCCGCTTCTTTCTTTATTTACCAATCTTATCGGAAATGTTAAGTGAAAGAATACGGGGATGAATTAAAATTACAATACACAAATCAGGGGTTTTTCATGTCCTCAGATGCAACATTGCTTCAGCGTTTAAGAAAATTCGTAATAGAAGAAGCAGATGCTCAACGTGAGGCGTTAGAACGCCAGTGGAGTACTCCTTTATCCCAGAGAGTTGCAAAAGGATGGGCAATTGAAGGAATCCGCATTTTGAAGGTGGATAAATTTCTGGTGCAAATGCGTTGTTATACCAATCAATCCCGTTTCCGCGAGGGAGATTTGGTTGTTCTGCACCGTGGAAACCCCAAGGATCCTGATGCTATTCACCTTGATCTTTATTACGATGGAGGAAACGATCTCGAAGCCGGTCTGATCCGCGGAAACCCTTACCTTTTACAGGCAGAACCGGACGGGTGGATTTTAGATCAAGATTGGTTTGATACGAGTGAATTTTATCTTGCTGCAATTGATCAGATTGCGGATTCTCGTCGAGGGCGTTCAATTATTTTACCTGTTATTCAGGGAAACCTGTATCCTCAAATAGACTATGCTCGTTACCAGCGAGCGCGAGAATGGGCTTCTCACAGGGATTTAAACGAGAGCCAGATTGAGGCAATTTCTACCTCTTATGCCACGAATTTATACCATCTTATTCAAGGACCTCCTGGAACTGGAAAGACCCTGGTTCTGGCACATTTATCCGATCTCTTGGTTCAGGAAGGAAGTCGGGTTCTGATCACTGGATTGACGCATCGTGCAATTCATAATGCTCTTAATAAGGTTCATCAGGTGAATGCCAACTTACCTGTTTGTAAAATTGGGGATCAACGACACGCGGGAGATTTGAAAGTTCCTAATTTTGAAACGTTTGATGAATCGGGGTTTGGAGATCTGAATAACGGGTATGTGGTTGGTGCTACTCCGTTTGCCTTGCAAACTCAACGCTTGATGAACGTTGAATTTGATGTGGTTATATTTGATGAGGCTTCTCAAGTTACACTTACTTTGGCATTAATGGGGATGTTAGCGGGAAATAAATACATTTTTGTTGGAGATGATAAACAGTTACCGCCTGTGACAGTTTTTGCTCAATCTAAAGATGAAGTTAGTTCAATTTTCTCGTTACTTTCCGGGCGTGCCCAGGAGACGATATTAGACATTACCTACCGCCTAAATGATGTGCTTACAGAATGGCCCAGTAAGACTTTTTATGGAGGAAAACTGAAATCTAGCGAATCCTCGAGGAAAAGACGACTACATTTGATAGGAGAGCCAAGTCGGTGGGATATTATTTTCGATCCAGAGGCTCCAGCGGTATTTGTAGATTTAGACCATAAAAATGCCACCACCAGAAGTATGTTAGAAGCAGAGATTGTTGCCGATTTAGTGGTTTCGCTGATTCTTCGAGGAATTCCCCCAAAAGAAATAGGTGTGGTTACGCCTTTCCGCGCTCAAAGTCGCTTGATTCGCACAATGTTATGGCGGATGATTGATGATGAAGAAATCCGCCGAGAAATTATCGTAGATACTGTTGAACGCATGCAGGGTCAGGAGAGAGAAGTAGTTTTAGTATCCTTAGCCACCTCAAGTCCTTCATTTGCTGCTCAGATTGCAGACTTTTTATTTTCTCCACAACGTTTAAATGTGGCCATTACTCGACCTCGAACCAAGTTAATTCTTTTAGGAAGTAAACATGTCCTGTTATCAGAAAAATACGATCCAGAACTGAAAGATCGTATTGATATGCTTCGTGATTTAATTAATTTCTGTACGAATATCCCTCTACAGGGAGGACTCCTATAAGACTATGGCACACATTTTGCCTCCGCAGCCTCCCACGAAATTGCCCAAAGAAACCCTAAAGGTATTCGAGGCACTTAAGGCTTTACCTGATCGATATTTTATCTGGCATCACCTTGCTCCATGGGACCCTCTTAGCCCAGACTTTTTGATTCTGACCTACGAAGGACAGGCATTACTGGTTAAGGTTTGCCCTACTACGATATCAGAGGCTTCTTCTTCATTGCAAATGCGTCTCTTTGGAGAGTCGGTTTTACCGATAGGTAAAAAAGAAACAGAAATACTTGAAGGGTTTATTGAAAAAATAAATTTACCTCAAGGGTTTAATATTGGGGCTTTAATTATCTTTCCAAACCTTCCAAATACTCGAGTACAGGAAATATATCAGACTGTTTTGCCAAATTCTGTGTCATGGAGTGGAAAGGAAGTTCTTGAAGAGAATGAAGATGCGTGGAAACCTTTTTTCTCAAAGAATCCTTTACCTGCATTCTTAATTGAAAAAATCCGTCAGTGTTTTTCACCTGAAATTGTTGTACCAAGCAGTATGACGGTCCGTCCAGAAATTCAGCGGAGAGTAGAGGCTGGTCTTACGGAATATTTACTGGATTATGATCAGGAAAAGGCTGTTAAGTCCGATCTTGACCTTTCCAATGAAGATATGCCGTTGCTTTCAGATTTTCGGTTGAATATTATCAACGGAGTAGCAGGAAGTGGAAAAACCCTCATCCTCATTTATCGTTTGCGTTTACTCTACAATATTTATCCACAAAAACGATATCTGGTCTTAACGCATAACCGCCCATTGAATTATGATATGCAATCTCGGTTTGCTCGATTAAATGGTGGAAAATTACCAGAAAATATTGAATGGTTCACATTTAATGGTTGGTGTTACCATTATTGGCCCAGAGAACGCGAGAAATGGATAGAACCCATAAGGATAAAATACCGTGAGCAAATTGCTGATGAAATAAGAAAAAGATATCTTCAAGACATGTCGATATCTACCGCGATGTTTCTGAGCGAAATTGATTGGATTAAGGATCAACTTCCAATGTCGCAAGAAGCATATCTCCAAATGGAGCGTCGTGGTAGAGGTTTTGGGTTAACCGTTGAACAGCGGCGTCGGGTTTATGAGGCTTTCCTGGCTTACCAGCAAAAGTTAGCAGAACAGGGAATATTGGATTGGGGCGAAGTTCCTCAAAAAATGTGGCAATATCTTGAGAATGGAGTGGTCATGCCTCCCTATTACGATGTGGTGATGATTGACGAGGCGCAATTTTTTGCCCCGCTTTGGATGCACATTGTCAAGAAACTGTTAAAACCAGGGAATAGTCATTTATTTATTGTGGCAGATCCTACTCAGGGGTTTTTAGGTCGGGGTGGTTCATGGAAATCTCTGGGGCTCCAGGCACGAGGTCGAACACACACTCTTCGTAAAAGTTATCGCACGACGTTCGAAATTTTGCAATTTGCTACATTGTTTTATCGTTTTCGACTTGGTGAAGATGACGAAGAGGGCATCCTTGCTCCTGATTTGTTGAATATGCCTAATGGAGTGTTGCCTGAAATCCTTTTAATGCCCAGCCCTCAAGATGAAATTGTAAGAGTTGCGAACGAGGTGAAAGAATTTGTTGCCAGAGGTCTTCCCAAGAAACACCTGCTTCTGCTTCATACTTCTCAACAGGGGGTGAATGCCTTAATCAATGCGATAAATTCTCGACTTGGAAAAGATGCTGCGCGTGACGCTAAAAGCGATTACCCCGGGGATTACGTGCGGGTTACTACGCTGAATGCTGGTGCAGGATTGGAGAGTCCCATAGTTTTCCTGGTTGGATTACGGGATTTATTTGAGCAGGAACAATCTTTACGTCTCTCTGATGAAGAAAGAGAAATGCTGATCAAGGACAATACCCGGAAATTATATATGGCAATTACCAGAGCGGGACAACGGTTGGTTTTAACCCATGTAGGTGAGTTGCCGGAGGTATTGGCACAGGTTCAATCTAAAGTAAAGTCGTAAGGAGTCTTTCATGCGGATAGAAGATCTTAACTGGATGGATGTTGAAGCCTACCTTCAACAGGAAGATCGGCTGATTCTGGTACTGGGGACAATTGAACAGCACGGTTACCTGAGCCTTGCAACTGATGTGCGCATTCCGATGGCGCTGGCAGATGCCGCCAGTCAGCGCACCGGGGTGCTGGTAGCACCGCCAGTCCATTATGGCGTTTCACCCTATTTCATCACATACCCGGGCACCTTTAGCCTTCGCCTTTCTACATTTCTGGATACTGTGGAAGATATTGTGCGCTCGGCGTATGCGCAGGGGTTTCGGCGCATTCTGGTGTTGAACGGACATGGAGGCAATGATCCTGCACGGGGTAGATTGGTGGAACTGATGAATCAACTGCCGGGGTTAAAAATCGCCTGGTATGCCTGGTGGACTTCGCACAGCGTGGAAGCCTTTGCGATTGAGCATCAGTTAGAGCGCAATCATGCCAACTGGATGGAAGCCTTCCCTTTTACGAGAGTCAGCCCGCTTCCAGATGGGGAGAAAGTTTCTCCCTCGGTGAAAGGTTTGTTGAACGCTGAAGAGACCCGCGCGGTTTATGGAGACGGCTCTTTCGGCGGTCCCTATCAGGTGCCGGCAGAACTTATGGATGAACTCTTTGCGGTTTGCTTACAGGATGTGCTTTACCTGCTGGAGTTTTAAGTTTGCGGAATCCCTGAGAGATAAAATTCTGCAGTCTTTCTTTTCAGGTGGAAAAGAAGGACTGCTTTTATGTTCTTCCTGTGCGAATGATAGACCAGATCAGCCAGATGCCAAATATGATGGACGAAATTAACGCAAAGCCAAAAATGAATTCTCCGATGGGTTGCCAGGTTTCGGGTTTATAAACTACCAGCACAAGGCTAAGAGCAACGATGACTGCCGAAAGAATCATCCCAAGCGTCAGGCGATTGGTCATCTTCTGAAATTTACTCACCAGATCGTTCAATTCTTCGGTATTAATGTTCACCTCTAATTGTCCGCGTTCGAGCCGACTTAACAACCGGGTCACCCGGCGGGGTAATTCCATGGTCAGTTCCATACCATCCATGGCGGCGGCGGAAATGCGCGGGAGCATGTTTCGCATCGAGCGTTCTTCCTGCCAGAAACGTTTGACGTAGGGAGCGGCAAAGGTAAACAACTGAAACCCCGGGTAGAGCATCATCCCTGTACCTTCGCTGATGATGATTGCCCGTGTCATGGCTACCAGTTCGCCGGGGAGTTGCAGGTGATTTCTCATGACCAGTTCCATGATTTCCCCCATGACCTGAGCGCCAGTCAGGTCTTTTAACGATAGTCCGGTGAAGCGGTCAAAAAGACGTTCCATTTCACGAGTAAAGGCGCGTCGGTCTAAATCGCGGTAAAAGATATTCGCGCTGATCAGTTCATCTACAAGAATTTCCGTGTCTCTTCTGGAAATGGCTTCCGCAATGCCCAAAAAGGTGCGTTTCATGCTCGGGGTTAACCTGCCAATCATGCCGAAATCCATCACTGCCAGCGAGCCATCGGGTTGGACGAAGAAGTTTCCGGCGTGTGGATCAGCGTGATACAGCCCAAATTCGAAAATCTGGCGGAGTGCGAAATGCATCAGATTTTCGGCTACCGTGCGGCGGTCTATTCCCGCAGCATCCAGACTTTGCAGGTCGTTTAACTTGATTCCCGAGAAACGTTCCATGGTGATGACCTGATGGGTGGTGTAATCCCAGTACACTTTGGGAATGTGCACCACCGGGTCATCGGCAAAGTTGGTACGGAATGCCTCGATATTTTGTCCCTCCCGCAGGTAATCGAATTCAGCCCGTACTGTGAAAGCAAATTCATCTACCAGCATTCGCAGGTCGTAGTATCGTCCAATTACGGTATGGTTGCTTGCCCAGTTCGCCAGATCGGTAAGGATTTGAATGTCCTGCTCGAATACCTCTCTGGCACCCGGACGGACAATTTTGATGACCACTTCTTCTCCTGACCACAGTGTTGCTCCGTACACCTGTCCGATAGATGCTGACGCCAGCGGCTGCGGATCCAGATGAATGAAGATATCTTGGGGATCTCGTTTGAGTTCACTCTTGAGGACGGTCAAAATTTGCTCGTAAGGGGTGGGCGGGACGAGATCCTGGAGCTTACTCAATTCAGCAATGTATTCAGGAGGGAGCAGATCCAGCCGGGAAGAAAGCGCCTGTCCAAATTTGATGAACGTCGGTCCCAGTTCAACCAGGGCATCTACAAATTCTTCCGCAGGGGTTCTCCTTGCACGGGAAAACACCCGCCTTGCCAGTTGGGATTCATCCACGCCAGGGGCAAAGCGGGTGAAGATCCAGTCCATGCCATGCCGGATCAATGTGGCAAGGATTTGCTGGGAACGCAGAAACACATTACGCCGGATTAACCAGGGCAGGCGGGGATAAGGTGGGCGCGCCATATCACCATTATAGAGTTTTTCCCTTACAGATGGATGAATTTCGTCGCTATAATATGCCCCATGTACATGGATCGCCGTTTACTGCGCCTTGCCGTTCCACTGGCAGGTTTTCTGGCAGGAGGTATTTTCCTTGCGGTACTGGGCGGGGGAACGACTATTTTACAGGCATTGTTTTTCAGCCGGTTTGTGGCAGGGGTATTTCTTCCGCAGTCTTCTCAGGAGCCGGTTGCCCGCTGGTTGATTCTATTGCTTGTGGTTGTCCTTCTGCGGGGAATGTTTTCTTTTTTCAGTGACTGGCTGAATGCCATCGCCTCAGCACGGATTCGTGCTCGTTTACGGGAAAGGCTGTTTGCTCATCTGTTCCGTCTGGGACCGGCGTACACCTCTCAGCGACCTGCAGGTGAGGTGGTGACAACCCTGGTGGAGGGTGTGGATGCCCTGGAGGGGTATTTCAGTCAATATTTGCCGCAGGTAGTTCTCTCTGCCCTGCTTCCTTTGCTGGTTTTAGCCACAGTGTTTCCACTGGATCCGCTTTCGGGAGTGATCCTGGCGCTCACGGGTCCGTTGATTCCGGTGTTCATGATGTTAATCGGCACCACCGGGGAGCGTTTAACCCGGCGTCAGTTTGGGGCGTTGCGGCGTCTGAGTGCTGTGTTGTTAGACCTGCTTCAGGGATTACGTACGCTAAAAGAGTTGGGAAGAAGTCGAGAACAGGCACAACGGGTTGCCCGTCTTGGAGAAGAGTACCGGAGGATTACTTTAGAGGTATTGCGTCTTACCTTTCTCTCTGCCCTGGCGCTGGAGTGGTTGGGTACTATCAGTACCGCGCTGATCGCCGTTCAGGTGGGTTTGCGTTTGTTGTATGGGCATCTGGAATTTTCTCAGGCGTTTTTTGTCCTTGTCATTGCGCCCGATTTTTACCTTCCCTTGCGTACGCTGGGATTGCGTTTCCACGCTGCTATGAACGGGATCTCTGCGGCGCACAAAATTTTTGAGGTGCTGGAACAACCCGTCTGGGAGGAAAAACCTTTACCAGCGATGAGGCAGACAGCCCCGGTGAGGGGAGATATCCGTCTGGAAAAGGTTACCTTTACCTACCCGGGAAGAGAGCAACCGGCATTGAATCAGATCACTTGCAGAATACCGGAAGGAAAAGTCACGGCTCTGGTTGGGCGGAGCGGTTCCGGTAAAAGTACGCTGGCACACCTGATTTTGCGTTTCCTGACCTGCCAGGAGGGCGACATCTGGATGGGGGATCTTCCCTTAAGTTCCATACCTCTGGAGGAATGGCGGAAAGCCTGTGCCTGGGTTCCCCAGCGTCCAACTATCCTGTTTGGCAGTGTTGCCGATAACCTGCGCTTTGCAGATCCAAATGCCGGGGAAGAGCGCCTTCAATGGGCGCTGGAACAGGTGCATCTCTGGGACTGGGTGAAACATTTACCCCAGGGACTGCACACCCCTGTGGGAGAGCGGGGGGCTCAGTTAAGCGGTGGACAGGCTCAGCGTCTGGCACTGGCGCGGGTCATGTTGCGAAACCCATCCTGCCTGGTTTTGGATGAACCTACCTCTCATCTGGATTTGGTGGAAGAAGCCCTGCTTCAGCAGGTATTTCTGCGCCTGTTTGAAGGCAGAACGGTTTTGTTGATTGCTCATCGTTTACCCATTTTGCGCATTGCCGATCAAATCCTGGTTTTGGAGAAGGGCAATCTGGAGGAAACAGGCAATCTGGATGAACTTCTGCAAAGAGGTGGACAACTGGCGCAGTGGGTTCGCCAGTATGGAGGGCTTGCATGAGGACAATTTACCGCCTTCTGGGTTTTCTCAAACCTTTTGCTGCCCGTGTTTTGCTTTCCATTCTTCTTTCCTTTGGGACAGTTGCCAGCGGGGTAGGATTGCTGGGAACCTCAGCCTTCCTGATTGCTTCGGCGGCTTTACATCCCTCCATTGCCGAACTTCAGGTAGCCATCGTCGGGGTGAGGTTTTTCGGCATTGTCAGAGGGCTTTTACGCTATCTCGAGCGACTGGTTTCACACGATATCAACTTAAGACTGCTGGCGGGATTAAGGGTATGGCTGTATGGCATGATCGAACCGCTGGCGCCGGCTGGTCTGGAACTGGATCAGGGCGGAGATTTACTTCAGCGTATGGTGGGCGAACTGGAAACGCTGGAGAATTTCTTTGTGCGGGTGGTTTCTCCAGTTGTCAACGCCGGGCTGATCACGCTGGGAATTTCCCTGTTTTGCGGCAGAATGGTACCGGTTTTGGGGTGGGTGGTTGCCTCTGGAATGTTCCTGACAGGAATGGTGGTGCCCATTGTGCAGATGCGTCTTTCCCATCAAGCCGGAAGGCAGTGGATTGAATCCCGCTCGCAATTAAGCGCCTTTTCCATTCAGGCCATTCAGGGCATGAGTGACTGGATCATGTTTGGACAGGTTGAAAAAGGACAGGAACAGTTTCACCGGATCAATCGGAAACTATCGCAGACGCAGGAGAGGATGGCAAAAGTACAGGCACTGGGTGCTTCTGCGGGACTTTGGGGAAGCGGGTTAACCGTTTGGATGCTTCTTTTCCTGGGTGGACAGGCGGTTCTTCAGCGGCAGATGAGTGGGGTGGACCTGGCTGTCCTTTCATTAATGGTGATGGCTTCATTTGAGGCAGTTACCCCGTTGCATCAGGCGGCGGCTCAGTTTGAGGCTACCCTGCAGGCAGGAAAAAGAATATTTGAATGGGTGGACCGCCCGAATGTGGCGCCTGAGCCAGAAGTTCCCTCTCCATCCCTTTCGGAACAGATCAATGTGCGCTTTGAGGCGGCCTCGCTGACCTACCCCGGACGTTCCGAACCCGCATTGCAGGATTTCTGGCTGGATTTACCTTCTGGCAGGCGGGTGGCACTGGTGGGGGAGAGCGGTGCAGGCAAGAGCACAGTAGGTCAGTTGCTCCTGCGTTTCCGTTTTCCCTCAGGCGGAAGGGTACTGATAAATGGCTGGGATATTCGCGCTCTGCGAGGGGAAGAGGTACGGTCACGGATTGCAGTGGTTTCCCAGCAAACAACCCTGTTCAGCGGAACGTTGAGGGAAAATTTGCTTCTGGCGGCACCTCATGTCTCCGATGAAGATCTATGGAATGTGATGGAACAGGTGGAACTGGGATCGTGGCTTCGTCGTTTACCCAGAGGACTGGATACCTGGATTGGCGCTCAGGGAGAAATGATTTCTGGTGGAGAACGTCAGCGCCTTGCCCTGGCGCGGGCATTGCTGAAGCCATCTTCGCTCTGGCTGTTGGATGAGCCTGTCAGCGGGTTGGATGCTGAAACTGCCCGTACTCTCTTGCGCAGGTTGTGGCAATATGCAGGTTCCCGCTCAATTCTCTATATGACCCACTATCTCGCTGAACTGGAAACTTTTGATGAAATTGTCGTCTTGCAAAATGGACGGATCATCGAACGAGGTACGCACATGGAGTTAATCCGGGCTGGTGGATGGTACGCTCAGGCCTGGCAGTTCCAGCGTTCCCTGCTGGATGAGGGGGAACTGTTACATTGATGCCAGCGTCTTATTCTTAGCAGGAATTGCTGAGGAGGGCGTATGGCAAAAAGAATCGGGCTTTTGATAGCATTGCTGGCGGGGCTTCTGTTTGGATGGACGCTACCGGTTCAAGCCGATGGTATTATCATCCCGCCACCGTGTCCGCCTGAGGGGTGTCCACCTGTTCCCTGTATCCCTGAATTTTGCCCCCCGGTCCCTCCGCGACCGATGTCGCAACTGGTCATTCGCTATCATCATGTCAACGTCACCATTCAGAATCAACTGGCAACCACGCGGGTGGATCAGGTTTTCTACAACCCCAACCGGTGGGCGGTGGAAGGGGTGTATCTCTTTCCTTTGCCGGCAGGCGCAGTGGTAAGTGATTTCAAACTCTGGGTGGATGACCAGCCTGTTGAGGGCAAAATTCTCAATGCGGAAGAAGCCAGAAAACTCTATGAGGACACGGTTCGCTCGCTCAAAGATCCTGGTTTGCTGGAATACGTGGGACGAGGAGCCGTGCAGGCGCGAGTATTTCCAATAGATCCCGGGGAGGAAAGGCGCATTGCGCTGGAATATCAGCAAGTCCTGGTCACAGATCATGAAGTCATACGGTATGCTTACCCCCTCAATACCGAAAAATACTCGGCACTTCCTCTGGAAGATGTGTCCATTGAGGTTCAGATTCGCGATCAACGTCCTGTCCGCACAGTGTATTCCTCTTCTCATGCAGTTCAAATTGAACGAAAGAATGACAACGAGGTCAATGTCCGTTATACAGACAAAAATGTGCTTCCGGATCGAGATTTTGAATTGCTCATCTCACTGGGCGAGGGAGAAGCCCTGCACCTTTTTTCCTATCGTGATCCCGGAGATGTGGACGATGCCGATGGCTTTTTCCTGATGTTGCTTGCACCGCGTATTCAATCCCCTGAAGCAGTGATTCCCAAAGATGTGATATTTGTTCTGGATCGGTCTGGCAGCATGGAGGGGGTAAAATTTCAGCAGGCAAAGCAGGCTCTGGAAGCCATTTTGACCCGTCTTAATTCTCAGGACCGCTTTAACTTAATCAGTTTCAGCAATCAGGTAGAACTGTTAGCACCTGAATTGGCAGGAGTAGATGCCATACCCGCAGCCCGGAGATGGCTCTCAGGTTTGAGCGCTGCGGGTGGAACAAATATCCATAGGGCGTTGCTGGAAGCCGCCGGTATGGTTCAGGCAGGGCGTCCGGCGTATTTGATTTTCCTTACCGACGGCTTGCCAACGGTTGGCATCACCGACCGGGATCAAATTCTGGATGATTTTGCCCGCAAGGCTCCGGAAAATCTCCGTCTCTTTGTCTTTGGGGTGGGATATGACGTGGACACCTTCTTACTGGATCGGCTGGTGTCTGAACACCACGGATTGAGTCTGTATGTGCGCCCGGAAGAGGACTTAAACAAAGCCGTTGCCAGTTTTTATGAGAAGATCAGCACGCCGGTTCTGACCGACCTGAGGTTGACGGTCGAAGGTACAGAAATTTACGATGTGTATCCTCAACCCATACCCGATTTATTCGCTGGCACGCAGGTGGTGATTACCGGGCGTTACCGCCAGCCGGGCAGGGTAACGGTGGTATTGACTGGCAATGTTTCCGGTGAACCCCGTACCTACCGGTTTTCTTCGCTCTCGCTGGTGGAGGACAGCCGTTTTCAAATCACTGAAAGCGAAATCCAGTTACCGCGCCTGTGGGCAACCCGAAAAATCGGCTATCTCCTGGAACAGATTCGCCTGAATGGCGCGGATCCCGAGACAATCGAGCAGATTGTGCGCCTCAGTATTCGATATGGAATCATCACCCCATATACATCTTATCTGGTGACCGAATCCATGCCGCTGGGTGCAGAAGCGCAGTCGAAGATCGCCGGGGAGGCTTACCGTCAGTCTCTCTCCCTGCCCACGGTAGTCAGCGGTGAAGGAGCGTTCAACCGTGCCATGCAGGAAGGCGCCATGCAGCGAGCAGAATCTGTTCCTGCCAGCCCCGCCGGGGTGGGTGTTTCCCAAACCTCTGCCGTTCGTCTGGCAGGTAATCGCACGTTTGTCTGGAAAGATAACGAATGGGTGGACACTTTGTTTGATCCCAATACCATGAAACCGGTTGAAATTCCTTTCCTCTCAGACGCCTATTTCCAGTTAGCGCAGTATGACCCGCAGGTGGCGTCGGCTCTGGCAGTTGGCGATCGGGTACTGGTAGTCATCGGCGGAAAAGCCTATCGCATCATTCCAGAGGCTGAACCGGGCACGCTTGTGCCTGGGGTGGAACTCCCCACAGTGCCTCCTGCAGAGGAAACGGAAACTGTTCCTTCCACTCCTTTACCATCCTCAGAATCCTTGCCCGGAATAGGAGTTTGCCCATCCATTGGATTATTCCCCCTTGGAGTGCTTCTGGCGTTTGCGCTGACCCTGCGAAAACGGAAATAAAAAGCCAGCCCCTGTGGAAACTTGAGGGGCTGGCTGAAAAAGCGTAGTTTTATTCCACAACTTCCTGGCGGCGAAGGAAGGGAATGTTTTTATATTCGTTGATCATCAAAGCCGCAAGAACAATCAAACCACCCACAATCAGATTGGGGAGATTGGCTTTCTCGCCAAATACCACCAGTGAAACCGTGACCGCCAGGGGGATTTTCAAATCATTGAACACAGCCAGCGTACCGGCGTTGACCTTCCGCGCCCCGCGGTTCCACAGGAAGAAGCCGAGTCCCGAAGCCACTGCTCCAAGGTAGAGAAGGGTGAGCCACTGGGCGCTGGTAGGCTGGATGGTGGAGAGGTTGGTGAAGAGCAGGGTGGCTATGCCTGCCAGCGCAAATCCGCCCAGGTAGGGATAGAAGAAAATCTGATGATCGCGCAGTTCGGGGTAAGGTTGCAAGATTTTCCGGTAGTACACCTGCCCAAAAGCAAAGCACAGGTTGGAAATTTGTACAATGATAAATCCCAGCAGAAAGTCGCTTTCCAGTGCGCGCAGTCCCTGGACAATGGCGGTTCCGATTATTGCCAGGACTGCCGCAAGCCAGTGCAGGCGTTGCCAGCGTTTTTCCAAAACATCGTGAATCAGGGTGACGTAAATAGGGGTGAAAATCGTGAATAGAGCGACCTCATAGGCTTTGAGGAATTTGAACGCATTCAGGTAAGCCAGGTACATCGCTCCATATTGCAGTGCGCCCACCAGAATCAGGCGGGGAATGAGGGCTCGGGGGATGCGGGAAGGGCGCGCGAACGGCAAAAATACCAGAAACGAAATCAACAACCGGGCAAATGCCACAAAGTTCGAATCGACCCCTGCCAGGCTGACCTTGATTAACCCAAAGGAAAATGCCCAGATCAGGGATACCAGCACAAGTTCAAGCATGCTTCACTCCTCTCAGGATTTTGAAATATAACCCATGCGGTACAGCAATTCGGCGTTATAGATTGAGCCTCCTGCCGCACCGCGAATGGTATTGTGAGATAGCACCACCATGCGCACATCGAAGAGTGGATCCGCTCTTACCCGTCCAACAACAGTGGTCATACCCTTGCCGGTCAGGCGGTCCAGACGAGGCTGGGGACGGTTTTCTTCTTCTCTGACGAGGATGGGCGGTTGGGGCGCCGAGGGCAGATCGCGGGAAATCTCTGGCACCTGAGCCTCTCGTAAGGCTTCTTGCACTTCTTCTGCCTGGGCGCGTGTTTCCAGTTCAATGGTCAGGCAGACAGTGTGCCCATCACTGACGTTGACCCGGTTGGTGTGCGCGGAAATGCCAAAGTTAGCCAACTGGATTTCTCCTGCAACCAGTTTACCCAACATTTTGCGAGGTTCCCACTCTACTTTATCCTCTTCTCCACTGATGAATGGGATTATATTGTCTATGACATCCATCGCAGGCACACCCGGATACCCGGCTCCCGAAAGGGCTTGCATGGAGACGGCAAATACCCGCTTCAACCCAAAGCGATCCTGAAGCGCTTTGAGGACTACCGTCATACCTGTACTGGTGCAGTTAGGATTGGTGACAATCCACCCCGTCCAGTGGCGGCGGGACTGCTGAACGGGAATCAATCCGGCATGGTCAGGGTTGACTTCCGGGAGCAGGATGGGGACATCCGGTTCTTTTCGGTAGGCGGAAGCATTGGAACATACAGCCATGCCTGCCTGAGCAAAGGCTGGTTCCACCTCGCGGGCAATCTCGGTGGGCAAAGCCGAAAACACCAGTGGAGCCTGCACCGCTTCCGGAGAAGAAGGCAGAACCGGAAGGTTCCTGACTCCTTCAGGCATATCTCCCGGCAACAGCCATCGGCAAACTTCTCCGTAAGGTTTTCCCATTCCGCGATCCGAACCGGTCACGGCAACCACCTCAAACCAGGGATGTCCATCCAGTAACTGAACAAACCGTTGCCCAACACTGCCTGTAGCGGCAAGAACAGCGACGGGAATGCGTTTCATTGTAAAACCCTCCGTGTTATTGAGAGATGACCCGCTCATGCAGCGTTTGAACTGCGGCGCGGATGTCCTCGGCTTTAAGCACAAAACTGATTGAAACTTCTGAAGATCCCTGAGCAATGGCAATGACGTTGATTTGTCGTTCACCCAGTGCCCCGAATACCTTACCGGCAATTCCAGGGGTACTGCGCATTCCTTCCCCAACCACGGTGACGATTACCACCTCTCCCGTAGCCCATACCCGGTCTATATCCTTTCCGGCAATCTCGCGGTAAAACTCATTCTCAATGGCGGCAATGACCTTTTCGGCAGAGGAGGCGGGCACGGCAAAGCAAATGGCTTGTTCCGAAGAGGCTTGAGAGATCAGGGAGACACTTGTGCCGGTCGAGGCAATTGCAGAAAAGGTGCGCGCTGCCACGCCGGGAACGCCCAGCATCCCACGTCCTTCCACGGTAATCAATTTCAATCCACGGATGGCGGTCACCGACTTGACCACGTTTCCGTTGGGGGTAGCCTTTTCGGCTACCAGCCGGGTTCCGGGATGTTCCGGGTTGAAAGTGTTCAGCACCCGCAACCCGATACCGGCTTCAATGACCGGTCGGATCGTCTTGGGGTGCAGGACTTTGGCTCCGGCGTATGCCAGTTCCGATACCTCGCGATAGGTCAGTTCTTCAATGGTGCGGGCTTCAGGCACAATCCGCGGGTCAGCGGTCATAACGCCATCCACATCTGTCCAGATCCAAACTTCATCAGCGGGTAACACTGCTCCAAGGATTGCGGCGGTGTAATCTGAACCGCCGCGTCCCAGCGTGGTGGTGACACCCTGCGGGGTTGCTCCAATGAAACCGGTGATAATCGGGACAGTTCCCTGATCAAGAATCGGATTCAACGATGCCCGGGCTGCGATTTGAGTGGCGGCAAAATCAGGGTGCGCTGCCTGAAAGTGATCATCCGTGATAATCAGTCGGTTGGCTTCCAGGTATTGTGCCGGCGTCCCGGCGCTATCTACCACTGCCGCCAGCAGGCGTACTGCCATGCGTTCTCCCAGAGAGGCAACGGCATCGAGTGCGCGGGGAGTGGCTTCACCCAGAACCGAGATTGCCTGACAGAGATTGGCAAAATCCAAAATCAACAGGGTAATCTCGGCTTTCACTTCTTCCTGGCGGGAGCGATCAGGAATGAGGGATTTAATGATGGCTTCGTGCCGGGCTCTCAAAGTCTGGACTGCCTGGTTGTACGTGGTGGTATCTCCATGAGCCGCAGCCGTAGCGCTGGACAGAAGAATGTCTGTCACACCGGAAAGGGCTGAGGTCACAACAACCAGTCGGGGAGTGAGAGTGCGCTGGCGGTGAATGATTTCAGCCGTTTGCGCCATCGCGTCGGGGGTACCAACCGAGGTTCCGCCAAACTTCATTACAAGTGTACGGGGAGATAAAACGTTCATAAAGCAGACCCTCAATGGGAAAATTGGGCATATTATAACGGATAGTTGTCAAGTAGAATGATTGACTTTGCCTGATAACCAACTTATAATCCAAACGCCATGCAACCACTGATTACAACCGAAAAGGTCACTTTTCGTTACGCTACCGAGGGGGGGAAGACGGAGAACGTCCTTCAAGATGTCTCGCTGGCTTTTTATCCGGGTGAATTTGTTG
>OGCI01001792.1_pt1 | contig 16516 bp, 10 predicted proteins | sample 1570021 | NCBI WGS metagenome assembly OGCI01 (sample SAMN06264664, study PRJEB24512) | hot springs metagenome | isolation source: Hot spring water | place: South Africa: Tshipise | collected 2015-06-21 | reverse complement strand
AACCAGCCCTGAGCTTGGCGGATTTTGCGAGAGAGCGCCAAGATGAGCGCAAAAGTATGCTCGGCAACAGTGTTCTCGCCGTAGTGGGGCACATTGCAGACCACAATGCCACGCGCTCGGCAGGCTGAGATGTCTATGTGGTCGTAGCCTGTGGACATTGTCAGCACCAGCTTCAGGTTGGGCAGGCGTTCCAGAATCTCTGGGGTCACCTTTGTCCAAACGAACACCGTCAGGGCATCCACATCGCTGTAAGCCGAGCAGGTTTCAGGCTCAAGGTGGTCTTGATGGAAGCGTGCCTCCACGCATTCCGACAGCCCCAACTCGCTCATCCTTTCCGAAAGATATCGGTCTTGCCCCGGCTCCAAGTCAAAAAAGGCGACTCGCATGGCAATAATTATACCGATATGTCTCTGCTCACGGGCAGATGCCCGTTTCCGAACGAAGTGAGGAGACCCTTCGCTTCGCTCAGGGTGACAAGCAGGGAATTGAGCGTGCGTGATGGGGCTGTGCGGAGGGGTTCGTTGAGATTCTTCGCTTCGCTCAGAATGACAGGGAAGGGACTGGGAATGACCGTTGGGGCTTTGTGGCTCAAAGTGGGGTTTGAAAGTTGGGCGGAGTAGGTAGGATGTTGAACCTAAGTGATGAACCCTTGTCAGGGGTTAGGGAGGGGGCTGGTTTCATCGGCGCCCCCTCTGAAGAGAAGAAGAGTGGAGCTGGGTGAGAGTTCAGCAATCCAGACTGAACAGCCTAAGGCTGTTGCTGGAACTGCTCCATCTCGCGCAGGAGTTGCTCCAGTCGGCGCATACGCTCGCCATAGGTTGCCCAGTCGCCAGCCTTGAGGGCTTCTTGCGCTTGGCGATAGGTGGTGTTCGCCTGACGCACGAGCGTGCGTAGGTCGGTTGCAGGAGGCGCTGTGCCTGCTGGGGGCGCCGACTCGCCGTTGCGCCCAACTTGGCGCGGGGTGGTGCGCCCTGGACGCTGACCTAACAACAGGGTCAATCCCTCCTCAACAGTATCGGTCATCACGACGCGGTCGCCACTGGCAAAAATGACCTTCTTGAGTTCTGGGATGGCTACCTCCGAGGCGGCGCGCAAGTAGATGGGCTTGAAATAGAGCATCGCATTCCCCAACGGCACCACCAACAGGTTGCCTCGGAACACCTCCGAACCCTGTTGGTTCCACAGGTTAATCTGCTGGACGATTTCGGGGTTTTGGTTGATGCGCGCCTCAATCTGAGAGGGTCCCAAAACCGTGCGGTCGTTCGGAAAGCGATACAACACCAGCCTGCCGTACTGGTCGGGGTCGCAGTGAGCGGCGAGCCACGCCACCAAGTTCTGGCGCCCCAGAGGCGTGAACGGTATCGTGAGGATGTAGCGGGGCTGGGTCTCGCCGGGCGGTTGCATAATCACATAGTACGGCACCATCGGCGTCGGCTCGTTGCCCTGCAGGATTTCACGGGCAATCTGCCAAGCGTCCGCCTTGTTGAAAAACACGCGCGGGTCCGTCGTGTTGTATAGCTCCAGCAACACCGCCTGCACCTGGAACAGGTCGATCGGGTAGCGGATATGCTCCTGAAGTTCTTGGGGCATCTCGCTCAGCGGCTTGAACACCCCCGGAAACGCACGCGCATACGCTCGGATAATCGGGTCGTTCTCATCGCTGATGTAGGCGTTGACCTCGCCCGTGTAGGCGTGAATGACCACCTTGACCGAGTTGCGCAGGTAGTTGAACTGGCGCGTGTTCGGGTCGCGCGTGAAGAACGGCTTGCTGTAGGGATAGTTGGCGGTAATCGTGTAAGCGTCGTACACCCAGTGGATTTCGCCGTTCGCAATCACGGGGTAGGCGTCCGCATCCCAGCGCAAGAATGGGAACATCGCCCGAACCCGCTCCTGAATGTTCCTTCGGAACAGTAAGCGCGACTCACTATTGAGGTCGCGCGAGAGCATCATATTGGAGTCCTGAAGCCGAATGGCGAACATCAAGCGTGCCCACAGTCCCCCGATGGGCACGCCCCCATCGCCGGAATAGGTGGTGTAGACATTCTCTTCCTCGCCGACGCCCACGAGGCGCGGGTAGTCCAGCTCCTTGAGGTTGGAGCGCACAATCGCATAGCCCCCTAAGTTCTCGCCGAAGTAGATAGCAGGGTTCTTAAGCGGGATGTCCTTCGGGGTGGTAGGGGGCAGGTCGCGCACCCAGAACATCGGTTGCCCTTCCGAGGTCGCCTCGTTGACCGGGTTCATCACCAGCCCGTAGCCGTGCGTGTAGAGCAGGCGCAGGTTCTGCCAGCGTTGGGCGGGGGCGGGGAGACCCTCCAAATTCAGCTCACGCACCGATAGCAACACCTGCCGTAGGCTCCCGTTGACCCGATAGCGGTCAACATCAATATCCACGAAGGTGTAATAGGGTTTGAGCGCCTGCAGGCTGTTGTACACTTGGCGCAGGGGGCGATAGTCCCACATCCGCAGGTTCTCCAGCGAGCCTTGAGCGCCCTGCAGGTCTTGCGCGGTCAGCTCCGTGCGCACATTCATCACGCGAGTTTCAATCTGCTCTAAGCCGTACGCTTTGCGCGTGGCGTTCAGGTGGTGCTGGATGTACTCGCTCTCGCGCTCCAGCTGGTTGGGCACCACCACGAACCGCTGAACCGAAGGCGGGTACACCATCAACGCCACCACCCAGAACAGAATGACCGTGGCGAACCCACCAATGGGCAACAACAGTCCCGAACCAGGGCGCAAACTAATCAAGCACAACAGCGCCGCACCGAGCAGACCGAACACCGTGATATTCAAGATGGGCAGGCGGGCGTTGATGTCGGCATAGCCCGCCCCGAAGAACTGGTCGTGGCTGGTCAGCACCAAGTTGTAGCGGGAGAGCCAAAGGTACCACGCAAACGAGAGCAGAAACAGCACCGCCAGCACCAATAAATGAGGCTTGACGGAGGGCAGAAAGGTGGGCATCCCGCCCAGCCACCCCAGCGCTCGATTGAAATAGTAGAAAGTGCCGACCCCCACCAACACCACCAGCGTGCAGAACACCAAGAGCCCTGCTATGAAGGACAGGAACGGCAGACGGAACACATAGAACCCGACATCCATCCCGAACAGCGGGTCCGACACGCCGAAAGTCTGGGCGTTTTGGAAGAGCAGATAAGCGTTCCAGTAGCCCGATGCGCTCAAACCGACCAGCACGGCGAATACTAGGGTGCCCAACAGGAGCAGGTAGAAAGTGCCTACCCGAACCGCACGCGTGATGCGCACAATCCGCCCACCGCGTACTGCCAAATCGGGCATTTCTACCGAGCCAGACACGCGATTCGCAACCCACAGGTTCAGCCCTGCAAACAGCGCGAAAAGTATCGCCACGCTCAGAAACAGCAACCATTGAATGCCCAATCGTCGTGTGAACAGCTGGGTGTATCCGACATCGTGCACGAACCAGAGATAGTCGGTGTAGAGTTGCACGAGGATACTCCCAAAAAACATCATGAACAGCACAAGGGCAATCACACCCACCGCGACCCTCTGACGGGTTTCCATAGCTCTATTGTACCCCCTGCGAACAATTCGTGGCTTGGGCATCCTCGCCCAAGAGGTTCAAGGGCGCAGGCGAGACGCCTGCGTTCCCAGCGGACACCCCTTGCTTATCTTGGATAGAAGGACCTGCTCCTCTTGAAATCTATCCGATGTAGCAAGACCAACGCGCGCAGGGCTGTTCCGTTTTTTGCTCCATTGACTGGTGAGAAGGATGCCCAAACCCGATCTTTCCAGTACCCTGATTGCATAGAGATTCTTCGCTACGCTCAGAATGATAATAAACGCTTTGGTAAGATAACATGGCTTGGTGCTTCATGTATCCTAAAGCGCAGAGCCGTGGGTCAACCTGCAAAGCCCATCCTGTCACCCTGAGCGCCAGCGAAGGGTCTCTGCTTTGGGTTTCTTTGAGATTCTTCGCTACGCTCAGAATGACACTACCATCCTGTCACCCTGTCAGGGCAGTGTACCCCCCCTTCACACTGCGGGACTGGTTTTCTGATAGATGAGGGTGTTTGGAAAGTCGTAGCACGGGCATCCTGCCCGTGAAAACTCGCAGCAACGGCATCCTGCCCCTTCGTAGCACGGGCATCCTTGCCCGTGTAAAATCGTGGCATGAGCATCCTACTCGTGAAATAAGGGGTCGCTGGGAGCGCAGGCGTCTCGCCTGCACGGTCGTTGAGAACCGCTAGGGCAAGGATGCCCCAGCTACGAATGCGGGCGGGACGCCCGCGATCCCAGTGATTTTTCAAACACTCTCCTGATAGATTGACTTGGGCAAGGATGCCCAAGCCACTAATTTCCAAACGCCTTCGGTTTAAGCTTCACCAGGTCGCACGAAGAACCCAACGCCCGCAGTCAGAGGAGCTTTCAGCACCGCCAGCGGATAGGCGCGTCGGAACAACCCCTTAGCAATCTTGAGCGCATGGCTGGGTTTGGGCGTGCGGGGTGGATGCTGATAATCAAAGTTGATGAGCATTGCCTTGTTGCCACCCGTCTCAATCATGCACATCACATGCCCGTCGTAGAGGTGTTGGGGGGTGCGTCCCTCAACCGCCTCCACAAGGCGTTGAGCGACCACTTCTGCCTCAAAGTGAGCCGCTGCACCACTTTTGCTTACAGGCAGGTCGGTCGCATCGCCCAGTGCGTAGAGGTTCTCGTGCCCCTTGACTTGTAGTGTCTGCTTATCGGTGGGAACCCACCCACCTCGGTCGCCCAATCCTGAAGCGCTGACCACCTCGGCGCCCCGGTGGGGAGCAATCATAATCAGCAGGTCGTACTCCAGCTCGGTGCCCTCCAACGAAGCGATGACGCGCTTCTCGGAGTTGACGCTCTCGGTGTTGAAGAAGGTCTCCACGCAGATGTTGCGCTCTTTGAAAGCGTTTTCAAACACGGGCGCAACGGTCTCTATGGGGAATAGGCGGTTGATGGGAGTCACGAAGGTTAGTTCAGTTTGTTGGCGTAGGTTGCGTGCCAGGAGCCAGTCATCCAGAAGCAGGGTGAACTCGTGGGGTGCAGGCGGGCACTTGTAGGGGAATCCCGCAACCCCCACCACGATGCGACCACCCCGAAACTGCTGAAGCGCTTGGTTCAATCGCAGGGCACCCTCCTCCGTATAAAAGGTATGCGCGCCCTGAGCAAGCCCCTCAATCTCCTCAGGATGGGGGTAAGCACCTGTGCCGATGACCAGATAGTCGTAGGGAACCTGCTTGCCCGACTGGAGTACCACATGGCGCGCATCGGTGTCGATGTGCTTCGCAGGCTCCGTAATCAGCTCCACACTCGGATGCAGGAGCCGACGAATCGGATAGCGCAACGATTCGGGGCGATAATCTCCAAACGGCACTCGTAGCCAGCCAGGTTGGTACTGATGTGTCCCCGTTGCGTCAATTAACTGCACCTGAATCTGTTTTGAATGTTTTGCAAGGAGATTGGCGGTGAGGATTCCGCCCACGCCACCTCCGACAATCACCACTATTGCTTTTGCCATTTTAAAAACCTCCCCTATCGTGCTTTCTTCACCCAGATACGCTCGTAGCCTTCTGCCGATTCAACACCGAGGAACTCGTGTCCTGCCTTTTCACACCATTCACGCGCGTCGGTTTTTGTGCGGGGTTCTTCAGTCCAGAGTTCAATCACCTCACCGAGTTCGGCTTCCTTCATCGCACGAATCAGCTCACTCAAAGGGCCAGGGCATTGACTCCCGCGTGCATCGATTGTTCGATTTGACGTTAGCATGGTTGTCTCCTCCATCTAATTAGAGGCGCCTGAAGCGTCAGACGATTCGAAAAAAGAAGCAGGGAGAGGTTCTGCCTCTCCCTGCTTGGATTAGTTGGAAAGGTGCATTTAGGCGCGCTTGCGACGGCGCAACGCCACCAAGCCAGCCAGCCCCGTGCCCAGAGCAATCAGGCTCGCAGGCTCAGGCACCACACTCACAGTCAGAATGTAGGAGCCAGTCTCGTTGTGGCTCGCCCCCTCGTAGTAGCTGAGCGAGTTTCGCCCCGTCGTGCCGTGAAAACCTGTAATAGCAAGGAAGTAGTCGCCTGTGGCGTCCGCTTGCCATTGGATAGCGGAGCCAAAGCTAGAGCCGGCGTCGTCGTTCCAGACGATTGCCGTGGTGCCGCTTACATCGAAGAGTGCCATCACAGTGTCCGGGGAGATATAGTTGGTAGCGGTGGGGAAGATAATCGCCGTGAGCCAGTCACCCGCGTTGAGGCTAATCTTGAAGAAGTCGGTGTCGTTGGCGCTAAGAGAGAGCACACCCACGCGTGCCCATGGGGCACTCAAGCCATAGAGTGCGTTGTCGGCAGTGGCGCGTGTGTTGTTCGGCTCAGTCTCCGAGAAGGTCTGAGCGAACGCGCTCACCGCAATCACTGCGCTCAGAGCAACAGTCATCAGTCGCTTCATCATAGTCCTCCTTTCCGGTTGCCCGGTTCTGTGTGCAGGGGCAATCTGCACACCTCCATTATAGCACAGCGTAGGCTCAATCCGCCCTAATTCGGGCGTCTACCCTCAAAAACTGGTATTTTTACGGGGTACTCGGTTGGCTCTTTGGCTCCCGACTTAGTACGGCATCCAGAATAACCCCCACCAACACGAGAACGACCGTAATGCCCAGAACCAGCAACTTGGTGGAGCGTTCTAAGCCTCCCATCTCGCCTACCAAAGCGGTGAAGGCTAAAGCCGATACCATACTCGTCAGGGCGAGCGGGAAGACCCAGCGCTGGAGATGGGAATGGTACAGAGAGGCACTCAGCCCTGCGCCGAGCGCACCCGCCAGCCACCCTGCCCCGGATCGCTCGGTGAACAGGAGTACTAACAACAGGGGAGCCACACCCGCAATCGCTCCAGAAAATAGCCCACGCCCCAACGGTGAGACCGTGCCGTTTCGGCTCCACCAGTGCGCCAGCGCCCCCAGTCCGACCAGCGCCAGCAGGAACCCCACAAGGGTAGGGTGGGCGTACAGGTCAGCGCGGGGCACTCCAAGCGGATAGCTCACTACGAACAGGCGGAACCCCAGCACCATCGTGAGCAGGAACGCACCCGCGATTGTCAAGTCCCGCTCGGTGTCGTCGCTCTCGGTTTGGGTGAGGGTCAGGGCATACAGGCTCACCATCAGCGCACTGACCGCCATTCCAAATCCACGCAGGGTAGCGAATACGCCCATCATCAGCGCAATCCAGACCAGCAGGGCATAGCGTGCCCCCTCACGCCAGCCCGAAAATAGTTTCGCAGTCGCCACGGCGACCAGTGTCATCAACACCAGATTGAGCCACGGCTCGTCCGAACCGCTCAGCCGATAGCCCACCGCCACCACCGTGAACCCTCCGAAGAGCAGGATGACCGCAAGGCTCCACCCCATCGGACGTGCCCGACCCAAAAGCGCGGTTAGCCCCAAGATGCCGATTCCAACCCCCGCAACGCAGACGGCGTACCACCTCGGCATTCCTGCATAGCCCGACAGGGCGATTGTCCAGCACAGGGCGAGGGTGCCCAGCGCGCTGGCGTCCAGCCCGTGCCAAACACGTCCCAGAACGAGCCAAAGCACGCTGATGGCAATCCCAACGCCCCAAAGTGCGTACGGGAGGCTATCGGGCTGAAGGCTCAGCGCCAAGATGGGCGTCAACAGAGGCAACGAGACGCCCACCGCGCTCCAGCCTCTCTGTAAGCTTAGGTAGGCTCCCAGAAGTCCCAACCCCGTGGTGGTCAAAATGCCCCAACCCAACGCCCCTCCGGGACGAAAGTAGGGAGCAGGGTCTGCGGGGAGGGTCAATCCAAACAGCAACAGGGCTAACAACCATACCATCGGGAGTGCAAAAGTGGGGAATGTGGAGCGCGCCCGCGCCATCAACACCGCCACTAATCCTGCCCCGAAACACAGCGCCGAAACTGCCCAAGCAATCATCACGATTCCCTCCTATCGCTCTGCATCCTGCAAACGATGCCATATTATAGACGAGCGAAGGCGCGATAGCGTCAGTTGTGCTATAATAGCGGGTGGAAATCGTATTCTCGCGGAGCAGGGTATGGCGGAGTTGAAGCAGACGGAGATTGCACGGCTCGCAGGGGTTTCTCAGGCGACGGTATCGCGCGTGTTGAACAATGACCCCCAAGTGAATGAGGAGATGCGCCAGCGTGTGCTGGCGGTCGTGGAGGCGCTGGGTTATGTGCCTGACGCCCGTGCCCAGTCGCTCCGTGCCCAACGCACCCGCCTCGTCGGGTTGGTGATGCACCGTGACCCACAAGCGTTAGCCTATGACCCCTTCTTCAGCGCTCTGGTCGCTCATATCATTAGCACCGCTCGGCAGTTCAACTATCATCTCTGTGTGGATGCAGCGCGCTCGGTGAAGGGGCACAGAGCGATTTATGAGGAACTCCTGCGCACCCGCCGAGTGGACGGCTTAATTCTCGTTGAGTCGGAAACCAACGACGAGCGTATCGCACGCCTCACCGAGCAGGGTTTCCCTTTCGTGCTGATTGGGCGCTACCAGCCCGAAGACGCTATCTACACCGTGGATAACGACAATGTGGGCGCGGCGATGATAGCAACCGAGTACCTTATCCAGAAGGGGCATTGCCGTATCGCCTATATTGGGGGTCCTGCAGGGCTAACTGTGACGCGCGACCGCTTGCAGGGCTATCGGCAGGCGTTGGAACAACACGGCATCGCTTACAACCCTTCGTATGTGGTTTATGGCGATTTCAGCAGTCGGGGTGGTGCCAGCGCGATGGCTGACCTGCTAATGCTGAACCAACCGCCCACCGCAGTGCTGGCGTTGGACGATGTGCTGGCGCTGGGCGCGCTCCGTGAGGCACAGCGACGCGGGCGACGCGTGCCCGACGATGTGTCAATCGTCGGCTTCAACGATACCCCGCTCTGCACGATGGTGGAACCCAATCTCACCTCAGTGGCGATAGATATCCCTACCCTCGCGCGGGAAGCCACCCAGCGACTGATTGACCTGATTGAAGGGCGCCCCGTGGAACCCAAGCGCCAGATTGTGCCCGCTCAACTGGTGCGACGCAGTTCGGCATAAGAGGGGAGTTATTGGGGCGCTCCCCCTGCGTTTAGGGGAAAGGCTGGGGACTGATAAGGGTACATCAGTTCAAAATCATGCCGACCTGCCTAACTTAGACGCTCGTTCGTTGGCTCCCTCACCCCCCACTGTCATTCTGAGCGTAGCGAAGAATCTCAACACCACCTGAGGCTGTTTGAAAAATCGTGGCACGGGCATCCTGCCCGTGTAGCGAAGCACGCAAGCCACGAGGTAGGGTAGGATGTCTCCGCTGGGAACGCAGGCGTCTCGCCTGCACCCGTTGAGTTTCTTGGGCAAGATGCCCAAGCCACGCAGTGTAGCACGGGCGTCCTGCCCGTGAAAAGCACGCTTGGGCAAGGATGCCCAAGCCACAAGCGGGCGAGACGCCCGCACTCCCAGCACTTTTCAAACACCCTCCCGGGGGCTTGACTTTCTTGTCTGACCTGTGGTATAATCTTGACCGATGGTCAAAAATGACCGTCGGTTTATATCCTAACAGGTGTTGCTATGGCTATGATAGAACGACCGTTGAGCAGTCGTCGTGAGCGCCGCAAGGAAGAGACCCGTCAACGGCTCTTCGATGCGGCGCTCGCGCTTATGCAAGAGAAACCGTTTGACCAGATTACCGTTGAGGAAATCACCGAGCGTGCCGATGTCGCCAAAGGCACTTTCTTCAGCTATTTCCCCACCAAAGAACAACTGCTCATCGCCTACACGCAAGAGATGGTGGATGAGGTGTATGAGTTCTTAGAGCAACTCCAGCCTGAAAACGCCACCAGCCAGTGGGAAGTGATGCGCCAAGTGATGCGCTTCATCGCCGAGATCGATGGACGCTCGCTGGAGCGTACCCGCTCCATGATGGTCGCCTGCTGTCAGAGCAACCATCTGCGCGAGATGATGGCGCAGATGGTGGATGAAGCGACCCAGCGGGCAATGCTGGGCTTTGCGCGCGGGCAGGAGCAGGGCGAATTCCGAACCGATGTGAGCGCGGAACAGCTCGCCTACTACGCCGTGCGCTTGTATCGTATCTGCCTGATGGAGTGGATGATGGAGCGCCCCGACCAACCTCTATCCGACTTGGTAGAACAAACTTTGGACTTTTTCAAACCTGCCTTTGTGAAACAGGAGGAACCCCGATGAGAGCATGGAGCCTTTGCTTACTGTCTGCCGTTTTGGTAAGCGGGTGGGCACAGACCGAATCTCCAAACACGCCCCTCACCTTAGAACAAGCCATCCAAATTGCGTTAGAGAATAACCCCGCCCTCCAAATCAGTGAACGCAGTCTCCAAAAGGCACAGAATCGTGTGCGCGAGGCGCGTGGGGCTGGGAATTTTCAAATCCAAGGCAACGGCACTTACACTCGATTTGACCGCGTGGCGAAAGCCCAGTTCGGTCCGCAAACCATCCGTCTGGGCAATCTTGAAAACCGAACCGCACGCATCAGCCTGACCCAACCGATAGATATTAGCGGGATTATTCGCAACGCCGTTCGCACGGCGACACTGGGCGAGACGATTGCGGAGTTAGACTTCCGACGCGCCCGCAACGACCTGCTCCTGCAGGTCGTGGAAGCCTATCAGGGGGTCGCCCGCGCTGAGGAGTTTGTGCGGGTCGCTGAAGAGGCTTTGCGCAACGCCGAAGAACGCCTGCGCCTCATCCGCGCCCAAGTGGATGCGGGTGTCGCCTCGCAGTTTGACCTCCTGCGCGCGGAGACACAGGTCGCCCAGAACCAGCAGGCACTGTTGAACGCCCGCAACGGCGTGCAGCTGGCGCAGGCGCGCCTCAACAGCATTCTGGGGCGCGATTTGGAAACGCCCGTGCAGGTCGTCCTGCCGAGCCATCTCCCTGACTTGGAGGGCACGCTGGAGACGCTCACCGAGCGCGCCTACGCGCAACGCCCCGAAGTGCGCTCGGCAGAGCAGGGTATCCGCCTTGCCCGAGCGAACATCCAAAACGAGCGACGAGGCGTCTTACCGACTTTAGCCCTCAGCGGTCAGTGGGATTTCAATCTGAACACCAGCTCCTTCAACCCCCGCCGTGAGACCTTCACGGGGGTCGCTGTCCTGTCGGTGCCGATATGGGATGGCGGAGTCACTCAAGCTCGCGTCGCCCAAGCACGCAACGATTTACAAATCGCTGAACTGCGCTTGAAGCAGACCAAAGATTTGGTCGCGCTGGAAGTGCGCAGCGCCTATCTCAACCTGCTGGACGCTCGCGCTCGGTTGGAGGTTGCCCGAAAGGGGCTGGAGCAAGCGACCGAGGCGCTCCGCTTGGCGCGTGTGCGCTTTGAGGCAGGCGTCTCACCCCAGTTGGAAATCAGCGATGCCGAACTTGCCTTCACCCAAGCCCGAACGAATTTGGTCAACACGCAGTACGATTATCTCAACGCCTACGCCGCCCTGCTCAAAGCAGTCGGCACTATTGATACCTACTATCTTGCATCGGCTAACCAACAAGGAGGAGCCTTATGAAACCGAAAACGATACTCTCTCTCAGCGTGATTGCGATAGCAGTACTGACGCTCAGTGCGTGTGGTCGCCGAGCGGCGCCTGTGGCGCAAGCGGAGGCGAACGAAGCAACCGCCGTCTCCGTCGCTGTCGCCGAGGTCAAGGCGGGCAACCTGACCGAAGTGGCGACCGTTACGGGAGACTTGAGCGCATACAACGACACGACCGTCGCCACGAAAATCGGTGGGCGCATCGCAGAGATGCGCGTGCGTGAGGGCGACCGCGTGAGCAAGGGACAAGTGATTGCCGTCCAAGATCAGACCGACCTGCGCTTGCAACTCCTGCAGGCGGAAGCGGCTATCCGCTCGGCGGAGGCGAACCTGAAGCAAGCCGAAATCGCCGCCCAGGTCACCCCCGCTCAGACCGAAGCGCAGATCGAGTCGGCGCGGGCGGCGCTCCGCTCAGCGCAGGCGCGCCTGCGTGCGCTCCAAACCGGCGCACGCCCTCAAGAGCGCCAACAAGCCGAGCAAGCCCTCAACTCGGCACGCGCCAACTTTGAACTGCAAAAGGCGAACCTGGAACGCGCCCAACAGCTTTATGAACAGGGAGCCATCCCCAAACAGCAGTTAGATGCCCAGCGCACCGCCTATGAGTCGGCACAGGCACAACTGCGCCAAGCGGAAGAGGCGCTGAGCCTCGTGCGTGAAGGTCCCCGCCAAGAGGAGATTGAAGCAGCGGAGCAGGCGGTGAAACAGGCACAAGAGGCGCTGCGCCAAGCCGAACTCAACCGTTCGCAGATTGACCTGAACCGCGAGCGCGTCGCCACCGCCCGAGCGGCGCTTGCTCAAGCCCGTGCCAACTACGCCTACCTCAAGAATCAACTGGAGGACACGGTCATCCGCGCCCCGTTTGATAGCGTGGTGGCGGATCGGATGGTTGATGTGGGCAGTATGACGGGGCAGGGCACGCCGGTCGCCCGTATCGTGACGCTGGATAGGCTCTACTACGAGGCAGTGTTGCCCGAGACCCTGCTGAAGGATGTGCGGGTGGGCATGCCGGTGGATGTGCGCGTGGACGCATTTCCCAACCGTGTGTTTCGCGGTCAAGTGGAGGCTATCTATCCTGCGACCGCCGACCAGGCACGCAACTTGCGTGTGCGGGTGAGCCTCACCAACCCCAGCGACCTGCCGCTCAAGACGGGGCTGTTTGCACGCGGCGAAATCGTGCTTCGTACCTATCAGAATGTGCCTTTGGTGCCCAAGCTCGCCCTGATTGAGCGCGGGGGTGCCCTGCGTGTGTTCGTCGTAGAATCTGGCAAGGCGAAAGCGCGCACGCTCAAACTGGTTGCCAGCAACACCGAGACGGTCTATGCCGAAGGAGTCAAACTCGGCGAAACGGTGGTCGTTCGTGGGCAAGACCTGCTCAGCGACGACCAGCCTGTACGAATTGTTGAACAATAAGGAGGCTCACTATGTGGTTCACTCGCACTGCTCTACAGCGACCTGTCACCGTGTTGGTTTTTATGGTGGCGACGATTGTGTTGGGATTCTATTCGCTGAGCCGACTTCAGGTGGAGCTCCAACCGAAAGTGGATTTCCCGGTGATTTCGATTATCACCGCCTATCCGGGAGCGTCGCCGTCGGAGGTGGAGACACTCATCTCCAAACCGTTGGAAGATGCTGTCGCTGGGGTAGAGGGTCTACGCCAGGTCAACTCGGTCTCGCAGTTCGGCATCTCCCAAGTCACGCTAGAGTTCTTCATCGGTACCGACATTGCCGAAGCTTATATTGATGTGCAAGCGAAGGTGAACTCTGCTATCAGTCGTTTGCCTCGCGATGCCGAGCGCCCTGTAGTTGCCAAGTTGGACACACAGTCCGAACCTGTGATGTACATCTCACTGTCGGGCAACCGCCCGCCCTATGAACTGCGCGACTTGGCGGAAAATGTGTTCAAAGACCGCTTCGGGAGCATCCCCGGCGTGGCGTCGGTTGCGGTGGCAGGGGGCGAGAAGCGCGAAATCCAAGTCGCCATAGACAAAAACCGCCTGAACGCCTACGGGCTTTCCATCAACAGCATCGTGCGTGCCCTTCAAACAGCGAACCTGAATGTGCCCGCAGGACGAATCGAGGAGGGCGCACGGGACTACAGTGTGCGTCTGCTGGGCGAGTTCCGCTCGGTGGATGAACTGCGCAACTTGCGCATCTATCTACAGAACCCGCGCAATCCGGGCGCGCCCGGTAGTATCGTCCGCCTGCAAGATGTCGCCACCATCACCGACAGCGTGGAGGAACGCACGATTATCACCCGCGTGAACGGGGATGAGGATGTCTCCATCGTCATCCAAAAGTCCAGCGACGCCAACGCCATCGAGATTTCGGACGGCGTGCGCGGTGTGATCGGGCGTGTCCAGCAAGAGTATCCCGACCTGCGCTTCACTGTCACTTCCGACCAAGCCGACGCGGTCAAAGAGAGCCTTGCCGACCTACGCCTTGCGCTGGGTATTGCGATTGTGTTGGTGGTGCTAATTATCTACCTGTTCCTATACAATGTGCGTGGGGCGTTCATCGTGTCGCTGGCAATCCCGACCTGTATCTTCGCCTCCTTTATTGCGATGTACTTCTTCGGTTTCACGATTAACTTCATGACCATGCTCGCCCTCTCGTTGGCGGTGGGCGTGTTAGTGGACGACGCAATCGTGGTGATTGAGAATATCTATCGCCACCTGAGCATGGGTGAAGAGCCGCTGGAAGCGGCGTACAACGGACGCACCGAGATTGGACTGGCGGCGATTACGATTACCTTCGTGGATGTGGTCGTCTTCCTGCCGATTGCGTTCATGGGAGGGGTCACCGGTCAGTTCTTCCGATCGTTCGGACTGACGGTGGCATTCACCGTGTTGTTCTCGCTGTTGGTGTCGTTCACGCTCACCCCGATGCTCGCCAGCCGTCTGTATCGTCGGGGCGAAGCGGTGGAGGAGCCGAAAGGCTTCTTCAAACTGTTTGATAACTTTTACCATGCACTGGCTCAGCGTTATCGAGGTGCTTTGGCGTGGGCGCTTCGCCACCGAATGCTGGTCGTGCTGATTGGTAACGGCGCGCTGGTCGCCACACTCTCCATCATCGGCTTCTCAGCAGCGAGCGGTAGCCCCTTGCTTCCTTTCCGCTTCGCTCCCTCTCAAGACCAAGGGCTGGTGGGGATTGCCGTCAAGCTCCCTGCGGACGCCTCGTTGGATCAGACCAGCGCGGTGGTTGCTCGGATTGAGCAAGCGGCGCTCCAAGTCCCTGAAGTGAAGTATGTCTCGTCCATTATCGGGCGCGCTTCGGCGGGCTTCGCTGGGGCGGGCGATGTGGGACCGCGCTTTGCGAATGTCCAGATTAGCCTGCACGAGAAGAAAGCGCTCCTTGATAGCCTGCTGTTCTGGGTCAAGCATGAAGAGACCCTGCGCACGCGCAGTGATATCGAAATCGCTGGCGAACTGCGCCAGAGGATCGGCGAGATACCGGGCGCGCAAATCTCCATCAACGCCATCTCGGGCTTCCGAGGGGGTGGGTTCGGTACGCCCATCCAGATTGGGCTGGTCGGCAAGGACACCGACACACTCTTGGAGACCGCCGACAAAGTGCGTTCTGTGATAGCGCGCATTCCAGGCATCAAAGACCCCGACCTCTCGTGGTCATCGGGCAAACCCGAACTGCAGGTGATTGTTGACCGCGAGCGTGCCACGCAACTGGGCATCAGCCTTGCCGACATCGCCAACACGCTCCGCACTGCTTACGAGGGCAACACCGATGTGAAGTACCGCGAGGGCGGTCAGGAATACGCCGTGCGTGTGCGCCTGCGCGAAGACCAGCGTCAGCGTGTGTCCGACCTCAGCCAGTTGGTGGTCGCCTATGTGCAGGGTGCGCCTGTCTACCTCAGCGATGTGGCGACCGTTCGGCTGGGCGAAGGTCCCACCAAGATTGAGCGTACCGACCGCCAGCGACGGGTCACAGTGTTGGCGAACCTGCTTCCGGGCTACACGCCGGGCAACATGCGCCAGCAGATTGACAGTGCGCTCGCCGAGGCGAACGCTGTCCCGCCCGGCGTGCAGGTTCAGTGGCAGGGTGAAAACGAGGTGATGGCGCGCGAAGGTATCTATATGGCGCAAGCGTTGCTGTTGGCGTTCATCTTGGTCTACCTGCTGATGGTGGCGCTGTTTGAGAACTGGCTCTACCCGTTCGTGATTATGTTCAGCCAGCCTCAAGCGCTGGTCGGTGCGCTGTTGGCGCTCATCCTCTTCCGCTCCGAGTTGAACATCATCTCCATGATAGGGATTATCGCCCTGGTGGGGTTGGTAGGTAAGAACGCCATCCTGCTGGTGGACTTCGCGAACACCCTACGCCAGCGGGGGCTATCGCGTACCGAAGCGCTCCTTGAGGCGGGTCAGACGCGCTTGCGTCCTATCCTGATGACCACACTCTCGCTGGTGCTGGCGATGATTCCCATCGCCTTAGCGGTTGGGCGTGGAAGCGAGTTCCGTGCGCCACTCGGCATCGTGATTATGGGCGGAATGATAGTCAGTACTCTGCTCACGCTGATTGTTATCCCGTGTATGTACACCTTGATGGACGACATCACCCAGTTCTTCGGGCGCCTCATTTGGAAGCGGGGCGCGGTGCCTGTGGAGCAAGCGGTGGTGGACACACCTGCCCAGTCCGAGGAGGAAACCCGCGTCTGAGACAGTAAGTCCCTACAAGGTAAAAAATCCACAGGGGGCAGGCACTTGTGTCTGCCCCTAACAAGCGTCCTCTGCACTGTAAGCCTTGACTCAACCCGAAGTGCCCACCCTGTCACCCTGAGCGTCAGCGAAGGGTCTGGGCTAAGTGTTTCGTTGAGATTCTTCGCTTCGCTCAGAATGACTAAAGAGGGAGACTGAATGACAACCCCCACCCTGTCACCCTGAGCGTCAGCGAAGGGTCTGGGCTAAGTGTTTCGTTGAGATTCTTCGCTTCGCTCAGAATG
>OGCI01001791.1_pt1 | contig 16517 bp, 25 predicted proteins | sample 1570021 | NCBI WGS metagenome assembly OGCI01 (sample SAMN06264664, study PRJEB24512) | hot springs metagenome | isolation source: Hot spring water | place: South Africa: Tshipise | collected 2015-06-21 | reverse complement strand
ACAAAAGACTAATTGATGTTTTAGAACCAACACCTAAAACAATAGAGGCTTTAACAGATCTTCATCTGCCAGCTGGTATTGATGTTGAGATAAAAACTTAAACCTCCTCTCGGTTTATTTTATGAGTATAAGTTATTTTCTTCAAGATTCATAAAATAATAAATTACCTAACCCGTAAAAACAAAGTGCGGGGTTAGAACCCCGTATTTTATTTGAAATTGTAATTCGTAGTATTATGAAATTTATCTTAGGGAAAAAAATAGAAATGAGCCAGAGATTTCAAGATGAGAAAGTATTACCAGTTACTTTAATTGAAGCTGGTCCCTGTTTTGTGATACAAGTAAAAGCAAAAGAAGGCCGTGTTCAGCTTGGATTTGAAAAATTAAAAGAAAAAAAAGTTAAAAAACCCCAGAAGGGTAAACCATATAGGCATTTAAGGGAATTTCAGACGGATGTTTCTCAATATAAAATTGGTGATGAAATAAGAGTTGAGATTTTTAAACCAGGTGAGAAAGTAAATGTTTCAGGAATCTCAAAAGGTAAGGGTTTTGCTGGCGTAGTCAAAAGATGGGGTTTTAAAGGTATGCCAGCAACTCATGGCACAAAACATGATCTGCGTCATCCTGGTTCAATTGGGGCGACTGCGCCACAAAGAGTTTTCAAAGGAAAAAAAATGGCTGGTCGAATGGGTGGAAAAAGAGTCACAGTTAAAAATTTAGAAATAATCGAAGTCAATCCAGAAAAAAATTTACTCGTCGTTGGTGGCGCTGTTCCAGGCGCGAGAGATTCTTTGGTAGAGATTGTGGCAAAATAAAAAATTAAAAATAAAATATCAAAAACACATATTAAAATTTAAAAAATACAAATCAATTTTATTTCTTCTTGGTTTTGATATGTAATCTACACCAAGATAGACAAAATTAATTTATGTTTGTCAAGACCTATGACCAAAATGGCAAAGAAGTTGGACAGACCAGATTACCGTCTGAAATTTTTGGTATTAAGCCAAAACCAGAATTGATTCATCAAGTGGTGGTGGCAATGCAAGCAGGTTTAAGAAAATCTTGGGCTCATGTAAAAACAAGGGCTGAGGTGAGAGGAGGCGGCAGAAAGCCTTGGCGACAAAAGGGCACTGGTCGAGCTAGAGCTGGTTCCATTCGTTCACCTTTATGGCGAGGTGGCGGAGTTATTTTTGGTCCAAGAAAAGAAAAGGTTTATAAGAAAAAAATTAATAAAAAAGTCAAAAGATTAGCTTTAAAAATGGCTCTTTCTGATAAGGTTTTGAATAAAAAAATAGTTATTTTAGATAAATTAGAACTGCCAGAAACTAAAACAAAAGAGATGGAAAAAATTTTAGAAAAATTGCCAAACAAAAAAGAGAAAACTTTAATTGCTTTAGCAAAAAAAGATGACAAAATAATTCTTTCTTCAAGAAATATTCCTTATTTGAGAACTAGTTTAGCCAATAATCTAAATTTGATTGACTTGCTAAATTATAAATACTTTTTAACGACTAAAGAAGGAATAAAAAAAATAGAAGCAACTTATGGAAAAAGATAAAATTTTAATTAAGCCAATTATTACAGAAAAAACAACTTTTTTAGAAAAAGAAGGAAAATATGTTTTTGAGGTTTCTCCAAAAGCAAATAAAACAGAGATTAAAAAAGCGATTAAAGAAATTTATAAAGTTGAACCAACTAAAATCAATATTATCAAAAGTAAAGGAAAGAGAATTCGCTATGGCCGAACAACTGGTCGAACTAAAAATTGGAAAAAAGCGATTGTCACCTTAAAAAAGGGACAAAAAATTGAGTTAACACAAAAATAGTTTATGCCTATAAAATTATACAAACCAACAACCTCAGGTCGAAGAAAAGCTAGTGCTTTAGAAAGAAAAATTTTGACAAAAAAAGAACCAGAAAAGTCTTTAATTAAAGGAAAAATAAGTAAAGCCGGTCGAGCTTTAGGAAAAATTACTGTTAGACATAGAGGAGCTGGAGCAAAAAGGCTTTATCGAGAGATAGATTTTCATCAAGATAAATTTGATATTTTAGGCAAGGTAAAATCTATTGAGTATGATCCAAATCGATCGGCTTTTATTGCCTTGATTTCTTTTCCTGATGGCGAAAAAAGATATATCTTAGCCCAGGAAGGGTTAAAAGTTGGTGATGAAATTCTCTCCTCCCTCTCAAAAATAGAATTAAAGATTGGCAATCGGATGCCTCTAAAATTTATTCCTACAGGAACAATTGTTTCTAACGTTGAATTATTTAAGGGAAGAGGAGGTCAAATGGCTAGAGCGGCTGGAAGTGGCGTGGTTGTTATGGGCTCAGAGAAGGGTTATACTCAACTAAAACTTCCTTCAGGTGAGATAAGACTCGTGCCAGAAGATTGTTTAGCCAGCATTGGTCAAATGAGTAATGTTGACCGCTGGCTGATTAGATTTGGTAAAGCTGGTCGAAAAAGACATTTAGGCATTAGACCTTCAGTTAGAGGAAAGGCGATGTCTCCAGTTGCTCACCCTCATGGCGGCGGCGAGGGCCAAACGCCAATTGGCCTTGTTCATCCAAAGACCCCCTGGGGAAAACCAGCCCTTGGTATAAAAACAAGAAAGAAAAAATGGAGTGATAGATTTATTATTAAAAGAAGAAAGAAGAAATAACGATTTTATCTAAAGCGCAAGGAGTGGGGTGACTGAGCGAAGATATAAAATCGTTACCCAGCATCTATTCTTTCGTAAACTTATTGATAAAAGATAGATAGAGCCGTGAGGCGGCTTCGCCTTAATTCTTTTTATATCGAAAGTTTATAGTTGGAATAGGTGCTTGGTACGCAAAATTGTCATTAAAAATTTTGCGTTCTTCGAACTTAAATTTTTAAACAATTTTGGTATGCCACGTTCACTTAAAAAAGGACCATTTGTTGATCCTAAATTACTTGAAAAAATATCTAAATTGAGACCGGGTGATAAAACGATAATTAAAACTTGGTCAAGAGATTCAACTATTATTCCAGAAATGGTTGGTTTTGTTATTCATGTTCATCAAGGCAAAATTTTTGTACCAGTAAAAATTAGAGAAGAAATGGTTGGCCATCGTTTAGGAGAATTCGCCCCAACTAGAAAATTTATTAGACATGGAGGAAAAATGCAGCGCGAACTTGAGGCCAAAGCAAAAGAAACTCAGAAATAACAAAAAAAACATTATGGAAATAATGGCTAAATTAAGATATTTGCGGATTGCCCCTAGAAAAGTAAGGGCAATTTCAGATTTGATTTGTGGACTTGATGTTAATTCAGCCGAAGCTCAGTTGATATTCTTATCTAAACGAGCAGCTAAGCCTGTTTTAAAACTTCTAAATTCTGCAGTGGCTAATGCCTTAGATAAATATTTATTGAAAAAAGAAGATTTATATATAAAAAAATTTTTTGTTGAAGAAGGGCCAACATTGTATCGCTGGTCTCCTCGCGCTTTTGGTCGAGCCATGCCAATTAGAAAAAGAAGTTCACACTTAACTCTTGTTTTGGAAACAAAAAAAGAAATTATTCCTAAGAAAAAAGAGAGAGAGATCAAAAAAGAAATAGTCAAACCTAAAGAAATAGAAAAAGAGGAAATTTCTAAAATTCCTGAAAAAAAGAGAGAAGAAAGAAAAAAAGCTAAAGAAGATCTTCGTCTTAAAAGAAGAGAAAGTTTTATTAAGAGAATATTCAGAAGAAAAACAATATAAAGGATTTTGTCGAAAAATTCGATTCGTCAATTGGCAAAGAAGAATTTTTGGTAACAAAACCTTTACCCCGCCTTTATTTCATCGTTGAGATATTTTATAAACAATAGATAAGATGCGAAGCGGCTCAGTCCGCGGAGCGACTCCGCCTTAGTTCTAACGATTATCAGTAATCTGTCGTTGGAATAAGGGCGGGATGCTCTTAATTCTGATTAAATTTTTTCGCTTCGCTTCAAAATTTAAAGAATTAAGGCATATGGCAAGAAAAGTTAGCCCAAAAATTTATCGAACTCCTTTAATTAAAGAATGGCAGTCAAAGTGGTTTGCTAAGCTTTCTTCTTTTAGAAAATTTTTAAAAACCGATGTTTTAATTAGAAATTTTTTAAAAAAAAGACTAAAAAATGCTGGTTTGGGAAGTATCGAAATTGAAAGACCAGGAGGACTTTTAAGAATTATCATTAAAACAGCTAAGCCGGGGTTAGTGATCGGCAAGGGTGGTGTTGATGTTGAAAACGTTAAAAAGGAAATTGAAACTAAACTTTTAGAAAAAGGTACCAACCTTGAGATTCAGGTTCAGGAAATTTCTTCACCTCATCTTTCGGCTGAGGTTATTTTAGAAGGAATTATCAGTGATTTAGAAAAAAGAGTCCCTTTTAGAAGAGTGGCTAAAAGAGCAATTGAACAAGTAAAAAGAGCTGGCGCTCAGGGGGTAAAGATTATTGTTAAAGGAAGACTTGATGGGGTAGAAATTGCTCGTCAAGAAATATTTTCCTGGGGTAAAATGCCACTTCATACCATTAGAGCGGATATTGATTATACTCGAGGAACAGCTTTTACCCTCTACGGGGCAATCGGTGTCAAAGTCTGGATTTATAAAGGAGAAGTTTTCGCTGATAAATCAGATCAAAATAAAAAACCGAGTGAAGCGAGGATTAGTTCAAGGTAAAAAATAGATATCAAATATGTAAAAATGTCTAATAACTAATTGACCTAATTATTCTAATCAATTCTAAGATCTAAAAATTTTTGGTCGTTTGGTCATTAGGTTTTGATTAGATTAATTAGAAATTAGGTAAATTGGTCATTTTTAAAATAAAATTTTTAAGTTTTTAGGTTTGTGTTTTTAAGATTTTATATTTAATTTTTGATTTACCTGCCCGCCAATTGCCTTATTACATTTTTAGAAAATTGATCTAGATTTACAGAAATAACAAATTAGACAGATAAATAATAAAGAGACAATGACTGGCGGGGCGAAGCGCCTATGTTAGCCCCTAAAAAAACAAAATATCGAAAATCACAAAAAGGAAGAAAGCGAACAAAAGGTAAGGCCTCACGTCGGACCTACCTTGCTTTTGGCGATTTTGGCTTAAAATCTTTAGAGACAGCTTGGATTACCGATCGCCAAATAGAAGCGGCCAGGTGGACCTTGACAAAATTCATTAAAAAAGGTGGAAAGATTTGGCTAAGAATTTTTCCTGATAAGCCAATGACCATGAGATCGCCAGAAGTACCAATGGGAGGAGGGAAAGGAGCAGTTGATCATTGGGTAGCAGCGGTTAAAGCCGGGACTATTCTCTTTGAAATTACTGGCCTTAAAGAAGATGAGGCCAAAGAGGCTTTTAGACTTGTTTCACACAAATTACCAGTCAAGACTAAATTTGTTAGAAAGACATAAGGTATGAAAACAAAAGAACTCCGACAAAAAACAAAAGAGGAACTTCAGAAATTACTTTCTGAGCAAAGAGAAAGACTTCGTTCTCTTAGATTTGATGTTGCTCTTAAGAAAATTAAAAATGTTCGGGAGATAAGAAAGACAAAGAAATTGATTGCCAAATTTTTAACTATTTTAAAAGAAAAAGAAATTAAAAAATAATTAATTATCAAATTAAGAATATGGCTAAAAGAAGGTTCCAAGGAAAAGTTGTTTCTGATAAAATGGATAAAACTATTATTGTTGAAGTTGAAAGAATCAAAAAACATCCTAAATATAAAAAAGGATATAGAGTTTATCGGAAATTTAAAGTTCATGATGAAAAAAATCAGGCAAAGATTGGTGATCAGGTAATTTTTGAGGAATGTCGACCAATTTCAAAAGAAAAAAGATGGAAATTACTATCCCAAATAAAACCGAATTGAAATGAATGAATCCCGAATAAATCAATTCGTTTGAAATTCGGTATCATTCGAGGAAAATTCGAGAAAGAAACATATGGTTCAGCATCGTTCAATTTTAAAAGTGGCTGATAATACCGGAGCAAAAAAAGTGATGGTTATTCATGTTTTTGGCGGCTATAAAAAAAGATCCGCTCATTTAGGAGATATTGTTACTCTTGTTGTTAAAGAAGCTCTGCCTCATAGTTTAGTAAAAAAGAGTGATATTTTACATGGTGTAATTGTCAGGACAAAAAAAGAAAAAAGAAGAAAGGATGGTACTTATATTAGATTTGATGACAATGCCTGTGTGATTATTGATAAAAAAACAAAAGAGCCGAAAGGAACAAGAATTGTTGGTCCGATAGCCAGAGAACTTCGAGAGAAGGGTTTTACCAAAATTATTTCCTTGGCGCCGGAAGTCATTTAATGAAAAAATCCTATGGCAAAAATAAAAAAAAATGATATCGTTGAAATAATCATTGGCAAAGATAAAGGAAAAAGAGGAAGAGTTTTAAAAGTTTGGCTAAAAAATAAGAAAATTATTGTTGAAGGATTAAATCTAGTGGTTAAACATGTCAAGCCCCGTCGCGAAGGAGAAAAAGGTCAGAGGGTTAAAATTCCCTCTCCCCTTTATCTTTCAAAAGTTAAACTAATTTGTCCCCATTGTCATAAAACAACAAGGGTTGGTTTTAGAATTTTTGAAAACAAGAAGGCAAGAATTTGTAAAAAATGTAGAGAGATAATTTCCTATGTCTAGATTAAAAGAATTATATAAAAAAGAAGTTATTCCGAAAATGAAAGAGATTTTTGGTTACAAAAATGATTTAGCAGTGCCAAAATTAGAAAAAATTACTCTCAATATTGGTCTTGGTGAGGCGATAAAGAGAAATGATCCAAAACAGATTGAAACAGCAAAACAGACCTGTCTAAAAATAACAGGCCAAAAACCAACAGAGACAAAAGCAAAAAAATCTATTTCTGGATTCAAAATTAGAAAAGGTCAAGTTGTTGGTCTTAAAGCAACTCTAAGAGGAGAAAAAATGTACGATTTCTTAGATAAATTAATAAATGTTACTTTACCAAGGAGCCGCGACTTTAGAGGTATTCCTTTAACTTCTTTTGATGAAAGAGGCAATCTTTCTTTAGGATTTAGAGAGCAACTCATTTTTCCGGAAATTTCTCCTGAGGCAGTAGAGAAAATACATGGTTTAGAAATAACTATTATTACCACTGCCAGAGACAGAGAAAAAGGATTGACTTTATTAAAATTATTTGGCTTGCCATTCAGAGAGAAGTAATCTCTAAAGAGATATAAAAGTGATTATGACGACTAAAGCTCAATATGTAAAATCTTTATTAAAAAAACCAAAATATCGAACTCGGGTTGTTCGGCGCTGTTGGCGTTGTGGAAGAAAACGAGGATATCTGAGGGATTTTGGTATTTGTCGGATTTGTTTTAGGGAACTTGCTTCTAAAGGTGAAATTCCGGGGGTAAGAAAAGCAAGTTGGTAATTATAACTTCCCGAATGAAACCCGAATTAAAACGAATAAATCTCGAATAATTCGATATTCGGGGAAAATTCGATATCATTCGAGAAAAATTAGAGAAAAAATTATGGTAGATCCAATCTCTGATATGTTGACAAGAATAAGAAATGCCTCAATAGTTAAGAAGAATGAGGTTCTTATTCCCTTTTCTAAAATTAAATTTGCTCTGGCAAAAATTTTAGAAAGAGAAAAGTTTATTGAAAAGGTTGAAAAAGTCGTTTCTCCTTCGAAGTTTAAAAAAAGGAAAAGGAAACCGGAGATGATTAAAATATTTCTTAAATACAAAGATAACGAGCCAGTCATTAGAGAGTTAAAAAGGATTTCGAAACCTGGTTGCCGAATTTATTTAAAAAGTAAAGAGATTAAAAAAGTGGCTGGTGGTTTAGGAATTTCTATTATCTCTACCTGCCGTGGAATAATGACTGGTCAAGAGGCAAAAAAAAGAAAATTAGGTGGAGAAGTACTCTGTGAAATATGGTAGACCAAATTTCACAGAAAATCCTAAGCACTAAACCCGAAATTCTAAACAATATCAAATGATTATAATCTAAAATTTAAAACAGTTTTTGACATTTGGATTTAGAATTTTGAATTTGTTTAGGATTTAGATATTATAATTTAGAATTTTTAACTATGTCTCGTATTGGCAAGCAACCTATTAGAATTCCTGAAGGGGTTGAAGTAAAAATCGAAAATGGTTTTATTATTATTAAAGGTCAAAAAGGTAAAATAAAACAAAAACTTCATCCTTCTATTATCTTAAAAAAAGAAGATGATCTTTTTAAAGTAGAAGTAAAAAATCCAAAAGAAAAAAAAGAAAGAGCTTTATGGGGTACCTGGCAAAGACTTATTTCAAATATGATTTTAGGGGTGAGTAAAGGTTTTGAGAAAAAATTAGAACTGGTAGGGATTGGTTACCGAGTTAGGGTGGAAAAAGATAAGTTAATTTTAGAGGTTGGTTTTTCTCATCCAGTAGAATTTATTCTTCCTCAAGGTGTCGAGACAAAAGTTGAAGGAAATATTATTACTCTTACTGGGATTGATAAACAATTAGTTGGAGAAACAGCCGCTCAAATTAGAAAAATTAGAAAACCAGAACCATATAAAGGAACAGGAATTAGATATTTCGGAGAAGTGGTTAGAAAAAAGGTGGGCAAGAAGGCAGTTACCATTGCTACCTAAATTTCAAATTTGTATGTTAGAAAAACAAGAAAAACGACTTAGACGTCAGAAAAGAGTTAGAGCTAAAATATTTGGGACAGCTCGTCGTCCTCGTTTTTCTGTTTTTAAAAGTTTGAAACATATCTACGCTCAGATTATAGATGACGAAAAGGGAATAACTCTTGTCGCTGCCAGCGATCGAGAGTTAAAAGGAAAAACTAAAAAGAAAAAAGGAAAAATTACAAGTAAGAAGTTAAAAAAAATTGAAAAAATCGTGAGAACTGGAAAGGTGGCGATTGCCTATGAGGTTGGGAAACTGATTGGTAAAAAAGCCCTTAAAAAGAAAATCAAGAAAGTTTCTTTTGATCGAGGTGGCTTTAAATATCACGGTCGAATAAAAGCCTTAGCTGAAGGAGCAAGAGAAAGTGGATTAGAATTTTAAATTTATGCCAAAGATTAAATTACCAGAAGTTTCTTTAGAAGAGGAATTTGAACAAAGATTAGTTGATTTGGCTCGAGTAACAAGAGTAGTGGCTGGTGGAAAAAGACTTCGCTTTCGAGCCTGCGTTGTTATTGGTAATAAAAACGGAAAAGTCGGCTATGGAATGGCTAAAGGTAATGACGTAGCGGTGGCAGTAGAAAAGGCGGTTAGAAAGGCTAAAAAAAATATTATTGAACCAATTATTGTTAACGAGACAATTCCTCATGAAATTAGGGAAAAATTTAAAGCAGCGAAAATTCTTTTAAAACCAGCGGCTAAAGGAAAAGGAATAAAAGCCGGCGGGGTGGTAAGAATAATTTTAGAATTGGCAGGAATTGAAAATGCGACTGGAAAAATTCTTGGTTCAAAAAATAAAATTAATAATGTCAAAGCAACTTTTAAAGCCCTTAAGAAATTAAAGAGTTTTCTCTAAATTTTTAACAATTTTATATATGGATAAAATCTTCGAGCGTTGTCTTCACCTCGTTAAGTCTTTAGACGAATAATTACCAATAGGGCGGCTGGTAAGTTTTAATCTTTACCGAAAGTTTTTCTTAAGTCGCCTCACTAATCAAGACTAATATTTGTCTAAATTAGTGAGCGAGTATCTTAAGACCTTCGATCTCAGATGATTTTTAGGCGAGCCAATTCGTGTTAATTAGCGAATAGTATTACATTAGGGACAAGCTGACGAAAATTTACATATATGGAAATTACTTTAGATACTTTAAAACCATTCAAAAAAAGGAGAAAGAAAAAAAGAGTTGGTCGAGGGTTTGCTTCTGGACATGGTCGATATGCTGGCCGAGGTCAAAAAGGTCAAAAAGCACGGTCGGGTGGAAAAAGGGGGTTGAGACTCAAAGCGATGAGAAAAATTTGGAAGAAGATTCCTAAAAGGGGTGGATTTAGGGTTCTCAAAGAAAAAATGACAATTGTCAATTTAGACCAAATCGAAAAAAAATTTTCTTCTGGCGAAGAAGTAAATCCTCAAATCCTTTTTAATAAAGGATTAATAAAGAGTCCAAAAGAAAAAATTAAAATTTTAGGTCGAGGCAAACTCTCTAAAAAATTAATCTTTAAAATTGATACCTTTTCAAAATCAGCTGAAAATGCTATAAAGAAAGCAGGCGGCACAGTAATAAGAATTTACTAATCATACGAATATTATCTCGAATGACTACTATGTAGTAATTAGTGATAGAATTTGTACGATTAATGATATAACTTTATGGCTAAAAGCTGGGAGAAAATTAGAACTATTTTGCATTATAAAGATCTGCGTAATGCTATTTTATCTGTTTTAGGTATCTTAGTTATTTTTAGAATTGCCGCTCATATTCCTTTACCAGGCGTCAATCTTGAAGTATTAAGAAATTTCTTTGCCCAACATCAAGTCTTTGGTCTTTTAAATATTCTTTCTGGTGGGGCAATGGAAAGATTTTCAATTGTCGCTTTAGGTGTTGCTCCTTATATTACTGCTTCGATTATCTTTCAACTTTTAACCATGATTATTCCTTCTTTAGAAGCACTTGCCAAAGAAGGACAAGCTGGTTATCAAAAAATTAATCAATATACAAGAATTGCCACTGTCCCCTTAGCTGCTTTACAATCCTATGGCTTAATTACTCTTTTGGCTAGGACCGGCCAAGGAATTATTACTTTAATTAGCCTAAAAGAATATGTTCTGACCATTATTACCTTAACAGCCGGGACAATGTTTTTGATGTGGCTTGGTGAATTAGTTTCCGAAAAAAGAGTTGGCAATGGTATTTCCCTTTTAATTTTTGCTGGTATTGTTGCTGAGTTACCCATAAGTATTCAGAGAATTCTGATTACTTTTGAGCCAGCCCAAATTATGAATTTGGGCATTTTAGCTGTTTTAGGCATAATCACCGTGGCGGGTATTGTCACCTTGAATGAAGGTCAGCGTAACATTCCTGTTTCTTATGCCCGAAGAATTCGTGGAATGAGAATGTATGGTGGCACTGATACTTATTTGCCTTTGCGAGTCAATCAAGCAGGAATGATTCCGATTATTTTTGCTATTTCTTTAATTTTATTTCCACCGCTGGTTGGTCAATTTCTTTCTCAAGTTAAAAATCAAGTTGTTGTCTCAAGCGGTAAATTAATGATTGATCTTTTTCAAAATCAAATTTTTTATGGCTTTTTATACTTTGCTTTAGTTGTTGCTTTTACTTATTTTTATACCTCAATTATTTTTAAACCAGATCAAATTGCTGAACATTTACAAAAACAAGGTGGTTTTATTCCGGGTTTAAGACCAGGTAGAAATACGGCTGGACATTTATCTAAAATTAGTTCTCGGATTATGCTGGCTGGTGCTCTTTCTTTAGGTCTAATTGCTGTTTTACCACTCATTATCCAGGGCGCTTTAGGAATTACAGCTCTGACCATTGGCGGCACCTCTCTTTTGATTGTCGTCAGTGTGGTTATTGAAACGATGAAACAAATCGAAGCCCAGATTGCGATGAGGGAATACGAGAAGTAAATCGTAAACCATAAACTTTAAACTATAAACTTAATTTTCGGAGATCGGATCTCCGATTTTTTTATTTTTCTATGCCAATAAATATTTCACAAAATTTAGAGCTAGGGTATATCTTGTTTTTAAAGAGTTTTTTGCTAAAATAGTCAAGTATGGTGAAAAAACCAAAATTTAACTTGATTATTCTTGGTCCGGCTGGTTCTGGAAAAGGAACACAGGCTGAACTTTTGCTAAAAAAATTTGGTTTGCAGTTTGTTGAGGCTGGGGAATTGGTAAGGAGAGGAGCAAAAAAGAAAACAAAGTTTGGATTTTATTTAAAAAAAATACATAAAAGTGGTAAACATTTACCAGATAAAATCATTAGCCAATTGATTTATGAAGAATTTAAAAAGCTTAAAAAGAATATCGGTGTGATAGTTGATGGCTATCCTCGAACCATTGGTCAGGCCAAGGACCTTGAAAAAATTTTTCAAGAATTTTTTCCAGGTTTTTTAAAATTGGCTATTTATATCAAAGTTTCTTATAAAGAGGCAATGAGGCGCCTTCTTAACCGAGCAGTTTGTCAAAAATGTAAAAAGATCTTCCTTAGCCGCGAGATAAAAATTTGTTCAAAATGTGGAGCGAAAATTAAGACTCGCGATTATGACCAAGATAAAAAAGCAATAGAAAAAAGGCTTAGATGGTTTAAAGAAAAAGTTATTCCGGCTATCAAATTTTATAAAAAGAAAAAAAATCTTATTGAAATTAATGGTGAACAATCAATTCCTGATGTCTTTAAAGAGATAACACGTTACCTCCAGCATTTTTTATAAAAATGTTGGACAAAGGGGACTTTGTAGAAATTTAAACTTTAAATACAAAAAAGATTGATTTCTTTAAACAAACTATTTTACTTTCTGGGTGAGGGGGCACACAAAAATCTAGTAAAATTTTTATCGATTTTATCTCAAAAATTTTAGAATTTTTGGTATGATTATTATTAAAACCTCAGAGGAAATAGAAAAAATGCAAAAAGGCGGAAAAATTTTAGCCAGAATTCTAAAAAGATTAGAAAAAGAAACAAAACCTGGTATTTCAACTGCTGATTTAGAATATTTAGCCAGAGATTTAATTAAAAAAGCTAGTGGAAAACCAGCCTTCTTGGGTTATCAAAATAAAAGACACCAGAGACCATTTCCAACCGCTCTCTGTCTCTCTTTAAATTACGAACTTGTTCATACACCAAGTTTGCCTTCAAGAATTATTAAGAAAGGCGATCTAGTAACGATTGATTGCGGATTAGAATATAAAGGTTATTTTACTGATAGTGCCATTACTTTCGGTCTAGGGAAAATTTCTCCTTTAGCAAAAAAATTAATTAAAGTGACAAAAAAAGCCCTGGATTTAGGTATAAAAAAAATTAAAGCAGGTATTTATTTAGGAGACGTTTCCTCAGTCATTCAGAGTTTTATTGAAAAAAACAACTTCTCAGTTGTCCGTGATTTAACTGGCCATGGTATTGGTAGAAAACTCCACGAGGAACCAAGTATTCCTAATTTTGGTCAGCCTGGAACTGGCACAAAATTGGAAGTGGGTATGACTTTTGCTCTTGAACCAATGGTTTCTGCTGGTAGTTATGAAATCGAAACTTTATCAGATGGCTGGACAGTAGTAACTAAAGACCGAAATCTTTGTGCTCACGCTGAACATACAGTGGCGGTTATGAAGTGTGGAGCAATAATTCTTACTAAGCCATAACGATTATTAATAAAATAAAAGGGAATTGATTAAAATTCGGACCAGTTATATACCAAAAACATAGTATTTAACTGGTAAAAAAAAGAACAAAAATCTAAAATGATTAAAAAACTATCATTCAAAATCAATCCGAGGTCGAAAGAAAAGTGCTCTCATTTCATATGACATTCAACCGTTAATCTTTAGGTTATGTCTTATCTCATCTTCTTTGTTTTTGCTTTTATTCTTTCAATTATCTTCACCAAAATTGTTCGTTATTTTGCTTTAAAATATAAAATTCTTGATTATCCAGAAAAAGCACAGGAAAGAAAAATTCATAAAAAGCCAATCCCTCTTTTAGGAGGTCTAGCAATTTTTTTTAGTTTCTTTCTTGTTTTATTTTTTTTATTAACTACAGGGATTTTAAAATTAGAAACAATTTTTTTGAAAAATATAATCGGAGTTTTTTTGGCCAGTCTCATTTTAATGATTGGTGGAATTCTTGATGACCGATATAATCTTTCACCAACGAAGCAACTTCTTTTTTCTATTTTGGCAATTTTAGTAGTTATTACTTCAGGTATTGGTATAAAATATATTAACAATCCTTTTGCTCCTGGTTTGATCTTTTTAGAAATAAAAAAAATTGAAGTCCTAAGAATTAGTGGTATCCCTTATTATCTTGCTTGGCCAGCTGATTTGATTACTTTTATCTGGCTTTTATTAATAATTTATTCTTTAAAACTTTTAGCCGGTCTTGATGGTTTAGTGCCTGGTATGACTTCGATTGGTGCTTTAATGATTTTTTTTCTCTGTCTTTTTACTAAATTCTATCAACCAGATGTTGGTAGTTTAGCTATTATTTTAGCTGGTGCTTCCCTAGGATTTCTTCTTTTTAATTTCCATCCAGCTAAAATTTTTTTAGGTACTTCTGGTGAAACTTTTTCTGGTTTTATGTTAGGAACACTGGCGATTATTTCCGGCAGTAAAATTGCTACCCTTCTTCTTGTTTTAGGCATTCCAATTTTAGATACTCTCTGGGTAATTTTAAGAAGAATTTTTAAAGAAAAACACTGGCCATTTTTAGCTGATAAAAACCACCTTCATTTTCGGCTTTTAGACTTTGGTTTTTCTCACCAAGGGGTAGTTATTTTTTTGTGGGGTTTGGCTTTTATTTTTGGTTTGATTGGCATTTTATTTCCGGTGACCGAAACTAAAGTTCTTGCTTTAGGAATTCTGATTGTGGTAATGATTGGTTTAGCCATTTTGGTGACAAGGAAAAAATTGACAGGAATATAACGCGATGCTAATATACAAATAGTATGCCAATTTGCAGACTGCAAATATCTAAGAGATAGAAAATAGTTAAAAATTTTTACTAATTTCTAATTTCCAGTTTCCATAACAAATTTCCAATTTCTATCAACCAATTTCTAATTTTAGAGTATTAGTAATTCGCACCATATTTAATTCTATGCTTGCTGTTATCAAAACCGGCGGAAAACAATATTTAGTCAAAGAGGGGGACGTCGTTAAAATAGAAAAAATTGAAGGGAAACTAGGAAAAGTTTTTAATTTTGACAAAATTTTGTTTTTCGCCGATGAAAAAAAAGGAAAAATTGAAATTGGTACACCGATTTTAAAAAAAATTAAAGTGGTGGCTAAGATTTTAGAACAGGGCAAAAATAAAAAAATTTTTATCATTAAATACAAACCAAAAACTCGCTATCGAAGAAAAAGAGGCTATCGCCAGTTTTATACTAAAGTTAAAATTTTAGGAATTTCAGCTGAGAAATAATTTTTTATTCTTCTTCTTTAATTTCTATCTTTGCCGCTAAGTTTTTAAAACTGACAGTATGCTCATCAAAGAAGAGCCTAACTATTCCGGTTGGACCATTGCGATGTTTAGCGATATGAATTTCAGCCAAATGTCTTTCTTCTTCTGAGCATTTTTTTATTCCCCTATCCATTACTTTTCGATAGATAAACATTACCACATCACTATCCTGCTCGAGCGCGCCTGATTCGCGAAGATCAGCTAATTTTGGAATAGCTGGTCCACCTCTTTGTTCAACGGCCCGAGAGAGCTGAGAAATAGCTAAAACCGGAATCTCTAATTCACGGGCAATGCTTTTTAAGGCCCGGGAAATTTCTGTCACTTCTTGGACTCGACTTTCTTTTGGCGTCACCCCTTCCATTAACTGTAAATAGTCAACGATAATTAAACCTAAACCATGCTCGGCCTGAAGACGTCTGGCTTTAGTTCTTATTTCTAAAACATTTAAAAGTGGCGAACTATCAATAAAAATTGGTGCCTCAGAAAGGATGCTCATTGCCTGAGCCAGACGAGGAAAATCACCATCATTAGAAGATGATAGATAACCGGTTCTCATTTTCCAAAGCGAAACACTAGCTTGAGCACAAAGAATCCTATCAACTACTTGATCTTGACTCATTTCTAAACAAAAAATTGCGATTGGTGTTTTAAGATTAATCGCTACCTGGCGAGCAATATCTAAAGCCAAAGTACTTTTTCCAACCGCTGGTCGAGCAGCTAAAATAATTAAATCTGATTTTTGAAATCCTCCTAAAAGAGCATCTAAATCAACAAAACCAGTTGGTAAGCCCCGAACTTTTCCTTTCTCTTTATGGAGTTCATCTATTCTTTCAAAGGCTTCAGTCAGGGCATCTTTAATAGGGACAAAAGATTGTTTCAGATATCGTTGAGAAACAGAAAAAATTTTTGCCTCGGCTCGGTCTAAAGTTTTTTCTATTTCCTCTTCTTCTTTAAAGGCCATCTCGGTAATCTCAGCCGCGGCCTGAATTAATTTTCTTGAAGTTGCTTTTTTTCTAATTATTTCGGCGTAAGAAAGAAGATGAGATGAAGTTGGAACCATGTTAGCTAGAGAAATTAAATAACTCCGACCACCAACCAATTCGAGTGCATTTTTCTCTTCAAGCCGATTGGCCAAACTCAAAATATCAATTGGCTCACGCCTCTCAAAAAGTTCAAGGATAGTTTGATAAATAATCCCGTGATTTTCTTTATAAAAATCTTCTGGTCTTAGAATATCACCAACCTTAATAATTGCTTCTTTATCAATCAGAAGACAACCAAGAAGAGCCTGTTCGGCCTCAATATTTTGTGGTGGAATTTTTTCGATTAAATCTGCCATAATTCTTTAAATTTTAGACCCGCCAAAATTTTTGACATTAAACAATTTA
>OGCI01001789.1_pt1 | contig 16522 bp, 14 predicted proteins | sample 1570021 | NCBI WGS metagenome assembly OGCI01 (sample SAMN06264664, study PRJEB24512) | hot springs metagenome | isolation source: Hot spring water | place: South Africa: Tshipise | collected 2015-06-21 | reverse complement strand
GTATCTGATGGGCCTGACCGAATACCTGGATGCCAGCCGTGGCCAGCGGATGCTAGAGAGGATCCTCAGCACCATTGCGGGGGAGCAGGAAGGCCCTTCCCAGCAGGTCAAGCAGGGTGGTTCTGGCACACCGGGCCACGAGCAGAAGTCTCTAGTCGGAGAGGAGAAGGCTCGCTAGTCGGAGCGCGGCCAGCGGATTTTGTGCGCTCTATGCCGTCAGCCGGCGCACAGCTTCCCAATACTTCTCCCGGGTCTTTTCGACCACGTCCTCAGGAAGCTGTGGTGCAGGCGGCTCCTTGTCCCAGTGAATAGCCTCTAGGTAGTCGCGCACATATTGCTTGTCGAAACTCGCTTGCGGACGGCCGGGCGCGTAATCCTCAGCCGGCCAGAAGCGCGAAGAGTCGGGGGTGAGAAGCTCGTCGATGAGTATGAGCTCTCCGCTCTCCAGCATCCCGAACTCGAACTTGGTGTCGGCGATGATGATGCCCCGCTCCAGGGCATAGTCTGCGGCATAGCGGTACAGGGCCAGACTCAGTTCGCGGACCCGAGTGGCCGTCTCCTTACCTACCAAGTCCGCAGCTTGTTCAAAGGAGATGTTCTCGTCATGGCCGGTCTCCGCCTTCGTAGAAGGAGTGAAGATGGGCTCGGGCAACTTGGCCGATTCGGTCAGACCGGCGGGCAGGGGAAGGCTGCACACGGTGCCAGACTTCTGGTACTCATTCCAGCCTGAACCCGAGAGATACCCACGCACTATGGCCTCGATGACGAGCGGGCGTGTCCTCCGCACCAGCACGGTCCGTCCGTCGAGCTCGGGGTAGTACCAATCGATCTCGGGAAACCACTGTGGACCGGGGTTAGGGTCGACGATGTGGTTGGGGACAATGTGCTCGGTCTTCTTGAACCAGAAATTGGAGATCTGGGTCAGGATGCGACCCTTATCAGGGATAGGCGTGGGCAGGACGTGGTCGAAGGCGGAGATACGGTCACAGGCCACGATGAGAAGGTGGTCGTCACTCGGAGCATACACATCACGGACTTTGCCTCTGCGTAGTAAGGGTAGACCGCGCTCCTGGGATTCGAACATCGCTCCGGCCAACATCTTTCCCTCCTGCGTCTTTGTCATCCCGCTTCCATGTGATCGGTCCCTCACGGTACCCCGTGGCCTTGGCGTTAGAATCGCCAATGGAAACCTGGCTGGGCCCTGAAGTTTACCAAACCGCCTCAGTGCTAGCATGGGCAACGTGAGTCGCAAGAGCGAACAAGACTATGGAGAGCAGCTATCAGGAGCACGCCATAGGAGAAACAATGCGGAAGGCCACGCCAGACGAGCCGCGCGGGACGCAGCAATGCGGGCCCCAGCAGGGCCGAGCCGACCGCGCACCCACGCGCGTCCGCTTCGCACGGGCTGATGAGGTCGAAGCCATCTTGGCCACGGTCGAAGAATTGCTCGTCGAGCTCGGCGACGAAGCCGAGAAATACCCGGGCATAGACTGCCGACGGCTGAGAGCCATGATGGAAAGCTCCTCGACGGATGCGCTCGGTCCAAAAAGCCGCCAATTCGACGAGTCCGACCGGACTGACGCCTTCATGCCTATTGTCGCTGAGACGGCTGAGGGCAGACTGATCGGGGTATTGACCCTATCGACAGCTTTTGCCATCTACGCTGGTGGCAGGTATGGGATCATCGAAGAGATGTATGTCCGGCCCGCCTATCGAGGCCGAGGAGTAGGGGAGAGATTGTTCGAGGCTGCCCTGGTCGTGGCCCAGGAGAAGCAGTGGCACCGGCTGGAGGTGACTGGGCCTGCGGCCGAGTCCGTCCGACCGTCCCAGACGGAACATCGAGAAAGAGTGGGGGCCGTGCGTTTCTATGAACGGCTGGGTTTCGGGCACGCAGGGCCCAAACTGTTCATGCTGCTCAGAAACCACACCAGCAAGAAGTACGCCAGGGAGGATGTCTAGCGTCATGACCGACTGGTATCGACTGAGTCCCCCTGAGGTCCTGGAACAACTCGGTACGAATCCGGATGGTCTCACAAGCGAGGAGGCACAGAACCGCCTGACTCAGTACGGGCCAAATGAGCTGGCAGAAACCGGGGTCAAGAGCCCTTGGCGCATATTGGCCGAGCAGTTCACCTCCATCCTCATTGTCATCCTGGTCATCGCAGCCGTGATCTCGGCAGTGCTGGGCGACTATGAAGACGCCATAGCCATCATGGCCATCGTCTTGCTGAACGGGGCCTTGGGTTTTCGGCAGGAATCCAAGGCCGAAAAGACCATCGGCGCCCTGCGCAAGATGGCAGCCCCTGTGGTCCGAGTAAGGCGTGACGGTGAGGTGCGGGAAGTGAGGGCGGCGGAGCTCGTCCCCGGCGATATCGTCCTACTGGAGGCAGGGAATGTCATCCCTGCCGACTGTCGCCTGCTTTTCTCTGCAAGTCTCAGGGCAGAGGAGGCGGCCCTCACTGGCGAGTCCGAGCCAGTAGAGAAGACGGTCGAAGCCCTGCCTCAGGAGCAAGTACCTCTGGCCGATCGCCTCAATATGGTCTTCATGGGGACCGCAGCTACCTTCGGCCGGGGTGAGGCGGTAGTCACCGCCACCGGCATGGACACCGAGCTGGGCAAGATCGCGGGAATGGTCCAGAAGGCCCGGCCGGAGCCGACTCCCCTGCAGCGCCGACTCAGCCAGCTAGGACGGTGGTTGGCAGTAGCCGCCCTCGCTCTCGTGATCATCATCTTCGCGGAGGGGCTCATCCGGGGAGAGGAGCTACGGCTCATGTTCTTGACCGCCGTGAGCATGGCCGTCGCTGCCGTACCCGAAGGGCTGCCTGCCATCGTCACCGTGGCCCTCTCTTTGGGCGCGCAGCGTATGCTCAAGCGCAAAGCGCTCATCCGCAAGCTGCCGGCGGTGGAGACGCTCGGGTCAGTGACCGTGATCTGTTCCGACAAGACCGGCACCCTCACCGAGAACCGCATGACCGTGGTGATCCTCGATGTGGCCGGCCATCAGATCGACCTGCAGGAGGAGCTGCGCCGCGGCGGGCCGGCCCCGCTGGCGGTGGAGGCGACTGGAGAAGAAGCCGCCCTTCTTGCCGGCCGGCCCGCCGCGGCCATCCTCGTCTTGGGCGGTGTGCTCTGCAACGACTCTGTGTTGCAGACAGCCGTCGTTGGGGAGGACGAGGCGGGGTCGCGACAAGAATTCCGGGCCCTGGGTGACCCCACCGAGGGAGCTCTCGTGATCGCCGGGGCGAAGCTGGGTCTGGTGAAAGCCTCACTCGAGCAGCTGTTTCCGCGCTCAGGGGAAATGCCGTTCGACTCCGAACGCAAACGGATGACGACCCTGCATCGGCTGGCCGTGGCCGATGCTGTGGCTGGGACGAGCGCGGTAACCACTATGGACGCGGAGACGGCGGGCCAAGACGCGGTCGCTATGGCTGCTCTTGGGCCCTTGACAGCCTACCTTAAGGCGCAAGGAGCCCGGTATGTATCCTTCACTAAAGGAGCTCCCGATTCGCTCCTGCCCCTCGTCCGTTGGTACTGGGATGGCCAACGAGCCCTTCCCTTCGAAGAGACAACCCGCGAACGCGTCAAACGAGCCAACGACGAGTTGGCCGCTCGGGGAATGCGGGTGCTGGCAGTGGCTTTTCGCGCGTTGGCTGAGCCGGTGGCCGACAACAGCTTGGAAGAGGACCTCGTGCTAGCCGGCCTGGTGGGGATGATCGATCCTGCCCGGCCCGAAGCCCGGGAAGCCGTGCTCACCGCCAAAGCTGCGGGCATCCGCCCGGCCATGATCACTGGTGACCAGCCTCTCACCGCCGCCAGCATCGCCTCCCAGGTGGGCATCGTCGAGGCCGAGGAGACCGCTGGACCGTCCCTGGTCATGACCGGGTCGGAGCTCGAATGCATGGCCTGGGCCGAGGTCCGCTCCGCTGTCGCCCAGACCTCGGTCTACGCGCGAGTGGCACCCGAACAGAAGCTCACCATAGTCAAAGCTCTACAAGAGAACGGACACATCGTGGCCATGACGGGCGACGGAGTCAACGACGCCCCTGCCCTACAGAAAGCCGACATCGGCGTCGCTATGGGCATCACGGGGACTGACGTAGCCAAGGAAGCTGCCGACATGGTGTTGCTTGATGACAATTTCGCGACCATCGTGGCTGCGGTCAAAGAGGGACGAGCGATCTACGACAACGTGCGCAAGTTCATCAAGTACCTCATGGCCACCAACGTGGGAGAGCTCGCTGTTATGCTAATCGCCCCCTTCTTGGGGATGCCGTTGCCACTGCTCCCCCTCCAGATCTTGTGGATGAACCTGGTCACCGACGGTTTGCCTGGTCTGGCTTTGGGATTCGAACCTCCGGAACGGGGCATCATGCAGCGGCCACCTCACCCACCCAGTGAGAGCATCTTCGCACGGGGTCTCGGCACTCACATCCTGTGGGCAGGGCCACTCATGGGGATCATCGCCCTTGTGACCGGATGGGCCTACTGGCGAGCTGGTGACGAAGCTTGGCAGACCATGCTCTTCACAGTGCTCACTCTGTCACAGATGTTTCACGTTCTTGCCATACGCCAAGAGAGGCAATCGCTCTTCAGGGCCGGTCTGCTGTCGAACCCGCTTCTCTTGGGAGCTGTGGTGCTCACTATCCTCCTGCAGTTCGCCTTGGTGTATGTCCCGTTGCTACAGGATGTCTTTGGAACTCAAGCGCTCGACTGGTCTCATATCCTCGTGGCTTTCGCCCTTAGTACCACCATCTTCTGGGTGATCGAGATCCAGAAGTGGATAAGTCGCACCTTGAGGCACAAGCAAGAGGGGGGACTCGCCGGTCCCACACCCGCAATCCAGGCATGATCGGTCCAGGCATAAGGGGGGCATATGGAGATCATTGTCAACTACACCCCTACGGGGATGATCCCCACCAAGGAGATGACTCCGCACGTGCCTATATCGGTGGGGGAGATCGTAGAGGACGTACTGCGGGCTGCTGAGCTCGGCATAACCTTGGTCCATCTCCACGCCCGCGAGGAGGAGACTGGAAAACCTTCCTACTCCGCGGACACTTATGCTCGGATCATCGAAGGCATCCGGGCCCATGACAAGGACCTGGTCATCGGGGTGTCGACCAGCGGGCGGACCTTCCAGCGGTTCCACCAACGCGCGGCCTGCCTAGATCTCGACGGCGACCTCAAGCCAGACATGGGTAGCCTGACCTTGAGCTCGGTCAATTTCAACAAGATCGCCAGCGTCAACCCACCCAAGTTGATCCGTCGTCTGGCCGAACACATGCGAGAGCGGGGCATACTGCCTGAGTTGGAGGCCTTCGACTCAGGGATGATCAACTACGCCAAGTACCTCATGAACCACGATCTGCTCCATCCTCCCCACTACTTCAACCTGATCCTCGGTAACGTCGCCTGTGCCCAGACAGACCTGCTGCACGTGGGAGTGATGGTCAACGACCTTCCCCCTCATTCCTACTGGAGCCTGGCTGGGGTCGGCAACGCCCAGCTTCCCATGAACTCCCTGGCGATAGCCCTGGGAGCTGGAGTCCGGGTGGGGCTAGAGGACAACATATGGTTCGACCAAGAACGCACACGCCTCGCGACCAACAGGGACCTTCTCCAGCGGGTGCACACCCTTGTCGCCGCCAACGGGCATACAGTGATGACTCCGCGGAAGTTCCGGGCCCTCCTCGAGCTAGAGCCTGGGAACGGCCGCTACGGACGCACGGCCGGCTAGAGGCAGCCCTCTGGTTCTCGAAAGGTAGAATGTCACACCAAAATGGACAGACCCTGGCCAGGCGATCGCCCGCGAAACAATCTAAGGACTATCCCGCCATGACGACCATGCGCATCTCTGTAGTCGTCCCCACCTATAGGCGGATCGACTTGCTGCGTCGCAATCTTCACGCCTTGCTACACCAGACCCTCCCAGCTTCGTGCTACGAGATCATCGTGGTCTACCAGGACGAAGGGGACGGAACGGCTGAGCTGCTTCAGGCCTTGGCCGCCCAACATCCGCACCTGTGCTACGTGGCTGAGCCTCGTCCCGGCGTAGCTAACGCCCGCAATGCCGGACTACAGGCTGCCCGGGGCGAGATCGTCGTCTGCACAGATGACGATGCTTTCGCACCCCACCAGTGGCTGGCCGCCATCCTTCGCACCTTCAAGGAGGTCCAGCCCACTCCGCATATAGTCGGGGGTCCCATCGTACCGCTAGTCGTCGACCGCCGCCCCTCTTGGTTCCGTGATAGCTATGAACTACGGTCTTGGGGAGAAGACGCGCACTTTCTGAGACCAGGCGAGCGCCGTTTTCCCACGGGTAATGTCGCCTACCGCCGCAACCTACTTCTTGCTGCCGGAGGATACGACCCCGCTCTGGGTATGAAGGGCGACATCATGGGATTCGCCGAGGACGACGAGGTCTACGACCGCCTTCGCCTGGCCGTCGAGCAGGCCGGCGAAGGGGTTCTGCGCGCCTACTACCAGCCGGAAGCCTTCGTGTGGCACGTGGTGCCTCAGGAGAAGATGCGCCTGGTATACCGAATGAAAAGAAGCTTCGTCTTTGGCCAGACCCAGTGTCAGCTGATCGCTCGGAGCAGCCCGGCCGCACGAGCTGATAGATTCTTGCGAGAATTCTACCGGTTGCTCCGCGCCGTCCTGCGCGTCATCGCCAGTATCCCTCGGGTGTCGCACCGGGGTGACTGGGTAGTCGGCTACGTGCTTCCGGTCATGAGACACGCCGGGTATGTCGCTGCGGCGTTAGGCTTCAGGCCGAAGCTGCGACGTTAGGCTTCAGACCGAAGCTGCGACGCTGACGCGCGTGGCCGGCGCAACCGCCTGGCGCAAGTGGCCGACGCAAATGGGTCGGGACCCTGGCGAGCCCACACGTACCAGACCTGGGCAAACTCAGAAAAGCTCGAAATCACCTATCCCAGCCGCCCAGTTACACCAGACGGTAGGATCTATGGGCAAGTTCGGTCCCAGAACGCGCAGGGCGACCCCTGCCCCGCGTCGCCCTATCGGGACGAAACCATCGCGCAGGCCAGGCGCCTGGCCGAGAGCAGCGACGGCTAGATAGTCCGCTTGCGTATCCCGAGCAAGTTGAGTCATGGCCTCAGCCACGAGGGCCCGGCTGTGCCTCGCTTCCGAAGCCACTATTTCAGTCACGAGCGCCTCACGCAACCCGCGGCGATGCCGCACGCGACCGATGACCAAAGCCCCCGCTTCTCTCTTGGAGACAAACGCCGCCGCGTATTGGTACCAGCAATTCCTCCCGTAATGCCATTCCAGATACGCAGGGCTAAGAGCAGTCCGCAGACGAAAAGCCGCAGAGCCGGGGGGCGGATCGACGTTCTGGGCAGTGCCGGCCCCCTCGACCAACGAACGCACAGCTGGCTCCCTGAGCAGCGCCAGCACCTGACTGTTATCCACTCGGCCCGCCGCATTCGGGACCACCCCGCTCTCGGTTCGGGGTTGGGGCACCTCTGCGCGGCGCCCGCTCAGCAGGACCGGAAAGGCTGTCAGTGGCCTGACCACTTTCACCCGAAGTGGCAGACGCCCCAGATCAACCCATCCCATCTTGCGATAGCCGGCTGAACTGGCCGCATTGGGGGTATTGAAAGTGAGTACCAGACCGTCGGCCCGCATGGGCTCGAGCTGAGCCAGGGTCAGCTTCTGGAAAAGCCCCTGCCTTCTCCACCCGGGATGCACTGCCGCGTCGACAGCCCGTCCCACCCGGAGCAACTGACCACCCGCACAAAGCTGCCAGTGCATGAAGAGGCGAGCGGCGACCACCTTCTCCCCAGCCAACGCCACCAGACCGAAGGACTTACCAAAGGGGTTCTCGTAGTGTTTCCAGCGCCAGTAGCCGGGAAAGTCGGGGAAATCTTCCGGGTAAAGCACCGTGCCGACCAGCTCAAGGACCTCCGCCTCGTCTTCTCGCCTGAAGCGGCGTACCTCGAGTCCAGAAACGGCGACACCTGGATCGTCCAAAGCGGCAGGATGGTCTCGCATGCCTAAAGAGTAGCAAGCGACAGGTCCCTGCGAAGAGCGGGCACTAGCGAAAGCCACGGTAGAGGCCCGCATACCAGACCCCGGCCCGCAGACCACATACCGTCCAGCAGACCGGAACCCTGCCGGCAGCCCGGGTGTAGTAAGGCACACCGGGTACAATGAAGCGCATGAACGACTCCTTGGACCACGCCGCCTGTCATGGGGACGACCCGGCTCTAGCCGTCGGCAGCATATCGGTAGTGATCGTCAATTGGAACGGCAGGGCTTTCATCAGCCGCTGTCTTGATTCCATCCCCGCAGCCGCCGCTGGACGTCCTTTCGAGATCATCGTAGTGGACAATGCTTCCACCGACGACTCGGTCGCCTACATACGTGAGAACCACCCCGAGGTGGCACTAATCGAAAACACAGCGAATCTGGGATATGCGCGAGGAGCCCAGTCGGGAATCGACCGAGCTCGTGGTGAGTTCGTGGCCGTGCTCAATCCCGACATCGTGCTGGCTCCGGGGACCCTCGACCATCTGGCCCAGACCCTGGAGAGTCGACCACGCGCTGCCTGGGTGGGACCTAGGATCGTCGGCCCTGACGGCCGCGTCCAAAGTGGGCCTTTCCGCCTTTGTCGCATACTCGAACAGTTGGAAACCACGCCCATCACCTATCGCCTGTATCACCCCAGCAGGAACCTGCGGCATGACCGGCTCGAGAGGTGCGAGCGAGTGAGCGGGGCTGCCATGATGTTCCGAGCTTCCCTCCTTCGAGCCATGGGTGGCCTCCCGGACTCGACCTTCCTGTTTGGCGAGGAGGTGCTGCTAGGGGCTAGTTGCCGCGACCACGGGTACGAGGTGTGGTACGACCCGCTGTGCGTGGCTGTCCACGAGCACGGCGCCTCCATCAAACAGCGCTGGGGCGAAGACGAACGCAAGTTGGCCTCCTGGGCGGCTCAGCTCACCTCTATGCGCCAGGCAGTCTCGTATCCACGTTTTCTGGCCTACGTTCTCGTTTTGCTGGGGACTTTGCTTATCAAACTGGTACTCGGACTCCTGGGGCGGCCATTCTCCCCGCGCTACACGCGGCGGCTCATGCGCGTGGCGGCGAGCACACTGGTGCGTCCAGACGGCAAGCTAACTCGAGACCGATATGCGTTTTAGCGTCATCATCCCTTGCTACAACGCTGCTTCGACCATCGAGCGAGCGGTGCGCTCAGTATTGGGCCAGACCTTCACCGACTTCGAGCTGTTGGTGATCGACGATGGCTCGACCGACGACACAGTCGAACGCATCCGTGGGCTGACTGTGGCCACGCCGGGCGCTCCAGCCCGATGTGGCGGCCCCATACGAGTCCTCTGCCAGGAGAACCGCGGAGCGGCTGCCGCTCGTAATCATGGCTTGCGCGAAGCCCGGGGAGACAACATCGCTTTCCTCGACGCGGATGACTTCTGGGAAGCCGAGTTCTTGGCCGAGATGGACCGGGCCCTACAGTCCTTGCCAGAGGCAGGAGCTGTCTGCTGTAACTTCTACGTCCTCGACTCTCGTGGCTGTCACGTCGCCCGGCCAGTCCCGCCAGACGGTGGCGAGGACGCGTTCTTGGTGCCCGACTACTTCGTGGCCCGAGCCAGCGACCAGCTAGTGATCAACACGAGCGGCGTAGTGCTTCGCCGGGCGACTGTCGAGAAGGCCGGCCTCATGCGCGAGGACCTCAGGCGTAGCCAAGACACCGAGTACTGGGCCCGCATCGCTGCCCGGGGGATAGAGTGGGCCTTTCATCCCCGGCCGCTCAACTGGGTCGACCAGACCGTGGCCGAGTCGCTTTCTCGCACCCGCTCCGGCGAGTGGCACGCCCGCATACCTCTACCCGAGGAATGGAGCCGTGAGATCTGGCCTGGCCTACCTGCGGAGCTGGTTCCGAGCTTCACCACCCTTTGCTTGTGGCGGACTCGCTACCTATGCGCGCAGTTTCTCGAAGCAGGAGTAGGGGAGAGGGCCCGACAGGCGGCCCGGGAGGCGCTGCCCCGGGCGGTCGGCCGCCCGGGGCAGCGCCTCGGCCTCTTGCTGCTTGCCTACCTACCCCCGCAGCTCAGCTGGCCGCTCTGGCGCGCTTTCACCGCCACCAAGAAGCTCGGCCGCCGCCTGGCACGGGCAAACCTGAGCCTCACCAAGACACGCCCGCCTCGGTAGAATGACCTACATGGACACACCTCCGCCGCACATGGAGACCCTTCCGCCTCTCCTTATCACCGGAGCGGCCGGAATGCTCGGGACCTCGCTCATAAGGCTCTGCCGAGAGCGTGACCTTGTCCATTACGCCTACAGCCACCGCGAGCTCGACATCACCGATGCCCAGGCGGCCGAAGCTCTCCTTGCCCGGTTCGCGGCCACAAGCCCTCGTGGCCTGGTCATCAACGCTGCCGCCCTCACCGGCGTCGACCGCGCAGAAGATGAACCGGAACGGGCTTTCGCCGTCAACGCCCAGGGGGCTGCGAATCTGGCCCGCGCCGCAGCCCAACACGGGCTCGACCTCATCCACCTGTCGACCGACTACGTGTTCGATGGCAGCCAGCGCACGCCCTACCGCGAGTCGGACCGGCCCCAGCCCCTCAACGTCTATGGCCGCTCCAAGCTCGCGGGCGAGCAGGCCGTCTCTTCACTTCATCCCACGGCTCTGATCGTGCGGACATCCTGGCTTTTCGGTCACGGGCGGAGCAACTTTCCCGCTCGGATCCTCGAACTCGCCTTGAATCCTCTGCCGGAGGATCCGGGGCAGCCCTCCCCCTTGGGCCCTGAGCTGCGTGCCATCAGAGCGATCAGCGACCAGGTGAGCTGCCCCACCTCGGCCGATGCGCTGGCCAAGGGACTGCTCGAGCTTTATCGCCGCGGTGCCCGCGGCCTCTTTCATCTGGCAGGGGCAGGGAGCGCCTCTCGTTATGAACTAGCCCAAGAAGTGCTAGCGGCAGCCGGACTCCAGGCCGAGATCATCGCCATCGAGGGGGCGAGTTTTCCGGCTCGCGCCTCTCGGCCTCTTTACTCCGTGCTAGATTGCGCTAAGGCCCGGGGACTGGGGGTCGAGCTACCTCGCTGGCAGGATACGCTGCACCTCTACGTGCAAGAACATCTGACCCGGCACACGCTGGGGTAGGACAAGGGAAGGGCAGCGGGAAAGGCTCCAGAGGATGCGCGAGGACAGCCGCCAATGAACACGAGGGGAAGCCGATGAAGGGGATCATATTGGCCGGCGGCTCTGGCACCCGCCTCTATCCCGCCACCCGGGTGGTGAGCAAGCAACTCCTCACTGTCTACGACAAGCCCATGATCTACTACCCTCTTTCCACGCTCATGCTTGCCGGTATCCGGGAGATCCTGGTGATCTCGACCCCCCAGGACCTTCCCCGCTTCCAGGAGCTCCTGGGTGACGGTTCCTGGCTCGGTCTTTCCATCAACTACGCCGAGCAGCCCCGGCCAGAGGGGATCGCCCAGGCCCTTGTCATCAGCCGAGAGTTCTTGGCTGGCGGACCCAGTTGTCTGATCCTGGGCGACAACATCTTCTACGGCCACGGGCTCCCGGAGATCCTGCGGGCAACAGCCCGGCTGGAACGAGGAGCGGTCATCTTCGGTTACTGGGTCAAGCAGCCCGAGCACTATGGGGTGGTGGAGTTCGACGCCGACGGACAGGCCATCGCCCTCGAGGAGAAACCGGCCTCTCCTCGTTCGCACTGGGCCATCCCCGGCCTCTATTTCTACGACGGCCGGGCCCCCGACCTCGCCGCTTCGCTCAGACCCTCGGCCCGCGGCGAGTTAGAGATCACCGACCTCAACCGCCGCTACCTTGACCTGGGCGAGCTGCGGGTGGAGAGACTCGGTCGCGGCTTTGCCTGGCTTGACACTGGCACTCACGAGTCGTTGTTGCAAGCTGCCAACTTCATCCGGACCCTTGAAGAGAGGCAGGGTCTCAAAGTGGCTTGCCTGGAAGAGATAGCCTGGCGCCAGGGGTATATCACAGCGAGCGAGCTGGAGAAGCTTGCCGCCGGTATGGCCAACAACAGCTACGGCGCTTACTTGCTCGACCTGCTCAAGCGGGAAGGCTGAGCGGGAAGACCGGGAGGAGTCATGATCCAAGGGGTCAAGATCGAAGAGCTTCGGGTGATCCCCGATGACCGCGGGTATCTCATGGAGATGTTGCGGGCCGACAGTCCCGACTTCCAGAGATTCGGCCAGGTGTATCTCACCGTGGTCTACCCGGGAGTGGTAAAAGCCTGGCACTGTCACACCAGGCAGACCGACACCTTCGTCTGTGTCACTGGCATGGTCAAGGTGGGTCTGTACGATGGACGCGAAGCCTCACCCACCCACGGCGAGAAGATGACCGTGATCATGGGCTGGCAGCGTCAACTGCGACTCATGATCCCACCGGGTGTATACCACGGATTCACCCCCGTGGGCACCGAACCGGCGGGCGTCATCAACATAACCACCGAGGTGTACGACTACGAGAACCCCGACGAGCTGCGTCGCCCGTGGGATGACCCCGAGATCGGCTTCGACTGGAGTGTCGAGAACCGATGACCACCTGGTCTTTCCTGCCCCCCACCCCCCGCCGCCGTTCTGGCTCAGGTCGAGGAAGAAAAGGGCGCCTGGTCATGACCCTCTTGGTGCGCGACGAGATCGACCTTATCGAACGGAATCTCGAGCACCATCTGAGCAGTGGGGTGGACTTCATCGTGGCCACCGACAACGGCTCCGTGGACGGTACTCGCGAAGTGCTGGCCAGGTACCAAGACAAGGGGCTCCTCTACCTTATCGACGAGCCCGGCCAAGACTACGCCCAGGCGACGTGGGTCAACCGCATGGGCCGACTCGCCTACGAAGAGTTCGGAGCAGACTTCATCTTCCACTGTGACGCCGACGAGTTCTGGTATGCGCTGAGCGGCGATCTCACCCGCGAGATAGCGCGTGGGCCCGCTCACGCCTACAAGGCCCACAGCTTCACGGTCCATCTGGCCGATCGCGGGGGTAAGGAGACCATGAACGACGCCGTATATCTGGGCTTTGAGACCTTCAGCGCGACCACAGCTACCCCCACCAAGCTCAAGAGGAAGCGACGGTTGAACCCGGGACTCGGCAAGGTGATGACCTGCACCCGCGACGGCTACCCGGAAGTCACCATGGGCAACCACTCACTGGCTTCGGGCGAGCCTGTGCCCTGGTCGCGTGACCTGTACCTCCTCCACTACCCCATCCGCAGCTACGAGCAGTTCGAGCGCAAGGTCGTCCAGGGGGGAGAAGCCGTCATGCGCAATCCAGACCTGACACCCCGCCAGGCGCTGCACTGGCGGGAGTGGTACGCCCACTATCGAGCCGGCACGCTTGGCCAAGACTACCGCGCGCTTGTCATCCGCGACCCCGAACCTTTGCTAAGACAGGGTGTCCTGGTCGACCTGCGCACTCTAAGCACTTCTGAACTCCGAGCGGCGGTGAGCGATGCTATACGGCGACGCACCCGTCGACCGCCTCTTGGCGCCCGGGTCCGACGGAAAGCGGCGGCCGCACTTGCCCAAGCCCGGCAGACAGTACAGAGGAGCCCCCTATGAGAGACGTTCTTGGCAGGCTCAAGGCCCTTCCTGGACCTATCCGGGTGGGCGTCCTGGGGGCTGGCACCGCAGGGAAGGGCCTTTATTACCAGGCAGGGATCACCCCCGGTATTGCCGCTGTGGGCCTTTGTGACAAAGTCCTGGCAAAGGCGACGGGTGCCGCAGAGGAGTTCCACCGGCCTTACCGAGTGGTCGAAACCGAAGACGAGGTCGAAGATGCCATGAAGGCCGGCTTGGTCGCCATCTGCGAAGACGCTCTGTTGCTAGCCCGCTCCCCTTCCCTCGACGTCTTGATCGAGGCGAGTAACGACGTAGCAGGCGGCGCTCACCACGCCCTTGCCGCTCTTGAGGCCGGCAAAGACGTGGTCATGATGAACGCCGAGGCCGATCTCACCTTTGGACCCTATCTTCTGTGCTGTGCAGAGGAACGGGGCCAGGTGTACACCAGCTGCGACGGCGATCAACCAGGCTGCATAGCACGCCTGGTCGATGAGCTCGAGCTCTGGGGATTCAAGCTGGTGATGGCGGGGAACATCAAGGGCTATCTCGACCGCTACGCGAACCCGACCAGCATCAGACCCGAGGCCGAGAAGCGCTCGCTAGAGCCCAAGATGTGTGCGGGCTTTACCGACGGGACCAAGCTCTGCGTAGAGATGGCGCTGGTGGCCAACGCCTATGACTTGGCGACGTTGCGGCCAGGGATGCTGGGGCCCCGTTGCAGTCGAGTGCAGGAAGCCTTGGAGCTCTTCGATCTACCCGCCATCAGGGAGCAGGGCAAGCCAGTAGTGGACTACGTCCTGGGGGCCCGCCCTTACGGCGGCGTGTTCGTCATCGGTTACTGTGACGATCCTTATCAGGTCCGCTCCTTTTCCTGGATGCCGGCAGAGACGGGCAAAGGGCCCTTCTTTGTGTTCGACCGCAGCTACCACCTGGTTTATATCGAAGCCATGCGCTGTGTAGCCGAGGCTTACCTGGACCGCGAACCGCTCCTTGCTCCTCGAGCCGGACTCAAGACCGACGTCTACGCCTATGCCAAGCGGGATCTTCGCCACGGGGAGCGCCTCGACGGGGTCGGTGGCTATACCTGCTACGGCCTCATTGAGAACCGTGAGCGGGGCGGCGCGGGCACAGGGCGACAACAAGGTCTGCCTATCTGCCTGAGCGAGGGTGTAACCTTGGCGCGCGATATTGCAAGGGACGACAAGATCTACCTGGACGATGTGCTCTACGACCCCGAACGGCCCGACTTTCGGCTCTACCGCCTAGCAGCGGGCCTGATGGCGAGTCTGCCAGCGGGTTTGCGAGCTAAGGAAGAGGGTCCGGGGAGAGAAACCAGCATAGGACAGGCCGGAGCAGAACAGGCCCGAGTGGCACAGACGGCGGAAGAACCGGCCAAGGGAGACCGGGCTCTTGGAGAAGGTCCATGAAGATGCTGGTGTGTGGCGGTGCCGGTTTTATCGGCTCCAACTTTGTGCGCCGAGCCTTGGCCGCAGGACACGAGGTCATCAACCTCGACAAACTCACCTATGCCGGCAACCCCGACAATCTGCGGGCGGTGGAGGACCACCCCCGCTACCGCTTCCTGCACGGCGATATCTGTGACCGGGAGACCGTCCTTAGGGCTGCAGACGGCGTCGAGGCCATCGTGAACTTCGCCGCCGAGACACACGTCGACCGCTCCATCGTCGATCCCGAGGCGTTTCTGAGGACCGACGTCCTTGGTACCTACACTTTGCTCGAGGCAGTGCGCGCACTGGGTATCTCACGGATGGTGCAGGTCTCGACTGACGAAGTGTACGGTTCGGTGAGCGAGGGGTCTTGCACGGAGGACGCGCCTTATGCGCCCTCCAGCCCGTATGCCGCTGCCAAGGCTGCCGGCGATCTCCAGGTGCTGGCCTACTTCAGGACCTACGCTCTCCCCGTGATGATCACACGAGGCTCGAACACCTACGGACCTCACCAGTACCCAGAGAAGCTCATACCTCTCTTCATCACCAACGCCCTCGAGGGAGAACCGCTGCCTCTGTATGGCGACGGTCTTAATGTGCGCGACTGGCTCCATGTGGACGACCACTGTGCCGGCATCGAGTTGGTGCTCGCTCATGGCGAGCCCGGCCAGGTCTACAACATCGGGGGCGGGAACGAACGCACCAACCTGGAGATCACTCGCATCATCCTCGACGAGCTGGGATTGGGCGAGGGGTGCATCCGTTGGGTGGCCGACCGTCCTGGTCATGATCGGCGGTATTCGCTGGACTGCAGCAGACTCAGAGCGATGGGTTGGCAGCCGCAAGTGGATTTCGAGACCGGCCTCAGAGAGACCGTGCGCTGGTATCATGACAACGACTGGTGGTGGAAGAAGATCAAACACGAGAGCGAGGCGTTCGTTGCCTGGAAACGACGTTGGTATGAAGAACGGGCCTGAACAGAGGAGCAAGCTCATCTTCGTGGGCGGGGGCCGTTTTGCCGGGCTCCTTTACTCCACGTTGCACCTTACGTTTGAGATCCTCGGCTACGTGGATGATATCCACAGCGAAGCCTATCTCACAACCACCTACGGTGTGCCCTATCTGGGTTCTTCACGAGCGCTCCCCGACCTCAAAGGTCCTGATGTGGCTGCTGTGGTAGCCATCACGGATACCGGCGCCCGCAAGAAGTACGGCGAGATGCTGGCAGTGCTCGATTTCCCGCTAGCCACCCTGGTCTTTCCCACTGCGGTGGTAGACGAGTACGCGAGCCTCGGCGAGGGCTGCATCATCCGCCACCAGGCGATCATAGGACCGCAGGTCCGACTGGGCCGTAACTGTGTGGTTAGCGACAACGCGTATGTGGCCCACGACACCATCATCGGCGACCACACGTACATAAGCCCGGGAGTCAACATCAACGGGAGCGTGGTCATCGGTGAGGCCTGTTTCATCGGCACG
>OGCI01001788.1_pt1 | contig 16549 bp, 8 predicted proteins | sample 1570021 | NCBI WGS metagenome assembly OGCI01 (sample SAMN06264664, study PRJEB24512) | hot springs metagenome | isolation source: Hot spring water | place: South Africa: Tshipise | collected 2015-06-21 | reverse complement strand
GAGAACCTCAAGCAGGCCATGGACCAACAAGCCGACGTCGCGCCCGGACACAGCTTCTACCTCGTCCACCAACAGGTCGGGCAATTCCTCCCGGGAAGACAGCCCTGATTCTTCGTTGGCGGCTTGGTCAGCGTCGCCCCCGTCTCCGGCAAAGCCGGTCGCTGCAGCGTTTCCGGCCCGCAGACCCTCCTCAGTTCTGTCAGCAAAGAGTGGCCCTAGCCCTAAAACCCGTTCCCAGTAAAAGCGCCGCGGACATTGGCGGTAGAGGGCAAGCGCTGAGAAGCTCAAGCGCCTGATGCCGCTAGTCGTCCGCGGCAACCTCAGTAGGCCCGGAGCTCCAGCCTCGGGAAGAGCCGGCAAGAGGTCACCACTCAGACCTATTCCCCCATCCCCCGACCTCGGGGGATGGGCAGCCGTAGGCGGTGGCGGTGGGGATGACACGCCGGCGGAGCCCCGCTTGTCCTGTGGGCACGCCGGCCTCTCCGCGGGTATAAGCCTGGTCACCGTCGCTTCGAGCCCCGCCACCGGCACTGTCTCCCCCGGCGCGGGCTCAGCCTCGAGGCCGAGGGCAGTCAAGATGTAACCTATCCACCGGCTGTCAAGGGAGTCCCGATTCGGCCTCCCCCCCACCAAGATGAGTGCGTTCCGGGCCCGCGTCATTGCTACGTAGAGTCGTCGCAGAGCCTCTTGCCCAGCAAGCGCCTCCTGTTCCTCACGGATGGCAACAGCCGACCCGACACAGAGATCGTGCTGTTCGTAGTTACTCCGCTTGGAATTCCTGAGAAAAGCCCCCATGCGTCCGTCTTGAGCCACCACAATGCTCGGAAGAGAGTCTTTGCCCGGCCCCCTATTTCGCACCTCTTCACCCAGGCCTGCTAGCACCACCACCGGGAACTCGAGTCCTTTAGCCTGGTGAACGGTCATGATCCGGACCACTTCCTCTTGCTCAGATAGGCTGGGAGCGCTGCCCTCATCGTCGCCGAGCTCCTCCATGTCTGGTATCAGTCGCGCAAAGCCAGCCAGGTCGGGCCCGTGCAGCCCCTCGAAGTCGGCAGCCATCCTCATAAGCTTCCGCAAATTGGCGTACCGCCGTGTACCATCGGCCCGGGCTAATAGGTAGAGATCGTACTCAAAAAGGGTGACCGCCTCGTCAATCAGCCGGGACAGCCCCGGCCTACCCACCCACCCCCGCAGGGTGCCAAGGCGCGCCCGCAAGAGTGAAGCGGCCTCCCGGTCAGCCTCAGGAAGCACCTCTTTGCCCCCTTCTGCGAGTGCCGCCCACAGCGAGGGAGCCCCCGTCTGCCTGGTCCTGCGACCCAGCAGGTAGAGAGCGTCGTCGGACATAGCCACGAGTGGAGAGCGAGCCACTGTGCAGAAGGCCACATCGTCGTGGGGATTGACCAGCAAATTGAGCAACCCACCCACGTCGTAGATCTCTTGACGAGAGAAGTAACCCTTGCCCCTCACCACATAGACCTGGACGTCTCTAGCCAGAAGCGCCTTCTCGTACGCCTCGACCTGGTTCATTTTCGGCAGGAGCAAAGCGATATCGGCCGCGGACAGCCGATGCTCGTCCAGCAATCGCCTTATGACCTGAGCTGCAACCTCGGCCTCCGCCTCCTGGTAAGAGAGTGCGTTCTTGTCTCTCTCCAGCTCCTCTCCTCCCAGCGAACGCTCCGCCAGGTAGATCTGTACCGGCGGCCAGACTGAGCAGGAAGCAGCCTCCAACGAAGCCTGGCCCGGCGCCCGTCCCACCGCCATCGGCCTCATCTCTTCCCCGAAAAACCTCCCGTGACAGAAGAGCCTGTCGATGAATTCCAGCACTTCCGCCCGACTCCGGAAGTTCAGGTTGAGCTGATGAAGGCCCCGCCGCATGCTATGCAGTCGGCGACGAAAGACCTCGACGTCCGCTCCCCGGAATCGATAGATGCTCTGACGCTCATCGCCCACCATTATCAACCGGGCTGCTCCTAATCCCTCGATGATGGAGCATTGGAGCTCGTTGGTGTCCTGGAACTCATCGACAAGCACCCAGGCTCCCTCGAAAAGAGGCGGCGTCGTCGGCGAAATTGATCGGCTGTCCAAGAGCGCCTTGGTGTACAGCTCAAGGTCCGAGAAATCGAGCAGACCACGGACTTGCTTGAACTCTCGGTAGACGCGATCGAAGGAGGCAAGCAGCCGGTTCATGGCACACACCACCGCCCGCAGTGGAACCTGGGCCAAGGCGGTCCGGTGAGCAGCAAGAGCCTGGTTGAAGGTCTCCGCCATCAGCTGCCAGTCTGCGGAACCCTTTCGCTCCAGGAAGAAGTGCTTGCTCGCTTCCACCGCCTCGAGCTCCTTGCCCGTGGTCGGCTGCCGGAAGTAGTCCAAGCACCCTTTGATCCGCTCGCAGTTCTTCAACAGGGTATCCGATGGTCTACGCTGATCTTGAGCCTTGGCGAGTAACTCCTGACCCCTCCCAATGAGCGCCTGGAGAGTCAACTGGCTATCGACGTCGCTCGGCAGGGCCTCACCGTTGCAGGGTGCACCGCAGCCGCCGCGGGAACCGCCAGCTTCTATCACCACCTGCGGAGACATGAAACCTAGGCCGCGCAGGCGGTCGTACAGCTCAACCATCTCTTTACGGAAGGCGTCCCCCTCGGCAGCAAACACCCGAAGCTCGGCCTCCGAGGCAACCTCAACCGCCTCGGCCCAAGCCTGCCGGGATAGACGGTCTTTGACCAACTTGGCTGCATCACTCTCTAGTATCCCGAACCCCGGCTCCACCCCTGCAGCCAGAGCCTGGTCCCGCAGGATGCGATGACAAAGACCATGGATGGTGCCGATCATGGCAGAGTCGAGCGAACGAGCCAGCGCGGGATAGCCCAGATCTTCCAAAGCGGCCCGGATGCGCACGGCAAGTTCCGCCCCAGCCTTGCGGGTAAAAGTCACCGCCACCACCTTCTCGGCCGGCAGTCCGGCTTCCAATAACGCCTGGAGAAAGAAGGCCACGAGTAGCCGGGTCTTGCCACTCCCGGCACCAGCGGCGACTAGTAGGCGAGGCGAAAGGTCACCGAGGGAAGCCGACTGCTCCGCGGACAAGCCCAGGCGGTCAAGCCAAGTACTCATCGCCGCCTCCCTCCCTGCCGAAGGCGACACACTCTTCCCAGCGAACACCAGTCTGGGCATCCCTTCGCCGGGTCGGGGGCGATTTTTCCCTCCCGCATCCCCGCTGCTGCCTGCCTTGCGAGAGTGCGCGCTTGTTCCAGCAGTGCCGCCAGCCTCTCTTCATCAACGGCCTCCAAGCTGTTGCCGGCAGGACCCATAAGGTCCCTGAGGCCCGCCCGCACCACTCCTCTGCACTTACCTTCCTTGAGAGAGATGTAGCCTCCTCCCGCAAGAGGCTGGTCCGGTTCTGTCGCCGCCAATGCGAGAAGGTAGAGGGCCACCTGCAGTCCCTCCTCGGCGCCGAACTCGCTGGACTTGGGAGCGCTGCCTGCCTTGAAGTCCCAGACAAACAGCCCGTCGCTTTCGGCCAGTCGGTCCACACGGTCGACACGACCCCGTATCCGCAGACCCCCAATGTCGACCCCCTCCACTCCGCCGACCTCAAGTTCGCTGGCCACGGGGACCAGCCGGCCTTCCATATCGACCTCCAGCCTGAAGAGCTTGCCGACCATCTCCTTGAGGCGGAAGCTGACCAACCGCTCGTCTGCAGGCTCCAGCGCATAGTCCCCATTCCTGACGGCCTGCTCAATCGCCTGAGCCGCCACCTTCTCGGCCTCTTCGACGCGGTCTCTGGTAAGGGGAAGCAAGCCGCTACTGTCCAAGGAGCGATAGAGGTCCGCCAGCACGTCATGGAGCAACTGGCCCACCAGGCGGTTATCAAGGACGGTTTCCAGCCTCTCCACGTGCACAACCCTCTCCAAGAACCACCGGAAAGGACAGCTCAGATAGGTCTCCAACGCAGACGGACTGAAAACGGTGGACTGGCTCAGCTCCGCCAGCACCTGAGGACAAGAGAGACGGGGCAGACGCGCCGCGTCCCTTCCGTGCCTGCACTCCCGGACTGGCGCGTCGGGGTCTGCCCTCAGTGCAGCCTGAGCTGCTATGGCTCGCCGGTAATGCTGAAGAGAAGGAGCCGCGGCCACCGGAAACACTAGGTCGGACAGGCTGCGGCGCACCTGCTGCTCTTCGGCGACCCCTAAGACTTGCTTGGCCCGGGTCCAGAAGTACGACGGGTAGACAGCGGTGCCGTCATCCTCTGCGTCCCGTGCACTCAGGAGGAGCACCTGCCAGGCCCGAGAGATGGCGGCCAAGAACAAGGCCGTCTCATCTTCGCCGTCGTCGGGCAGCAAGCCCGAGGAGGCCGCGTTGAACAACCTCCGCTGCCTCGACGAGAGTAAGGACGGCCTTTCAGACCGCCCGGGAAACTCTCCTTCGACCAGGCCCAGTACGATCATGACCGGGAAGCGGCGAGCACGAGCCCGCTGCACGCTCAGGATCTGCACGGCCTCGCGACTGCCCAGGCTCGTCGTCCACACTGGGACTTCGCCCAGACGATCAAGAAGCGAAGCTGCGGACCAGGTCGAGGAGAGCGCGGGCGAGAAGAGAGGGTTGGCCAAGCTTCCGACTTGCTCGAGGACAGTGGCCAAGCTTCCGACTTGCTCGAGGGCAGTGGCCAAAGCGCGAAAGGCCCGAGCATCCGCAGCAAGCTCCTCACTGCCCACAGCCGCCTTGCTCGCCGCCGCCAGGAACATCTTCTCGGCCAACTGCCTAGCCCCGCGGACATCAAGGCCGATCGTGGCCGAGCCCCCGATCAAGGCCCGTTGCAGAGGTTGCGGCGCCCCAGGGTGTACGGCTTCTGAGGTTTCCAGGAGCCTTGCCAGCGTCTTGTCGAGGCTCCGCCGGTACCGCCTTTCGACCTCCACCCCTTCGTCGTACGACAATCCACTGTAAGGACTCCTCAGGTAGGCAAGCAGTCGCGCCGGGTCGTTTTCGAGCAGGCTACGGACGCCAGAAAGGAAGGTGAAGCCTAGACCAGTCTCTCGCAGAAGACTGTACTCATCCATCTGATAAGGAAGGCCGCACGACGCGAACACCTCGGCCAGAAGGCTGCGCCAGGGTTCCAAGCGCCGCACCACCACCGCGATGTCCCCGGCTTGAAAACCTCTGCGCAGAAGTTCCGCCACCTGGAGTGCTGCCAACTCGGCTTCGTTCCGGCGCCCCGAAGCTAGCAAGAAGCGGACGCCCTGCAGCTCGTCGCCTGTTGCCTTGGGGGCGGACGCGTTTTCTTCTGTCAGGAAGTTCGCCTCCAGATAGGCTATGGAAGGAGAGGAGTACGCCGGGGCGCGAGCAGCCAGGGTCTCGACCGTCCGGGCCGCAGCCACCCAGCGCCTGTATTCCGCCTCATCCACCAGGTTGACGGGGCGCGAAGCGTCGTAGGAAAGTGTGAGCAGGACTTCCACCCTCTCCGCCAAGGAAGCGAGTAGCTGCCGCTGCCAAGGAGTGAACGACGTGAAACCGTAGACCGCGAGCGGCCGCCGCCAAGCGGCGGCCGCCTCCCTAGCTCTTTCCAACGCGCTCCAGACATCGCCTAATCCTAGCCTGGTCCGTAACTTGTGGTATTCAGCAAGCAGCCGCTTCAGATCGCCGGCCAGCTCCCGGGAAGTCTCGTCTGCCTGCTCCCAGCGCTCTAAGACGCCTGCCAACTCTTCCGGGGAGCGGCCGCTCTCGCTGAGACGGTCGAGGAAGGCCCGTACAGCCTGCACCCTGCCTGCCTCGGTCCTGCGAAGCTGCGAAGACCGCAAGGGCAGCACCTCGAGCACGTGACTGATGAGGAGCGAGCCCACGAAAGTTGACGCCTTGGGAAGGCGTTGCCCAGCGATAAGGCTGAGCAAGCCGGCGAATGTGACCACAGGCAGCTCACCCCAGAGGGTCCCAAACCGCTCCACCAGATCCAGGCTGATGGCGTAGGCGTCGGGTAGGCTCGGCACCACTACCAGGGGTTGGGCAGCTTCTCGCGCCTTCCACCACTCCAGCACCCGTCCCAGCTTGCCCGCGTTGGGGGGTCCCACGAGCAGAGTGAGGCCCGCGGCCGAACTCGTCCTGTCCCTGACTGCTTCCATGAAGTCTATTGTAGAGAGCCACACGGACAGGAATGTGCGCTAGTCTTAAGTCCATGCGCCGGGAGGAAGAAAAACTGGTCCGCCAGCTTTCGCTGGTAGCCTTCTTGCTCAGTAAGTCGCGGCCCCGTACCGCCCGAGAGATCAGAGAGCGGGTCGAAGGCTACGCCGACATGAGTGATGACACCTTCACCCGCCGCTTCTACGCTGACCGCGCTGATCTTGCCAGGGTCGGTATCGACATTCGGGTGGTTCCGGGCCAGGAGGGCACGACCGACTGGGACGATCAGGGCTTCCTTCTCACCGAGGAGGACTTCCGTCTGCCGCAAGTGGAGTTCACGCGCTCCGAACTACAGGCCCTGGCAGTAGCCTTGGCCGCATTGGATGGGCGCTTTGCCTATGCCCGTCCGCTCAGGTTGGCCTTGACCGCCCTCTTCCAGGGCACGCGCAATCGCCTCTTCGATGACCTCGACGAGCTTCCTATCGCCCTCGCTCCCGACGAGGACGCCCTGCGCGCAGGAACCCAATTGGCCCAGCTACAGGAAGCTGTGAGCCGCAAGAAGACCGTGCGTTTCCTTTACCCCATAGGGCCGGATTCCGCCGCTTACCGCGAACGCACACTGGATCCTTACAGTCTCTTCCTGACCCAGGGCCATTGGTATGTGGTGGGCCATGATCACGACCGTGACGCCATCCGGACCTTCCGCGTCACCCGCATCAAAGGCCCTGTTCGCTTCGCCACCGAGAAGACCAAGGACTTCTCCCTTCCTCCCGATTACGATCCAGCGTTCTACAGCGCCCGCCCGCCCTGGCTCTTGGGAGCGGTCAAGGGACGGGCCACCGTGCGGGTCAGCGAAGACCTGGCTTGGTTAGTCGAGCGGCTGGCCCCCCATGTCCAGGCGCTTGATACCTGCGAGACCGGCTGTTCGGATTTCGCGGTCCCCTACGCCGACGAGGAGACGCTTCTTTCCTGGGTCATAGGACTCGGCTCCTGCGGAGAGCTCCTGGCTCCGCCTGAGCTCCGCGATAAGCTGCTCCAACTCCTCCTGGAGATAGCTGGCGCCCATACCGGAGAACCCCCGGCAGTCGCCGCCGCCCGGGAGCCGCAGGAGAGCCCGCGGATGAGCGTCGCTTCAAGGAGAAGAAGGGAGACTGTAGAGCCGATCCCGCCGGAGAGGCTGGCCCGCGCGATCACTCTCTTGCACTATCTCCTGCGCCGGAGGGAAGTGCAAGGAAGCGAGGCTTATGTTGTCCCGTGGGCAGAGCTGGAGAAAGACCTGGGACTCGACCGCCGGGAGGTGGAACAAGACCTGGCGCTTCTCAACCTGGTCAACTTCGGCGGGGGTACTTACGCCCTATATGCTGAGGCAAAGGACGACGGCGTCGAGGTCGCCCCCGATGTCATGGCCGATGCTTTCGTCCGGCCAGCCAGGTTTTCGCCGCTCATGGCTCGCTCATTGTTGTTGGCCCTGGATCTGGTGGGCACAGGAGTGGGAGTGCCCGGCCTGGAGTCGCTCGCTGCCGTGCGCTCGAAGATAGAGACCTTGGTCGGTCGGCTCGAGAGCCCCGCCCCGGTCGTGATCGATGACGTCTTGCCTGAGGACCGCTCCCTGCTCGCCCGCCTTGGCCAGGCTATCCGCGAGCAGCGCGTGGTGGAGCTCGAATACTACGCAGCGGCACGCGGAGAGCTAACCCGACGCCGAGTGGAACCCTGCCTTCTCTTCCGCAATCCGGACGGCTGGTATCTGGAGGCCTACTGCCTACACGCCCAGTCGGAGCGGACCTTCAAGCTCGAACGCATACGCTCGGTCACTCTCTCCGCTCAGTCCTTCTCCCGGCGCGCTGAAATGGACCTTACCTCCCGTCGAGGAGGTCGGGCTTTCCTACCCGACCAATCGACCCGGTGGGCCGAGGTGGAATTCCATCCCCGCTGGTCCCGGTACCTGGACGAGGAGGGAATCTCGTACACCCGCCTTGCCGACGGCTGCTTGCTCGCTCGTGTCCCCTTCGCGGAGGAAACCTGGTTGGTCAAGTTCACTCTGCGCTTTCTGGGACAGGCGGTGGTGAAACATCCCCTTGCCGTGCGGTATAGGGTCCAAGAGACGGCGACCCTCCTGGCGCGACGCTACTCCACCCACGAGAGTCGGGCACAGGGTGAGGGGGCATCAACCAGCCTGCCGCCTGGTGAGGGCGCAACGGGCAGCTTGCCGCCTGCCGAGGGCGCGTCATGAAGTTCCTGGTCCGCTGGATAGCCAACGGGCTGGCCGTCTACTTGGCTCTTTACCTCTTGGACTCAGTCCTCAAGTTCCGCTTCCATCTGGCAGCGGCTTACCCGGCCATACTCTCCGCTGTCTTCCTGGGCCTCGGGAACAGCTTCATCAAACCTCTCTACAAAGCCAAGAGCAGGCCCTTTCAGGCAACGGTGATCAGCGCTCTCACCGTGCTCACCAACTTCCTTTTCTTACATCTGTTCGTGTGGGCAGGCCACGGGCTCACCACCAGCCGCTTCTCCTGGGTGCTGCTTGCCGCTGCCTTTATCTCGTTCCTATGCGGGGTGATCAACTGGCTGATCGGCTTCCGGCCGAAAGAGCGACCGCGGCCAGCCCTGGGCATGGGCCCGGGACGTCCGCGCGCAAAGCGGGAAGACGACTCAAAACGTGAGATTCGCTCGGTCTAAGGTTTTAGCTCGTACTCTATGACCGGTATTTCGTGCCCCCGGGCTTGGAGCATGAGCCGGAAATCATGCGGATTGCTGGCAGCTAGTTGCGCATCGGCCAAAGTGACCAGACCGCGCTCATAGAGACCTACCAAGCTCTGGTCGAAGGTCTGCATCCCGTAGAACTCACCCTCTTGGAGCGCTACCCGGATGTTGTGGGTCTGCCCGGGATCAAGGATCATGTCGCGGATTCGTCCGGTCATCACCATGACCTCCACCGCCGGGACCCGGCCTTTGCCGTCGGCCCGCTGCAGCAGACGCTGGGAGATGATCCCACGCAAGGAGCCGGCCAACATGATGCGCACTTGTTTCTGTTGATACAGCGGGAAGAAATCTATGATGCGATTGACCGTTTCAGCCACATCGATGGTATGGAGTGTACTGAGCACGAAGTGCCCGGTCTGGGCTGCCGTTAAGGCAGTGCGTACGGTCTCTTGATCCCGCATCTCGCCGATAAGGATGATGTCGGGGTCTTGACGCAACACGTGACGCAGAGCGCTCGCGTAGTTCTCGGTGTCGAGGCCGATCTCACGCTGGTTGATGATGCACTTGATGTCTTTGTGCATGATCTCTATAGGGTCCTCGATGGTGACCACATGCTTGCGTAAGTTGTGGTTTATGTAGTCGATCATGGCGGCTAGGGTCGTGGTCTTGCCCGACCCGGTAGTCCCGGTCACCAGCACCATGCCCCGCGGCTCCAGCGCCAACTTCTGCACCACAGGGGGCAGATTCAGTTCGGCGAAATCCGGCACCCGGGTCACCACCTGCCGCATAGCGATGGAGATCGTCCCCCGCTGGCGAAAGACGTTGACACGGTAGCGACCGATGCTGGGAGCGTTGTAGGCGAAGTCGATCTCGTTAGTCTCCGAGAAGCGCCGTATCTGCTTCTCGCTCATGAGCGAGGCAGCGTAGTCTTTCGTGTCCTCCGGGGTGAGGGGCGGGCCTGGCAGTTCGGTCAACTCCCCGTCGATACGGATGACCGGCGGACTCCCCACTTTCAGGTGAAGGTCCGAGGCCCCCGCATCTCTCACTAACACCAAGAGCTCGTCGATACTCCTCATCTGCGCCTCCGGGTCAAGCCGTTCCTTTCCCAAGGCTTCGCCCTGCTCAGACACCCGGTCGCGCGCAGAAAGTTCATCCCCCCTGACAAGCGAGCTTGGACGTGGTGACCGCGCGACCGTGTGGCTTCTTCCTATTCTTCGGAGAAAACTGCTTCTTGCTTGAGTCGTCAACCGTCACCGCGGGGCCCGGATGGGCATCCCAAGCCGCGCAGGTCCGGCGACCGCGGCCGCAAGGACCAGCCCCTACCGGCTAGAGCACGCCCCTCCAGAAAGGTCGGATCTCCTCGACGGTCTCCCGCACATCAGCCTCTTCGTCAGGCGACGGTACCACAGCAAACTCCGGGAGCTCGCCCCGCAGACCCCGCAGGGTAGCCACGATAGACTGGGCCATCACGTCCGGACGGTAGCCACCCTCCAGGAAACAGAGGGGACCCGCGGCTCCGAGTTCCTCGGCCAAGGCGGTCAAACGAGCAGCCATCCACTGGTAGGCCGACTGCGAGAACCGCAGTCCCCCCAGGGGGTCCCCAGTTTGAGCATCATATCCCGCCGAAACCAGGATCAGCTGCGGCCGGAAAGCACGCCCCAGGGGTTCTACCAGCCGCTCAAAGATCAAGCGCACAGCTCCGTCACCGTCCCCAGGCTGTAGAGGGACATTGACGGTGTAGCCCGTCCCCGCCCCTGTGCCTATCTCCCGAGCCCGGCCCGTCCCCGGGTAGTGGCCGGCCTGGTGGGAGCTCAAGAACAGCACGGCGGAGTCGGCCACGAAAGCGGCCTGCGTGCCGTTACCATGGTGGACATCCCAGTCGACGATGAGCACCCGCTCTACACCCTTCTCTTCTCTCGCGTAAGCGGCGGCGATAGCGATGTTGTTGAAAAGACAGAAACCCATGCCTCGCGTGGGCATGGCGTGGTGGCCCGGAGGACGCAGCAGTAAGAAGGCGCGCTGCCCGGTGTCAAGCGCCCGGTCGACGGCACCCAGTCCCGCCCCCGCGGCGAGCAGGGCCACCTCGTATGACCGGGGCGAGACTGCCGTGTCCCAGTCCAACCATCCCCCGCCTTCGTTCGCCAGCCGGCGCACCGAGCCGACGTAGGCCGGCTCGTGGATGCGCGCGACCGCCGCTTCTGGCGCTGGAACAGGACTCACCCATTCTACTTCCAGACCGCTTCTGTTGATAGCTTCCGCAGCGGCCAGGACGCGCTGCCTGTTCTCCACGTGTTGGCCCGTGTCATGCTCCAGAAAACGAGGATCATAGAAGACCGCGGGGATGCTCATAACCTACCTTTCACACCTATCGCCGGGATGCTGGCCGCCTCGGACGCGCCCCGTCCGTGTCAATAGATAAGACGGCGTGCGCCCACATACGAGCTATATATGTAGTCTATGCGCACTCCCTTGCCAGTTCCGGCAGCATGCACCATCTTGCCATCGCCGATGTAGATGGCTACATGGCTGATGGGGCTGTAGAAGAACAGCAGGTCGCCCAGTTTGAGATTACTGCGCGACACAGCGATGCCGTAACCGTACTGCAGCCGACTGGAGTGGGGCAAGTAGATGCCGAAATGCGCGTAGACATACTTCGTGAACCCTGAGCAGTCGAAACCGCTGGGGCTGTAGCCGCCCCACACGTAGGGAGTGCCTAGGAACCTGAGCGCATATTCCACCACGTCGGCTCCGGTGACCCCACTGTCGTTGGACGAAGAGCCCTCGTCGTCAGCCGGCGGGGCTGAGCCTCCCCCGTCTCCGCTCGAGGTGGTAGAGTTTACTGTGGTGGTCGTCGTTTTCGCTGTAGTAGTAGTGGTCTTCGCCGTTGTGGTGGTGGCCCTGGCTGTGGTAGTGGTAGCGCCATTTGTGGTAGTCGTGCGCTTGACCGTAGTCGTAGTGCTGGTCGCCGCCCGCGCCCGCGCTGCCGCCTCCTCCCGCGCCTTGCGGACAGCCTCTTCGGCAGCTTTTCTAGCAGCCGCGGCCAACGCTGCCTGGCGCTCCGCCTCTTCTTTCTCCAGCTGGGCGATCAAGGCTTCCTTGCCCTTGAGCGCCTTCTCCTTGGCGGCAAGTCGTGCCGCCAGCTTCTTCTTGGCCGCGGCGGCATCGGCTTTGAGTTGGCGCTGCTCGGCGACCTGCCTGTCCAGTTCCGCCTTCCGAGCCGCCACTTCTTCACGGTAGTCGCTGATCTCCGAGATAAGCTCAGCGTCTTTCTTACTCAGGCGTTCGAGAAACTCGAAGCGATTCACCAGGTCCGAAAATGAGGCAGCCCCCAGAAGGGTATCGAGTACTCCCACCTGCCCGCTCTTGTAGATCTCGACGATCCGGCGATTGAAACGCTCCTGGGCCTCCTTCAAGTCGGCTTCGGCTTGGCTAAGTCTCTTCGCCGTGCGCTCAGCCGCCGCGACCGTTTCCGCCAACTTCGCAGTGGCGTAGTTGTAGTCCTCGTTGGCCTCTTCCAGAGCGGCGTCCAGTTCGTCAATCAGCTCACGCAGAGCTTGCGCTTCGTTCTTGGCCTGGGTGATAGCGGCGGGCTCAGCCAGAGCGGCCCGCGTCACGGACAAGGCGACGCCGACGACAGCAAAGATGAGGACTAAGGGGATGAGACGACGCCCGATTCCGCCTGACATGCCGGTGATGATCGGTGCCTCCTGATCGCTTTCCGGGCTACAGCGAACGTGCCGTTCAGCTTGACTTTCGCTGGACTATACCATTCTCCTTCGTCGGAGGCAATCAAACCGGCCCTCTTCGCAGTCCGCCAGCTTCCCCTCCTGCCCGCCCGGACCGGCTCAGACCCTCTCCAGATAGGCTTGAATGCCAGCCACGATCGCCCGCGCCTCTTTCTCGATCACTGCGGGGTCCGCCAGCGTGGGACCCTCCTCGGGGTGACTCAGGAAACCCGGTTCCACCATCACCGAAAGGGGTTTCACCTCGCGCAGGCAGGCGTAGTTGCGACCATGCTTGTGCAGGTCGACCCGGCCAAGGGCCGAACAGAGAGCGTCCACTAAGTAGCCCGCCAGCCGCTTGCCGGAGCGAGACTCGTAGAAGCTGTTGGCAAAGTAGAAAGCGGCCACACCTTGCGCCCGGGGACTCGAATGCCAGGCGTGGTGTATGGAGAGATGGATGTCTGGATTCCAACCGCTCGCAGACTCGAGGCGCTCGTAAAGGGACCTGGGGGGCTCCCCTTCATGGAGCAGACAGACTTCTGCCCCTTCTGTCCGCAGAGTTGCAGCGACTTCCCTGGCCAAAGCCAGGTTAACGTCCTTTTCGAGTAGGCCTCCCACCCCTACATGACCTTTGTCCCGACCACCGTGCGCCGGGTCGATGCTGACCTTGAGTCCGCAGATCTCCCGACACCCCATGTATCCGTTCATGCGGTCGGGGATGTTGCCAGCCCTTGACGCGTCTCCGACCTTCTGGAGCCGCCGTAAGCATTCCAGAGTGGTCTCGCCGACGATGCCGTCGACACTCAGCCCCACGTTCTTCTGAAAGTCGAGGACGGCCGCTTCCACAGCCGGTGAGAATATGCCGTCCACCGGCCCACAATCGAATCCCAGCTCCCCTAACCGGCGCTGTAGATAGAGCACGTCGTCGCCCCGCAGATAGGGGATACGCAGGTAGAGCAGCCGGTCCCCGGGTTTGTAACCGGCTTCTACCAGCTCCATCCAGGTATTCTCGTCGACGACGCCGTGCGCACACAGCAACCGCCTTTGCTGAAAAGTGCGGACGGCCGTCTCAGTGTGGGGTCCGAACAGACCGTCAGCACCCTCGCGACCCAGGAAATACCCCAGCGCGGCCAGACGAGTCTGGATGTCGACGACCTGTTTTCCTCTATCGCCTTTCCGTACTGGACGCATTTGTCCATTATACTCATGGCCATGGGCCCCCAGCGGAGAACTGCCAGGAGTCGTCGCAGCCAGCGTCGCTGGATCATCTCCGGCTTGGTGGTTTGGTTCCTGGCGGCCGTACTGGCCGCCGTCTACTTCACAGGCGTTCTTGAAGGCACAGCGGGATCTTCATCGCCGGGCTCCAGCCTCTCGCCCGCCCCTTCACCAAACACTGGCAGCATCACTTCCTCGTCCGTACCCGTCACTACCGAACCGCCCACCACTGTCACGACCCTGGAGAGCGGCTCCACCTCGACTTCTCCCCCCCCGACTTCCTCGACGACCACGACCGAACCACCCGCGCTCACCGTCGCCGCCGGTGGTGACGTGCACGGGGACAGAAACGTCGGCAAGTACATCGACAAGCACGGCGGGGAAGCTGTCTTCGCCAAGGTCAAACCGTACCTCGAGGCTGCCGAGGTGGCTTTTGTCAACCTTGAGAGTCCCATATCCGACAAGGGTTCCCCGGTACCGGGGAAGGAGTTCACTTTCCGTAGCCGCACTGCGTTGGCCGCCGGCCTCGCCTACGCCGGGATAGACGTGGTGAGTCTGGCCAACAACCACGCCCGGGACTATGGAGCGGCAGCCCTGCTTGACACCTTCGTCCGCCTCGAGGCGGCTGGTATCAAGTGGGCCGGCGCCGGTGCCGACGCCAGCGAGGCCCGCAGCCCAGCTCTCCTTGAGACCCCGGCAGGGACCGTCGCAGTGCTTGCCCTCACTGGCATCATTCCTAGTGGCTTCCCCGCTGGTGCCGATCGGCCCGGAGTGGCTACCACCTCGGACCAGTCCCGCCTGCTAGCCGCCGTGCAGTCGGCAGCCGAGAGGGCAGACTACGTCATCGTCAGCTTCCATTGGGGAGTCGAGTACGAGGGGGTGGCCAATGCCGGACAGAAAGCCCTGGCTCGCAAGGTGATAGATGCGGGTGCCGACCTTGTGCTTGGTCACCACCCGCATGTCATCCAGGGACTAGAGGTCTATAAGAACAAGCTCATCGCCTACAGCCTAGGGGACTTCGTCTTCGACCACTACAAACGCGTTACCGGGGAAGCCTTCGTCCTGCAGGTGACGCTACAGCCAGACGGCCCCCCCAGCGGTAAGATCATCCCTGTCTATCTCAGCGACCCTTGGGGTATCCCCGCTCCCGTCCACGGCCGGGAAGCCGACGTCATCCTCGATCGCTTGGCCCGCTTCAGCTCTGCGCTCGGTATGCAGTTGAAGCGCTCCGGCGATATCGCCTCGTTCGAGTGACCCCTTCTTTCAGCGGCGCAGACTCCGGCCGTGGCCCTGCAGATAGCGGCTGTAGTCGGCCATCTTCGCCAGCACCCGTACGGCCTGGAGCGGCGAAGGCAGCACGAGACTGGCGTACCGGCCTTCGGCGAAGAACACCGCCTGGCTCAGAGGCTTGAAAGAGATGCTAAGAACGGGCTTGCGGTAGTGGTCCATCAGTTCGGTGAGGCGCCGGATGAAGGCCGTTTCTCTTTCGCTCAGCTCCGGTTCCTCCGGTTCGAGCGGCGCCGGCGCGGGTGCACCCACCACCTCGCCGGACGACACCTGCTTGAAGCGGGCCAGCTCGGTTTGGACCCGCTTACTTTCGCTCAGCGAGCCCACCAGCCCCATGACCAGAACGGCATCCACCTCGGCGGCCCTTACCAGCGCTTCCACCACAGCCTCGGGGACCCCAGGAGTGATAGTGGCCACCAGGTCCACGGGGTTCGACCGGCTCCAATAAGGAGGAAGCAGCTGGTCGAGGTCGGCGATCACTTGGGGAGAGAGACTAGCCAACTGCAGACCGCAGCGGGCTATCTCGTCGGACACCAACACCCCCCAGCCGCCTCCCATCGTGGCCACCGCCACGCGTGCGCCCGCGGGCAGAGGTAGATAGGAGAAGGCGAAGGTGAGATCCATGAACTCGTCAGGATCGGTCGAGACCACCATCCCTGACTGACGCGCAGCCGCCCGGAACACGGCGGTGGACGAAGTCAGGGCCCCTGTGTGAGAGGCGGCTGCCTTCTTCCCGTAGTCGGTCATACCTCCGCGGAGAACCACCACCGGCTTTTCCAACGTGGTGGCTTTGGCCACCTCAAATAGTCGGCGTCCGTCGTCGAAACCTTCCATGTAGGCGACGATGGTGTTGGTCTGGGGGTCGGTACGCAGGTAGTTGACGAAGTCCACCGCATCGATCATGGCTTCATTGCCTACCCCTATGAACTTGCCCACCCCGGCCTTGCGGCGCTCAGCAGACACGAGCAGCTGGGTACCCAAGTTACCCGACTGCGACACCATGCTGGCTCCGCCCGGCTCGGGACGGAGCAGCAGGAAGCCAGTGGCGTAAAGTCTGTGGTGAGAGTTGATCACCCCCATGCAGTTGGGGCCTACCAGCGCCATCCCATAGCGCTCGGCGATGCTTACCAGCTCGTCCTCTCGCTCGCGCCCTTCCGCGCCAGTCTCCGAGAACCCAGCGCTGACCACCACCACGGCTTTGACCCCCTTGCGGCCGCAGTCCTCTATCGCCTGCGCCACCGCCGGGGAGGGCACGGCTATCAGAGCAAGATCAGGCGCTTCCGGGAGCTCGGAGACGCTCGCATAGGCGGGAAGACCGAGAATGGTGCCGCCTTTAGGATTCACTGGATAGACTGCCCCGGAGAACCCGCCCAGCTGCAGGTTGGCGATCAGCATCCCGCCCCACTTGCTGGTGTCGGAGGAGGCTCCGATGACGGCCACGCTGCAAGGAGCGCACAGCTGATCAAGACGCGAAAGATCCGCAGGCGGTCGGGTGGAGATAGGGGGTGGTGGACCCACGG
>OGCI01001786.1_pt1 | contig 16571 bp, 13 predicted proteins | sample 1570021 | NCBI WGS metagenome assembly OGCI01 (sample SAMN06264664, study PRJEB24512) | hot springs metagenome | isolation source: Hot spring water | place: South Africa: Tshipise | collected 2015-06-21 | reverse complement strand
GCCACGCTCCTGCCATGGTTCAAGCTGCGGCGGATGCACGGGGAACCGGCCATCACGATACGGCATTTGATCACCCATACCTCCGGCCTGCCGCGCGAGGCTACAGGCACGAGTTGGAACGAACCGGCAGCCCCCGGTCGCAAGGAGCTGATTCGCGGGCTCAGTGAACAGGAGTCTGTGTTCCCGCCCGAGACACAGTGGAAATACTCCAACCTCGCTCTGGCCCTCGCCGGCGAGGTGGTGGCTGCGGTCTCGGGCCGATCCTGGGCCGAGTATGTCGGAGACCAGATCTTGCACCCGTTGGGGATGAGGGCCACTCTGACGGTTCCCAAACCGGACAGTCCCGGCTTGGCACAGGGATACGGCCGTCGGGTTCCGGGTGCTGCGCGAGAGCCAGAGCCCTTCATGGACCTGCGCGGCGTTAGTCCGGCGGGCAACATGGCTGCCAGCGTCGAAGATCTCGCACGCTTCATCTCACTGCAATTCCGCGACGGCCCCGCCGGCGGTGCTCAGATCTTACGGGGATCCACACTGCGCGAAATGCACCGCGTGCAGTGGCTCCACCCGGATTGGCGCAGCGGATGGGCCTTGGGATTTTCCATCCGACGCGTGGGTGACCAAGTCCGGCTGGGACACGGAGGCAGTCTCCCCGGACACCGGACGCAAATTGAGTTCGCGCCGGCCGACAGAGTCGGCGTGATCGTGCTGACCAACGCCAACGACGGTGAGCCGATTCGCTACGTCAACCAGGCCTTCGAGTTACTGACCCCAGCCATCCGCCGGGCCACTGCCAGGCCTGAACCCGCGCGGACAGCCGACCCCGCCTGGCAGCAATATGTGGGCGTCTACACCTGGAAACACAGCGAGGCGCACATCCAGATCGCCGAGGGGCATCTGGTGCTGATCAACCCTGAGAGCGACAACCCTTGGGAGTCGCGGCTGATTCTGGAGCCGGTGGGCCCGCACACGTTCCGGATCACCGCTCCCTCACCGGGTTATGGCGCCATCGGCGAGCTGCTAACTTTCAGGTTCGGGAGTGACGGCCGCCTGGCACGCATGGACCTGCCGGGGAGTTACTGGCTTCGAAAATAGGAGGCTTGCCGCTTGAGCGTGACCACGCAGCGGCCGAAAATGGAGTCCATGAGGCGCGAAGCTCGCTGGTTTCTATTATTCGCCGCAGTTTGGCTTCCCATGGCAGCACAAAAGCTGCCGCAGATCAACGACGGAGAAGACCACGGCGATCCGCCGTTCCTGCTGGAGGACGGCTGGGAGCCGCTGTTCAACGGACGCGATCTGAGCGGCTGGCATGCTCAGGATGATCGTCTGAAGAACGAGTGGCTCACCACACGTGGCGTGCGCTGGGAGCGGCTGCTGGCCCCCACCCGCCTCTTCGCGGTTCCCATCCCCGGAGACCGGTTGCTTAACGGCCCCAACGGACGGACGGTAAACCTGGTCACCGACGAAAAGTTCGGCGACGTCGAGCTGTATTTGGAATTCATGCTGGCGAAAGGCTCCAACTCGGGAGTCTATCTGCACGGGCTTTACGAAGTGCAGATCTTCGACAGTTGGGGATCCTGGGAACCGATGAAGACATCCGACTGCGGGGCGATTTATCACCGCTGGATCGAAGGCCGGGGCGTGGGCGGCTCGCCGCCCTCACGCAACGCCAGCCGCCGTCCTGGCGAATGGCAGTCCTTCCAGATCTGGTTCCAGGCGCCGCGCTTTGACGCATCGGGCCGCAAGACACAGAACGCACGCTTCATTCGCGTACTGCACAACGGTTTGTCGGTACAGGAGAACGTGGAAGTCGACGGCCCCACTCGCGCGCACATGCCCATACCGGAAGCGCCCACCAACCCGATCATGCTTCAGGGAGACCACGGGCCGGTGGCCTTCCGCAACATCTACGTGCGGCCTCTGCGCCCGATCGTCAAGCGATAGCTCCGGCCCGCGCCGCACTGCGTCCGCGCATGCCGCTTGCGCCCCCATCCGGTCCGTGGGATGCGCTGCGGGTATTGTTTGCCTTGGACGCCTGTGTCCGCGGGGCGCGACGAAAACGGTTGAATTCGGCGGGAAGGCTGCCTGTTCGCCGGGAGCCTTGCGGGAAACCATCACCCCTTGTATTCAGGTAAACTCAGAGGCCCTTCGGCTGGACTAGGGACCAGGCGACAAGCGCTCACGCCCTGCTTCTCACTGCTCGCCGGAGGCTTGAGGCGCGTCGGACTGCGATTCAGCCGGTGCCAGATCGGTGGCTTCCCCTTCGGACTCGCGCTCGCGATACTTGTAACTGGAGTAATAGTAAGTGTACTTACTGTACAGCTCGCCGGCCCTGGCGCCGTTCACCACCACCCCGAGAACGTTGTTTTCACACAAAGACTGCATGGCGCGGCTGACGGCGTCAATCGTGGTCTGCCCGATGCGCACCACCAGGATCGTACCGTCGGTGAAGGTGCCGATCAGGTTGGCATCCGCGGAGAACAATAGCGGCGGGCTGTCGAGGATCACCCAGTTGAAGAGTTTGGGCAACTCCCGCAGCAAGGAACGCGCCTGTCGGAGGTTCAGCAGCTCCAGCGGATTCTTGACCGCGGTGCCGGCCGGCATCAGGAACAGGTTGGTTCCCGCGACTCGCTTGATGACCTCTTCCAGAGAAGCGTTACCGAGCAGGTAGTCGGTCACGCCGGGACTGCGCGGAATCTGAAACGAACTGTGAATCACCGGACGGCGGAAGTCGAAATCGGCCAACAGAGTAAGATTTCCGCTGAGCTGGGATTCGGCCAGAGCCAGATTGCTGGCCACAAACGATTTGCCTTCGGCCGGGGAAGCGCTGCTGACGACCACGGTGTGCAGCGGCTGCAATTTCTGCAAGTGATTCAGCTTGGTCCGCAAGCTGCGGAATTCTTCATTGGGGGCTTCCTGGGGCTGTGTGAAATCAATCAGCAGAGCCTGCGGCGCGGGTCGAAAGGGAACCTCCTCCACGCGATCCAACAGACTCCCGGCCGGGACCAGCCCCGCCATGTCCAGCAGATTGGGAACCTCTGAGGGGGAAGATTGCGCCGCATCGGCGGAGCAGGCCGCAGTGGCCTCGCCCAATTGCTCAGCGCGTCGCAAGGCATCATGAATCCGACTCATATTCTCTCCGGCGAACCCGGTGAGCGACTCACACGCGGGTCGAATAGTAATAGAAAACCGAGCCCGCCATGGCGGCCAAACCAAGCAGCGATGCAGCCGACCAGACCAGCCAGGTCAGCCGCCGCTTCCGTCGCACCACCAAGTCGTTCTCCAACAGGGGGACCGTACCCAGCACCGCCAGCTTGGTGTAACCGCGAACGTCTTTCAGGTTCTTCAGCGAGGTGTCTTTGATCTCCCGCACCCCGACCAGAAAGATCCCCAGCGTCAGGCCCAGGCCGGCCCCCGCCAAAACGATCACCAGACGATTCGGCTCAGCCGGCTTTTCCGGCAGTGAGGCCGGCTCCAGCAATTCCAACCGGTCACCCTGGCCGCGGCTAACCAAGTCCGTCGCCATCTCTGAAGCCGTAGCCTTGCGAACCAAGTCTTCGTAGTTGGATTTCGCCAACCCCAAGCTTCGCGTCAAATCCGCGTAATCCCGCTCCACCAGCGGGCTGGTCTCAATTCGGGTTTGATATTCCTTGATAAGCCTCTGCAAATGTTGTTGCTCTTTGACCTTGGCCTCCAGCTCCAGGTTCTTGGCCTCGATTTGACTCTGAAGGCGGGCGATGTTGGCCTCCGCGGTGCGCAACCACCTGACCTGTTCCTCGGTCAGCCGCTGCGGTTTGGCTTGCTCGGGGGCAGGGTTTTGCGGCTGCTCGAGAAGCTGCTCCCGCCGCTTGCGCAAGCCCGCCAGTTGGGCTTCCAACCGCTGGACGTCGGGGTGGTTGTCCCGATAACGCTCGCGCAAACCGCTCAGCGCCGTTTCCAAACTCAGGATCTGACGCTCCATCTCGCCCAGCCTCTCGTTGCGCGCAGCCGCAGCCACCGCATCTGTGTCCGGCATGATGAGCGTCGCTTGATCCCTGAGGATGCGGATCTGCGATTCCAGCAGAAGCTTCTCCTGGGCGATGCGGCTGATCGCGTCGTTCACACCGGAAAGCTGAGTCTGAAATGCGTTGATGGCTTGCAGATTACTTTGCAACTGATCCGGCAGGCGCCCGGCGTGCCGCACACGAAACTCGGCGATTTTGTTCTCGAGCGCGTCGAGTTCTCTCTTGGCCTGCTGCACCTGGTCCTTGAGGAACTCGGTGGCCTGAACGGACTGGCTGGAACGCGTTCGGATGTTCTCTTCGATGAACCGTCCGGCCAAATCGGCCGCCACCTTTTGGGCCAGTATGCGGTCGCGGTAGGCGAATGAGATGCGGAAGGCAGCCACCTCCGCGCGACTGCGGCCGTAGACCCGGGTAACCGGGCTGATCACGATATCCCGGGTGCGCATCTGCTCGATGATGTCTTCCATCGGACGCCGGCCGCGCTCTTTCGGGTACAGGTTATAGGTCTGAATAATGTCGGTCAGCGTGGGGCGGCTCAGGATGTTAGACACCATGGCGTTGATGCGCTGCGACAGTTCCATGCTGACATTGGAGGGGACCAGCCGGTCGGGCACCTGCGGCGGGGTGACCTGGATGCTGGCGGTTGAAACGTAGGTGTCCGGCCACAAGAACGCCGTCACCACCGCCACCACCAGCCCGGCAAAGGTGGGCGCCGCGAGCCAGGCCCAACGCCGCCTCACAATGTCAAAGTAGTCCTCAACGTCCAGCGTCCTTCGGCGCGTCGCTATGGTTTCCCCAGCCGGCTGCATATCCTCCCTCTGTTCTTATCGGCCGTCGTTCCCCCCTCACGGCACGATGATGTAATCTCCGTGCTGCAGCGTGATGTTCTGGGCCATGTTCCGGCCTTTGATCACGTCGTTGTAATTGAACTTAAAACGCTGGTTGCCGCGCAGCACGGTTATGTTCTTCTTGTTGGCAAAGTCGCGAAAGCCGCCCGCCAATGTCAGGGCTTCCAGTACCGTAATGGGAGTAACCAGCGGATAGGCGCCGGGGCGGTTGACTTCCCCGGTAACGTAATACCGCTTGCTGCGCACCGCCTGCACGGAGACGATGACGTCCGGGTTGTTGATGTACCTGGAGAGCGCCTGGGTGATCTCCGCATCCAACTTGTCAGGCGTGAGGCTCGCAGCCTGAACATCACCCAGCAGCGGAAGTGTGATCTTACCGTCGGGGCGGACCGTGACCAGCGCGGAGTGCTCGGGTTCCCGCCACACCCGAATCAGCAACACATCCTCCACGCCGATCAGGTAGGTCCGGGGATCCACAGCCGCCGGCGGCGCTTCGGCCAAAGATTCCTTGGCCGGCTCAGCAGCCGGCTTGATGGCTTCCGCCTCCTTGGGGACCTGTTGCTGCCCGGCCAAGGTTACGCACAGGACCCACACCCACGCCAGCCAGATTCCGCTGGTGATGCTGCGACGCATTCTCTCCTCCCGGTGAAGCTGAGCTCCGACGATTTGGGGTTGGGCACGAGTGATCCCCATACCCTACCTTTCGGTTCGGGTTACTCTGACTATTCTACAGCAATCTTAATCCTGCCACCGCAGCCAAACCGCTTGCTCGTCCCCTTAGGCGTTCAGTAGGTGTTCACACCCACCACGGCAGGGCGGCGAGAACCCACCGGACGCCATTCACAGGCCGACGCCCGCGAGGAAGCCGCCACAGGCGGCGACGTGAAGGCCCAGCCAGACGGAGGGAGGTTCCGCTGCGCCTGACGCAGAGCGGAAAGCGAATGATCCGTGAAGCGGTTGGGGACACCCCGTCATGCGAGGCACCATCCGCAAATCGCAAGCCCCGTCAAGCAAAGACAAACCCTCTTGCCCGGCAGGGCGGCTTGCTTTTCCAGGCCGTCGGCAAACGGGATTGTACAATGAAGGCGATGGAAAAGCGCCGGATGTGCCCTCACTGTCGGGCTTTCATCACCACCCGGGACCGCATCTGCCCCTACTGCGAGACCGAAGTCGGTCCTCCGGCGGTCCAGCGCCGCAGGGCACAGGACGCCTTGGGGGGATGGATCCCTCACGCGCGCTTCACCACCACCATCATTCTGCTCGTGAATTTTGGAATCTACCTGGCCACCACCTTGGCCAGCCTGCGCGCCGGCCATCAGGATCTGTGGACCATCGACGCTCGAACGCTGTTTGACTTCGGCGCCAAATATCGAGATGCCATCTTGCTCGGGCAGTGGTGGCGCTTGGTGACCGCCGGTTTCCTGCACGGCGGTCTGTTTCACATTCTGATGAACTCCTGGGTGCTTTTCGATCTCGGCGCTCTGGTGGAAGAAACCTACGGCGCCGCCCGCCTGATCGTGATCTACTTCCTCGCCACCGTGGCCGGGTTTTGGGCCAGCACGCTCTGGCATCCGGGCCTCTCGGTGGGCGCCTCGGCAGGCCTGTTCGGCTTCATCGGCGCCATGATCGCTTTGGGAGTGCGGCACCGCTCTCCCCTCGGCGCCGCGCTCCGCGGATTTTACATCCGCTGGGCGATCTACGGTCTGATTCTGGGCCTATTGCCCGGCCTGCGCGTGGACAATGCGGCACACTTGGGCGGCCTTGCCGCAGGCTTCGGCACCGGCTATCTGGCGGATCTGCCTCGGCCTTCCAGGGCGCTGGGCGAGCGGTTGTGGCGCATCGCCGCCACAACCGCTGTTGTGATCACGTCCCTGTCGTTTCTTCAGATGTACCTGTGGCTGACGCGCGCAGCCCGGTAAGATCTCAGCTCGCCGCAGCCCCTTTTCGCAGAACCTCGATCGCGGCCCGGCAGAAGGCGGGCAAATCGTCGGGTTTGCGCGAGGTCACCAGATTGCGGTCCACCACCACCTCCGCATCCTCGTAGATGGCCCCCGCGTTGACAACGTCGTCTTTGATCGCCGAGAAACAGGTCACCCGGCGGCCCTTCAGAATTTGGGCCGAGACCAGCACCCAGCCGGCGTGGCAGATGGCCGCCACCAGCTTGCCTTGCCTGTCCATGTCGCGCACGAACTGATTGGCCTTTTCATAGCGGCGGATGATATCCGGCGCGTAGCCGCCGGGAATCACAACGCCGTCGAAATCCCCAGCGTCGGCCTGTTCATAGGAGCGGTCGCAGACCAATGGATAGCCATACTTGCCCCTGTATGTCTCACCGGCTTTGGCGCCCACCGTCACCACTTCCGCGCCCGCCTCGCGGAGACGATAGTAGGGATACCAGACCTCCAAATCCTGGTAAATGTTGTCCACCAGAATCGCAATGCGCTTACCCCGCAGTTCGCCCATACCCATGATTGTAGCTACCGGCGTTGCCCTTCGTCGCCGCGGCGCGCTTTAGGATACGATCTCACGTATGAGCCGAAGGGAATGGTTGAAACTGACGAGCGCTCTGACTGCACCCGCACGCCCCGTTTCCGCACAGGCGGGTTTCCCCAATCCGGACCTGGTCAATTTGCACCCGCTCATGGAGTGGCTGGCTCGCGAAAACGCGCCGCGCCTTTCGTTTCTGGACCGAAGATGGCGTTCGCTGGAAGCCTGGAAACGCGAGGCCCGGCCGCTATTTCACCGCCATCTCAGCTATGACCCTACGCCCGAACCGCTGGCCGCCGAGGTCGTCAACCGCGAAGAGCGGGAGGGCTTCACCTTAGAAACGGTTCGCATCCGGGCCACCGCCGCCTACGATATCCCCGCGCGCGTCCTGATCCCGAGTCGTCGCACTGGACGCCTTCCCGGCGTGCTCGCTTTGCACTGCCACAGCGGGCGCTATTGCTGGGCTCACGAGAAGCTGATCAGTCGGCCGGATGAGCCCTCGGCGCTCACCGAGTTTCGCCGGCGGGCCTACGGAAGGCCTTACGCCGAGGCTCTGGTCCGCCGCGGCTTCGTGGTCCTGGTGATTGACGCCTTTTACTTCGGCGAGCGCAGGCTGCGACCCGAACAGATGGATGCCGCAGCCGCACCCGGCGAGTTTCGCGCTGATTTGCGAAAACTGCCCTCTCTGAAGCCCGACACTCCCGAGTGGTTCCAGGCCGTTGACAGCCTGTGCAGCCGCTTCGAGCATCTGACCGCTAAGACGATTTTCGCTGCGGGCGCCACTTGGCCCGGAATTCTGGTTTGGGATGACAGGCGCAGCCTCGATTACTTGAGCAGCCGGCCGGAAGTGGACCCCAAACGGCTGGGTTGTGTGGGCCTGTCGCTGGGCGGCATCCGTACCGCCTATTTGATCGCGGCCGAGCCGCGCCTGAAGGCCGCTTGCCTGGCCGGCTGGATGACGGTGTTTGCCGAGCAACTCCGCAACCACCTGCGCAACCACACCTGGATGGTGTATGTGCCTGGTCTGTACCGCTGGCTTGATCTGCCTGATGCCGCCGCTTTATTCGCACCGGGTGCCCTGCTGGTCCAGCAATGCGCACGCGATTCGCTCTATCCGATGTCCGGGATGAAGGGCGCTGCCGAAAAGCTCGAGAAGATTTACGCCAAGGCGGGCCTCAGCGAGCGCTTCCGCGCCTCCTTTTACGACGTGCCCCACTCCTTCGGCCCCGAAATGCAAGAAGAGGCCTTCGCGTGGCTCGAGCGCTGGCTCTGACGGACGCTTCCGGCATCCGACTGGCGGCGTGAATGCGGGCCTGCGTCTTGACCGGCGTCCGGCTGCGCTACCACGGACAAGCTATGACCGGCACCCTGACGCGGCGGGGCTTGCTGCGCGGCGCCGCTTTGGGCGCCCACTGCCAGAGCGCCGGGCCACCGCCGAACTTCATCGTGATTTTGGCCGACGACCTGGGCTACGGGGACTTGGCCTGCTACGGGCATCCCACTCACCGGACTCCTCATCTGGACCGCATGGCTCGTGAAGGCGCACGCTTCACTGATTTCTACACACCGATGGCTTTCTGTGCGCCGACGCGCTCTTCGCTGCTCACCGGCCGATACCCCTTCCGCACCGGCATGGTCGCGAATCCGGCCCCCGACGCAGGCATCAACGACCTGGGTCTCCCCGCCGGCGAAATCACCATCGCTCAGGCGCTCAAGCCTCTGGGCTATGTCTCCCTCTGCATCGGCAAATGGCACCTGGGGCACACCGAAGAGTTTCTGCCGCGCAGGCGCGGCTTCGACGAGTACTACGGAATCCTCTACTCCAACGATATGCGGCCGGTGCAGATCGTGCACAACGAGCGAGTGGTCGAATACCCGGTCGTGCAGGCTTACCTGACGCAAAAGTATACCGATAAGGCCCTGGCCTTCATAGAACAGAATCGCCGCCGTCCGTTTTTTCTGTATCTGGCCCACGCTATGCCCCACAAGCCTTTGGCGGCCTCCGAGCCGTTCTACACGCCAGAGACGCCCGGCGACCTTTACGCCGACGTGATCGGCGAGCTGGACGACTCCGTGGGCCGCATTTTGGCGCGACTCAGGGAGTTGGGCTTGGAGAACCAGACCTTGGTGCTTTTCACCTCCGACAACGGCCCCTGGTTCGGCGGCTCCACCGGTGGCTTGCGCGGCATGAAAGGCAACACCTGGGAGGGCGGCGTCCGCGTGCCCCTGATCGCCCGCTGGCCGGGCCGCATCCCCCCGGGACGAGTCTCGCGTCAGGTGGCGGGAATCATCGATCTGTTTCCAACCCTGCTCGGACTGGCCGGTGCGCGGTTGCCTGCCGACCGGGTCATTGACGGCAAGGACATCTTCCCCCTGATGAGCGGCGACAGCCCCAGCCCGCACGAAGCGATCTACGCCATGGCAGGCCCGCGCCTGGCGACGATTCGCTCGGGGCGATGGAAGCTGCACGTCCGCTCACCCGGCCCTGAGACCCGCTACCTGAAAGATCCCAGCGGCTGGGTGGATCCGCGCGGCCCGGACGGCGTCACCCTGATCGCGCCCTTCGAACAGCCGAGGCCCAACCAATATCCGGGATTGCTCAGCGGCGATCCGCCGCGCCATGGGATGCTGTTCGACCTGGAAAGCGATCCGGGCGAGCAGCATGATGTGGCCTCCCAACACCCGGAAGTCGTCACCCGCTTGAAGGCTCTCTTCGACAAGCTGGAAGCGGAGGTACCGCCGCCCCAGCCTCGCAAGGGCGGCGGCCCGATTCGCCGGCTGACGGGCGGGCAGCTCCGCTATGATCGCGAGCCCGTCCGCCCGCGCTAGAAGCGCAAGGAAGCCTGATCAGGATTGCCCGGCGGCGAGCTGCGCCTGCATGCGCTCCACATCGCGGCGGACAAAGAGCAGAATCCCGGTCGTCAAGACCACGGCCGCCAGCACGTAGACCAGGGCGGCGGAGGCGATGGCGGCGCTCAATCCGATGCGCCGGGCCAGAAAGCCGATCACCACAGGAGCGGTGCCGCCACCAAGCCAGCCCACCATGTTCATGAATCCGGCCGCCGTACCGCGCGCCTCCGGGCGGACGACGTCGTAGACAGAGGCGAAAATGTTGGCGTCGTAGAAGCCCTTGCACAGCCCCCAGCCGATCAGAGCAACAATCAACAAGGCCACGGAATGCGTCGTTCCGCACAGAAGAACGAAGGGTGCGCCCGCCAGGACCGCGCCCGCCTGCACCATCATGCGGCCGCCGGCCCGCGTGCGGCGCAGCGTATCGGCCAGCCAGCCACCGAGCGGCGATCCCAGCATGCTGGCCATCTGCACGAACAGGGTAGCCATCAGCCCGGCCATGGCTAGCGAGAAGCCGAACTTGTCGTAAAGGAACTTGGGCATCCAAGACAGCAACACGGTGGCCACGAAGTTCGCACACACGAAGGCGGTCATCAACGTCAGCACGGTGGGCGTTCCCCAGATGAGCTTCAGGAAGCGGCCCAGCGGCATGCGAGCGCTGAGCCGCGCGCGTTCGCCGAGCTCCGTCAGGTCCGCCGCTCCGCGCTGCGGCTCGATGAGAAAGCGGTTCAAGCACAGTCCCAGCAGGACGCCCAACCCTCCGAAAATGATAAACGACCAACGCCACCCGTAGCGCTGGCCGATCAACCCGGCGAAGAACCCACCGCCGATGGTGCCCACATACACACTGGTCTGGTGCAAGCCCATGGCGCGCGAGCGAGTCCGTTTGCCGTGGTAATCGCTGAGCATGGACATCGAAGCCGGGTAGTAAAAGGTCTCCCCGAGGCCCTCCGCGGCGCGAAAGAACAGCAAGTGCGCGAAATTCCGCGACAGGGCAGTGGCCATGCAGATCAAGCTCCAGGCGTGCAATCCCAGTAGAATGGCGGACTTCCGCCGCACGCGATCGACCACCAGCCCGGCCAGCGGCGCCGACAGTCCGTAGACCCAGGCGAAGGATGACCCCAGCAATCCCAGTTGCACGCTATCCAGCCCCATTTCCTGTTCCAGCAGCGGAAAGACCGAAAAAATCGCCTGGCGGTCGGCATAGTTGAAGAAGGATATCCACCAGAGCATGCCGACCACGTACCACTTGTAATGGGGACTCATTCGCAATCCGGACACCGCTTTGCCTCCCTCGGTTCGAAGCAGTTCGAATCTGTCATCATGCCTCACCGCGCGGTCGCTCTGCGCGGGCATGGCCAGGGCTTTCTGGAAGCCAGGAGGCGGGGCGTCCTCCGCCGGCTCTTTCAGAGCGGATCCGCGGGAAGTCGGGCCTCTGGGTCAAGCATCGACGTGATGACGGAAGAAGCGATTCCACTGGGCACGCCGGCCGGCTAACCGCTCGGAGAGTTCTCGCATCTGGGAGGGTGAGAGCGGCCGAAAGTTGTGTGCCAGTTGCGCGTTGAATTCCAGATGCTCGAGCTTTGGCATGCCGATCACTGCACAGGCCACCGGCAGCGACATCGAGTAGCGGATCAGCATCTCCGCCGGCGCTGCGCCCGCCAGCTTATCCTGGGCAAAAATCTTCATGGCCGTCACCCCCATTTTCTTGCGCAGCGCCACCGGCAAAGCCAGCTCTTCGAAACTACCGCCCGACCCGAACACCGCCGGGGACGCTTGACCGATGCGCGCGGCGTTCAGCGCCATCTGGGTGCAGTCGAAATCGTGGCGCTCCAGCGCCGTTTTCAGCACGGCGGGGTCTGCGTGACAGGTCACCCCGATGAACCGACACACCTTCTGTTCGCGCAGCTTGTAGAGCAGATTCAGCACTCCGTCCGCGGCCTCAATGGCCGCCAAATCCTGGTCGTCGCCCAGCCCGTGAATGTGGATCAGATCGGGGTTCCGCCCCAATCTCTTGATGCCGGCCTCAATGATGCGCATGGCAGCGTCGGCTTTGCGGGCATTGACCTTCGTAGCCAAGAAGAAGCCTTGGCGTCCTTGAAGGGCTCTGCCGACCCATTCTTCGCTCCGACCGTTGCCGTAAGAAGCGGCGGTGTCCACGTAGTTGATGCCCAGCTCCAGAGCGCGGTGGAGAGCCGCGATCGCTTCGTCCGCGTCCTTGTAGCTGAGGAAACGACTACCACAGCCGAAACCTAAGACCGAGACCCGGACGCCCGTGCGACCCAGAGTGCGCATCGGCATCTTCGCCGGTGCGGCGTGAAGGCTAGCGGCGCCCCCCAACGCCGCAGCTTCTAAGAAGGTTCGTCGTGTAAGCATCATACGGCCAAGGTAACGCAGGCTGCGGGGACTGTCAACGTACGGAGTGCCGGCAACGCCGCACCTATTCCCCCACCAGGTGCAGAATCACCGAACGGGTGTGCGGAACTGAGCGGTGCTCGAAGAGGTAGATGCCCTGCCAGGTTCCCAGTGTCAGCCGTCCCGAGGCCACCGGAATCGAGAGGCTGGTGTGTGTCAGCGCCGAGCGGATGTGCGCCGACATGTCATCGTCGCCCTCGATGGTGTGGCGATACCACGCCGCTCGGTCGGGGACTACGCGGGCGAAGAATTCATTGAGGTCCCGGACGACATCCGGATCGGCGTTCTCCTGAACCACCAAAGAGGCCGAGGTGTGTTGCACGAAAACAGTTAGCACACCGGTCGCGATCTTCTGCTCGCCCAGCCAACGGGTCACCTGGGCCGTAATCTCATAAAGTCCCCGGCCTCGAGTGGAGACTGACAGGCGGTGCAGCGCTTGTTTCATTCCACCGTCACACTCTTGGCCAGATTCCGCGGCTGATCCACATCGCAGCCGCGCCGCACCGCGATGTGGTAGGCCAGAAGTTGCAAAGGAACCACTTCCAGGATCGGCAGCAACAGGTCGTCGGTGGCGGGAATTTCGATGACGTGGTCGGCGAGTCGCCGCGCCTGCTCATCACCCTCGGTGATCAGAGCAACCACGATCCCTTCGCGGGCCTTGACTTCCTGAATGTTCGACAGCGTTTTCTCGTAGAGCAAGCGGCTGGCCTGGGAATTGGGATCCCGCGCCGCCAGAATCACCACCGGCAGATTCTCGTCAATCAAAGCATTGGGGCCGTGCTTCATTTCACCAGCCGGATAGCCTTCCGCGTGGATGTAAGAAATCTCTTTCAATTTCAGGGCGCCTTCCAGAGCAATGGGGAAGTGCACGCCACGGCCCAGAAACAGGAAATCCGAAGCCCGAAAGAAGCGGCGCGCCAGCTCCTCATAGAGAGCATCGCGCGAGAGCACGCCCTCCAGCTTGTGGGGCAGCCGCAACAGCTCTCGTACGCGAGCACGCGACTCTTCCTCGCCGAGTCGCCCCCGCACCTGGCCCAGGTACATCGCCAGCAGGTAGAGTGCCGCAAGCTGCGCCGTGAACGCTTTGGTCGAGGCCACGCCGATTTCCGGTCCCGCATGGGTGAGAATGGTGCCCGCCGCCTCGCGCGTCACCATGGAGCCCATCACGTTCGAGATGGCCAGCGTCTTCGACGCTTTCTGTTTGGCTTCCCGTTGTGCGGCCAGTGTGTCGGCCGTTTCGCCGGACTGCGAGATCACCACCGTGAGCACATCCCGGTCCACCATGGGATCCCGGTAGCGGAATTCACTGCCGTAGTCGACTTCCACCGGCAGCCGCGCCAAGGCCTCGATCATGAACTTGCCCGCCAGCGCCGCATGCCAGCTTGTCCCGCAGGCCACGATCTTGACTTCGCGGAAGCGGCGGAACTCCTCCTCGGTGATGTCCATCTCCTCCAGGTAAATCCTGCCCGATTGCTGGCTGAGGCGGCCCAGAATCGTATCCCGCACGGCGCGCGGCTGCTCGAAGATTTCCTTCAACATGAAATGCTTGTAGCCGCCCTTCTCGGCCAGGATGGGGTCCCAGAGGACGTGGCTCACCGCACGCTTGATCGGCAGACCCCGAAAATCGCTCAACTGCACCCCGTCCGGGGTCAGAACCGCCAGATCGCCGTCAGCCAGAAAGATAACGTCGCGCGTGTGACTCAGCAGGGCGGGCACGTCGGAAGCCAGAAAGGATTCGCTCTCCCCCAATCCCAAGACGATCGGGGGACCGGAGCGAGCGGCCACGATTTTGTGGGGGTCCACTTCGGCGATGACCGCCAGGGCGAACAAGCCAGTGAGCCGATGCACCGCCTGCCGCACCGCCTCCTCCAAACTCCCCTGAAAATGTTTCTCCACCAGATGGGCGATGACCTCAGTGTCGGTTTCGGTTCGCAGCAGGTGTCCCTCAGATTCCAGCTGCTGTTTCAGCTCCAGGTAATTCTCAATGATGCCGTTGTGCACCACCACGAACCGCCCGCTGCAATCCCGGTGGGGATGCGCATTTTCCTCAGTGGGCCGGCCGTGGGTGGCCCAACGCGTGTGTCCGATGCCATAGGAGCCGTCCACCGGGTGCAAGCGCAGCGCTTCTTCCAGGTTGCGCAGTTTGCCCGAGGCGCGACGCACCGCGAGGCCCTCGTTCGGGCTCAGCACCGCCAAGCCGGCCGAATCGTAGCCCCGATATTCGAGCCGCCGCAAGCCATCCAGGAGAATCGGAACCGCAGGACGCGGGCCGATGTAACCCACGATGCCGCACATAGAACCTATTCTAAGTCCGCCGGGCGGCCCGGCCTGTCAGCCGTTGCGCAGCCGCTCCCCGATCTCGATGCCCAGCGATCGCATTTTGCGATAGAGGTGGCTGCGTTCCAGCCCCAGCAACTCCGCCGCGCGGCTGACATTCCCACCGGTTTCCTCCAACTTCTTGAGGATGTACTCACGCTCGGCGGCACGCCGCACCTCTTCCAGACTGGCGAACTGCTCCAGCCTGCGCTCGGCCGTCAGGCGCCGGGGCGGAGGCAGCGGAATATGCCGGGCTTCGATGCGCGTCTGCGGATGCATGATCACGATGCGTTCCATCAGGTTTTTGAGCTCCCGCACGTTGCCCGGCCAGGAATATTCCTGGAGCCCTCGATAGGCCTCCGGCGTCAGCTCCTTCGGCTTGCGCCCGTAGGCTGTGGTGAACTGTTTGAGAAAGTAATCCGCCAGTAGCGGTATGTCTTCGCGGCGCTCGCGCAGCGGCGGCACATAGAAGGGAATCACGTTCAGACGGTAGAAGAGGTCCTCACGGAAGTTGCCGCGTTCGATTTCCTCTTCCAGATTCTTGTTCGTGGCGGCGATCACGCGCACATCCACCTGCACGGATTCGCCGGCGCCTACCGGCTCGAAGCGCTGCTCATCGAGTACGCGCAGCACCTTGGCCTGCGTCTTCAGACTCATGTCGCCCACTTCGTCCAGGAAGAGCGTCCCCCCGTCGGCTCTTTGAAATTTTCCGGTCTTATCCTCCGTGGCTCCGGTAAAGGCGCCCTTACGATGTCCGAACAACTCGCTTTCGATGAGCTCCTCGGGGATCGCGGCGCAGTTGACCTCCACAAAGGGCTCAGACGCACGCGGACTCAGAGCGTGGATAGCATGGGCCACCAGCTCCTTGCCTGTACCGCTCTCCCCATAAATCAGCACCCGCCCGTTGGTGCCGGCCATCAGGGCGAGCTGCTGGCGCAGAGCCTTCATGGGTACGCTCTCGCCGATGATGCGGTAAGCCTCCGGGCTCTGCCGGAGCCGACCGACCTCCAGAGTCAGCCGACGGTGCTCGACCGCGTTCTTGACCACCACGGAGACCTTCTGGATGGTGAGCGGCTTCTCCAGGAAGTCGAAGGCCCCCATCTTGGTTGCCTTGACCGCCGTCTCGATGGTTCCGTGCCCGGAGATCATCACCACCACCGGCCACTCGGTTTCCGGTATTTCCTGAATCCGCGCCAGGGCCTCCAACCCATCCACGCCCGGCAACCAGATATCCAACAGCACCAACTCGTAGATCTGCCGCCGGATCTGCTCGAGAGCTTCCTCACCGCTGGAGACGGCATCCGCCAGGTAGCCCTCATCTTCGAGCACCCCGCAAAGGGACTGCCGGATGCCCGGCTCATCATCCACCACCAGCACGCGCACTCGTCTCACGCGCGGACCTCCGCAGGCGGCGCCTCACCCTCGGCCACCGGAATCTCGATGATGAAACGTGCCCCCGCGGGCTCGTTGTCCTCCACCCGAATCGTCGCTTTGTGCTCGCTCAGGATCTGGCTGACGATGGCCAGTCCCAGGCCGGTCCCGTGCCTCTTGGTGGAGAAGTAGGGGAGGAACAGCTTCTCTTTGTCTTCCGCAGAGATGCCGCAGCCGGTATCAGCGATCACCAGCTCCAGCGCCTCGCTGGAGGGAGCGAAGG
>OGCI01001785.1_pt1 | contig 16594 bp, 14 predicted proteins | sample 1570021 | NCBI WGS metagenome assembly OGCI01 (sample SAMN06264664, study PRJEB24512) | hot springs metagenome | isolation source: Hot spring water | place: South Africa: Tshipise | collected 2015-06-21 | reverse complement strand
ATCCTGATTGGCTTCCCGATGCGCTTCGTGGACGGTCGCCAGAAGGTCGCCGAGGACCCCTACCCCGCGGCGTGCGACGGTGTGCTGATTGCCAGCCGCGACGGGTTGCGCTTCAAGCGCTGGCAAGAGGCGTTTCACCGTCCTGGTCCGCAGAGGGAGCGCTGGGTAAACCGAAACAATATGCCCGCGTGGGGTCTGCTGGTGACGCGCTCTGCCATGCGCGGCTGTCCTGACGAAATCTCGTTCTACTCTCCCGAAGGGTACTATCTGCCGGGAAGCAAAGTGCGACTTCGGCGGTTTACTTTTCGGCTGGACGGTTTTGTCTCCGTCAACGCGCCCGCGTCTGGCGGCGAGGTGCTCACCCGCACGCTGATTCTCACCGGCTCCCGACTGCAGCTGAACTACGCCACTTCGGCAGCAGGAAGTGTGAAAGTGGAGGCGACAGACCCTGCTGGAAACCCGATACGCGGCTTGACGCTGAAGGACTGTGAGGAGATGTACGGCGATGAGGTGGAGGCGGATGTGAAGTGGAAGACTGCGGACATCCGTGCACTGCGCTCGCGCGAGGTGCGCCTGCGCTTCGTCCTGCGCGATGCCGACCTGTATGCCTTCCGCTGCGTTTGAGACGACGGCGCTTCACGCGGGCTTTGCTTCGCCCTGCTGGCTCTGTGTGCCGGTGCCATACCGGCTGTACAGCCACGAGATGCCGATGAGCGTGAGTCCCAGTCCGCCAAACGAGAGAATGCGCATCGGCGTGTCGAGAAAGCTCAGGTCGTAAAGAAATACCTTCAGCGCGGCGGCACCCAGCACGAAGAACGCCGCCATGCGCATTGAAGGCACCGAACGCACCACGCCAGCCACCAGCAACAGCGCCCCCACCAGCGTCCATTCCAGCGAGATAATCAGTTGCGCCAGCCTCTGCCAGTCACCGGTGCCGAACCAGTGACGGACGCTTTCGTGAGTCTGATGCGTGACTGCCCACATGAGGAAAAGGAAAGCAAGCCAGCCGAGGCTAACGCGCAGGGAATGGTTAGCCCGAGCCGTGCGCTGAACGGCGGCGCTCATCCCGCCAAACAGGATTGCCAGAACCAGCGCGAAAGCGCCCGGAAATCTGCCCAGTGCATCCCCGATTAGCACGTAGCCCGCCGGCGCGTACACGCCTGCGTCCGCTATCACCAGCAGGGTCTCTTCGAGCAGCGACTCGGTACGGCGGACGAAGCATCTTACACAGGCGGCAGCAAGATACAGCGCGAAGTTGACGCTGACGAACGCAAACACCTGCCAGCGATACACCGGCTCGTAGCCTTCCGCCGCCCACCCAAGCAGGAGCAGGACGGTCGCCGTGAAGCTGAGCCACACGAGCGCCCACCAGTTCCGGTACAGGGAGACGACGAGAATGCCCGCGTTCAGCACGGTGACGTAGGTAAGGAAGGGATACGGAGTGCCTCTACCCTCACCTGTGCCCAGAAGCACAGGCGTCAGAAAGCCACCGAGAGTTGCCAGCACGCCGAGGCTGATAGCATCATGCCGCAGGGCGAGCACCACGCCCAGAGCGACGGTGAGCGCCATCAGCACGAAGGAGAGTTCGAACGAGAAGCTGCCGTAGCGCTGTGCTCCCGCCCAGATGCTGAGATACAGCACGGCAATACCTGCGCCCGAGATGCCCTCGCTGAACCATCGCTCCACGCGCTTTGAGGCGTATTCCCCCAGAGCCAGCAACAGCGCACCACCAGCAAATCCCACCGCGAGTCGCCCCGCGTCGCTGAAGTACCGCCACGCATACGCCAGGAAGAAACCCAGTGCCAGAAATGTCGCAATGGAGCCCAACCACAGCGCCATCCTGCCCCCTACCAGCTGCTCCCAGTTCTCTTCCTCACCCGATGGCTGCGCACGGAACGACGCCATCACGGGGGGAGGTGCAGGAGGCAAAGGTTCTTCATGGTCCATCGGCGTCACTCGTGCCGCCACCTCCTCGGAGAGAGGCGGTACGACAGGCGGAGGTGGGATCCCTGGTTCAACGGATAGCGCCTCTTTTGGAGACTCGGGAACTGTGGAGGGAGATGCAACGGAGGCACCCCGCGTTCTTTCTATGCTCTGAACACGTTGAGCGAGGTCCTCCAGCATCCGCTCGATGTGGGCAAGACGCTCCTCAAGCCGCTGAGGCTCCTCCAGTGCAGACATGGCTGGCACCTCCTGTCTCTGACCATCGAGTGGACTTCATATCGTCTCTACGGAGTCCTTGTCTCCCCGTATTCTGTCCAGCTTGAGACATTATCAGCGCTACCACCGTGTATGACACCACCACCTCACAGGAGGTTTCGCACGGAATCGCGGCAGAGGAAAACGTCGCAAAAAAAGCCCCATAGGTCAGTGCTGCCTCCGACCTATGGGAAGTTGGGTGTGCTGCCGATAGGATTGTCCAGTATTGCTTAGTCTAACTAAATTATACGGTATCTTCCTCCAAAAGTCCAGAGCTTTTTGGGGCTTCTGCGGGTATTTTTCATAAAAAAGTTTGCGGTCGTCCCTTGAAGCAGCGGAGAGCCTGCTAGGAGCTATCGGCGAGTGGGGCAGGGTTTGGCAAGCAGACGCGGAAATGAATGGTGGAGATACCCATACCAGATGCAAAAGGAGCCAGCCATGCAACCTTTAACCAGCGTCGAGCGTATCCGTAACATCCTGAAGCGACAGCCGGTCGACCGCATCGGAGTATTCGAGCACTTCTGGGGCGACACCTACCGGACGTGGCTGCAGGACGGTTACATTCGTGAGGGTGAGAATCTCGCCGACCACTTCGGCTTCGATCTGGAGGTGTGCGGGCCCTTTAACCTGGTTGCAGACCTCGACTATACGCCGCAGGTGGTAGAGGAGACGGAGGAAACTATTCTGGTGCGTGACGGCAACGGCGCCCTGCTCCGACGGCACAAGCTGCACGACAGCACGCCCGAGCACGTGGACTTTCTGGTGAAGGACCGCAGCGCGTGGGAGGAACACATCAAGCCCAGACTCACGCCTGAACGGCGACGGATCTACTTTGAGGCGTACCGCCAGACGCGCCGCTACGCACAGGAGAAGCAGAGATTCTTCTGCTGGTCGGGCGTGAACGTGTTCGAGCTGATGCACCCGGTATGCGGGCATGAGTACATGCTGATGGGCATGGTGGACGACCCCGCCTGGGTACGCGATATGGTGAACACCTACGCTGAGCTGACCGTTAACCTCATGGAAATGCTGTTCGCGGAGGAAGGGCTACCAGACGGCATCTGGTTCTACGAGGACATGGGGTTCAAGGGGCGCCCGTTCATGTCGCCCGCCATGTACAAGGAGATTATCCAGCCAGGGCACATTCGCACCATCCAGTATGCGAAGAGCCTCGGTCTGCCCGTCATCATGCACTCGTGCGGTTACGTGGAACCGCTCGTGCCGGGCATGATCGAGGCGGGCATCGACTGCCTGCAGGTCATCGAGGTGAAGGCGGGGATGGACCTGGTGCGTCTCTACCGCAACTTCGGCGACCGCCTGTCTTTCATGGGGGGTATCGATGTGCGGGTGCTGTACACCAACGACCGGCGCTGTGTGGACGAAGAGCTGGAGTCGAAAATACCCATCGTGAAGGGCAACTACGGCTACGTGCTCCACAGCGACCACTCCATCCCGAACACGGTGCATTACGACACCTATCGCTACTTCGTACAGCGGGGGATCGAGCTGGGCAGATACGATTAGCTGGCGCGCCGCATTATCGCTTCAGGTGAAGGACGGCGTGTCCGTCCCAGGGTGCCCTGAACGACCGCTTCGATGTGCCCTCCACACTCGCAGCAGGCGTGACTGCGCCGCTCACCGGATGTACCCATCTCACCTTCAGACTGCCTCTTGCCGGAGTGAGGTCGACCGTCACTTCGCCACCCTCCGGCAGGTAGACGATGTACTCTCTGCCTTCGTGGAACAGACAATACGCCGACGACGCCACCGTGTCTGAGGGCACCATGCTGGCGAGCGGCGCCTGCTGTGCCAGCGTGCGCGTCACGCCCATCGCGCGTCGAATCTCCTCCGAGCCGGGGATGTCGTCGCCTTCACGCCCAGCCCACGTAATGGCACGGCGGGTGAGCTCGGCAATTCGATCCATGAAGAGCGGCTGGTGCCCGCGCATGAAGCTCTTCCATACCCACTGCGGATTGCCACCCTCGCCCCAGAGATGGTCGGTATCGTTCAGCACCACTTTGCGCCCATCGTTGACGGGTGGGGTGTCGCGGTAACCGCCGTCCGGGTTCGGCGAAATCCAATCTGCGGGACTGTCGAACAGGTCCGTGTTGCGCCCACTGCGTTCTCCGCCGTATTGAAAGGTCATACCAACGGGGTGCTGTTTGGGCTTCTTTGCCCCGTACTCCTTCACGAACCGTATAAAATGGTATTGCCATTCCGTGGAGTAGTTGCCCGCCTCGTTGCATACCTCGTACAGGACGTTGTTCAGGTCGTTCACCGTGTCGATGACCTTGCGCACATACGCCTCCTGCAGGGCGGTGACACGAGCATCCTTCAAGGTGCAGTAATCCAGACGCCGGGCGTCGATGCCGTTCACGTTGTTATCCGGATGGAACGGGTGATATTCCCAGCCTTCCTCCGCGAACTGCAGGCAGTGCCCCTCGAAGAGCATGATGGTTACATAGATTCCCGCTTTTTGTGCCGCTACCACCCGTTGTCGCAGGCGGGTGAAGTAAGCCTCGTCGAAGCGGGTCAGGTCGAACTTAGGCTTACCGTCGCGCGCCGTGCCCGCACCGGAGCGACTGTAGGGATGCGGCTGGCAGAAGCTGACTTTCTGTCCCCCGTAGCGCCACCGCGGTGGTTCCCATCGCCACAGCCGGATGCAGTTGTGATTGTAGCGCTTCAGCAGAGCCAGATAGGCGTCGAAGTCGAACGGCGCCGGCGGGTCGTCCATCCCCATATCCTGCAGGTTGCTCCACGTGTGCGAGCCGGTCAGGTAGACCACCCGCCTGCCGTCGTCGGTGAAGTAACGTGGGTTCGTGGGGTGCACACGCAAGGGGGCTTTCATCGCTGGCGACCTCCTGCCGGCTTACCGGGTTCTTTGAATCGCTTGCTCACATCATCTATCACCAGCACCCAGTCCTGCGATGGCTCGGCGTTGGCAGGAGGTGTAAAGGTATGTTCGCCCTTCCGATCCAGCTCGCCAATGCGCAGAGCTTTGCCCGTGCGCGGGTCGTACCACCATGCCCTCAGGTTCTTTCCGCTGAGCTTCTCTACCGCAACGGTCACCGACCGGGGTACAGGCAGGTAGATGAAGGCGTAGCTGCCATCTGCTGCCCGCGCGGCGCGCACGTGCTCGCCGCCGGTTCCCGCATCCGATACCAGAAGAGACTGGTCGGGCACGCGCAACAGCATGGGGCGGGAAAGCATCAGTGATTTGACGTGCGCCATCTGTGCTGCGCCGGGCAGGTTCAGTGCCTCCTTCCACGGCGTTCTAGCGTGTGCTATCGGCTGATGTCGGGACGGGTCATACATCTGCCAGATGTCATGACAGCCGTAGGTGTGACCGTGCGCGCCCGCCAGCAGCGCCCAGTACGCCGCCTTGCGCACGTCGTGCTCATCGAACCACCCGTCTTTTGGGTCCCAGTTAATCGGATGGTCTTCGTAGCGCGGCTCACCGTCCATACACGGTTTTACCGGCTTGATGGCATAATCCCGTGCGATCATGTCGTAGTTCGGGACGTCCTTCGCGTGGTGCCCGGACTGCAGCATATTGAAGTCGAGCCACTCTTCCCCGTGCAGTCGTTCGGAGCTAGACTGCCCACCCATCGGATGATACGTGATCAGGTGCTCGCCTGCGTCCCCTGCTCGCAGACCTTCCGCCATCGCGCGCCAGATTGCCAGATGGCGGTCGTTCTCAACGGGACGGTCTCCACCCAGTATCCAGATGATGGGCTTGTTCCGGTAGCGTCTGCCCAGAAACTCGCCGTACACGCGGGCGTTCTCTGGCGTGAAGATCTCAGGACCGCGACCCCACTTCTTGTTCACCTTGTCGCCCCACGTGGGTAACATACCGAGATACAGCCCCAGCTCCTCTGCCTTATCCACCACGAAATCCACATGGCGAAAATATTCCTCGTTCGGCTGAGTGGGGTCGTTCCCTTGAAGGGGAGTGTGTCCGTAGGCGTTGGGTGCATTCAGCCCATCGAACTCTGCCAGCACCACCGCCTGTATCACGGTAAACCCCTTTGCCGCTCGATCGCTGAGGTACAGTTCCGTCTCCTCACGATTGAGGCGGTGGAAAAGCTCCCAAGCTGTATCGCCCAGGTAGAGGAAGGGCTTACCGGTGTCGGTAACCAGATAGCGCCCACTGCACGGGTGCGACGGGTCGCGAAAAACACGCAGACGCGGTAGACGTCGAGGCATGGTTCTACACCACCTTTCCGAGTAAGGGTGGGCAGTACACTCGCAGCGCGGTAATGGGCACCCGGCTGTCACCGCGTATCTCCAGCAGATGTCGGCGCCCCTCCAGCCCCTGCGCGAGTGTCACGGTGGTCTCCACACTCCGGTCACGCTCACCGGGCGTAACGAACTCGTCCACGAACAGAGGCACCACGCGCCATCGGATTTCGAAGCCGGGTTGCACCCGTAAACCAAAGACGCGACAGGCGTAGGCGATGTTCCAGTCTTCGGGCTCAATCACCACCCTGCCCGTGCGCGATACGAAACGCTGTGTGCTGATGCCCTCTCCATCCGCCCCGGTGACCGAACCGGACAGCGAGAACCGGCACACGGCACCGTCCGATGAAACCTCGGCGAGGCGCAGAGTCCACTCCTCCACGATGCACGGCTTTTCCCTGCCCACCCTCAGCACACAGGGCCAGTTGGTACCCGGGTAGGCAGTGGTTCGCGTTACGGCATACAGCGCGGGGTGCTGCGAAGGGTGTCTGCCGTCGATGTACACCGGGGCTGCCGGCGCGGAGCCTTCGCGACAAATGGCATCCACCCGATTGCCCTCGAACTCCAGCGCCAGTTTTCCACTGCGCCAGCGGACATCTCTGCCAACCACGAAGTTTTTCACACGGTCGCCCCACTCGGCGCGAGGGACACGTGGATGGTAGCGAAGGTGCGCATTCACGAACTGCGCCATCACATAGCAGCCCCAGTCGTTCAGGTGCACGGCATCGCTGAGAAGCTGGGACGCATTCAGTCCGTATTCCCTGAGGTACCGCTTCCAGAGGTCGCGTACCAGAGCCAGTTCGCAACCATACTTGCGCGCGATTTCGGGCAGGAACCGATAGTTCATGAAGGCGTCCCAGATACGCCCGTCGGGATAGAGCCTGACGGGGTCGGTCTCCTCGTCCAGCTGTTCGTCGCGCGTCACATGGTCGGTCTGCAGCAATATATCGGCAGTGGTGCGCTCGCGCACGCGCCGGATGATGTTCTCGTAGTCCACATGCGAGCCGTAAACGTGGAATATCAGCAGGTCGGGATAGAAGGGGTAAAGGTCTGCTTCTGCGGTACGCACCAGCAACTGCGAGGAGTGCCCACCGATGGCGCGGTTCTCGATAATCAGGTTGGCGTGGGGGTAGCGACGACGGAGGTCGTGAGCCACCTGATGCCACCAGTTCTGTTCGGTGATGGACTGTCCGTAGAATAGCACCCGCACCGTGTTCCGCCTGCGTGGGGTGCTGTTAGCCATGAGGTGCATGGCGCGCTGGATGCAGCGTCCGGCGGAGCCCGGATCGCCGAAGTACTTCGGTGGAGGAAACTGTTTGTTGGTCGAAGGACTGCTGTTCGGCTCTACCCGCAGCCCGCGTTCGCTGCGCACGAAAGGCATCGCTAAACCTCCCATACCGGCACTATTTAAGGAATAAATCGGTACGAGAGGATATTCCTGCAGAGAGCCGAAATCAGGCGGGAACGGGTGTTCCCGCCGTCAGTAGCCGTATGCGCTCGCCGAGGCAACGTAGGCGCGATACGTCGGAAACATCACCACCGCCAGAACGACCGCGGTCAGAACCGCGCAGGCGACAGCTGACGCCCATGCCGGTCGCTTGCGCACGGCAGGTAACAGGGCAACCAGCGGCGTAAGCGAAGCCGCAGCCAGAGCGACAATACGCACCACGGGCACCGGCACGAAGGCAATCGCGTTCACCCAGATCAGCCCCAGAATGCCCGCAACTGTTGCCACTGCACCAGCCCCCACGCGGGCGTTATGGCGCCAGAGCATCAGCGGCACCAGCACACCGGACACCGCCGCTACCGCCCCGCTTAACTGCGACAGAGATGAGCTGTTGGACCACAGCAGGACGAACCCGCCGCCCCCTGCCGTCATCGACAGAACCAACGCCACCGGAAGTCCGGGTAGACGCTCGGCGATCCGTTCCTGTGCCGTCCACCACAGCCACCAGCCCAGCGTCAACCCCGTCCACCACAGCCAGCCTGTGACGCCCTGCCATACGTTACCCATCAGCGGGCGCACCACCAGCCACGTGATGACGCCCACAAGCAGCAGGCGCCAGCGGGCGCGCGCCCTCACCTGCTCATTGGTGACATGTTCCAGAACGCCCCAGCCAGCCATCACCGCCGCCACGACGAACAGCCACGCCGTGGAGTCCGAAGGGGGAAAGCTCAGCGGCAAGCCCACGATACGCCAGTGTGCAAAAAGGTAGCCGATGGCGAGAGCCACCGGGGTGCCCCAGTAAACAGGCACCCCGTCCCTTCGCCAGGCACGCCAGCCCATCAGAAGCAGTACCGCCGTGATTGTCCCCGGCAATACGGCACCCCACAGCAGCTGTTGTGCAAGAAAACTCATGATGTTTGTCTCCCCTATTTCGCGGCTTCCACGCTGAGGATGACCCTCACGTCATCGCCGAGACCTGGCAACCCATAGCGGATACCGAAGTCGCTTCGCTTGATGTCGAACGTTGTCTCAAACCCCACCAGGTCCTTGCCCTGAGGGCTCTTGCCTTTGCCGGTCATCACCACGTTGGCGGTCACCGGGCGCGTTACGCCGCGAATGGTCAGATTACCAGTGACCTGCACCGTGTTGGCGTTCACCCGCCGAACCTGAGTGCTCCTGAAGGTAATGGTCGGGAACTGCCGGGTGTTGAAGAAATCGGGACTGCGCAGGTGGTTGTCGCGCTGTTCGTTGGCGGTAAAGACGCTGTTCGCGTCCACCTCAATGTTAATGGAACTGCGGGCGGGATTCGCCTCGTCTACCACTACCGTGCCGCTCACCTGACGGAACATGCCGTACACGTACGCTGCGTTCATGTGCTTGACCCGGAACACCAGCGAAGTGTGTACGGGGTCAATGGTGTAGGTCTGAGCCGCGGCAGGCAATGCCCACAGCACAACTGCTGCCACCGCTCCTGCTACCAGATGTTTTGCTCTTGCAAACACTGTCTGTCCTCCTCCTTGTTGCATGAGTTTATGCGTTACGCGGTTTGCCGCGTTACTGCCTCGGCGGTTAAGTTTGGTGCTGGGTCTCGCCCAGAGTCTCCGCCAGCTGTTCGCTGAAGCGCTGAACGGTAAGCCGCTCCAGACGGAAGTAATGATGCTGACCTTGCTTGCGCATCTCTACCAGCCCCGCGTTGACCAGCACACTCAGGTGGTGCGAAACGGTCGCCTGAGCTACCGGAAACAGCTCCGCGAGCTGACCGCAGGAGACCTCCTCACGCGAAGCGATCGCCTTCAGGATGGCGAACCGCGTGGGGTCGGAAATCGCCTTTGCGATACGGATCAGGTTGGATTCGTCCAGCTTGCTCACCCCACACCACCCTTGAGATGCTTGTCTATGCTTCTATACATCTATTTATCCACGCAAAGTTCCCACCAGACGAAACACCACACATGAAAAATCCGTATACTTAGAATGATTAAATAGATGCTTCCCTCATCTTAGAGCGCGCGTGTCTCCCCTGAGCATATCAGGAGGTAACCGTGAAAATCCAGCATGTGGTCGTTCTCGGAGCCGGTTTCGGCGGCTTAAGCGCCGTTCAACAGCTGGCGCGTCACCGCGACGTGCGGGTGACGCTGATAGATCGTAACAATTACCATCTGTTTCAGCCTCTGCTGTATCAGGTGGCGATTGCCGGACTGGAAGCACCGCAGATTGCGTGGCCCGTACGTGCCATGCTGCGACGTTACCCCAACACCCGCTTCCTTATGGGCGACGTGCAGAGCATCGACCTCATCGACAGGCGCGTGTGGGTGGATGGCAAAGCGGTTTCGTACGATCACCTCATCGTGGCGGCGGGTACGACCAGCCATGACTACGGTATCCCGGGTGTGCGGGAAAACGCCATCCCGCTGAAGTCGCTGGCCGACGCTATCCGCATCCGGGATCGCATCTTCAGTGCGGTGGAAGAGGCGGTGCGCACCGCGGACGAAGAGCGCCGCCGTGCGCTGCTGACCTTTGTGGTGGTCGGTGGCGGTCCAACAGGTGTGGAGCTGATCGGTGCGCTGGCGGAACTGAACCAGCATGTGCTGGCGCGCGACTATCCGGAGATTGCACCGGACGAGGTGCAGCTGGTTCTGCTGGAGGCGGCAGAGCGACCGCTCAATTACCTCAGTCCGGAGGCTTCGGAGTACACCCGCCAAGCGCTGCAGAAGATGGGTGTCCGGGTCATGACCAGCAGCGCGGTATCGGAGGTGACGCCCTTTGGAGTGTACCTTCAGGACGGTCGCTTTATGCCAACTTACACGGTGGTCTGGACGGCAGGCGTGAAAGGTGTGCCCTTGCCCGGTTTGCCCTCCGGGCGCTCCGGACGCATCCCGACGACTGAATTCCTTTCGCTTCCGGAGGCACCTGAAGTATACATCGTGGGCGACCTGAATGGACTGGAAGAGAATGGCAGTGTCTTCCCACAGGTAGCCCCTCTGGCAAAGCAGCAGGGCGCCTGGGCGGCACGAAACATCCTGCGTTGCCTGCGCGGTGAGCGTGAACTGCCCTTCCGCTATCGCGACAAGGGCAATCTGGTCACCATCGGACGCAACCGCGCGATTGGCGAGGTGAAGGGACTGCGGTTCTCCGGCACACTCGCATGGCTGGTGTGGCTGGCGGTACACATCTACTATCTCACCGGACTGCGCAACCGGCTGATGGTGCTCAGTAACTGGATATACAGCTACTTCACCTACGATTTCGCGGTACGCGTTATCCATCAGCGGCATCAGTTTGCCTATCCCGAGTCGGTAACCGAGTCGCAGCCTGCCGAAGCGGCTGTGTCGCGGTAAAACGAAAGGGGGCGCCCTGCGCCCCTCTCACATCCTGCCAGTGCGCCCCGCGTCGACAACCTACTGCTGTGCCTGCCTGGTGCGCACCGGATGCACCTCTTCCCTGCGGTCCATATACAACGCCACCCATTCCGCCAGACGCTGACCCAGTCTCTGGCACGAGGCGACCTCGTTCTCCGAACGCGGTTCACCCGCCAGCACCGCCCCGTAGTGCAGCGTGAACTGCTTGCCCACGTAGTCGGTGACGCCAAATACCAGAAAGCCGAAATTCATCAACACGGTCAGCACCGTCATGCACGCCAGCTCCGCGCCGCCACCCCATCCGCCAGAAGTGGAGAACGCACAGCCAATCTTTCCGTCAACGCGGTTCCACACCGTGCCGCCTACCTCGTCCCACCATCGCTTCATCCGCCACGAAATGGTTCCCATGTTGGTCGGCGTGCCCACCGCGATGCCGTCGCACCACAGCAGGTCATCGGCAGTCGCCTCCTCCACGCTCCTCAGTCGCACCTCTGTGCCCGGCACACTCTGCGCGCCCTGCGCCACCAGCTCTGCCATCTTGCGCGTGTTGCCTGAAGCGGTATCATAAAGCACCAGCACCTTACCCATGCGAGTGTTTTGCCTCCATATTCAGATGTTTATCTATACGTCAATACGTTTTCTCACAGAAATGCCGTTCCCTGCAACCAAAACACGATGTTTCGAGGTATGCTATTAACGAGGTCTTCTGACATGATGCTCTGGAGCCTGCCCGTACATCGCTATATGACCAGCGTACCTATGCTATCGCCGGATGATCCTCTGGCGAAAGCGGTGGCGCTGGCGCGTGCAACGCGAACCAGTACCCTTCCCGTCCTGGAAAACGGCAGGCTGGTGGGGGTGATCGCGGAGTCGGACATCGCTCGCCTGATGCAAGGGGGCAACCCGCACGAACAGCAGTACCTGTCGGTGGCTGCCGCTATGACCACCGAGCCGCTGGTCGTCTCACCGGATACCCCTACTTCTCAAGCCCTGCAGGCAATGCAGGCACATGGGTTCAGCTCCCTGCCTGTGGTGACGCACGACGGCGAGTATCTGGGCATGATTCTGCGCTCCGATGTGCTGGCGCTGACCTGCGACACCGTGCGCCCCCCGCTGGTAGGGGGCATGGCGACCCCGCTGGGCGTGTACCTCACAGGCGGCGGAGTGCGGGCTGGAGCAGGCAACCTCGGGCTGTTCCTGACGGGAGTTCTGTTGATGGCGCTGAATCTGGGCGCCCTGGTGCTGGTATATTCAGGTTCGCGCTGGCTGCAGGACAAGACAGGTATAGCGCTGTATGCGATGCTTGTATCGCCGACCGCCACGCTGCTCGACTGGCAGGACTGGGTGGGCATGATCCTTCGCGCCATGCCCATTGTGCTGTTTCTGCTGTTCGTTCGCCTCTCGCCCATCGCAGGCATCCATGCAGCGGAGCACATGACCGTGCACGCCATCGAGCGAGGCGAGCCGCTGGAGCCTGAATACGTTCGCCGGATGCCCCGCGTGCACCCCCGCTGCGGCACCAACCTGGCGGCTGGGGCAATTATCTTTCTGACCTTAGCCAACCTGAACACGGGCATCTATCGCGACGTTACTCTGCTCGTCGCCTTCATCGCTACCCTGCTCGCCTGGCGGCCGGTCGGCAACTTCCTGCAGGCGGTGTTCACCACGCGCCCGCCCAACGAGCGGCAGGTGCGCAACGGCATTGAGGCAGGTAAACAACTGCTACGGCGCTACCAGATGCAGGGATACCGCCCCGTCTCCCTGCGAGAGCGCATCTGGAACATGGGCATTCTGCAGATTGCCGCCGGCATGATGAGCGTGTGGTGGTTGCTGGATATTCTGGGGCTAGGTGTATGGTAATCTGAGCCTGTATCGCAAGTCTCACCTTTCAACTGCCCTTTAGAGCACCCCAAAGCCACTTTTTTCGAAAGATTTTTCGTACAAAACCTGAGAATCCCCTTTAGATTTTCGGAAGCGTGCCGATAATGTTCGCTGGTTCGCTGTTCATTTCGCCTGCCTGCAGGCAGGACGGTCTGATTGGAGGAGACAGTCGCGATGCAAGCCGTGATACTTGCGGGAGGACAGGGCACACGTCTTCGCCCCCTGACTGCACGAACTCCGAAGCCGATGGTGCCGTTGTTTGATCGCCCTGTGATGGAGCATACGTTGCGGTTGTTACGAAAGCACGGTATTCAGCAAGTGTTTGTGACCTTGTCGTACAGGGCGAGAGAGATTATCGACTACTTCGGCGGTGGTAGTCGCTGGGGCATGCGCATTCACTACTCCATCGAAGATGAACCGATGGGCACAGCAGGAGGCGTCAAGCGCTTTGTCAGCTCGCTACACGACACCTTTCTGGTCATCTCTGGCGACGCAGTCACCGACTTCGACCTGAGCGCCGCGGTGGAGTTCCACCGTCGCAAGAGCGCCGTCGCCACGATGCTCCTGTATTCGGTAGAAGACCCTACCCCGTTTGGCATCGTCGAGACGGACAGAGACGGCAGTATACAGCGTTTCCTCGAGAAACCTTCTGCCAGTGAGGTCTTCACCAACACGGTGAACACCGGCATCTACGTGCTGGAGCCGTATGCTTTGCGCTTCGTGCCGGACGACCAGCCGTTCGATTTCAGCCGTAACCTGTTCCCACGCCTGCTCAGCAACAACGATCCGTTCTTCGGCTACCGCGCAGAGGGCTACTGGTGCGACATTGGCAACCTCCTGCAGTACCGCCAGGCGCACTTCGACGCGCTGACCGGTAAAGTGGCGCTGGAACTGCCCGCCCGCCCTGTGCGCCCCGGAGGATGGATCGGCGAGGAAGCGGTGGTCGGTAGCAACGTCAAGCTCGAGCCGCCCTTCTACGTGGGGGCAGGCACCCGTTTACAGAGAGGCGCAGCCATCGGGAAACATGCCGTGGTCGGTGCACGCTGTCTGGTGGAAGCTGGCGCGTCCATCCTCGCGTCCATTATCTGCCCGGGAGCGCGCGTCGGCGCCGGTACTCAGCTGAACCACTGTGTGGTCGATTGCGGTACGCACGTTGAAGCACGAACCGCACTGACGAACGCGGTCGTTTCCGCGGAAACGGCGATGGTGCCTCTGGCGGCTTAGGGGAACCGTGCGGGCGGGTCAGTCCGCCCGCACCTCTCAACTTTCGGGTACCAGCAAAACCTTGATGGACTCCTTCCCCTCATGCACCAGCTCGATACCGTGCCGAAAGTCCGACAGCGGCAGCCGGTGCGTGACGATGCCCTCCGTCTTCAGCAGCCCGCGCGAGAGGTAACCGATCACCTTGGGGTAACAGTAAGGACCAAGGTGCGAGCCATACACATTCAGCTCTTTCACGTCGCCTATGATTGTCCAGTCTACGGTCACCGGCTCCTGCAGGACGCTGAACACCACGAAATTGCCCGCCTTGCGGATAATGTCCAGTCCAAGCAGGATGCCCTGCGGGTTCCCGGTGGCTTCGATATACACATCACAGCCATATCCTTCGGTGAGTCGCCGGACTTTGGTGCGGACATCGTCCACCGAGGGGTTGAGTACCATATCCGCCCCGAGCCGTTTCGCCACTTCCAGCCGATGGTCGCGCAGGTCGAGTGCAAGGAGCAGCCCAGGATTCTTCAGCCGGGCGCAAGCGACCATACCCAACCCAAGTGGTCCCATGCCAGCGATGACCACCACATCCCCAAACTGGATCTGCGCCCGATCTACCGCGTGCATGGAACACGCCAGAGGCTCCACCAGTGCAGCCTGATCAGCGGGCAGTTCATCCGGTACACGGTACACGCGGGCATTCGCTGGATAGCGGATATACTGTGCCCACCCGCCCTGTGCCTTCTCGCGGAAGCCGAATATCTCACGGTCGCGACAGAGCCAGTATATGCCCCGGTCGCACATCCGGCACTTGCCGCAGGGCACTATCTGCTCGGCGACGGCGCGGTCGCCCACCTTCAAGCCGAACCGATCGCCGGCGCCCTCGCCCAGCGCAACAACCCGCCCAGCGAACTCATGACCGGGCACCACCGGGGGCTGAACATAGCGAGGGCGGGAGGCATCACCCCAGATGGACGGATTCCCGTAAAAGCATTTCACATCACTCGCGCAGATACCGCACGCCTCCACCTTCACAATGACCTCACCGGGGCGCGGCTCCGGCACGGGTATCTCCTCGAGACGATAGTCCTCCGGCGCATGACACCGCACTGATAGCATATTTTGTAGAAGACTACTCGTGCTCATGATGATGCCTCCCTTCCCTCGTGGGCTGATGGTCAAAACCCCCCCCAGCGCACAACGGGCGCTGGAGACGACAGGCTCGCCCCTGCTCTGTACTCAGCCCGATGTCTCAGGGGGATGGGGCTACCGCGGAGCGGGTTGAGCCGCCCCAGGCTGGCCTGCCGGAGCACCCCCTGCGGGCGGTCCGCCCGGAGCCATCCCGGGTGGTGGTATTCCCGGACCACCGACCGGCATCTGGCTGGGGTCGAACACCGGCACTTCTGGTTCCGCGAAGAAGTACCGCCAGCCGACAATGGCAAGCACTGCCAGCACAATCACGATCACAATCGCGGCAGTCACAGGACTGATCTCTTTCTTCATCATGCGTTTCCCTCCACGCTCATGTGGGTTGTTTCGTACTTCTTGGACGGTTGTCTGGATTCCTGCTGAGAGGAAACTCAACATGCACAGGCGAATCGAGCGCGCAAACAAGGAGGGAAACCATGAGATTTATCCTGTGTGTTGGCGCTCACCCAGACGATGTGGAAGGCAGCATCGGCGGTACGGCGGCATTGATGCGCCAGCGCGGGGATACGGTGCGGTTTCTCAGCGTCACCGACGGTAGCAAGGGACATTTCAGCCCGGAATACATCGAGAACCCGCGCCTGCTGGTAGAGCGCAGAATGGAAGAGGCGCATCGTGCGGCAAGCATCGTGGGGGCGGAGTTCCATTGTCTTGGTGCGCCGGATGGAGGAGTGGTCGTCAATCCCGAAACGACGGCATCGATGATCCGAGCCATCCGCTCGTTCGGGGAGCCGGGCAGAGGTCCCGACCTCATTCTGGTCAATCGCCTCAACGACTATCACCGCGACCACCGCGCGACGGCGCAGCTGGTGCTTGACTCGGTGTATCTGCTCACCGTCCCGACGATCTGCCCGGATGTGACGCCGTTGCGACGTATGCCGGTCATCATGTACTGGCACGATGAGTTCACCGAGCCGGTACCCTTCCGTGCGGACGTGGTGGTGAACATCGATAGCGTGATGCAGACCAAAATCGACATGGTCTGTGCGCACGAGTCGCAGTTTCGCGAGTGGATACCCTACACGATGGGCAGAACTCCCCTGCCCCTCACTCC
>OGCI01001784.1_pt1 | contig 16612 bp, 16 predicted proteins | sample 1570021 | NCBI WGS metagenome assembly OGCI01 (sample SAMN06264664, study PRJEB24512) | hot springs metagenome | isolation source: Hot spring water | place: South Africa: Tshipise | collected 2015-06-21 | reverse complement strand
ACCCCTGCACAGGCGGTGCATCGGTGGCGGGGGGCATCGCAAGGAGCATGCGCGGTTGTACTTCCGCCTGTGCTACGACTTCGCCCCGAATCTTGATTTGGTACTGTAAGGGGCGCAGGCGCACATTGTCGCGCACCCGCACCGAAGGCATCACGAAGCCCAAATCGGTCGCCAACTGACGCCGTATCGCCGAGATGCGCTCCAGCAGGTCACCCCGCTGGTTGGGGTCGACGAGGGGCATCAGACCGTATCCAATTTCGAGTTCAATCGAGTCCACCTTGAGCATCGGGAGCACCGCTTCAGGACCCGTTGGCAACGGCTCAGGGGAGGTTGCAGGCTCTCCCCCGCTCTCGCTCGGCTTGGCAGGCGTTGGCAGCAGGTTGACACGGCTTGCCAAGTAGCCCAGCCCTGCCAGCGAGGCGCCTACCATAATAAACTGGGGTTTCGGGAAGCCCGGCACAAGCGCCAACAGCCCAATCGCCGCCCCTGCGCCCATCAACACGCGTGGGTACTGCAAAATCTGCCCGACCACATCCTGCCCCATCGCCTGCTCGGTAGAAGCACGCGTCACCAGCAAACCTGTTGCGGTGGAGATGAGCAAGGCGGGGATTTGCGCCACCAAGCCCTCACCGACCGTGAGCAGGGTATAGGTCTGAAGCACGGTCATCGCATCGCCCTGCCCACGCAGGAAGCCCACTGCGAACCCCCCGATGATGTTGATGAGAATAATCAGAATCGCAGCAATCGCGTCGCCTTTGACGAACTTGCTCGCACCATCCATTGCGCCGTAGAAGTCGGCTTCCATCTCCACGGCGCGTCGGCGTCGGCGTGCTTCGTCTTGGTCAATCAGCCCGGCGTTCAGGTCGGCATCAATCGCCATCTGCTTGCCGGGCATCGCATCCAGCGTGAAGCGTGCGGCGACCTCTGCCACACGCCCCGCACCGTTCGTGATGACCACAAACTGCACCACCACCAAGATGAGGAACGCCACCACACCGACCACGAAGTCGCCCCCCAACACGAAGTTGCCGAAGGTCTCGATCACATACCCCGCGCTCCCCGTGCCCAAGATGAGTTTGGTCGCGGCGATGCTCAACGCTAATCGGAACAGCGTGGTCACCAACAACAGCGCAGGGAACACCGAGAACTGAAGCGGATTGGTGATGTTGACCGCCATCAGCGCAATCAGAATGGATACCGCAAAGTTGACCACCAAGCAGGTGTCCAACATCCATTTCGGTAGTGGCAAGATAAGAATCGTCACCACGACCAATATTGCCAGCGCAATCAGCAGGTCCGAATGGCGGAGCGCACGCGTGAGCCAGTTCGCCAGTCCCATACCCAGTAAGATTGTCGGCAAGCAGGAGGGGTATCCTTATAGCATGGCTCAGGTGAGAAATGTGGTTGTGGTCGGTACCCGTCGTAGCCCCGACTCCGTGAAGATTGCCGAATACTATGCCCAAAAGCGCGGTCTCCCACCCACCCATGTCTGCTTGATAGACTGCGTGCCCCAAGAGGAAGTGGCGCTGGTGGAGTACAGAGACACGATTGAACGCCCTGTATACGAGTTTTTAGAGCGCCAGCGCCTGACTACAAGCGTGGACTATCTTGTGCTGACGCGGGGCATCCCCTTGCGTATTCGGGAGGGGGGCTTTTCGGTCGACTCGGCGCTGATGTCCGCGCCGCTCAAGTTGCCCTTCCTGCGTGAGCAGGGTCGTTTCCACCGAAACCCCTACTTCGCCATGAACGCGCCGTTCTCACGCAGGAAGTTCGGCTTCCACTTAGCCACCCGACTGGACGGCTACACGATGGAGCATATCTTGGCGTTGGTGGACAACAGCCTCAAGGCACGCCGAGCGAACGGCGTGTTCGTGATGGATATGGACCCCAAACGCAACGGGAGCGACTACCGACGCATCAACGAGTCGATTCGCAAGGCAGGTCAGCTGCTGAAACAGCGGGGCTTCGAAGTCGTCTTGGACGACACGGAGAAGTTCGTGGGTGCAGTCAACGATGTGATGGGCTACTACTCGTGGGGAAGCAACGACCATAGCTTCAACCTAATGAGCTATCGGAGCCTACGCTTTCGCCCTGGCTCTATAGCCGAGACGGCGGTCTCCACCAGTGCGCGCACTTTCAACCGCACCGAAAAAGGGCAGTCGCTGATTGCCGATTTGATTGCGCAGGGAGTGACGGGCGTCAAGGGCTATGTGTCCGAACCGTTCACGATAGCGCTCTGCCCCGCAGACCTGCTGTTCGACCACTACACGCGCGGGCGCAATCTGGCGGAAGCCTTCTGGTCTGCGACCCCGTTTTTGATGTGGAAAGACCTGGTAGTGGGCGACCCTATCTGTCAACCGTTCGCCAATAAGTAGCAGGAGTCTCTGCCCCCGCTGGCGAATCTATCGGCAGGAGGCGAGAGCGTGGAAGAACCCATCAAGCGTTCGGAAGCCGTTGAGAAGGAGTACACGCAGGCGGTCATCTACGGGATTGTGGGACTGGTCTCGGCAGGACTGACCTTTCTATTCTGGCGTTATGGCGGGATGTTCTATTCATTTTCGTGGGGGTTCGGTCTGGCGTGGCTTGGCTCATGGGCGTATGCCGGTTGGAGCTACTACAAGACTCGCCAAATTCCCTCGTACCCTGTAGAGTGTCCCTTCTGTAAGAAAACGACCGAGTTCACAGCGCAGCCACAGTCCGATTTCACCTGCGACCACTGTCTGCGGCGGGTCCCTATTGAGAATGGGCGCGTGCTGGATGTGATTGCCGTTAAGTGTCCCCACTGCGGTTCCACCGAGCAGGTCTCTACACGGGCGACGGTGGTCATCTGTGAGCAGTGCCAGCGCGAGTTCCCTTTGAAGCCCACCGCGCGCACGCAGGTGTCGATGCCACTACCTAAAGATGTGCAAATGCCCCTACCGAAGGACGCCCCAACCGTCATCCAGCAAGAAGAGGACAACCGCGCCTACGAGCTGGTGCTTCTGGGGGTAGACCGCCATAAGGAAGAGCGGGCAATTCAGCATCTGGAGGCGTTTCTGACCCTCAATCGTCCCGATGTCAAGAAGCTGCTGGAAAGCGTGCCGATGGTGCTGTTAACGAACTTGCCTCATCGCAAGGCGCACTCGATGGCACGGGAGTTCCAGGAGAACGGGGTGTTGGTAGAAGTGCGCGTGCTGGACGACCCGAACCGCGTGCCCACGCCTTGGTGATAACGAAGACGCGGTAAGACGGCACCAGATTAGCCCTCCCTCTGGAAGAACATCACATACTCATGCTTAAATAATGTAAAAGTCATGCTTGAGAGCACGATACCGCCAAAGGTGATGCTGACCGCGCTTGCCCCTGTTTTCTTGAATGTCTTTAACACAGAGGCTCTTTAGAATGTATCCCTGACGCTTCACGCGCTCCATCGTCATAAAACCGAGCGGAACCCACTCCCGCTGAGCATACTTGTCGCCTATCACTAACACTAAGAAGCGCCCCTCCTGAAGCAGGGGAGTATACAGCGCCACGACTTGCTCAAAACGGTCTAAGAACTCGTCCAGTGTGGGGGCGTTGGAGAGGTCGCTGGGGTGGTCGTTGAAACGAATGATGTCGTGATAAGGCGGATGGAGGATTAGCATCTGAGCTTGCGAAAACCTTAGAGAGTCCATAGTAGACTTGACTTGTTCTAGAGTTTCAGGTTGAGTGCTATCCCCGACGATGGGAATTGCTTGCACATTACCTTTACTCTCTTCCATTTCTACCCGCCACTTCACCTGCTCCACCAGCCACGAGTTTATATCCACGCCAATCGCGTAGCGTCCTAATCGTACTGCTTCGAGAAGGGTTGTTCCCATCCCCATGAAGGCATCAATCACTAAATCGCCGGGCTTTGTGAAGCGTCGCATCGCCTGGTTGGGGATTTGAGGTACGAAGTTGCCCCAATATTCCGCAGAGTGCATACCCGAGTTATCTCGCTTACCAAGAAGCCACAAGCTGTCGGTAATGATGTCGTCGTACTCTTCCCATCGGGTGATGTCGAGGTCGCTAATCGGTTCCCGCTTTCCCATCGCTTGATAAGCCGATTATACCTGAGGACAGATCACGGTTGTTTCACTCTCCCACCATTGCCTTCACCAGTTCGGGCACGGCTTGGACGGCTTCGGAGAGCTTTTCGGGATGTTTGCCCCCCGCTTGGGCGAAATCGGGTTTGCCTCCACCCGAACCGCCCACACGCTGTGCCATCTCACGCACCAAGTTGCCCGCGTGCAGTCCTTTCTGAACCCACTCGGGGGCGACTTTGACCACCAACACCACCTTGCCGTCCAGACTGGAACCGAGCGCCACCACCCCCGCTCCTTTCTGAATGAGGCGGTCTGCCAGCGCACCGAGTGCCTTCGGTTCGGCGTTCGCCAGTGCGTGCGCCACCACAGGTACACCAGCGACCATCACAGGCTCCATCTCGCCTACCGCTTGAGCAACTTGGCTCTGCTTGAGGCGCTCCAACTCGTGCTGGAGCTCGCGCAGGTGGCGCGCAAGACGCTCCACTGCACGGGGCAACTCGGGCACGGGCGCCTGAAGGCGTTCTGCCACCTCGTGTATCGCTCGCTCACGCTGTAGGAGCCAGTGGTAGAGCGCCTGTCCTGTGAATGCCTCTATACGACGCACACCCGCCGAAACGCTCGATTCGTGAACAATCTTGAAGAGCGCGGTCTCGACCGTGTTGTTGAGGTGCGTGCCCCCACACAGCTCTAAGGAGAAGCCTGGTATCTCCACCATGCGCACGCGTGCCCCATACTTCTCCCCGAAGAGCATCATCGCACCGCGCTGGCGCGCCTCCTCTATGGGCACATCGTTGTAGATGCATACCTCCAGCTCGTCCAGAATCTTTTCGTTAACCAGTGCCTCAATCCGCTCCAACTCTTCTGGGCTGACGGCGCGCGGGTGGGTGAAGTCAAAGCGCAGTCGGTCGGGCGCCACGAGCGAGCCTGCCTGCGCTACATGCGTGCCCAGCACAGTGCGGAGCGCCGCGTGGAGCAGGTGTGTGGCGGTGTGGTTGCGCATAATGTCGCGTCGCCGTTTCGTAGGCACTCGTGCAAGGAGCGTCTGACCTACACCCAGCTCGCCCTGCACAATCTTGACATGGTGGAAGTAGTAGTCGTTCGCTTTCTGAGTGTCTAATACCTCTGCACGTCCCCCATCCCATTCAAGCACACCTGTATCGCCAACCTGACCTCCCGACTCGGCGTAGAAGGGGGTTCGATTCAGCACCACCTCTATCTGCTGACCCTCGTGCGCCACAGGGATAAGATTGCCCTCGTGAACTAGCCCCACCACTTGGGCTTCGCCCTCAAGTTGCGTGTCGCCCACAAACTCGGTGGAAGGCGCCAGTTTGGCTAGCTCGACCAAAGCAGAGCCAGTCTGCACGAAGAGCTTTTCCGAAATCCCGCTCGCCTCACGCGCCCGTCGGCGTTGTTCTTCTAATGCTTGTTGGAACCCCTCTATGTCCACGCTGATACCGCGCTCCTGAGCTATCTCCTGCGTCAGTTCCAGCGGGAAGCCATAGGTGTCGTACAGAGTGAACGCACGCTCGCCCGAAAGCACACGCGACATCTGCACCTCAGCGCTGGAGAGCATCTCCTCCAAGCGTGCCAGCCCTGACTGAACGGTTTGGCGGAAGCGCTCCTCCTCGTAGCGCAAGATGGTGGTGATATAGTCTTGACGCTGGACGATTTCGGGATAGTGGTCTCCGAGCGCCTCTATCACGGCGGTCACGAAGTCTGCCATGAAAGGCTTCTCAAAGCCCAGAGTACGCTGACCACGCAGGACAGCCCGGCGAATGATACGCCTCAACACATAGCCCCGCCCCTCGTTCTGGGGAATCACTCCATCGGCAATCGTGAAAGTGGCACAGCGGATGTGGTCGGCGATTAGACGGATGGCGGTATCTTGGGGTTCCCCGTCGCCCAGTCGAACGCCTGCAAGCCCCTCAATCTGGCACACAATCGGCACGAACACATCGGTCTCGTAGGGGCTACTGAACCCCATCAAGACCGCCGCCGTGCGCTCTAAGCCCATTCCTGTATCGATGTTCTTTTTGGGGAGGGGCGTGAGTTTGGGCTTGCCGTTCTCCTCCGAACGCTCATACTGCATAAAAACCAAGTTCCAGATTTCCAGCCATCGCCCACAATCGCAGGCAGGTCCGCAGTCAGGGTTGGTGCAACCTGTGTCCACCTGCGTATCGTAAAAAATCTCAGAGCAAGGACCGCACGGACCGTTGGGACCTTCGCTGATAGCGTTAGCGGGCCAGAAGTTCGTTTTTTCACCTAATCGCCAAATGCGCTTCTCCTCAATCCCCACCTCACGATGCCAGATGTTGAACGCCTCATCATCCTCTTGGAACACGGTGAACTGCAGGCGGTCGGTGTCTACCTTGAGGTGCTCTGTCAGGAACTCCCACGCCCACAAGATAGCCTCACGCTTAAAGTAGTCACCGAAGCTGAAGTTGCCCAGCATTTCAAAGAAGGTGAGGTGCGAGAGGTCACCCACAGTGTCGATGTCGGTGGTACGAAGACACTTCTGAACGGTCGTGACACGCGGTGCAGGCGGTTGAGCGACTCCCAAGAAGTAAGGCTTGAACTGAACCATGCCTGCGCTCGTGAACAACAGAGACGGGTCTTTCGGCACCAAGCTGTCCGATGGCAACAACAAGTGTGCCTTTTGTTGGAAAAAGTTCAGGAAAGCCTGTCTCAAGGCGCGTGCGTTCCAGCTCATCATGCTTCCACCTGCGGGTCTAAGTATACCTGGTATGCGCTTCAGGTACAATTCGGACGATGAAAATCGGCGACATTATCGTACCAGACGATTTCGTCCCCCTGTTCGAACGCACGGACGACGGGATTGTGAAGTATCCCGACCCGCTTCTGCGTAAGAAGGCGCGCCCTGTGCCCCGTATGTCGCCCGACATTCACGAGTTGATTGACTACATGGTGCAAGCGATGCGCGGGGCAAAGGGCATCGGCTTAGCGGCACCCCAAGTGGGGGTCTCCTTGCGGATTATCGTGATTGAGCCGGAGAATCAGCCCTTGCGCGTGATTATCAACCCGCAGATTCTGGAACGCGCCGGCGAGCAGGTTGGTTTGGAGGGCTGTTTGAGCATTCCCGGGCTATATGGCGATGTGAAGCGTCCCAAATACATCACGGTGCGTGGATTGAACCGCCACGGCAAGCCGATACGCCTCCAGTTGGAAGGGATGTCCGCGCGTGTCGTGCTTCACGAAGTGGATCACTTGGATGGCGTGCTATTCATCGACCGCGTGAACCCTGAAACGCTCCACTGGCAGATGCCTGAGTCGGACGAGGAGGAGGAATTCTGAGCATCTCTGTGCGTCCCCGAATAGTGTTCTTCGGTTCGGGTGCGTTTGCAGTGCCTGCACTGGAGCGTTTACACGCCGAGGGCTATCCAATTCTCGCAGTAGTGACCCAACCCCCGAAACCCGCTGGCAGGGGTTGGCATACCCTGCGTACTCCCGTTCACGAGACCGCTGAAAAGATGGGGCTACCCGTGTTTGCTCCATCAAAAGCACGCGACCCTCAGTTCCTAGAGCAGGTGCGCCAGTTGTCTCCTGACTTGGTGGTGCTCGCTTCGTATGGCAAGATTCTGCCCCAAGCCCTGCTGGAGATTGCCCCACTCGGCAACTGGAACCTACACGGCTCGCTCCTTCCCAAATATCGTGGAGCTTCCCCCATTCAAACAGCCATGTTAGAGGGAGAAAGCGAAACGGGGGTCACCTTGATGGAAATGGTTGCCGAGATGGATGCGGGTGATATTTATCTTCAATGCGCTGTGCCCATTCTGCCCGAAGATGACGCAGGCTCTCTGGAGCATAAGTTAGCCCATGTTGGGGCTGACCTGCTTATGGAGGGGCTTGAACAACTGCGCAAGGGTACGCTCAAGCGCACGCCTCAAAATCACTCAGAAGCGACCTTCACCAAGCCCCTCACAAAGGAGGACGCGCGCCTGCGTTGGGAGGAACCTGCGAAGCGCTGTCACAACCGCGTGCGCGCCTTCGCTCCAAAACTCGGAGCCTATACAACTTGGCGTGGAAAACTTCTAAAAATCTGGAAAACGATAGTGCTGGAAGCGAGCCACCAAGCGGAACCGGGCACTATCGTTGCTTGCTCACGCGAGGGAATTGATGTGGCTTGCGGGGATGGGCTTCTGCGTCTGTTGCAGGTTCAGCCTGAGAGCCGTGCGCGTATGGACGCGCCTGCCTTCGTAAATGGCTATCATCCTCAACAGGAAGAGCACATAGGAGGCTAAAATGTGTGGTCGGTTCGCCCTTTACACAGATAGCGAAATGTTGGAACACCACTTCCAGTGTCCCTTGCCTTTTGTAATCGCCCCACGCTACAATGTGGCTCCAGGCCAGCCTATCTTGGCGCTCAAGTACGACAGAGAGAGACATCAGCGTGCTTGGAGCCACTTTCAGTGGGGCTTAGTGCCTAAGTGGGCGACTGACCCCAGTATTGGCAATCGCATGATAAACGCCCGCGCAGAGACCGTTGCAGAAAAGCCCGCGTTCCGCAGCGCGCTACGCTACCGCCGTTGTATCGTGCCAGTGAACGGCTTCTATGAATGGAATAAGGAAGGTCGCACGAAACAGCCTTATTTTGTGCGTTATTGCGACCACCGCCCAATGGGCTTGGCAGGACTGTGGGAACACTGGCAAGGCTCAGATGGCACGGAACTGCTCACTTGCACCATCATTACAACCGACGCGAACGAGTTCATTCGTCCCCTGCACTCCCGAATGGCGGTGATATTGCCAGCAGAGGCGTACGCCGATTGGCTCGACCCTGCCACACCCATATCCGAGTTGCTCTCATTCCTCAAGCCCGCTCCTTCTGACGGTATGATTGCCTATCCAGTAAGCGCACGTGTGAACTCTGTCGCTAACGACGACCCCAGCCTGATTGTGGAACTCCCACCAAGCGCGCCACAGACCCTTTTTGAGGAGTGAGGGGTACAATTGGCTTATGATAGCGCGCCTCTTTGGAACCGTCGTTGCAGAAGAAGGCGACCATATCGTGATTGATGTGGGCGGTGTTGGCTATGAGGTGCGTGTTCCTGCTTCGGTGCGTCAAACGCTCCCCCTGTTAGGCGAGCCTGTGGTTCTGTATGTCCGTACCCTCTTCTCGGAGGATGAGGGAGCTTCACTCTACGGATTCACTGAGCAATTTCAGCGAAGATTGTTTGATTTGCTTATCAAAGTGAACGGTGTCGGACCAAAACTGGCACTCAATCTGATGAGCGCTTCTGAGCCTGAGGCATTAGCCAAAGCAATCGCACGAAAAGACGCGCGCTATCTCAAGAGCCTTCCGGGTGTCGGTGCTAAGTTGGCAGAGCGATTAGTGCTGGAGCTGGCAGATAAGGTTACCGAGTTTGCTTTTGAGCGCCAGATTGACCGCCTTGTTGCTTCCAGTCGCTCTCAACAAACAGATATAGACGCGCTGGTGGAAGGCTTGGTGCAGTTGGGATACACCAAGCGTGAGGCGTTGGCTACTGTGCAAGCCGTCTTGAATGAAAACCCGCACGCTGATGAACCCACGCTAATGCGCCTCTGTCTCTCACGGCTCAGTCCGCGCCGATAAATCTCAGACTCGTCAGCAGGAGGCGTGGACATGCTGTCGTACTAAGAGAATGTGCCACAGAGTTGCTGGGTGTTAGCCGTAGTTAATCAGAAGGGCGGTGTCGGGAAGACGACCACTGCGGTCAATTTATCAGCGGGGCTTGCTTCGTGCGGTGAACGCACCTTACTCATTGATGCAGACCCACAAGCGAACGCAACGAGCGGGTTCGGTCTTAGTACTAACGACTACGAGCACGACCTCTTCTCGCTATTTCAATCGGTCATAGACCTGAACGAGCCAATAGAGGTTGAGCAAGTTATCCTTCCGTCCGTGCGCCCAAACTTAGACCTCATTCCTGCCAGCGTTGACCTTGCAGGTACAGACCTTCTCTTAGCGTCAAGGATTGCGCGTGAGACCATACTCAGGAGTCTTTTGCGCCCTGTTCGTGAACGCTATCGTTGGATTATGATAGATACCCCTCCGTCGCTGGGCTTGCTCACGGTGAACGCACTGACTGCTTCAGAGGGTCTAATTGTGCCCCTTCAGTGCGAGTACTACGCTTTAGAAGGACTAACTCAGCTGATGAATACGATTGACTTAGTAAGACAAACGCTCAACCCCTCTTTGGAGGTCTGGAAGGTTGTGCTGACCATGTATGACGGTCGCACGCGTTTAGCCGAGCAGGTGGAGAGCGAGGTCAGAAAGTTTTTTGGCACGAAGGTTGCCCAAACGGTCATTCCGCGCAATGTGCGTATTGGTGAATCGCCCAGTTTCGGGCAACCCGTGCTAGAATATGATCCCCGTTCAAAAGGAGCAGTGGCATACTTGCAGTTAGTTGAGGAGGTACGAGGCTATGGCGCGTCGCGGGTTAGGTAAAGGACTAAGCGCACTGATGGGGCGCGAAGAACTCTCAGAGTCTTTAGTGAGGGAAATCCCCATCCACCAGATTCGGGCGAACCCCTACCAGCCTCGTCAACAGTTTGACGAAGACTCTCTGCGAGAGTTAGCCGAGTCGATTCGGCAGTTAGGTGTTATTCAACCGATTATCGTGCGCCAAGAGGGTGCGGAGGACTATGTGCTGGTTGCGGGAGAGCGTCGCTTGCGCGCCTCTCAGATGGCAGGATTAGAACGCATCCCTGCGATTGTGCGTTCTCCCTCAGAACAGCAGATGCTGGAGATGGCTCTGGTCGAGAATGTCCAGCGCGAGGACATCAACCCAATCGATGCAGCGCTTGCCTACAAAAGGCTTATGGAAGAGTTTGGGCTGACGATGGAACAAGTTGCCCTGCGCGTCGGTAAGAGCGTGCCTGCGATTTCCAACACTATCCGCCTGCTACAGTTGCCAGATTACATCGTGGACAGCTTGAAGCAAGGGTTGATTAGTGAAGGGCACGGCAGAGCGTTGCTGATGGTCAAGGACGCCGTTCATCAAAGGGAACTGTGGGAGAGGATTACTGCAGAGGGGCTTAGTGTTCGTGCCACAGAGCAACAAGCACGCGAACTGCGTATGGATATGAACAATCCGCCCCGTGTCAATCCCTCCGCGCCTCAGCCCGGACCTGTACCGCCCGAAATCAAAGCGTTGGAATATAATCTCAGCGCCTATCTTGGTACTCGTGTGCAAGTGGTTCAAGTCGCTGGCGGGAGTGGACGCATCGTGATAGAGTTCTACTCTGAGGAAGAGTTAGGGCGTATTCTGGAGATTATCGCACCCGATGGATTGTAGCAGGAGGGGTTTTCACGGGAAAACTGAAGGTGGGAACGCTATGGATAAGGCACGCGAAAGAGCGAGGGAACGGTTTCGTGGACATCGGTTCGGGCTATTTGTTCACTGGGGAGTCTACTCCCTGCTGGGGAGGGGCGAATGGGTTATGCACCACGAAAAAATCCCCGTGCAGGAGTACGAGAAACTCCCCGCTCAGTTCAATCCCACTCTGTACAGCGCGCGCGAGTGGGTTGAGTTAGTCAAACGAGCAGGAATGCGCTACATCACGATTACCGCAAAGCACCACGATGGCTTCTGCATGTACGATAGCCAATATACCGACTACAAAATCACGAACACCCCCTTCAAGCGCGACGCCATCGGTGAGATCGCGCACGCATGCAAAAGACAAGATATAGACTTGCTCTTCTACTACTCTCCACTGGATTGGCATCATCCCGCCTATAAGACTGATTGGGAAGCCTATACTCAATATTGGCACAACCAAGTCTTAGAGCTGTTTCAGAAGTACCAACCTATGGGTATCTGGCTGGATGGATGCTGGGACAAGCCAGAAAACCTGGACAAAACTTGGAGGTTAAGCCAACTCTACCAAGCAATTCGCAAAATCAAGCCTGATGCGATTATCGGCAACAACCACCATCAAGCCCCTCTTGATGATGAAGACATCCAAACCTTTGAACAAGACCTGCCGGGCGAAAACAAAGTTGGATTCAACCCCATCAAACCTGTAGAGAATGCCCTTTACGAGACCTGCATGACCATCAACAACAGCTGGGGCTACAACGCAGGAGATACCGCTCACAAAAGTCCCCCCGAACTGATTCGCATCCTTGCCATCTGCGCCACACGCGATGCGAACCTACTGCTGAATGTAGGACCGAGACCTGATGGCACGATACAACCCGAACATGTGGAACGATTAGAGGCAATTGGCAAATGGCTGAGTACTTACGGCGAGTCTATCTACCAAACACGGGGATGTGTGTTCACCGATACGCCGTGGGGAGGGTGTACAAGGAAAGGGAACACGCTCTACCTACACATTTGGCAGGCGCAACCTAAGCAACCTCTTCGTATCGAGGGCGTTGAAAGACAAGTTATGAGAGTTCAATTCGTAAACCCTCGAACGCCGTTGAACTACCGCCATGAGAGTCGCACCCTGCTCATAGAGCTTCCCGACAGCCTACCCGAACCTGCTAACACAGTCGTCAAAGTGGAGATAAAATGATGGAACGTTCTGAGAAACTACTGGATGCCAATAGAGCTATTCTTGTGATTGTCGACCTTCAGGAACGCCTTCTGGAACCTATCAAGGTGGCTTCTAAAATCGTGAGCAACATCCAGCACTTGAGTCAGGTGGCACAGGTTCTACAGGTGCCTATCTTAGCAACCACCCACAACGCCGAAAAATTGGGCAAGATTGTCTCCAGTTTCGAGAACGAACCGTGGTATGCCCAAGCAGTGGACAAACTGACCTTCTCCTGCTTGGGGTCAGACCTGTTCCTACGGCGACTTCAGGAGATGGGACGCACACAAGTGTTGCTTACGGGCATTGAAACCCACATTTGCGTTCTTCAAACGGCTCTCGACCTTCAGAAGCTGGGTCTGCAAGTTCATATTCCATTTGACGCAGTAGCAAGCAGAGAGAAAGATGAGTGGAAATACGCCCTGCGTCGGCTCCAAAACGCGGGCGTGACCATCACCTCGGTAGAGTCTACCATCTACGAAATGCTTTACGAGGCGGGCACAGACACTTTCCGCTCGATACTCCCACTGCTCAAAGCTAAAAGCACAGACACAGAGGACGAGGAAGACGATTGACCACTATTTACGGAAGAGGCTCCTCAGAATAAAGTAGAGGTTTGCGGGTCGTTCTGCCAGTCGTCGAGAGAAGTAGGGGTACCACTGCTCACCATAAGGTACATAAATCAGCGTTCGGTAACCCTCAGAAACCAGTTGTTTCTGCAACTCTCGGCTAATCCCATAGAGGAGCTGAAATTCAAGCCGGTCTTTAGCCAGCGCAAACTCTTGAGCGTATTGCTTGGCTTTCGTAATCAATTTCGTGTCGTGCGTGGCAATGGCTGGTTCCTTGCCTTCAAGCAGGAGCTTGCGCATGAGAAGGTCAAATTGAGCATCCACCTGCTTTTTGCTCGGGTAGGCAACTTCAGGCGGTTCAGCGTATGCCCCCTTCACCAAACGCACGCGCGCACCTAACCGAATCAGAAATTCCAAGTCCTCAGGGGTGCGATACAGATATGACTGAAGCACCGTCCCGGAGTTAGGATATTGCGGGAACAGCTCACCGAACAGTCGGAGGGTCGCCTCAGTGTGCTTGCTACTCTCCATATCAATCCAGACGAAGTTACCTAAATCTTGCGCAGTCTTCAGCACGCGCTCTAAGTTCTGTTTGCAAAGGCTCTCACTGATGTCCAGCCCCAACTGCGTGAGCTTGATGGAAATGCACGAATCGACACCGCTTTTGTAAATATGCTCTAACAAATTCATATACTGACGGGAAGCCATCTCTGCATCCGACTCTTGGTGAGTGTCCTCACCCAAGAAGTCCAGAGCGACCTTGAAGCCTTGCTGATTAAGCTCGCGAGCGATGCGAATGGCGGTTTCCACATCCTCACCTGCTATGAAACGCTTGACCAAGCCTTGGGTCATTCGGCTGTGCTTAATCCAATTTTTGAACGCGGGCAGTTCGGCTACTTTCAGAACAAACGCTCTTGAGAGCATCGTTGCTCTACCTCCTTAGTCAGCGTCATCGCTTCGTTGGTTGTTCTACAGTGGGGGGTGGTGCTTGTTCCCACCAATATTCCATCACATCGCGTCGGGGGTCGGGCTTGGGAAGCTCGGGCTTCGGAGCGGGTTGCTGAGGTTTTTCAGGAGCAGGCTCAGGCTTGGCTTGAGCTGCTGCCTGATTGCGTTCCAACTGTGCTTTGACCTCCTCAGGCGAAGGGGGGGTAATCGGTTGCTGTTCTTGAGGCTGGGACTGGGTAGGCGAGTCCGAACGGGTGCTTTCTAAGGTCGGAGCAATCTGAGTGGTCCATCCGTACCAAGCGATGAAGGCAATAAGAATAATAATCAACCCAATAAGTCCAATCGGTGTGCCTCGGCGTCGCATCGTTTAGCCTCCTAATGGATTATACCGCACACCCCCTCAAATGCGTTCCTCGCACAGAATCTGTTGCAGATGGAGGGCAATATCAGGCACTACCGAACGCAGGTCGGACAGCAACGGCAACTGGGCGCGCGCAATCGCCACATCGTCCAGATGGATAGGCACCACCAAAAGCGCAGGCTGACCAATTGGACCTTGAGCAATCACCTTGCCGAAGGGGTTCACGACCCACGAGCTGCCCACAAACCCTTTACCCCCCTCAAATCCGACCAGACTGGACTGCACCACGAACAGGGTATGTTCGCTCGCTATCTGCGTCAGCATTCGGCGATAGGCGTCCACATTCTCGATGACATCGCCCTGAAAACCGCGAGCAGGCGAGGCGGTGGGCACATAAATCACCTGCGCGCCTTTCAATGCCACAATCATAGAGGTCACTGAGTGCCACACATCTTCGCAAATCAGAATAGCCGAGCGTCCAAAGCGTGTAGAGAACACCTCAAGGCGACTGCCCCGCGCCACAAAACGCTCCTCTTCAAACACGCCGTAGGTGGGCAAAAAAAACTTGCGGTGCACATGGTTGAGCGAACTGTGTTCAACTTGGGGCGTGAAGGTTGCATACAGCGCAGAATTGAAGTACTCACCTTGATACAACTCGTAGAAGCCGACACACAGGTCAATAGGGTGCTTGGGTTCCAAATCACTATAGAGGCATTTGAGGTCGTTGAACAGCGACTCGGCAGACATCGCTAACTCTCGCACGCCACCCTCCACAAAGTAGCCAGTGGTGGCGGTTTCGGGAAGCACCAACACATCAGCGGGGGGCTCCATCTGGAGACACTGCGAGATAAGGGCACCAATAATCTCCAGATTGCGACGATAGTGCCCTTTTTCGGGACACATTTGACCTACCGCAACGCGAAAGACGGTATTTTGCATAAACACACCTCAAAAGTCCACAGGGCGTAGGTAATACTCCCCAATCGCCGTGGTAGAAAGCATCGCCGTGGTAGGCAGATGACGCTTCCAGTGGGTGCTATCTACCTTGCGCTTGACCAGCTCTACCTCCTCAGCGGGGAAGCCCATCTGTACTAAGCGCTCGGGTGAGTAGCCCTGCGTAAGAAAATGGAGAATGCGGTCTGCCTTTTTGTAGGAGATACCGAAATCGCCCTCGTCGGTCTGCCCTACTATGAGGTCGGCGGAGGCGGGCTTGTTCACTATCACCTCTGGCACTCCCACATAGCGCGCCAACTGCCACACTTGGGTCTTGAACAGGTCGCCGATAGGGTTCACAGGGGGCGCATCGTCAGCGTGCCAAGTGAAATAGCCGAATAAACGCTCGCTCTTGTTGCCTGTGCCAATCGGTAGTGCGTTCAGCTTTGCCGACTGGTCAAACAGGATAATCATTCGGGTGCGCGCACAGATGTTGCCTATCCGAGTGGGGCTTGCATCAGGCTCGTAGTGGCTCAAATACGCATCCACCATCGGCGTGATTTCAATCACTCGTGAATGGATGCCCAACTGCTGTACCACAAGGTTGCCGTGTTCTAAGCTCTCTGCGCTACTAATCTTATAGGGCATCAGGAAAGCATACACATTTTCCGCGCCGAACGCACGGGCGCAGAGATAGGCAACGAGCGAGGAGTCCACCCCGCCCGATAGCCCTAACAACACCTTCCGAAAACCGCGTCGTCGTCCCACCTCATCGCGCAAAAACTGGATAAGCCAATCCGCAACCAACGGAGCGTTAATATGAAGCGGGTCATCCGAGTTCGGTTCAAACGCTTTAGCCTCTATAACAGGATAGGATATCATCAGTCTTCACCTCGTATGAAACGGTTTGGTTGAAAGGGAGCAATCGGAAGTTCCGTCCTGCCAGCGGTAACGAGATCTGCGATAGCGACCGCTGTGGCAGGTGCCAGCAAGATGCCATGGTAGGCATGTCCTGTGGCAAGGTAAAGCCCTTGCAACTCTTGCAGAGTGCCGATCAGGGGGTTGTTGTCGGACGTGCCCGGACGCAAGCCTACGGTGTGTCCTACTACTGTTGCATGCATTAGGCGCGGGCTGAGCCGTGAGAGCGTGTGAAGCAGATGGGCAAAGCCTTCTGCTGTGACACGAAAGTCAAAGCCTGCCTGCTCGCGGGT
>OGCI01001782.1_pt1 | contig 16625 bp, 15 predicted proteins | sample 1570021 | NCBI WGS metagenome assembly OGCI01 (sample SAMN06264664, study PRJEB24512) | hot springs metagenome | isolation source: Hot spring water | place: South Africa: Tshipise | collected 2015-06-21 | reverse complement strand
GCCTGGCTCAGCTGGCTCGACATCACCCGGATATCGTCCACGATCGCACTGACACTTTCCACCCCACGTGAAGCGGACAGAGCCGTCTGCTCAGCCCCCTTAGCCACCTCCTGAACCGCCTTCTGCAGCTGGTGCAACAGGTCTACCACGCTATCGCCGGAGGCATCTCCAGACGCCACAAACGCCTGCAGGAGGTCGGTGGTACGCTGTACATGCTGGGCAACGTCGCGAGCCATCGCACGCGTATCCTCTATCGTCTGAGCGAGGCTCTGTATCGCCAGGTCGAAGTTGCGCGCGAGGCTCTGATCGTCTGCGGAGGTCTGATTGAGGCGCCGGCTCAGGTCGCCCTTGCCCAGCCCTTCCAGCGCACTGAGCAGGTCCTTCATGTAGGCGTCGATCACACACATCTGGTCGGTGAGGTCGTGCTCCTGAGAATCAACCTGCACCGTATCCATAGCAATGCCGAAGCTTCGCACCTGATGGAACAGATAGGAGTCCGACACCGCCTGCATGTCGTAGTTGAACACCTTGGCGATTCCCATCTCGGCACGCAGTCGGAACCCGATTCGCCAGCGGAAATCCCGGCACAGGTATTTGCGCACGAGCTGCGTATAGATGGCGTAGCTGCCGATGTACCACTTCTGCGCCAGACCGATGCGCACGTGCATGTGACCAATCCGTAACCGGCGTTCGAAGTATTCCGTGCTGTAGGCGCCGCCGTTCGCCGCCTCGGCGAAGATGTCACGGAAATACTGTGCCTGTGTCTTTTCAAGCGCCTGCCGAAGCTGATCCAGCGTCATCCCTTTCGTCCGCGCGTACTCCTCGAAGAAGCCTCGCGTCGGCGGGAAGGCAAACTGCACATCGTAGAACTCCTTCGCGATGGCGTCTGCCACACGCTCCGCCCACGGCTGCAGCTGCCGCAGAATGGCAATATCCTCTTCGGTGAGGTTCACGAACTGTCGACGCAAAGCAAGGTTGGTCTCGTTGATGCGCATAAAGGCGCACAGGTCATTCATCCCTCTACCTCCGGGCATTCACATTTATCCCGTCAACATTATCGGAAGACCTGTGCAATCTTGCAGGGGGTTATGGTTCTCCGTCTTCGGGGCTGCCGCAGAAGGCAGGGACAGTTTCGTCGTCCTCCAGCAGACTCTTGCTCAACTTCACGTCGCGCGGCACCGCTATCGGATACCTGCCGTCGAAGCACGCGAGACAGAAGTGATGGCGCTTCATCCTCACCGCCCGAAGCATCCCGTCAATGCTAAGATAGCCCAGCGAGGAGGCGCCTATGATCTCGCGTATCTCCTCCACGCCGTGCGTCGCCGCGACCAGCTCCTCGCGCGTTGCCATGTCGATACCGTAGAAGCAGGGATAGCGGATGGGTGGAGAGGTAATGCGCACGTGCACCTCCTTCGCGCCCGCCTCGAACAGCATCCGCACGATCTTGCCGGTGGTTGTGCCTCGCACGATGCTGTCGTCCACCATCACCAGCTTGCGCCCGGCGATCACCTCGCGCAGGGGGTTCAGCTTGATCTTCACGCCCAGCTCGCGCATCCGCTGGTCGGGCTGGATGAAGGTGCGCTGGATGTAACGGTTCTTAATCAATCCTTCTGCGTAAGGGATACCACTTGCCTGTGCAAACCCCAGCGCCGCCGGGATGCCCGTATCGGGAATGGGAATCACCACCTGCGCCCCCGGCGCAGGGTGCTCTCGCGCGAGTTCCTGCCCCATACGCCGGCGAACCTCGTGCAGAGTGCGATTGTAGATGTGACTATCCGGACGGGCAAAGTAGATGAACTCGAACATGCACAGACTGTGCCTCTGCAGGGGAACCGCCTGCTCCTCGCGCAGACCGTCCCGGTCAATCAGCACCACCTCGCCCGGCTCGATCTCACGCACAAAGTCGGCGCCCACCACGTTCAGCGCGCATGTCTCCGACGCCACCACATGGTGACCATTGATGCGCCCCAGACACAGCGGACGCACTCCATAGGGGTCCCGAGCGGCAAGCAGATGATGTGGCGTCAGCACCGCCAGACTGTAGGCGCCGGAGATTTGCTCCATCGTGCGCCGCATCGCCTGCACCGGGTCGCGGTCTTCCGCCAGTTCGGAAGCAAACATCCGCGCGATGATCTCGCTGTCGTTGGTGCTGTGAAAGTGCGTGCCCGCTTCCTGTAGGCGCAGGCGCAAGCAAGCCGCATTGACGAGATTGCCGTTGTGCGCGACCGCCAGCGTGCCGATGGGTGACTCGCAGATAATCGGTTGTGCGTTACGAAGCACGCTGGAACCGGTGGTGGAGTAGCGAGTATGCCCGATGGCGATATGCCCGCGCAGGTAGCCCAGCGTCTCTTCGTCGAACACCTGCGAGACCAGCCCCATCTCCTTATGCACCAGCACCCGCTCGCCATCCGAGACCGCGATACCCGCACTTTCCTGACCGCGGTGCTGAAGTGCATACAGCCCGAAGAAAGTGATACGCGCGACGTCCTCCTTCGGCGCGAATATGCCGAAAACGCCGCACTCCTCATGCGGGTGGTCCGAACAGTAAGCGTCAATTCCCATGTGTCGCCATGTTCCAGAGTGGCTTCGAACCTGCACTTGCCCGCCCAGCCGGTTAGGACAACCATATGGTATCACTGTTCACCGCTCGAAAGCAAGCATCTGCAGGAACCTCACATCCGCTGCCGGAAAGGAACATTAGCCTTCTGAAGTGCGAAGATTTGTGGCGGGATGGAGTGCACTGTGGTCGTAAACAGATGGCGCAGAACCATGCAGGCGGTGGAGGGTAGACCTCTTGCCACCATTTGCGCGTGCTACATGGCTGGCTCTGCTGCAGGCGTCACATTCTCCGCCCTCCCTGTCCTGCAGAGTTGTATCGCTGTATCCGCGGGTTGCTGGTTCATCTGGCGATGCCAGCTGCTGTCTGCCCGAGCCATGCTGCTGGCACTGGCGGCGATGTGGCTGGGCGCAGTGCAGGGTATCAAATACTCACAAGCGCAGATTGTGCTGTCACGGGTCTTGCCTGCCGGAGAGGCGGTCACGCTGGTGGGAGAGGTTGCCACCGAGCCTTCGCTTCGCCGTGGCACATACCGCTTCGTGTTCCGGGCGGAAAGCACCACATGGTCAAACACAACTCTGCGCACTCCGGTGCAGGTGTGGGTGAGCCTTCCGCAGTCTGCCGTGCAGAACCTGTACTGCGGTGAGCGTCTGCGACTGTACGGCAGACTGCGCGCCCCAGAGGCAGGCACCCGTGCCGCCAGCGCGTCGTTTGTTCAATACCTTCGGCGTCAGGGCATCGTTCGCACGATGCAGCCGCTGCGCGTGCAGAGACTTCCCGAGTCCGGCTGGCGCGTTCATCTCTCCCAGCTGAGGCAGGCGCTTCTAAGCAACCTGCGCGCCCATCTGCCCACGCGCGAAGGGCACATCGCCGCTGCCATCGTGCTCAATGACCGCACCGGGCTCGATGCCGACCTCCGCGAGGGGTTCCGCCGTACCGGCACGATACATATCCTGTCCCCGTCCGGCACTCATGTTTCCATGCTGGCTCTTGCTACATGGGTTTTAAGCCGGTGGCTGAAGGTTTCGCGCAGGGCGTCAGCCGTGCTGGTGATCGCGGTCATCTGGGGCTTTGTGGGCGTTGCCTCCGGCGGTGAGCCTTCCGTGCGCGCCGGGGTGATGGGCACGCTCGTGGCAGGAGCTATTGCTCTGCAACGGGAGCTGGATATGCCCACCTCACTCGGCGTGGCGGCGTTTCTGCTGGTGTGCTGGGACGTCGGCACACTGCGTGACCCCGGGTTTCAGTTTTCCTTCACTCTGGTGGCGGCGATTGTCGCCTCGTCTGAATGGCTGAAGCATCTGGTGTCTGGAACGGGCAGTTCAACCCAGCGCCTGCCGCGGGAGATACTGGCAGCCTTCTGCCTGAGCATGGTGTGCGCTATCGCCTCGGCACCGCTGACCGCGTTATACTATGGACAGATGTCTCTCGTTGCCCCTATCGCCAATCTGTTGATCGTAGTGCCGGTGCAGGTGGTAACCTGCGGGGGGTTGTTGCTTGCCCTTACGCCGCCCCTGCCCGAGTTCGTGGGCACTCCGGTCACCATCAGCGTCTGGCTGGTGGAACGGCTGGTGCGCCTGCTGGCGGAGATACCCTATGCCAGTGTGCCCGCTCCGCCGCCCTCTCACGTCTTCATCGGCGCGTTCTACGCGGTTTTCTTCTCCATAATGCTCGCCCTGAGCGCACGTGCATCTCGCCGGAGGGACGCACTTACGTGGTGAAGCGGCTATGGATTGCCTCTCTGCTGCTCCTCGCCTGTGCCGGGTTGTCGAGCCAGGAGATGGAGGAACCCTTGCCTGACCAGCAGCCTCTTAAGCGAAAGGTGCAGCGGCTCGAGGTGGAGCGCTTCGGCACTCTTTTTCTGGATGCGCACAACAACCTGCAGGCGACGGACATCCTTGCCCGGTGGCGGGAATACACCATTCAGGCGGAACAGGTGGAGGGCAATCTCGACCGCGGCACATACCTCTTTGGTGGCAGAGTGCTTCTGGAAGGCGGAGGGGTGAATGCCAGCGGAGACACACTGCGTATCGACGTGCGCCGGCGGCGGTGGTTGCTGGAGGGTGGCGGCGCCGATCTTCTGCCGAAGTTTCTGCGCTACCAGCTGCGGGATGCCGTGAGACTGTCCGGGCAGAACCTGCAGGTCGAGGAGCAGCAGGCGCGGCTTCAGCGTGGCGAATTGACCACCTGTCTGCTCGGTGAGCCCCACTATCACTTCTCAGCAGACGGGGTGGAGGTGGTGGTAGACAAACGGCTGGTGGCCCGCAACGTGAGCCTGACTGTGCTGAACCGGAGGCTCTTCTCTCTTCCCACGCTGGTCGTCCCCCTCGATAGACGCCTGTCTCGCGGCACACTACCGCAGGTGGGACAGTCGGTGGAGGAAGGCTACTACGTGAAAACGGCGCTGGGCTACCTGCTGGGTGACAACGCGGGCACCGGTCGAATCGACCTGATGCAGAAAAAAGGCATCGGCCTGGGCATCGACCAGCAATATCTGCTGGGAGGCGCTGCAGGGCTGCTCTCCCTCTATTACCTGAACGACCGCAGCCGCGACACACGCACTGTCACCGCGCAACTGCGGCACCAGCAGAAACTGCTGGGTTTCGACGCGAGGCTCACTGGCGACCTGCGGTCCGGCAGTTACCTTTACTATTCCGACACCCGCGCCTCGAGCTGGCAGCTCAGCCTGAATCGGGCGTGGTCTACGGGTACGCTGGCGCTGCTTTCGCGCCTGTCCCAGCAGAGCAGTGCGGGCTTCTCCAGCGACACGTCCCTCCGCTCCCTGCGATGGAATCAGCGCTGGAGCAGGAATACCGCTCTCAACTTCTCCGCCGACCTGTCGCGCTTTCGTTCGTTCTCGGGCGGGACTCTGCGTTCGCAGCAGGAACAGCTCGCCACACAGGCAACGATGAGCGGCAGCACCGACCGCTTTGACTGGACACTGGCTTTCAACCGCATCGTGCCGGTGGGCGGACAGACAGGTGGATTCTACTACGGGGGCATCGAGAAGACCCCGGAAATCCTTCTGTCCACCACCGACCGCAGGCTACTTGGCAGGGACATGGGACTGCGCTTTGACCTCAGCTGGGGCTCGTTTCGTGAGCTGCCGAGGGGTGAGCCTGTCCAGCGTGCGCTGTTCGAAGCACGATGGAACCCATCGACCTTCGGCGAGAGCGCAAACAACCTGAGCCTCTCGGGCATGTTTCGCCAGGTGTTCACCAGCGACGGCACAGCGCAGTACATCCTGCAGGGTAACGGCAACTGGCAGGTGCGCTTCGGCGACAACAGCCGATGGTACGCCAGCTATCAATACATGCGTCCCTATGGCTACACGCCTCTGCGCACCGAGTACACCGGAAGCACCAATTTCGCCTCTGCCGGTCTGGAATGGAACGCCAGCCCGACACTCTCCCTGCGTGCCTACACCGGCTACGACCTGTTCGCGCGGCAGCGGGGCAGTCGCCCGTGGCAACCGCTCAATGTCGGCTTGCTGTGGCAGCCCAGCAACACGTGGCAGCTGAACGTTCAATCCACCCTCAACCTCAACGAGGGCCAGTGGAACTACCTTCGCGCCTACCTGCGAGGACGCAGCGAGCGATTCGCAGTCAACCTGAACGGCGTCTACGACCCCGTTCGACACCAGTGGGCAAGTGCTAACCTCTGGCTGGACGCACCGGTGTTCGGCACACCTCTGCGCGTGCAAACCTACCTCACCTACAACGGATACGTGAAGCGATTCGAGGGCAGGCAGTTACTCTTAACCTGGGACCTGCACTGCTGGGAGCTGAGCGTGGGCTACATCGACAACCCTCTGGGCTTCCGCGCCGACCGCGAAGTGGTCTTCCGCCTGCGCATCAAGGCTTTTCCGGAGACTCAGCGATTCGGTGTCGGGCAGTTTGGGCAGTCGCTGGAGACCGCCGGCGGATGGGCTTTCTGAACGCAGCTACGCTCCTAACAAGCAGACCCCCTTCCCAGAGCCGGGAAGGGGGCACATCAGCAATCGCAGGCTCTCTCAGCGACCTGCGTTGTACATCTTCAATGCTTGCTCCAGCCGCGCGTTCACCGCGTCCCAGTCGATCACCTGCAGGAACGCGTCGATATACTTCGCGCGGGCGGTCTGGAAGTCGTAGTAGTAGGCGTGCTCATAGGTGTCCAGCGCGAGGATCGGCGTGGCGTTCCAGATGGGGAAGGTGTTCTGTGCATCGCCGATGTAGTTGAACAGGCTGCCGTCGTCGTGGTCGAGCGCCAGCCAGACCCAACCGCGCGCCGCGATACCGGTTGCCTTCAGGTCCTGCGCCCATGCCTCATATGAGCCGAACCACCTGTCGATCCACTCCGCGACCGCACCCGTTGGCGCGCTGCCTTTGCCGCCGAGGTTGTCAAAGTACAGTTCGTGGTTCTTCACTCCGCCCAGAGCGAAGGTATACTCCACCTTCAACACGCGGATGTCCGAGTAGGTCTGGTTCGCCTTCGACGGGTCCTTGTCCAGAGCCGCCAGCTTCTCGCGGATCTCGTTTGCCTTGTTGACGTAGCCCTGATAGAGCTTGTAGTGCTCGTCGTGCGTCTTGCGCGAAATGCCCACGCTCTCCGTGTTGTACACCTTCTCCGGTAGCGGCTTCGCTACCACCTTCAAGATTTCCATCTCTCCTGTCCTCCTATCGGTTCTGGAAACGTCTTGCGACTGTTGGGCGAGGCTTTCGATTCCGGGCAGACCGCTCACCAGAGCGGCAATACCCAGCGCCGAAGCCTTGAGGAAGCGTCTACGCCCCTCGTTCGGTTCCTGACCTGCCTTTGCGATGGCGAGCACCTCCTGCCAACCATGTGCCAGAAGTGTACCCCAGCGAAACCAACATTTTCAATAGAAAAATACCGTCTGATCACAGATTTCACGAATTGCTTCACAAGAGGCTCTCGGGTAGACAGCGCGTTTCAAAGCCTGCGTTGGAGGGGCTTGTTACGAATCGCGGGGAAACTCCGAGGCGCTCATCACATACACCAGCAGAATGCGATGGCTTCCATCTGCCCACTCTTCCTCGATCTCTCCGCGCAGACGGAAGCCGAGCCGTTCCGGAATGGCGCGGCTGCGCAGGTTCTCCGGCTCCACGCGGATGCGCACCGTCGGTACGCCCCACGTCTCGAAGGCGTATCGCGTCATCACTCGCGTGGCTCGCGTCACCAGACCATGTCCTTCCGCCGATTCGTCGATCCAGTAGCCGATTTCTGCCTCCGGATCCGCCCGCGCACTGCGGAACAAACCGATTGTCCCCACCAGTTGACCGTTCAGCCAGATGCCCATTTGCAGGCTGCGCCCGGCACGGAAGTTCTGCAGAGCATCCCGTACGAAGCCGCGAGTGTCCTCTTCACGCTGCACCATATCCACCCATGTCATCCAGCGGCGCAGTCGTTCCCGATTACGCACGGTCAACTCGAACAGAGCAGGCACATCCTGCATGGTCAGCTGCCGAAGCTCTGCTCCTTCATCAAGAGGAAACTGTATCTGCCTGCGCGTCAGCCATCTGCGCCAGAAACCCGCCATACAGCACTACTTCCTTCCAACTTCTATGAAGCGAAGTGCTTGCCCGTTCCGCACTCACCGGTTCCCGATTCTGCGTCGTTACAGCGGGGTTCCTGCGTGCCCACATTCGGACGTCCTCCTGCGGAGGATAACAGGAAACAGCCTTTTTCGTACCGAAGCGTATGTGACCTGACACCACCACGAGGAGCGATACCAAAGCATGATCATCTGGCTGTGCACCGACATGGAAGGTCTCGCTGGCATCGACAGCTGGGACCAGTGCTACCATCCCAGCGACACAGCCCCGGAGTACCTCGATGCACGAGAGCAGCTCACCCTCGAGGTAAATGCGGCTGTGGCGGGCTGTTTTGACGCGGGAGCTACGGAGGTCCGCGTCATCGATGGGCATGGACGCAACCGCAACCAGGGTTTCATCCGCGAAAAGCTCGACCCACGCGTACGACTGGTGTGGTTTAGCAGCTTCGCGCCGGTGCGCCTCGATGGGCTGAATGAGACGGTGCACGCGGTGGCAATGATCGGTCAGCACGCGATGGCGGGCACCCTGCATGCTTTCCTGGACCACACACAGGCGCCGAAGGAGATATGCCGACTGCGCATCAACGGGCAGGAGCACGGTGAGATGAGCCAGTTTGCGCTGTACGCGGGCGCGTACGGCGTGCCTCTGGCGTATGTTTCCGGCGACGAGGCGCTGTGCGAGGAGGCAAGACGTCTGTTCCCGCACGTCACCTGCACCCCGACGAAGCGAGGTACCGGCTGGGCGACCTGCGAGCTGTACCCACCCGACGACGTGCGTCAACATATCCGTCGCGACATTGCCCGAGCCATTCGCCGGGTCGATCGCTCCAGTGCATGGCGATTGCCCACCCCCATCGAGGTATCCGTCGAATGGGCATACAGCGGTCTGGCTGACCAGCGAGCGAACTTCGCTGGCGTGCAGAGAATAGACGCTCGCACGATCGCATGGAAGATTGGCGACCCACGCGACATCTACAGTTTCCCCAGCGAGGCGTGGCAGCCGGGTGTGCATGGCTAGCCCGTGCGACCGTGCAGGGAACGGCGTCAGGCTGACGAAAAGGTGTGGTGTCCCAGCAATGACCGCAGGCGACGCTCGGAAGGAGGCAGACGCAACATGGGCATGTTGGCGACCAGCTGGCTATTGATTGCTGGCTTGTTGGCTGCCACGATTAGCGCCGCGGCACAACGTACGGTGCTGGTGAAGGATACTGCGGTACTGCGCACCGCGCTGCGTTCTGCACAGCCGGGCGATACCATCCTGCTGGCGCCCGGCGAATACGAGGGTGGGTTGTATGTAGAGAGGCTGTACGGCGAAGCCGGTAAGCCCATCATTATCGCCGCGCAGAACCGCCAGCAGCCACCCGTCATTCGTGGTGGAAACACCGGCATCCATCTGGCACGTGCCCGATATGTGGAGATGCGTGACCTCGCCTTCGTCGGCGCAAAGCACAACGGTGTGAACATCGATGACGGCGGCGAGTTCGAGTCGCCAGCCCACCACATCGTGCTGAAGAACCTCACGGTGCGCGATGTGGGTCCCACCGGTAACTGCGACGGCATCAAGCTCTCGGGTGTGACCGACTTTCGCGTGGAGGGCTGCGTAATTGAACGCTGGGGCGACGGAGGTCAGGGCATCGACATGGTCGGATGCCATCGCGGGGTGATCACCGACTGCACCCTGCGCTTTGTGGATGACAAAGGGTTTGGGGTACAGGCGAAGGGCGGTTGCACGCAGGTGACGGTGCGCCGATGCCGTTTCGAACACGCTGGGGCACGAGCCATGCAGATTGGTGGCAGCACCGGCTTGCAGTTCTTTCGTCCGCCGCTGAAGCCGGGCGAAGAGCACGCGGAGGCGCGCGACATCACGGTGGAGGGGTGCACATTCGTCGGGTCGCTGGCTGCGGTCAGTTTTGTGGGAGTGGATGGCGCCACGGTGCGCTTCAACACCATCTATCGTCCTCTGCGCTGGGCGATACGCATCCTGCAAGAAACGCGGGAAGCCGGCTTCGTGCCCTGTCGCAAGGGTGTGTTCACCGATAACCTCATTGTGTTTCGCTCAGATCAGTGGTTCGAGGGCGGGGTGAACATTGGTCCGGCAACAGCCCCCCAGACCTTCACCTTCGCGCGAAACTGGTGGTATTGCGAAGACAACCCCCAGCGCAGCAAACCCGTCCTGCCAGTACTGGAACGGGAAGGCGTGGTCGGGGTGAACCCGCGTCTGCGGGCGCCCGAAAGAGGCGACCTGTCGATGGCGGCGGAAAGTCCGGCGCGTCGGGTTGGAGCGCACGCCCTCCCTCCTGTGCAGTCTTCGTGGTAAACTACAAGCGCAGGAGGCCAGCGAGATGCGGACAGACGAGGAACAACCCGGCGATGCGCCGGTATACGAGTTGAGCGCGCAGGTGCTTCGCGCGGGCACACTGTTCAGCGTTCTCTTCCTGCTGTTCGGAACAGTGCTGGCATTCGCGCAGGTGAGTCGCTCGGAACATCGCTCGCACGATCTGGCTGCCGCCTGGCAGAGCTTGCTGCGCATGGAAGCATCCGGCTTTGTCGAGGTCGGTCTCCAGGTGCTCACGCTGACGCCGGTGCTCACCGCAGGCGCCATCTGCATCTATGCGATCATACACCGACAACGCTCTCTGGTTCTGCCTTCGGTTATCATTCTTGCCGGGCTGGCTCTCAGCCTGTGGATAGGCATCCGATGGTAAGGCTGCACGCTCTGTACTGTGACACTTTGCAGAAATGTGGTAAAATCTGAAGCGGAATGTGATGCAATGACAACCTGTACTTCGGGACGAGATACAGAACAAGGAGAGGGTGCCAGATGAGCAATGGCGACGTTGGTACACAGGCGCTGACATGGCGCCTCCCGAAAAGTCGTGCGGAACGGCTGTACAATGAGCTACGATACGCCGTGTCGCGTACCGACAGTGAAACGCTGAGCAGATGGGCGCTGCAGAGTCTGAAACTGTTCGGCGCGGCGGTGGTGCGTCGGTTGAAAGGGCTAGGTGCCCTCGTCAAAAAGCTGCTCGAGATGCTTGTGCGTGAGGCGACGGAGACACATCGCGCCGTCCGGGCGGGCAATCTGCGCCATCATGCGGCGCGGAAGGGTCAGGAGCTGCTGGAAAAACTTCAGCGAACAGGCGGTGAGGTGTCCGAATCGGCGAAAGCCCTTGTCCAGCGAATTGCCGACAATCCGCGCGAAGCGGCGCCGCAGCTGCTGGCAGGTGTGCTGGGCTTCTATCTCGGGTCGGGTGGACTGGACGCCAACGGAGGCATCCCCGACACTGACATCGCTGTGGGTGGTATCGGCAGTCACCGCTCCGTGTTCACTCACTCCATTCTGACGGGCGCGGCGCTGGAGGCGGGCATTTTTTCCCTCGTCCTTCTGGCGAACGTCGTGCACGCCAACCTGCCGGAACAGCACGATGAGTTCTGGGACCGGCTCGTAGCCGAGACGAACCGGCTGGCAGTCGCCTTCGCAGCGGGGGCGTGCGCGGGACTTGCCTATCACCTCCTTGCTGACTCGTCGTGGCAGGCGGGCAAAGCGTATACCGACCTGCCGTTCACGATGCCCATGGAGGGCCACCAGCTGGTGATGGGCGCCAGTGCCGTGGCAGAGGCAGTTCGGGCAGAGCAGATTGCATCGGCGCCCGCCAGAGCGTCTGTGCGGAAACGGTCGTGAACGGCGGAAGGACTGGTATTGAACGCATGGACAATCATCAGGTGGTAACCCTGCCCTCCTTCGCCAAGGTGAACCTCACGCTGGACGTCCGGGAGCGAATGCTGGACGGTTATCACCTGATCCAGAGTGTCATCCAGCAGGTGAGCCTGTCCGATGAGGTTGTGGTGCACCTGACCGAGCAGGAAGGCATTCTCCTTGACTGTACCGACCCGGCGCTACCGGTCGACTCTTCCAACCTGGCGTGGAAGGCGGCAGAGCGCTACTATGAACGGCTGGGCGTGCCGCCGCGCGTGCACATCGTTCTGCGAAAGCGCATCCCTGCGCAGGCGGGTTTGGGAGGTGGCAGCAGCAATGCTGCCACCGTCTTGCGTGCGCTGAACATCCTGCACGGTATGCCGGTCACTCCAGAAGAGCTGTGTCGGCTGGCGTTATCGCTTGGCTCGGACGTGCCGTTCTTCCTGCAGGGAGGCACTGCACTGGTGGAAGGCTTCGGGGAAGTGATTACCCCACTGCCCGCCCCTATCAGCCATACCCTGCTGGTGGTAATACCGCCGGTGGGCGTATCCACGGCGTGGGCGTATGCACAGATCGATCGTGAGCGCGAGATCGCAGGCATCGTGGACCTGCCCCCGCCCCGCAGTCCTGCCCTCATGGAGGCGCTCCGCGCCGGGCTGGACTGGGTTCCTCTGATGCACAACGACTTCGAGTCGGTGGTGCTGCCCGCGGTGCCGGAGATACAGCAGGTGAAGGTACAGCTGATGTCCTCCGGCGCTTTTGCTGCCATGCTTTGCGGAAGCGGTTCCGCGGTGATGGGTGTGTATCCTGAGGAGGCATCTGCACATCGCGCCCTGCGACGCCTGCGCGTGTCTGGGAACCGTGCTCTGGTGTGCACGTTCTGCTGGCGATGAGGAAAACGGGGGTGCGCCGGGCAACGCACCCCCGTGCGGGCGGGAGGGTCAGGCTGCTTTGGGCTGGGGTTTGCGGGCTAAGACCTCGAACTTCGGTTTGTAATCGGGGCACTTGTACGACTTGGAGTACTCTTTCGGGTTCTCCGCCTCACTCACGAAAATCTGTGCATTGGTGACTGCACACCGCTCGTAGGTGCGGTCGTAGTTGCCGCAATCGTAGCACCGGCGCAACACCGTCCAGCACACACTGCAGCGCAGGCTACCGATCAGCTCCACTCTGCCGCACAGCGGGCAGTGGATGTACACCTCGCGGAACCCGTACTCTTTGTTCTGCAGCGCCGTGCGCACACGCTGATTGAACTGCTGAAGCTCATGCTCCAGGTCGCCGGTGGTCGCCAGCAGCTGGTTCATCTGCTGGGTGTTGATGAATTCGATGACCCGATCATCGAGCAGATCCGACACCGTCGAGCAGGCTTTCATCAGGTTCTTCAGGTGCTGTTCAGCCGTCTGTGGCTTGTACGGTCTTTGCCGCTCGCGGTGTGCTCCCAGATGCTTCAGCATCTCCTCCGTCACATGCATTGGCACACGGAGGAACGCCTCTTTCTTATTCGGATACTCCAGAATGGCATTGATGACTTTCTCCAGGTCGCCGATGGAGAGCTTCTCGTTTCGCACCTTCTCGACGAGGCGCAGCTGCGTGCTGACCTCCTTGTTCAGAGGCAACAGTGCCCGTGCGTGCCCCTCGGTGAAGGTGCCACCGTTACCCGTCGCCGAGGGTGGTTTGATCAGCTCTCGCTGGATCACTTCCGGCAGTTCCAGCAGCTCCAGGTGGCGCTTCAGCGTGCTCTCACTCACTCCCAGAGTGCGGGCTACCTGCTCCCAGCTCATCATGGTGAGTAGCCGCTGAATCGCCTGGGCGCGCTCGATGGGGTTCAGGTCTTCACGCTGGAAGTTCTCCAGCAGGGCATCTGCAGCCGCCTCCTCATCGCTCAGCTCGCGCACAATCGCGGGAATTTCCGTCAGCCCTGCCATCTGCGACGCGCGATAACGGCGCTCACCCATGACGATTTCGTAGTGCCCGTCGCCCGTCGGTCGCACCACTATCGGCTCCAGCACTCCGCGCTCCTTGATGGACTGCGCCAGTTCCTGCAGGCTCTCCTCGTAAAAAGTCTGGCGAGGTTGATTGCGTCCAGTGATGATCTGGTCCAGCGGTATCATCTGCATCTCAGGCATCTCAGGAAGTCCCTCCCTGTGTCTCTTCACAGAGTTCCTTCCACACCCGGCAGATGCGACAACCCGTACCATTGCGGTTTTCCTGCAAGCCACCCTACACCTCGCCAGAACACGTTCCGATAATTTGTGCAGACAACAAGCGAGGCGATGCGCATGGAGCAGAGCAGTCCCTTCGATACCCTGCTCATCTGCGGGGTGCCTGTCCTGCAGTGGCGAGCCGGTGCACAGAACTCCGCTATAGTCCACTGCCGTCAAATAGTGCAGTCCCTGGCGCGCAACGGATATCGCGAGATGGTGTTTGACCTTCACCATATCACCGTCAGCGCACCGCGCGACCTGCAGCGACTGCTGAACACGCTGGAGCGACTTCTGCCTGCGCACACGCACGTCGAGATAGTTCTGCCCGCCGGAAGTCCCGTTGCGTGGCATCCGAGGCGACTGCGTATCGCACCATCGGTGGCACTGGCGCTGAGCCACATCACCCGACTGCCGGTGGCAAGCCTGCAGGGTTTCCTCGCCACGCACGTGTGCTGGCGCGAACATCAGGGATGAGGAGTGAAACGCATGGAGCAGAAACAGCCAACCGACCTGAAAGTGGTGCGAATCATCGACCCCTCGCTGTGCGTGGAGTGTCGGTTTGCGTATATAGCAACGGTGGAATTGCTGGACGGTAGCCTGAAAGAAATGCTGTATTGCCGCCGTCTGGACTGCGATAACTGGGATTACGCCGACCTGGACGAACAGGAGTGGAACGAGATATGGGGGTCCGTAGAAACGGAGTAACAGTCGAAGCCCGCGCAACCCATCGTCGCAGACTGCGCACCCTGACGCTTCTGCGCGGACTGGAGAAGCGTATCAGCGAACAGGCACTGCTCGCCGCGTCTACACTGGAGGCGGTGGAATATCAACTGATGCGTCTCATCGAATCCACCCGCCCTAAGCAGACTTAATCTGACCAGGCGCCCTGCCGAACCCCGACGCAGGCTGTTAGCTACTCAGCACTGCGCTGCCACCACACCTGTAGCAACCCGACAACCACACACAGCATCACCGATAACGTTGCTGCCCCTGCGTAGTGCCCCTGCAGGTCGTATAGGAACCCGCCCATCGAGGGTCCCACAACGCCGGAAACGCCGTAGCCGAGGAACACCAGCGGATAGACCCGAGCCAGATTGCCCAATCCGTACACCTGCGCCGTCTCACGCGCATAAAGCACAAAGTTCGCTCCGAAGGTGAAACCCACCGCCGCCGAGAGAATCAGATACAGGGTGCCGTTTAGCGGCAGGGCACCGATAGCCAACGTGAGCACCCCCACCAGCAGGAGCGACAGTGGTATCAGAACCGACCCGCTCACCCTGTCCGCGAGCCAGCCCCAGAACAGCCTGCCGGCGAAGTTCGCAACGGATAACACCACTACCCCGGTGGTCAGCGTGGCGTTCTCGATCTGATGCAATAAGCCGATGGGTTTCAGGTTCCCGATCACCATCAGACCCGCAAAAGTGCCCGTGAAGATACCGACGAACAGACGGATGAAACGCCGGTCACGCAGGAGACCAGCCGACTGCACTGGTTCTGCACGGCTATCGGACAGCGGTGGCGTGCTGAACCCCAGCGCCCCAAGCGCGATGACCGTGCCGTACGCCAGTCCGATCACGAGGAAGACAGCGAGGACATCCATCCCTCGTGCGAAAAGGTACTCCGCGCCGTAAGACAGCACAATCGCCCCCGCCCCGAAACCCGCCGAGGCAACGCCCGTGACCACTCCCTTGCGATGCGGATAGAATGCGACGGGAACCGTGATGCTGACCAGATAGCCCAAGCCCGTCGCGATACCCGCCAGCCCGCCGATCCCAGCTACCAGAAGCGGAAACCTGCCGCCCGACACCGAGGCGAGCGCGTAACCCGACAGGAACACCAGTCCAGCCAGCAGAGCCACCACACGCGGTCCGTATCGGCTGAGCAGTGGGCGCCCGAACGCCATCGAGACGGTGAAGATGGCGATGAGGAGACCAAAAATGACCTGCGTCTGCGCTGTGGACAACCCGTAGTTCTCTTTCAGCGGCGGGACGAAGATGCTCCAGGCATACACCCCACCGAGGCAGACCATAACCACAACACCCGACAGCACAGTCGTCAGTGCTGCATTCATCCTTTCGGCAATCACCCCCATACGGATAGTAGTGTGAAAGCTAAAGAGCGCGCCTTACACCCTGTCGCACCGGGCAATGACTTCCTTCACTCTGCGCACAGGGTCCGGACTACCGGTCACGGTGCGCCCGATGACCAGATAATCTGCGCCGGCACGTATGGCGTCGGCAGGTGTGGTCACTCGTTTCTGATCCTGCGTCCCCTCTTCCGCCAGACGGATGCCGGGCGTCACTATCAGGAACCCCTCGCCCAGCCGCTCACGCAGCAGGCGCGCCTCCTGAGCCGAAGCGACCACCCCGTCCATCCCCGCCTGCTTTGCCAAAGTCGCCAGATGCACCACCTGCGCCTGCACGCTGCGCTCAATGCCCAGGTCATTCCGAAGGTCATCCTGCGACAGGCTGGTCAACACGGTTACCGCGATTACCTGTGGCGGCTCGACGCAGGAACGGCTGGCCTCCACCGCCGCCTCCATCATTGCTCTGCCCCCGGAGGCGTGCACGTTTACCATCCAGATGCCCATCTTGGCGATGGCGCGCACTGCACGCGCCA
>OGCI01001781.1_pt1 | contig 16640 bp, 11 predicted proteins | sample 1570021 | NCBI WGS metagenome assembly OGCI01 (sample SAMN06264664, study PRJEB24512) | hot springs metagenome | isolation source: Hot spring water | place: South Africa: Tshipise | collected 2015-06-21 | reverse complement strand
GCACTCTGAACGCAGTGAACCCAGTCTCATCTGGTGCTGGGCAGATTTACTCGGTCACTGGAGGAGTAGTCAATTTTGCTATAACGTTAGCCAACCTTCCTGGTACTGCATTTCCGTTTTTCAACTATGGTGGAAATGCAGAAGCCATTCAGAAGGGGCTTTTCCTAACGCGAAACGGTCCTGCAACTAACGCAGCGAATCGACTGTCTCCAACCCTGCGAGTATACTTCAACAACTTCACACGCTTCCAGCCCACCACTTACTTCACACTGGTTGATCAGAGCCTGATCAACGCCGGTAGCCAGCGTTTACCTCTGAATTTCGTTGGGCAGGTTGAGATCGTCCCCGAGCCTGCGAGCATGATTGCTCTGGGTACGGGTCTGGCGGGTCTGCTGGCTCTGCGCCGACGCCGCAGCAACTAAGCTTATCCGATGCGTCCCTGATTCTTCAGGGGAGACCGCAACCGAGAAAACAGGCTACGCCCCGGTCATCCGGGGCGTTTGCTTCTTTAAGACCCCTCGCTTCGCTTCGGGGTGACAGAAGGGGGGTGTTTGGGGTGACAGAAGGGGGTGTTCGGGGTGACAGAAGGGGGGTGTTCGGGGTGACAGGGTGGGGACTGTTATTCCGCATCCTCCTCTTCGTCATTCTGAGTCTCCCTCTTGTCATTCCGAGCGTCAGCGAGGAATCCCGACCCCATCGCCTGCAGAGACCCCTCACTGCGTTCGGGGTGACAGGGTGCGGACCGTCATTCTGAGCGAAGCGAAGAATCCCAACAGCACTCTAAGCAGAGACCCTTCGCTGACGCTCAGGGTGACAAGGGTAGGGCTTATGGGTTTCCAACAGCACTCTACTTTGAGAAACAGGAGGTACCAGTCCCTCGCCTCTTCCTGTGCCCCCCTTTGTCATTCTGAGCGAAGCGAAGAATCCCTGCTGACCCCCAGTAGAGACCCTTCGCTAACGCTCAGGGTGACAAGGGTAGAGCCTGTCATTCTGAGCGAAGCGAAGAATCCCGACAGAACCCTAAGTAGAGACCCTTCGCTAACGCTCAGGGTGACAAAGGTAGAGCCTGTCATTCTGAGCGAAGCGAAGAATCCCGACAAAACTCTATGTAGAGACCCTTCGCTTCGCTCAGGGTGACAAGGGTAGAGCCTGTCATTCTGAGCGAAGCGAAGAATCCCGACAGACCCCGAAGTGGAGACCCTTCGCTAACGCTCAGGGTGACAGGGGTAGAGCCTGTCATTCTGAGCGAAGCGAAGAATCCCAACAGCACTCTAAGCAGAGACCCTTTGCTGGCGATCAGGGTGGTAGGCTGAAGACAGTCAGTCTAATCGGGTAGACTATCAACATACAGCTATGCCTAAACGACGCGAATTTTTCGTGTACATTATGGCAAACCGCTCCCGTACCCTTTACACGGGGGTTACCAACGACCTTTTCCGTCGGGTCTATGAACATAAACATAAGTTGATACGCGGTTTTACCGCACGCTACCACATCGACCGATTGGTATACTACGAGGTTTTTTCGGATGTTCGTCAAGCAATCCTCAGGGAGAAACAAATAAAAGGTTGGAGGCGTGTCAAGAAGATACAGTTGATAGAGTCGTTTAATCCAGAATGGCGTGATTTGGCTGAGGAATGGTATCAAGAACCGCTGCCAGATGATGGTGCTTCATTCCGATGCGAGGAACGACGATGAGACCCTTCGCTTCGCTCAGGGTGACAAGGTGGGGTTTTCGAACCGCTCCACGGCTTCGTCCTTAGAGAAACAAGAGGCACACAGCACATTCTACCCACGGAAGCCCCCTTTTGTCATTCTGAGCGAAGCGAAGAATCCCGACAGAACCCTAAGTAGAGACCCTTCGCTAACGCTCAGGGTGACAGGGGTAGAGCCTGTCATTCTGAGCGAAGCGAAGAATCCCGACAAAACTCTAAGTAGAGACCCTTCGCTAACGCTCAGGGTGACAAAGGTAGAGCCTGTCATTCTGAGCGAAGCGAAGAATCCCGACAAAACTCTATGTAGAGACCCTTCGCTTCGCTCAGGGTGACAGGGGTAGAGCCTGTCATTCTGAGCGAAGCGAAGAATCCCGACAAAACTCTATGTAGAGACCCTTCGCTAACGCTCAGGGTGAAAGGGTAGGGACTGTCATTCTGAGCGAAGCGAAGAATCCCGACAGAACCCTAAGCAGAGACCCTTCGCTAACGCTCAGGGTGACAGGACAGGGGCGCAACCCCCTCAATCCAAAATCTCGTAGCGGGTGTTGCGTCGCTTCGGAATGAAGCCCGCCCCGCGTATCACGCGCTCAATCTCGCTGGCGCTCAGGATGAACTTGGAACCCTGCGCCGAGACCACATTCTCCTCTATCATCGTGGAACCCATATCGTCTATGCCATAGCGGAGCGCCACCAGCGCGATTTTCGGTCCCTGCGTCAGGATGCTCGCCTGAAGGTGGTCAAAGTTATCCAGCATCAGTCGGGCAATCGCCACCGTGCGCAGGTACTCGATCGGGGTCGCCTTCTGGATATGAGGCAAATCGGTGCCCTCAGGTTGGAAGTTCCAGCACACGAAAGCGGTGAACCCGCCCGTCTCATCCTGCAACTCGCGGATGCGGATAAGGTGTTCCACCCGCTCCTCCAGCGTCTCCACATGCCCATACATCATGCTGGCGGTACTGCGCAGACCCAGCTGATGCACCTCGCGCATAAAGTCCAACCACTCTTGGGTGGTGTCTTTGAACTGGGCAATCTCCTTGCGCACGCGGTCGACCAGGATTTCGCCTCCGGCGCCGGGCACCGAGTTCAGCCCTGCCTCCTTCAGTCGGATGAGGCAGTCGCGCACGCTCAGGCGCGAAATGTGGGCGATGTACAAAATCTCGGCAGGCGATAGCCCGTGGATAATCACCTGCGGATAGTGCTGTTTGATCAGGCGGAACAGGCGCTCGTAGTAGTCTATCTTCAGTTTCGGGTTCAGCCCGCCCTGAATGAGCGCCTCCACCCCGCCTTGTTTCACCAGCTCGTCGATTTTTTGGAGGATTTCTTCGTCCGAGAGCAGGTAGCCCTCATCGTGCCCCGGCGGGCGATAGAACGCGCAGAACTTACAGCGCACCCAACACACATTCGTGTAGTTGATGATGCGCCCGATGACATAGGTCACATAGGGGTTGGGGTTTTTGCGCATGCGCACGAGGTGTGCCAGCGCGCCGATTTCCGTGATATTCGGATAGTGGAACAGGGCGACACCGTCTTCAAAGCTCAGTCGCTCCCCGCGCTCCACTTTGTCGGCAATCTGCTCAAAGCGGGCGCGCTCGGTACGAACAGGTGTTTCTAACATCGGTAGTGATAGCCTCCACCAAGAGTATACCCGTTATTAGGTACACTTGTGCTGGTGAGTAGTCGCGAACCACACGGACGCCTGGTTGACCCTGCGCGCGCTCGGGAAGAGGTAGAGACCGAGGCGAGCCTGCGCCCACGCCGACTGGCAGAGTTCATCGGGCAACAGCAACTCAAGGAGAACCTGAGCATCTTCATCCAAGCGGCGCGCGGGCGGGGTGAGCCGTTAGACCATGTGCTCCTGTTCGGTCCGCCCGGATTGGGCAAGACCACGATTGCGACCATCGTCGCCAACGAGATGGGCGTGCCCATCCACATCACCTCGGGACCTGCCATCGAGCGTCCGGGCGACCTTGCGGCGATTCTGACCAGCATGGAAGCTGGACAGGTGCTGTTCATCGACGAAATCCACCGCTTGAGCCGAGCGGTGGAAGAGGTGCTGTACCCTGCGATGGAAGATTTTCAGATTGATATTGTGCTGGGCAAGGGGGCAGGGGCGCGCTCGATCCGATTGGACCTGCCGGCGTTCACGGTGGTGGGCGCCACCACGCGTGCGGGCTTGCTCACCTCGCCCCTGCGCGACCGCTTCGGGATTGTCCACTACTTCAACCTCTACACGCCCGAAGAGCTGGCTCAGATTATTCGTCGCTCGGCGCGTATTATGCAGGTGCAGATTGACGAACCTGCGGTGGAGGAGATAGCCACCCGTTCAAGGGGCACGCCCCGAATCGCCAATCGCCTGCTGAGGCGTGTGCGCGACTTCGCCCAAGTGTTGGGAGGCGGACATATCACGCTGGAAATCACCCAAGATGCGCTCGCTCGGCTCGGAGTTGACCCACTGGGTCTGGACGAGATGGACCACAAAATCCTGCGCACGCTCATAGAAAAGTTCGGTGGGGGACCCGTCGGGTTGGACACGCTCTCGGCGTCCGTGCAGGAAGACCCCGGCACGATTGAGGATATGTACGAGCCGTTCTTGATGCAGTTGGGCTTCATCCAGCGCACCCCACGCGGACGCATAGCGACCCCCAAAGCGTGGCAACACTTGGGGGTTCCGATAAGCAGTTCTACCCAGCCCTCTTTGGGCTTGGATGCGAACTAATTCGTGCCTGTCGGCGTGGAGGTGTCAGGCTGGGGGATGCTCCCACGGTCTTGGCTGGTGAGTGTCTCCTGCTTTGTGGTGATGCGCCCGTTCTTGCGCACTTGCAGGGTCTGCAGGGTTTCGGCGGTCTCGCCGAAGACCGTGACCGTGATTTTGATGGGTGGCTCGTGTTCCAAAATGACCGTTCGGTCTCCAGCGTTGGGGGCGGGGCGTCGGTAAACTAGCTTGACTTCGGTACCGTCGCTCAGTTTGATGGGTGCAATCGCCTCCGCCGTGAGATACTGGGGCACGAGCGCCCTTAAGTTCGGCGGGTAGTTGCCGTTGTTCGCTTGGGCATACTGCTGAATCGCGTCGTAGACCGCAGCGAGGCGTGGGCGAATGGTCTGCTCCATCTCGGAGGCTTGGCGAATGGTCTCGCCTAACCCTGAGGACTGAATCTGGCGCCCGACAAGGAAAAGCCCCACGAAACACAACGCCAGCATCCCCAAGCATCCAACGCCTGCTATCACCCACCACGAGACGCGTCCTTGCCTTCTGATACCAAGTCGCTTCATAGGCACCCATTTCGGTGGGGGTTCCGATTTTCCTGCAGGGAAATCAGGCAGGATAGCGAACAGGGAACCGAGTGGCTTGCTTGATTCGTATACGATTGAGGTGAATCTATGCCAAGACGGAAGAAAACAGACGAGTTGCCTGAACCTGAACAGAAACCCACGCGTCGGCGTAGCAATGCGAAGCGAGCGCGCCGTCCCGAAATCCCGAATGTGTTGCCGATTTTGCCCGTGCGGGACAATGTGTACTTTCCCAACACGCTGGCACCGGTCTTAGTGGGGCGCGAGAAGTCCTTGCGCGCCGTCCAATATGCCGTCACGCACCACAAAATGATGCTCTTGCTGACCCAGCGGGATGTGGCGGTGGAAGAGCCGGGCGAGGAAGACCTCTACACGGTCGGCACGGTAGCAGAGATTTTGCAAGCCATCCATGTGCCCGACAACACGATGCGCGTGGTGTTCCGAGGTATCGCGCGCGCCCAACTGGAGCGTTTTGAGGATACCGGCGAGTTCTTGGTGGCTCACATCAAGCCAATTCCAACGAAAGAGGTGCGCGTGAATGAGACCATCGAGGCGCTGATGCGCACGGCGTCCGAACTGTTTGAAGAAATCGCTTCGCACGAGCGGGGTATCCCCCCCGAAGTGGTCGCCACGGTGGAGTATATTGAACAGCCCGGGCGCCTGGCGGACACGATTGCCCACTTCGCCCCCATCCGCTTCACCGACAAGCAGGCGATTCTGGAGGCGTTTGAAATCCCCAAGCGCTTAGATCAGCTCGTGCGCATCCTCCGACGCGAGCTGGAGGTGATTGAACTGCAACAGCGCATTCGCGACCGCGTAGACCAAGAGCTGGGCGATACCCAGCGCGAGTACTACCTACGCGAACAGCTCAAGATTATCCAGCGCGAACTGGGCGAACGCGACGACCGTGTCTCGGAAGTGGAAGAGTATCGCAAGCGGATTGCAATGTCCGGGATGCCGCAGGAGACCGCCGAGCGCATCTTGAAAGAGGTTGACCGCTTGGAGAAGATGCCCTTCGCCTCGCCCGAAGCGTCGGTCATACGCACCTATCTGGATGTCGTCCTCTCGCTCCCATGGAACAAGCAGACTGAAGACCGCGTGGATATCAGCGAGGCGGAGCGCATCCTCAACGAAGACCACTATGGGCTGAAGAAGGTCAAAGAGCGCGTGCTGGAGTTTTTGGCGGTGCGCAAGTTGTCTGGGTCGCTCAAGGGACCGATTCTGTGCTTTGTGGGACCGCCAGGCGTGGGCAAGACCTCGCTGGGGCGCTCGATTGCGCGTGCTTTGGGGCGCAACTTCATTCGGGTATCGCTGGGGGGCGTGCGCGACGAGGCGGAAATCCGCGGGCACCGACGCACCTACATCGGCGCGATGCCCGGACGCATCGTCCAAGGGCTACGCCAAGCGGGTACTCGCAACCCGGTGTTCATGCTGGACGAGATCGACAAACTGGGCTACGACTTCCGCGGCGACCCCACCTCCGCCCTATTAGAAGCGTTAGACCCTGAACAGAACGACCGCTTCTCCGACCACTATCTGGAAGTGCCGTTCGACTTGTCCAATGTGATGTTCATCACGACGGCGAACACGCTGGAGACCATTCCGCCACCCCTGCGGGACCGAATGGAGATTATCCCCTTTTCGGGCTACACCGAAGATGAGAAGCTCCATATCGCCAAAGACTATCTCATCCCGCGCGTGCTGGAGCGCCACGGGCTGACCGCTGAGCAGTTGACCCTTTCCAGCGAGACGCTCCTTCGCGTCATCCGAGAGTACACCCGCGAATCGGGGGTACGCAATCTGGAGCGCGAACTGGCAACCATCTGCCGAAAGGTCGCCAAGCGCATCGCTGGGGGCGAGGTGGAACGCGTCCAGGTGGAGAGCGACCAACTCAGCGACTATCTGGGCAAGCCCCGCTATCGGTTCGGCACGAAAGAGGAGAAGGACGAAATCGGCGTGGCGATGGGCTTAGCCTACACCGAGTTCGGGGGCGATGTGATGGCAATTGAGGTGGCGTTGGTGCCAGGGCACGATGGGCGCCTCATCCTCACGGGGCAACTGGGCGAGGTGATGAAGGAGTCGGCGCAAGCAGCGATGACCTATGTGCGCTCGCGTGCCCAATCGCTCAGCGCTGACCCCGAATTCAATCGGCGCTACGATGTCCACATCCATGTGCCAGAGGGCGCCATTCCCAAAGACGGTCCCTCGGCGGGGATTACGATGGCGACTGCGCTCGCCTCGGCTATCTGTGGGCGTCCCGTTCGGCGCGATGTGGCGATGACGGGCGAAATCACCCTGCGCGGCCGCATCCTGCCTGTCGGAGGCATCAAAGAGAAGGTCATCTCTGCACACCGAGCGGGCATCTACGAGGTCATCCTGCCCTGCGAAAACGAACCTGACCTGGATGACATCCCCGATCATGTGCGCCAGCAGATGACTTTCCATTTGGTGCGCCATATGGACGAGGTGCTTCCGCTGGCGTTGGTGAACACCGGCGACCTCCAACCTGAGCCGGTGCCCAGCGAGGTCGCCGAGCCAGTCCAGGCGTCGGTGTGAGGAAATCGTGCTATGTCCGAACTGCGTTGGCACCCACTCCTAAAAGAGTGGGTCATCACGGCAACCCATCGGCAAGAGCGCACTTTCCATCCTCCGCCGGAGTACTGCCCGCTCTGTCCCACCCGACCGGGCGGGCTGGAGACCGAGGTGCCCGAAACCGATTACGAGATTGTGGTGTTTGAGAACCGCTTTCCCTCCCTCTTGCCGACGCCTCCTGAACCTGCTGTGGCTTCCGCACCCTTTTCGCCCGTGCGCCCTTCGGAGGGCGTGTGTGAGGTCGTGCTCTACTCTTCCGACCACAACGCGACCTTAGCCGATATGCCGTTGGAGCGGATTGAGCAGCTCGTGTGGGTGTGGCGCGAGCGTTATGCGGAGCTTTCGGCGCGCCCTGAGGTGCAGTATGTGTTCATCTTTGAGAACAAGGGACGCGAAATCGGCGTGACACTCAGCCATCCGCACGGGCAGATTTATGCCTACCCCTTCATCCCGCCCAAGTTGGAGCGGGAGGCTGAGGCTCAGCGCGAACATCTCCTCACGACGGGGCAGTGCCTGCTGTGTGCCGTGCTGGAGTATGAGAGCGCCCAAGCGGTTCGGGTGGTGGAAGCGAGCGAGCGCTGGGTAGCGCTGGTGCCGTTCTATGCGCGCTATCCCTACGAGGTGCATCTTATCCCGAGTGCCCATCGGCGCGACCTGCTGGAGATGACCGACGAAGAGCTCCGTGAAATGGCTTGGCATCTCAAGCGTCTGACTATGCGATACGATCGATTGTGGGGTTTCTCGATGCCCTACATCATGATACAGCATCCGCGCCCGTGCGATGGCGGAGACTATGGGGAATGGCACTTCCACATAGAGTTTTACCCGCCCTATCGCGCTCCAGATAAACTGAAGTATCTGGCAGGCTCGGAGTCGGGGGCAGGCACCTTTATCAACGACACTCTGCCCGAAGAGACGGCAAGGCAACTAAGAGAGGTTCAACTACCTTAGGTATAATTACAGAGGCTGGACAGTTCGACGGGTAAAGACCTGTTTTCTAGGGAGGGAAGTCTTGCAAAGAGAATGGCGAAGGATCAGACTGGCGAGCATACCACCATGGCGTTGGGCAGAGTTTGGGCGTTCCGTAGTAACCGATGTCTTGCTGGTCTCGCTGGGCTTAGTGCTTGCAATCGGGTTCGCAAAAGATTTCGGGTTTGATCTGACCGACCGTCGCTTTTTGGAAGCAGGTGCCCCTCTACTCTCACTGTTGGCGGTGTCGCTTCTCTTTTGGCAGGGTCTGTACCGGGTTCACAGTCGGTATGCGGGTATCAGTGACCTGTTCCGCCTGCTGGGAGTGAGCGTGTTGTTGAGCGGGGGCGGACTGGGTGCTTTCTGGCTTGCCAGCTACTGGCTTGGGCGAGCGTTCACCAGCGCCGAGCCGGTGCTGTTCGCTTTTCTCACCACGACTTTGCTTGCCTTGCCCCGATTAGGGCGCCGAATGATGGATTGGTATCGCGCGATGCGTCGGAATGGGGTCGTCAAGCGACGCACGCTCGTGGTGGGTGGGGGCGATGCGGGCGAGATGGTGATGCGCGAGACCCAGCGCAATCCCAAATCGGAGTATCAAGTGGTCGGCTTCGTGGATGATAATCCCGCTAAGCGTCATATGCGCATCCACGGCTATCCCTGCATGGGCACGATTGACGACATCCCGCGCCTTGCGGCAGAGCATGGGGTTCAAGAGGTTGTCATCGCCATCCCCTCCGCTACAGGCGAGACGATACGACGCATCTTCCAAATTTGCAAACAGTCCTCGGCACGAGTGCGTATCGTACCCCCCATCCCCGCTGTGTTCGAACACGGGGTTCACCTCACGCACATCCGCGAAATCAACATAGAAGACCTGCTTCAGCGTGAACCCACAAAGTTTGACCTCAAGTCGCTCTCAGAATATATTCAGGGCGAGCGTGTGCTCATCACAGGCGCCGGGGGGTCTATTGGGAGCGAGCTGGCGCGCCAAGTGGCTCAGCTGGGGCCTGCCAGCCTGATATTGGTTGGCAAGGGTGAAAATAGCATCTATCAGATTGAGCAGGAACTCAAGCACGCTTACGACCACGAACCCAAGTGCGTGATTGCCGATGTGCGCGACCGCGCTCGGATGCGCCAAGTGTTCGCTCAGGAGCGACCGACTCTCCTGTTCCACGCAGCGGCGCACAAGCATGTGCCCCTGATGGAAGCCAACCCGATTGAAGCCATCAAGAACAATGTGCAGGGTACCTGGGTCGTCGCCGAATGTTGCGTGGAGTTCGGTGTGGGCAAAATGGTCTATGTCTCCACGGACAAGGCAGTCAAGCCTGTCAGTATCATGGGCGCCACGAAGCGCGTGGGCGAGATGATCGTGAGCGCCTTAGCCCAAGAGAGCGAGACCGAATTTGCGATTGTGCGATTCGGAAATGTGTTGGGGAGCCGAGGCTCGCTGGTGCCCCTGCTCCAACAACAGATTCAACAGGGTGGTCCGGTGCGCCTCACCCACTCTGAGATGAAGCGCTATTTTATGAGTATTGGCGAAGCGGTTCACCTCATCCTGCGCGCGGGCGCGTATGCCAGCCACGGCGATATCTACATTCTGGATATGGGCGAGCCTGTGCGCATCGTCGACCTCGCTCAAGACCTAATTCGGTTATACGGCTTAGTGCCCGATGAGGATATCAAAATCGTTTACACGGGAATCCGCCCCGGCGAGAAACTCCACGAAGAGCTGTGCTACGACGAGGAGATGCTGGAACCGACGCCCACACCGAAGGTACGGCGAGTGCGCAATCACCAAGCCCCCGATTGGGAGTCGCTCCAGACCCAGCTCTGCATCCTGATGGACTACTGCCAGCGGGAGCAGGCAGACCAAGCGCGCTCTTTTCTGTTGGAGTTAGCGACGGGACGCCTCTCGGCACATACTGCTCGTAGGGAGGGTGTGTCTACCCAATGAGGCAGGCACTTTGCCTGGCACTTTGGGGCGCGTTGGTCTGTCTCGCCTCGGCTCAGCAACTGCCTCCGCGCGATGACCCGCTTTATGACCTGTTGGCGCGCCAAACTTCCTCTGCTTCAACGCTCTTGCGTGTCCCTCGCAGTAGCGACGAGTTCCTTTTTCAGTCTGGCACCGCCGAAACGGCTTATGCGCAGTGGAAACTGGGTCAGCAGAAGCGCCTGGACAAGATGTCCCCCTTGTTCATCGGCGTTGTGGACGGCTTTGGCTATCTCGGCGATAGCAACTGGCGCACCGCCGAGTTGAGTTATCGCCTCGTTGCCCTCGTTCCCTTAGGCGAAGAGGCACTGTTAGAACTCGTGGCGAGCGATGGTAGGCGTCTGTCAGGAGGCAACCCCAGCGCATTTGACACACTCCCTTTGGCAAGGCTCACGGTTCAGTCGGGTGGGGCACGCTGGCAAATCGGGCGCGCAAACCTGCGCTGGGACGGAGGCTACAGCGGTGGGCTGATGGTCAACGATGAAGTACCCCCCGTGCCCTATGCGAATGTTCAGTTCGATTGGCGGTTGCCGCTGATTGGCACTTGGCGCTTTGAGCAGTTCCTTGCCCAGTTTGAGCAGGATGGCAAGACCACCTGGTGGGGCGCGCGTCGGTTCAGCCGAACCTATGGCACGCGCTGGCAGGTGAGCCTCGGCGAGGCGTTCAAAGCGCTGAGCCTGCCCGACGGTTTGACCAGCCAAATCGTGCCCTACTACCTCTATCAGAAGTGGCTCAGCGACGCCCGCCGACAATCAGGATGGATTAACTATTTTGCGGAGGTGGGTGTCCAGTACCAGCTGAGTGGAGCCGAGCGCATCTATCTGTTCTGGGTGATCGACGATATTCGTGCGCCCGACTTTTTGGGCGGTCGAGGAGCGAACACGCCCCGCAAGACTGCCCTGCTTGTGGGAGTGCGCCTGAAACCCACCCCCAACACGCGCCTTGTTTTGGAAGGCATACGCACCGACGGCACGCGCAACGGGGGCACTTATGGCGCCTCGGGACACGACCCACGCTACGCCTACACTTACAAGGCGCTCCCAATCGGACACCCGTTCGGAGCGAACCAGCTTGGTTTCTACGGACGGCTGGACTGGGAAGGCGAGCGCTGGGTAGTCACATTGGAGCATATCAATCGTCGCCGATTTCACGATTTTTATCCAGGCGCGCAGGGCAGTTTCTGGAACCTCCAAGTGGGCTATCAAGCGTCGCCCTCCAGCATAGTCGTCCTGCAGTACCGTTCGGATGATTTGCGCGAAGGAACTACGGGCAACCCCAAGACAGGCTGGTGGCTCTGGTTCCGTGCCCAGTTCTGAAGGGGTTAGCAGGACAAATTTGAACAGCGGGTAAATTAATGCCAGAGGTGAACCTATGCAAGACGCTTATGTAGTCGCAGCGGTACGCACGGCGATCGGCAAGGCACCGCGAGGCGGGTTGCGCACAATGCGCCCCGATGACCTCGCAGCGATTGCCATTCGCTCTGCACTGGAGCGCGTACCGGGTTTGGAACCCCGTGAGATTGAAGATGTGGTGTTGGGCTGTGCCGTGCCCGAAGCCGAGCAGGGCATGAATGTGGCACGAATCGCCGTGCTAAGGGCAGGGCTACCTGTGGATGTGCCCGCCGCCACCGTGAACCGCATGTGCGCCTCGGGGCTGGAGGCAATTGCGATTATCGCTCAACGAATCCAAACGGGGCAGATTGATGTCGGCATTGCAGGTGGCGCCGAAAGTATGTCGATGGTGCCGATGGAGGGGCATGTGTTCCGTCCCAATCCTTACCTTACTCAACACTACCCCGATGCCTACTTGGGAATGGGTATGACCACCGAGAACTTGGTGGCACAGTTTGGAATCACGCGCGAAGAGGCTGACCAGTTCGCCTACGAGAGCCATCAGAAGGCACTGCGCGCCCAAGCCGAAGGCGCGTATGAGGGCGAAATCGTGCCCGTAGAGGTGTCCCAGAAGGTCGCCGAGAACGGAACTGTGCGAGAAGTCAAATACACGGTGGACAAAGACGAAGGTCCCCGCGCAGACACTAATCTGGAAGCGCTGGCGAAACTGAAGCCCGTTTTCAAAGCCGACGGAACCGTCACCGCAGGCAACGCCTCCCAGCGTTCGGACGGGGCTGCAGCGGTCATCTTGATGAGTGAGCGCAAGGTCAAAGAGCTGGGTCTTCAGCCGATTGCACGCTTTGTGAGCTATGCGCTGGTGGGCGTCCCACCCGAAACGATGGGCATCGGTCCTGCGTATGCCATCCCGAAGGTACTCCAACGCGCAGGCAAGCAGGTGGAGGATATTGACCTGTACGAAATCAACGAGGCGTTCGCCGCGCAGGTGTTGGCGGTGCTTCGGCAGTTCCCCATCCCGACCGAGCGACTGAATGTGAACGGTGGCGCGACTGCACTGGGGCATCCGCTGGGTGCCACTGGCTCGCGCATGACGGCGACCCTGCTCAATGCCATGCAAAAACGCAACGCCAAGTGGGGCATCGTGAGCATGTGTGTGGGCGGCGGAATGGGCGCCGCAGGACTCTACGAGCGAGTGTGAGGATGACCATCCAAGTCGTAGACCATCCGCTGGTTAGGCATATCCTGACACAGTTACGCGATGTGAACACCGAGCCAGCGCAGTTCCGTGCGTTGGCTCGGCAACTGACCCTGCTTTTGGCGGTGGAGGCGACGCGCGACCTGCCCGTGCGCCAACACCCTGTGCAGACCCCCTTAGAAGTCACCGACGGCTATACGCTTGCCAAGCCGATTATCGCCGCACCCATCTTGCGGGCGGGGCTGGGGATGTTAGAGGCGATTACCGAGCTGTTCACCGATGTGCGTGTCGGCTATATTGGGTTAGAACGCGACGAGCGTACCGCCATCGCCCACGCCTACTACTGCAAACTCCCCCCAATAGAGGGGAGCCGAGTGCTTTTGCTGGACCCGATGCTCGCCACTGGCGGGTCGGCAGGGCAAGCGGTGGAAGTCTTGAAGAAGGCAGGGGCAACCGATATTGTGCATATCTGCGTGGTCGCTGCGCCTCAGGGGGTGGAGTATCTCAATCAGCGATTTCCTGAGGTTCGAATCGTCTCTGCCTCTATAGATCGCGACCTGAATGACCGAAAATTCATCTTACCGGGGCTGGGCGACTTCGGCGACCGTCTCTACGGCACGGTGGCACGATAAAAACAAAAAATCGGGCTGACACACCAACCCGATTTGAAAAGGCAGGGGACATCCGTGTCCCGATGCTTCGAGGAGGTTGCCTATGGTGCCCTCCCAAAGGTCGCATTCCCTTGCGACGATAATATTATACCCTATCCAATCCTCCGATGTCAACCCCGTTGGGAGGGTGTTTGAAAAATCGTAGCACGGGCATCCCTGCCCGTGAATAATCGGGTAGGTCAGGGCAGAAAGGGTCCGCTGGGAACGCAAGCGTCTCGCCTGCATTGTCGTTGAGAACCGCTTGGTGAGGGATGCCCATGCCACGCATGCGGGCGGGACGCCCGCGATCCCAGTGATTTTTCGAACACCCTCACCCCTCGGAGGATGTTATGGGAAATACCCGCTATTGTATCGGCTCTTGTTTCACCCTCATCCCCTGTGCTCTGTCAGGGGGCTGGGGATGAGGGAACATGCGCAGTATCCTATTTTGTAGGCAGGAGCGCGTGAGGCACTTCACCAGTGGGAGCAATCAGGATGACATCCCATTCGGTGGCACGCGCGGTGCCAACGGGAAACCAACGAAGCTGGAGCTGATACTCACCCGTTTGGAGTGCCATATTGCCCATCGGAAGCCACATGAACTGGTCGCTGTAGACGCTCACTGCTCGTTCGGGACTGAGAGGGGCACTGCCGGTGGCGACGGTGAGACTCTCGTCACCAGCACGGCTCACTTGCCATTCCACGCGCCCGCCCTGTCCGCTTGGCGGAATGCGACAGGCGAGCCAAAGGGTATACGCCCCTTCCCGACGCACGGTAAAACGATAAGTGGCACTGGCAGGGGCGTTTTCTGACACCATAGGCGAGTTGAGCCAAAGGGTGGCACTCGCACTGGCAGTCTCGTGGCGCCGGAGCATCCCGAAACTGTGATTTCGGCTCGTCTCCGCCTCTATCCAGCGCGAGACCTGATAGGCGCGCTCCACCTCCGACCACATAGAGCGCACCAGCGAGAACCCCTGCTCCCGATTGCGACGGTAGACCGACATAGCGTTGGTGAGGTTGAACTGGAGTACCGCCACATCCTGACCCGCAGGCGCGCCACTGCGCAGAAGGGTTTGGGCACGCTCTACCCAGCCGTCCACACAGGAGGTGCAAATCGGCATGGTAGCGAACCCACGGATGCGAATTGGGATGGTGCCAACCGTCAAGCGAACCGGATCGCCTCGCACCTGAAGGGGGATTGGCTCGCCGTTGAGGTCAAAGGCACTGAGCGGGTTGCGGTCGGTTCTTTGTAGCACCACCTCACGCGGTTCTCCTGTAGCCCAGAGGCAGAGTTCCATCTGAGTTGTTTGCTGAAGGTTGCCTTTCGGGTCGATGGTCTGGACGGTAGTGGGCTGTGCGAAGCCGTGAAGCTCGGTGCCCCATCCCAGCAGTTCGGCAGTGCTGAGGGTGTCAGAGGGCACCCACCAACCCGAGCGATAGCGCTGGATGGAGGTGGCGTGCCACAGTTGGGTCGGGAAATACTGAAAGGTTGGTTGGGTAGGGGGACTATCGGTGGTGCGCAGGGCATTCCACACAGGCTCTGGGAGCATTTCGCCCGTCCAAATGATGTGGCGGATTCCCAGTTCACGCAGAGTTTGCTGGAAGAGGGTGAGTCGCTCGGTTTGAAGCGAGGGTTCGCTGTTTTGTAGTTGTGCGGATTTGCCCTCACCCCCTAACCCCCTCTCCGTAAACGGAGAGGGAGAACTCGACTCTCCCTCCCCCTGCGTTGGGGGGAGGGTAGGGGTTTCTATATTTGCCCTCACCCCCGACCTCTCTCCCGAAGCTTCGGGAGAGGGAGGGCTGGGGAGGGTGAGGGTACCTGTTCCCCCTCTACTTACAGAACGAGATATAGGTTGCGTGAGGTCTTCCGGGCTAACTTCCAAAATCAGCCACTCTAAAGGCGATTGCGCAACAGCACTCAGGATGAGCGTTCGCCAGTTGTTGCGCCAGTGGGCAGGCAGTTTGAGTGCTATTGGGATGTTCGGTAGGCTTAGGGCAGAGGGCAGGGGCAGTTCGTAGGGGTCGGGGATGGTCTGCACGCGCACGAAAGCACGCTCGCCCGTCAGTTGGTTCAAGGCGGTTCGTAGCCCATCCAGCGCGCTGTACCACCGCTCGGCTAAGAACTCGTGATAATCGTCCCAGAACTTGGAGCGACGAGGGTCAAGGTCTTGGGGTTTCACGGCGCCATCCAGTGCCACCAGTTGCGGAATTCCGCGCCCCTCGCGCCAGAGAGGGAGCAGGTGACCCGCAACTTCGTAGCTGGGTAGGTTTGCGCCTACATCCCACGCACGCTCCAGCTCAGCAAGCGTAGCATAGCGTGCTTTCAAAAATCCGAGCCATTCCAACGAAGCCAGCGGGCTGGTCGGGATACAAGCCGTTTGGACGGGTGTCCATTCTGAGTGTACGAGCCAGCCCTGAAAACCCTTCTGAGGTTTTCGCTCACGCACGCGCTGAACGAGGCGGTCGCGATACGAGTCCCAGCCTTCCCAAAGGTCTGGCATGGCATTGCGCAAGTAGGGATAGAAGAGCAAAACGCTCTCGGCGGTGTCGCCCAAGCCTAAGGTGGCTCGCTGGTCGCTGAGTTCCACTAAGCTCATCAGGCGGGGTGTTGGGTCATCGCGCGGGGCGATCACAAGCCACGCTCGCTCCGCATTCGGTATCTGCACTGTGTAGACTCCTTCTGCGCTGCCCGCCATCCGATAGCGCTCTGGGGCAGAGACCCAGCCTGAGGTTGTGGGCAAACCGGTCAGCATCAGCCACCAGTCCAGCCCCGATTCTTCGCACGACTGAACCAGATGCTCCCACTCGCTTGTTCGGGGGATACCCTTGAGTTGGATGATGACCGTTCGGGTGCCTTGTTCTTTGAGTTTCGTGAGGCGTTCGGCCAAGTCG
>OGCI01001777.1_pt1 | contig 16671 bp, 9 predicted proteins | sample 1570021 | NCBI WGS metagenome assembly OGCI01 (sample SAMN06264664, study PRJEB24512) | hot springs metagenome | isolation source: Hot spring water | place: South Africa: Tshipise | collected 2015-06-21 | reverse complement strand
AAAATTTTATTGTAGTAACAGGAGTATCAGAATTAATCGCAGTGCCAAATGGATTGGGATAGTTCTGTTCGAGATAAAATTTTTCAGGTATGTTTTCGTTGTCATTTATTCCAGTAGTTGGTTCGGTTTTAAATCCGAAAACAGTTGACCAATTACTACTTCCATATTGATTTCCTGCACTGACACGCCAATAATACAATTTGTTGTTTTGAAGATTGAGCAATTGCAAAGTTGTGTCGTTGTTCACAATCGTATCAAGAATTGTATTAGAAGGAACAATTGTACTGCCGTGTGCAAGTTGAATTCTGTAGTAAGTTGCTGCATTTTCTTTTGCCCAAATTAAAAGCGGAGAAGTTGAAACATTTGTTGTTGCGTGAGGTGGCTGTAATAATGTTGGAATAGTTGGAAAACCAGTAGTAAAATTATAAACAGAAGAGAAACTTGTATTGCCAAGAATGTTTCTTGCCCGCAGTCTCCAATAATAAGTTTTTAATCCAGTCAAACCAGACAACCTAAAAGTAGTATCCATTATTATGGTTTTGTTTACAATTAAAGCAGAAGAAAAATCTTGTGTAGTACTTACTTGTAAATCATAGACTGCAGCATGAACAGAACGTTGCCATTTTAATATTACAGTGTCTTTTTGATTTGTAGCTCCATTTTGTGGAATTAATAAATTTGGAACTGATGGAATAGAACCCACTTCCATTTCTCTTACTGCAAATAAAGCATTTGCAACAGATCGTTCTCCGCCTGCATCAGAGGGACTATTTACAACTTCATTATGAATTACCAAAGTTGACGAACCACCACCATCAAGATTAACTGCATTATGTGCGCCGATAGATAACATCAGATTTGCAAGCTCATCTAAAGTCATTCCGACGCTTAAGTTTGATTGCCTGCCATCAACAACCACAAAATATACTTTCGTGCTATCCTGATTGAATCCGACTGCAGAGCGAGGATGACGAGTATTAACAAAGTCAGAGCCGAATCCTTCAAACCCAACGAATGTTGGTGGCTTTGCACCGTTAATCAATAATCTCGGTCCTCCACCAATTAATGTTGTTACATTTCCTATTATTGGAGAAGTTCCCATTTTCAAAATAACTGTATCACCAACATCAAAATTCTGATCTAAAAAACTTTTGCTCGCTCCGTGACCAGAAAGAATATATCTTCCTGATTGGATAGACATATTGCCAACATTAGAAACTTTCTGACTAACAACACATCTTGTATTTGAGTTTGTTACAAAGTTGTCAATTGGAATGAGTTCTATTTCTGTTCCGAATGAATTTGTTAAAGTTGAAGGTCCGAAATATTTATTGTAAAGAATTAAAGCATCAGTGCCACGTTGAGTATTGCACTCATTGACTATCTTTGATTGTGAATTTGAAGCAGTAATAGTTGTGAAGAAATCAATTACCTGAACGACAGGTTTTTTATGATTGATTGCTCCGAAAGAGCTTCTTATGTGAGCTCTTCCGAAAACATATTCAGAATTTATTATCTGAGAATTGTTCAAAAATCCGTATGGATTGTTCGGAGCGCTGATTCCGTAAAAGTCTCCATTGATTGCACCAATTACAACATTTCCACTTACACTTTTTCTTTTTGATAGGGCAGAGGTTTTTTCAAATCCGTTTCCAAGTCTGTCATTTGCCAGAGCTGTAGTCAACTTGTTTCCCGGTACGGTTAAATCAACTTCGAGTATTTGAATATACCATGGAACCGATGTGTTTGTAATTCTGGTATGCTTGAAACCAGTAGCAACAATAGTTATGCTTGTATCTTGTGAAAAAGAATTGACGCTGAAGAATATTAAAATTATTAAGATTAGTTTGAAGAAGTAATTTTTTCCCAAATGCATTTATAACCTCTTAAGAAATGAAAATATCTATCGAAAAATAGTGAATTTATTTTTAGTTATTGAATGTAGGCTTTTGGAGAAGAGTGTAAGAACAGGTTCGTGTTTAAGTTCATGTTCAAGTTCAAGTTCAAGTTCAGGTTTAAGTTCAAGTTTAAGATTTTCTTACTGTATTTTTAATCTAATGACATTTTAACTTTAATTGAAAAATTGATAAGAAACTCAATTATTTCTTCGGGAGATGAAAACTTATTATCAATTTCAAGTTTCATCGAATCTTTTCTTTGAATGAATTTTATCGTGTCTTTGTATTCATCCAAAATCAATCTCATCAACCGCAAAAATTTGTTTTTGTAATATTCTTCTTTATCACTGGGAGGCAGAATTATTGAGATGATCTTTTTTTGAATAATAATTTTTTCAAATAAAGCAAAAGAAGAATAATACTTCAAAGTTGCCGAGAGAATTAGTCTATTAACCTCATCGGGTAGATTACCGAATCTGTCAATCATTTCATTTTTGATTTCATCAATATCATCTTTTGATTCAGCGGAAAAAAGCTCGGTATAAAAAGATAATCTGTCAGATTGAGAAGGAATAAAAGAAGAAGGAATACCAATTTCAAAATAAGTTTCAATTTTTGTATCAGATTTTTCAACAGATTTGGGTAGTGATTTGAAAGTCTCTTTGAATTCATTTTGTTTTAATTCTTCAACTGCTTCGTTAATCAATTTAATATATAAATCAAAACCAATTTCTTCAATAAATCCTGATTGCTCTCTTCCCAATAAATTTCCCGCACCACGTATTTCCAGATCACGCATTGATAAATTAAAGCCAGCACCAATTTCGGAATGCTCTTCAACTGCCTGTAATCTTCTCAATGCTTTTTTTGTTAATTCTTGGGTTGACGGAACAAGAAAGTAAGCATAAGCTTGTCTGTTTGAACGACCGACTCTTCCACGAAGCTGATGAAGTTCTGCAAGTCCGAATCTATCTGCACGATTTACAATTATCGTGTTCACTGTCGGAATATCAATTCCCGATTCAATAATTTTTGTTGAGAGAAGAACATCATAATCTCTGTTGAGAAATTTGTGAATTACATCTTCGAGTTTTGATGGTGTTAATCTGCCATGAGCAATTCCAATTCTTATTTCGGGAATATGCCTTTTCAAATACTCAGCAATTTTATCAATAGATTCAATTCGATCGTGAACGAAGAATACCTGACCGCCACGACTTACTTCAAACAAAATCCACTCACGAATTTTCTTTATATCAAAAACAGAAACCTGAGTATAAATTGGTTGACGATTAGGCGGTGGAGTAGCTATGATTGATAAATCTCTTGCACCAAGTAACGATAAATTTAATGTTCGTGGAATTGGAGTTGCAGTTAATGTCAAAGTATCAACATTTACTTTTAGTCGTTTTAACTTTTCTTTTGCCGAAACTCCGAAGCGATGCTCTTCATCTATTATCAATAAACCCAAATCGAAAAATTTCACATCATTGCTCAGAAGTCGATGGGTTCCGATTATAATGTCAATTTCACCAGATTGAAGTTTTTTCAAAATCTCTATCTGCTCTTTTTTAGATTGGAATCTCGAAAGCATACTCACTTTTATCGGAAACTGAGAAAGTCTGTCTCTAAAAGTATTAAAGTGTTGCTCAGCTAAGATTGTTGTAGGAACCAACACAGCAGTTTGCTTGCTATCCTGCGCCGCTTTGAAAGAAGCACGAACTGCAATTTCTGTTTTACCGAAACCAACATCACCGCAGATTAATCTATCCATCGGATTTTCATTTATCATATCATTTTTCACTTCTTCAGAAGCTCTAGATTGATCTGGTGTATCTTCATAAATGAACGATGCTTCAAGTTCCTTTTGCCATATAGTGTCTTGAGAGAAAGCAAATCCTTTCGTTGCTTTTCTTTTGGCATAAAGTTCAATCAATTCTGCAGCGGCTTCTTTAATCTTCTTCTTAGCTCTTGCTTTTTTGTTTTGCCACTCAGCAGTTCCAAGCTTTGTGAGAGTTGGAATCAAATTTTCATTTGATGAATATTTTTTTACCAGCCCAAGAAAATTCAAATTAACATAAACCACATCATTATCAGCATATATTATCTTCATCGCTTCCTGACTGACTTCACCGAAGTTTATAGTTTCAAGTCCGACATATTTACCAATCCCATAATTCTCGTGAACGACGTAATCTCCTTTTTTAATTGCAGATAAATTTTTCGTTTTCGACTTTTTTATCTTTTTAAGATTAGGTAAAAATGTTCGATATGGTTTGTTGAATATCTGATAATCTGAAAGAAGAAGCAATTTATCATTGTGTGAAATAAATCCTTCTTTTATCGGAAAAGTGATAATTGAAAGTTTTGATTGATAAATTAACTCTTCATAAGAAGAATTAAATTCTATCAGCAAATCTTTTATTCTTTCGTTTTGAATTTCATTTTCTGTGCAGATTGAAACGTTGTAATCCTTATTTACATAATCAGTAATAGACTTGAACAGAATTTCAAAATTTGATTTTATCGAAGGAGCAGGAGATAAAAACAAATTTGTTCTGTCTTTATCGCTCAACTCTCTTTCAAGAAGCCAGAAAGAGTTTTCAAATTCGTTAAGAGAATTTTCAAGATTGAATTCAATTTCAACATTCGTTTGATCAGGATTTTTCTCTAAGGTATCTTCAACGTTATACGAACTTTCAGAATACGGATTCAAAAATTTTGTCAGTTCATATTCAGATGAAATGACCAGACATTCATTCAAGTAATTAAAAATGTTTGAAAAATTTTCAGATGAGTTTGTATCAACAAGAGAAGATAAAGTAACCGAATTAACTTTTTCAAAAGAGCGTTGAGTTTCTTCATCAAAATACCGGATTGATTCTATCAGATTTCCATCAAATTCAATTCTCGCAGGATGTTTTTCTGAATAAGACCAGAAATCTATTATAGAGCCGCGAACAGAATAACATCCGGGAACTTCAACGTATTTATCCATTGAATAGTTAATCAAATTCAGATATTCAATGAATTCATCGTAATCTATTTCCGAGCCGACAGCAATTTGAGTAAGTGAACTTTTGAATTCTTCCTTGTTAGGAAGTTTACAGTTGAGAATCTCGTATGTTGAAATAATTATATTCTTTTCGTTTTTACTAACTGAAGAAATTTTTTCTTGAATTGATTCGGCTGAAAAATCGGTAATTGAAATCACATTAGATTTTATTTCAAGAAGATTTAACTCAACAAAAAACTCTTCAACAGATTTTATTTCATTAAGAAGGATAAGAAGATTATTCAGGTCAGGGTATAGTTCACCAACAAGAATTGCTTTCGAAGAGCCAGATAACGGAGAGATGTAGTTAATCTTATTTTTCTTTTCGAGCAATTCTTTTACAGCATTTGCAAAACCGAATCTGAATTTCGAAATCTTTTTCAAAAAATCACAATCAAAGTCGAATCATTATAACAATATTGTTTGTCGGTAAATTCATATCCGAAGAATTATTTATTTTCTGGTTTAGTACAAATTTAGCAGATACATATCCAATAATTGCACCCATAACTACATCAGAGAACCAATGTTTATTATTGTAAATTCTTGAAGCCCCGACTAAAGTAGCCGCAGAAAACCAAATTGATTTCCAAAGAAAAGTTTTGTTTTGTTCCGCCATAATTGTAGAAAATGAAAAAGCTAAACTTGTATGTCCCGAAGGAAATGATAAAAATTTATCTTCGTATTCAAACCAATTAAATTCGTAGTGATCATCTGTTTGATGAGGTCTTGAACGACCGAAAAAACTCTTCATTGCAAACGTGGTAATTCCCGTCAGTAAAGATGATGATAATAAATCAACAGATAGTTCTCTAACTTGACTTTTATTAGAAATATTTCCATAAAGATAAAGACCGACAATCGCTGCGGACATAAATTCAATGTGATAATAAGAATCAAATTTATGTAAAAGAACATTTGATGAATCAAAGTTTTCAGATGAAAAATTTCTAACTTCATTATCAACAAGCGATGAAAAAAAAGTTGCAGATGTAAGTAATCCAGCTTTGCTCAAATCATTTGAGTTGAACTTAAACGGCGCTTTGAAGTAATTAGCAGTCGTCTCTGAAATTCTTTTCAAATCGGATTTAATTACACTCTTTTCCTGAGCGTAAAGTAAAAAATTAAAAATAAATATAAGTAATAAAATTTTATTAATCATAATTTGGCGGGAATAGCAAAGTTGAAAAAGATATTTACTTCTGTAACTCAATTATGATTAGTTTTTTCCCTTTTTCATTTCTTGGATTATTCGGTTTGTATGCAAGTTCGTAAACAGTGGATTTCTTTATGTTGGATTTATATTTCAACTCTGCTTTGCTAAACTCATCATTTAAATCACCGCCTTTAATCGAAAGAATGTAGGATTTTTCTTTTACAAGAGGCAAGGCATATCTGATAAGAATTATTAAAGGAACAGTTGCACGGCTTACAATCAAATCAAATTGTTCTTTATATTTTTCAATGAATTCATTGCTTTCAACTCTGAAATTTTCAGTAATAACATTGCTTAATTTTAATTTATCTATAAATTCCTTAACCGCATCAATTTTTTTAGTAGTTGAATCAACAAGAACGCCTCTCAAATCCGGACGCATAATAGCAATCGGTATTCCCGGGAATCCACCGCCTGTGCCAATATCGATAAACCGCGATACTTTATCTGGAAAGAATCTGGTGATGAAAGCAGATAGAAAAACGTGCTTCTCTACAAGATTATCCAAATCAGTCCGTGAAACTAAATTAATATCTTTGTTTTTTTCAGTTACCAAATGTGCAAAAAATGCTAGTCTATCTGTTTTAGTTACTTCGGAAGTAAGTCCGTTTTCCCAAAAAAAATTTTGAAGTTCTTTTTGGAATTCCTGTTGTTTGTTTGAGGGCATACAAATAAATCCAAAAATTAACTTTTCAAATATACCAATAAAATTGAAATATCAGAAGGAGTAACTCCAGATATGCGTGATGCTTGTCCTATCGAGCGAGGTTTTGTTCTTGATAATTTCTCTCTCCCTTCTCTTGATAATTGTTTTATCTGATTATAATCGAGGTTAACAGGAATTTTTAGATCTTCATATTTTTCCATCTTCTCAACTGTTTCAAATTGCCTTTTAATATATCCATCATACTTGATTTCAATTTCGATTTGTTCTAAAATATCACCATTCTCTAACAATTCTTTATTAAACAAACTATTGATACTATTTATATTTAACACTTCTTCTAATCTAACCTCTGGTCTTTTAACAATTTTTGAAATAGTTTCTGGAGAATCAACTGGGCTTAATCTTTTGCCCGAAAGGAAATTATTCAAGTCATGAAATTTGATTTTTGTGTTATTGCAGAAATCCACCCCTGCTTGAATTAGAGTTTCTTTCCTGTTTAATTCTTTAATCACTTCTTCTGGAATCAATCCAAGCTCATAACCATACTTAAATAATCTACGATCTGCATTATCAGCTCTTAATAGTAAGCGATGCTCAGCTCGAGAAGTGAACATTCTATAGGGTTCGTCGGTTGATTTTGTTACAAGATCGTCAATAAGCACTCCGATATATGCTTCACTTCTTTTGAGAGTAAAATCATTTCTTTTTTGAATTTTGAGAGCAGCATTTATTCCTGCGATTAGTCCCTGTGCGGCAGCTTCTTCATAACCCGAAGTTCCGTTTATTTGTCCAGCGAAGTATAAGCCATTTACTAATTTTGTTTCGAGAGTTGAATCAACCTGATGAGGTGGAAAATAATCATATTCAACAGCATATCCCGGACGAACCATCTCAACATTTTCAAGCCCTTTTATTTTCCTCAATGCTTCGAACTGAATTTCGGCTGGTAGGGAAGTGGAAAAGCCGTTGAGGTAAATTAAATCAGAATCTATTCCTTCTGGTTCTAAAAATAGTTGATGTCTTTCTTTATCAGAAAATCTGACAATTTTATCTTCAATTGAAGGACAGTATCGTGGGCCCACACCCTTGATTAACCCAGTAAACATAGGGGAATCATTAAACCCTTTCTCGAGAGTTTTATGGACTGATAAATCGGTGTAAGTAATATAACAGCTTAATTGAGGTAAATAGGGGAATTGAGATTTATCAGTAAAGTGTGAAAAAGGTTGCGGAGGATCATCTCCAGGTTGCTCCTCTAAAATTTCCCAATTTATGCTATCTTTTTTTAGTCTCGGAGGAGTTCCAGTTTTTAATCTTCCTGATTCAAATCCGATTTTTACCAATGATTCAGTTATTCCAACTGCAGGTGCTTCACCAAATCTTCCACCTTTTGTAGCCTTCAATCCTGTGTGCATCAAACCATTTAGAAACGTTCCGTTCGACAAAATAAGTGATTTGCATCCGAACTCTTTTCCGTTGGCGGTTTTGATCCCAATAACTGTAAAATTTTCTACGATTACCTCGACGACAGATTCTTCAACAATTTCAAGATTTTGCAAATTAGAAACAACTTCTAATGCAATTTGAGAATAAATTTTTCTATCGTTTTGACTTCTTGGTGACCAAACTGCCGGACCTTTTGATTTATTCAACATTCTGAATTGAATTCCCGAGCGGTCGGCAATTTTACCCATCTCTCCACCGAGGGCATCGATTTCTCTTACTAGGTGACCTTTTGCAGTTCCACCGATTGCAGGATTACAAGACATTCTGCCCATAGCCTGTCTGTCCATTGTAAAGAGCGCCGTAGAACATCCCATTCTCGAACCTGCAGAAGCCGCCTCAATTCCAGCGTGCCCTCCACCAACTACGATAATATCATAATATTTAATCATATTTTATGTTTGTTTCACGTGAAACAGAACTTTATTGATTGAGTAAAAGTTTCACGTGAAAATAAGTTTAGTTATTTGCCTATACAAAATTGCATAAAAATATTGTTTAATACATCATCGCTTGTAACTTCACCTATAATTTCTCCAAGACTTATAGTTGAATTTCTTAAATCCACAGAAATAAATTCACCTGAAAGTTTTTTTAGGATTGATTCGTGAGCATTCATTAAATATTCCCGCGATTTTCTTAAACAGTTATAGTGTCTGAGATTTGAAACCAAAACTGTTTTTTCAGTGTAATAATCGCCTCCAAAAGTAAATTCAATCAATTTTTTTGTTAATTTTTCAATTCCTTCTCCGGTTTTTGCTGAAATTTTAACATCAGTAGTCAGCGAACAATCTGGATTAAGATCAATTTTGTTCAATATTTTTATAATTTTTTCAGGATTAGTATAATTTAATAAATCAGAGTATAACTCTTTCGATTCACCTTGCTCCACATCTTCAATGAATAATACAACATCAGCATTTTTGATGGTTTCTCTGCTTCTGTAAATACCTTCTTTTTCTATCAGGTCACGCGACTCACGTAATCCAGCCGTATCATATAGTCGAAAAAGAATTCCATTTATTGAAATTTCTTCTCTGATTACATCACGGGTTGTTCCCGGAATATCGCTCACTATTGCTCTTGATTCCTTGAGAAGATAGTTTAGAATTGAAGATTTACCAACGTTTGGTTTTCCAACTAATGCTACATTCACACCATCACGGATAATTCTTCCAAAATTATAACTTTCGAGCAGCGAATCAATCTCAATTATGATTTCATCAATTTTTTTTAGTAGTTCAGAATTATCAATAAACTCAATATCTTCTTCTGCAAAATCCAATTCCAATTCAATAAATGAAAGGGCATTAATAATGGATTTTCTCAAATAATCGACTTTTTTAGAAAGCAATCCATCCAGTTGACTTCTTGCTCCTCTGAATGAAGCCTCTGTTCTTGAATGAATAATGTCAAGCACTGCCTCTGCTTGTGACAAGTCAATTTTATTATTCAAAAAAGCTCGTTTTGTAAATTCTCCGGGCTCTGCTAATCTCAAACGATTCGTTGAGAGAAATAAATTGATAATATTTTGAACAATAAAAGGATTTCCGTGACAGCTAATCTCAACACTATCTTCTCCGGTATATGAATTTGGTGATTTGAAAATAGATATTAAAACATCATCAACAATTCCAAATTCTTCGCTCACTAATTTTCCATAATGAACAGTGTGACTTTTTGAATCAGATATTCTCGACTTTCCTTTGAAGAACATATCCGCAAGATTAAAGGATTCTTCACCGCTTATCCTTATAACAGATATTGCTCCAACACCCGGAGGAGTTGCCAATGCAATTATTGTATCTTCTTTCACGATTGTTCTTTAAAATTTTTATTACAAAAATAACTAAAAATTAAGCCAATTGTTTATTTTAGCTTAAAGAGCTATTTTTAATAAAAATTACTTTACAATAGCAACATGGCAGATATTTTGCCAAATATTACACAAGTTTGGGAAATTTTACTACTCTATAATAAAAACGTCGTATAGTATGACGATATGGCTTATATAATAAAATAAACTTTAATGCTTTATAACTCATTGTAATTTAATAAGTTATGACGATTATGTCTTATGGCACACTGATTGATTTTATTTTGGCAACCAACAATAAAAAAAGAAAGGAGTTATAAAAATGACACTAATAAGATTTAATCCAATGAGAGATTTAGTAGAACTTGAAAAAGAGTTCTCAAAAATTTTTAATACCCTTGAAAGCAGATTCGGTATTTCCCGAAATAAAGAAGATGAAGGGTACGAGAATGCAGTCTGGATGCCATTTACAGACATTTTCGAGGATAAAGATAAATACACCTTACAACTCGATTTACCAGGAGTTAAAAAAGAAGATGTAAAAATCTCTTTTGTTAATGGTCAATTAAGCATAAGTGGTGAGAGAGTTCAGGAAGAGGAACACAAAGACGCTAAATGCCACAGAATTGAGAGAGTTTTTGGAAAATATTACAGATCATTCAATTTGCCAGACCATATTAAATCAGATGACATCAGTGCAGAGTTTAAGGATGGACAATTGACCATTACAATTCCAAAAGCTGAAGAAGCTAAACCAAAAGAAATTGAGATTAAAGTGAAATAAGAAATTTTTCTCTGAATTTGGGAAAGGGTAACATTGTGTTACCCTTTTCTTTTATCTTGAAAATGTTGAGTTTTGTCAAAGCACTTAAAATTTTTTACAATGGAATTTAAAGATTATTATAAAATATTAGGAGTTGATAAAACTGCAACTCAGGATGATATAAAAAAAGCTTATCGAAAGCTTGCAATGAAATATCATCCAGACAAGAATCCGGGTGATAAGTCCGCAGAAGAAAAATTTAAGGAAATTACTGAAGCTAATGAGGTTTTAAGCGATCCTGAAAAAAGAAAAAAATATGACGCTCTTGGAGCGAACTGGAAAAATTATCAACACACCGGTCGCGGTTTCGATGACTTCTTTAATCAGTTTGGAGGAAAAAGAAGAAGTGGCGATGGTTCGACCTTTGAGTTCTCTGGAGACTTCAGAGATTTCTTCGGTGGATTCGGTGGATTTTCAGATTTCTTTGAATCATTTTTCGGCGGGCGTAGTAAATCAACTGAAAAAGATTTTGGCTTCGGTTCTCAGCGTTCAAAATCAGCAACCATTGACGTTGAAGCAGATTTGAATATTACCCTTGAAGAAGCTTTCAATGGAACAGAAAGACAAATCAATATTGATGGGAAGAAATTAAAAATTAAAATAAACCCGGGAATTAAAGATGGTCAGAAGCTTAGATTAAAAGGAATGGGAAGATCAAAAGTTAGCGAAGGTCCCAAAGGGGATTTGTATATTAAAATTCATATTCTTAACCATCCTTTTTATGAAATTAAAGATGACGACCTTTATTTTAATCTTGATATTGATTTATATACAGCAGTTTTAGGTGGCAAAGAAAATATCAAAACTTTAGATGGTAAAAGAATAAATCTTACAATTCCTTCTGGAACGGAGTCGGAAAAAATTTTACGTCTTAAAGAATTAGGAATGAAAAGAGATGATGGTAGTAGAGGAGATTTATTCATCAAAATTCACATTACTATTCCAAAAGATTTAACCGAAGAAGAAAAAAATCTTTTCAAAAAACTAAGAGATTTAAGAAATTAAAATTCAGGAGAAACAGATGGGCGAACTTCACAAGACAAAATATGAATTTAAAGCAGAGACTAAAAAATTATTAGATATTCTCGTGCATTCTCTTTATACAAGCAGAGAAATTTTTTTAAGAGAATTGATTTCAAATGCTTCAGATGCACTTGATAAAATCAGATTCGAATTGAATAAAGGAACAGAGGTAGAGAATAAAGATCTACCTCTCGAAATCAGAATAAATTTTGATGATAAGAAAAATATTGTAACAGTTTCTGATACAGGAATAGGAATGTCAAGAGATGAAATGATTGCAAATATCGGAACGATCGCAAAATCAGGCTCTGAGGAATTTTTAAAACAACTCGCAGAAAACAAGGAAACTGCTAATAATATTATTGGAAGATTTGGAATTGGTTTTTATTCTGTTTTTATGGTTGCAAAAGAAGTAATTATTAGATCGAAGTCTTTCAAAAAAGATGAGCCTGCGGTTGAATGGAGATCGGATGGATTGGGGGATTACGATATTTCAGATCTGGATGAAAAAATTGACAGAGGTACAACAATCGAAATTCATCTGAAAGATGATGCAAAAGAATTTGCTGATAAGTACCGTCTTCAGGGAATAATTAAAAAACATTCTAATTTTATTTCATTTCCGATTTATCTTGAAAAAGAAAAAGTAAATACAATTGCAGCAATATGGCGAGAGCCGAAATCATCAATCAAAAAAGAACAATACGATGAATTTTATAAATTTCTTACATACGACAGCGAAGAACCACTCGAAGTGATTCATACCTCTGTAGATGCTCCGATTCAATTTAATGCTTTACTCTTCATTCCCAAAAAGAGTTATGACTTCTGGAGATTCAATCGTGATGATTACGGTTTGGATTTGTATGTAAAAAGAGTTTTAATTCAACATCAGAATAAAGATTTACTGCCAGAGTATTTGAGTTTTGTCAAAGGGGTAGTTGATTCAGAAGATTTACCTCTGAACATTTCAAGAGAAACTCTTCAGGAGAATATAATCTTTACAAAGATAGCAAATAGTGTTACTACAAATGTTCTTTCTCATCTTCAAAAAGTTGCTAAAGATAATTCGGAAAGATATTCTGATTTCTGGAAAGAGCACGGAAGAATTTTCAAGCTTGGTTATATGGATTTTGTAAACGCTGAAAAGTATCAGCAGCTATTGAGATTCAATTCTTCATTTAATAAAGATGAAAAAGAACTTACATCTTTGGAAGATTATATAGGAAGGATGAAAAAAGATCAAAAGGAAATTTACTTCGCAGTTGGGTCGAGCAGAGAGGCGATTACATTAAATCCACATCTTGAAATCTTTAAAGCAAAAGGGTTGGAAGTTTTGTATCTGTATGATCCGGTTGATGAATTTGTAATATCATCTATCAGGAAATTCAAAGATTATGAATTTAAATCCGTTGACTCAGCAGACTTAAAAGTAATTGAAAAATTTGAAGATGTTGAAACAGAAACAAATAGTTTTGAAAAACTTAGTAAAGATGATGAAAAACATTTTGATTCTTTATTGGCTAAAATGAAAGATATTCTCGGCGATAAAGTTACTGAAGTTAAAGAATCGAAAAGATTAAAGGGAAGCCCCGCCACTTTGCTTAATGCTGATGATTCAATGTCTTCAACAATGCAGAAAATTTTGAAGATGACAAATAAGGATATAAGCATCCCTAATCAAAAAAGAGTGATGGAAATAAATAAAGACCACAGTCTCATCAGAAATCTTTTGGAAATATTTAAGAAAAATTCAAATGATCAATTCATCATTGATACAACGGAACAGCTTTATGAATCAGCAATTTTATTAGAAGGTAATTTGGATGATCCGCATAAACTTGTCAGCCGATTAAATAGAATGCTTACAGAAGCAAGTAAGTTTTATGTTAAATTAAACAAAGAAGGCTTTTGAAAAATTTTAGAGAAGTCTTAAAGTAATGTTAAATCTAATTTATTGTGTAAAAGATTAAAGATTTTGTAAAAGGAGAATGAAACCATGTCATTTAATTTTAATAGACTTACAGTTAAGGCGCAGGAAATAGTTCAAAATGCGATAGAGATTGCACAGAATTATAATAATCAAATTGTAGAGCCAGAACACATCCTTGCTGCTATTATGCAGGAAAGCGGGAATGTGGCTGAAACAATTATTAAAAAAACAGGAGGCAATCTTAATGTAGTGAAGATTAAGGTGAGTGAACTACTTGAATCTTTACCAAAAGTTAGTGGCACATCCTTAGGTAATCAACAGATGAGTAACAATCTTGCTAAACTTTTCGACTCAGCTGCTGAAGAAGCAAAAATTCTAAAGGATGAATTTGTCTCAACCGAACACTTACTACTTGCTTTATCAAATGATAAAGGAAGAGCAGGACAATTGCTTCGTGATAATGGAATAAGTTATAATGAAATTTTATCCGCTCTGAAATCAGTTCGCGGAACTCAAAGAGTTACAAGTCAAAATCCTGAAGATACATATCAATCTTTACAAAAGTTTGGTAGAGATTTGAATGAACTTGTTAAACAGGGAAAGCTTGATCCTGTAATTGGACGCGATGAAGAAATTAGAAGAGTTCTTCAAGTACTTTCGAGAAGGACAAAGAATAATCCTGTTCTGATTGGTGAACCGGGCGTAGGAAAAACAGCAATTGCTGAAGGTATAGCTCATAGAATAGTAGCGGGCGATGTTCCGGAAAATCTAAAAACAAAAAGAATAGTTGCTCTCGATATGGGTGCGTTAATAGCCGGAACTCAGTTTCGAGGTCAGTTTGAAGAAAGATTAAAAGCAGTAATAAAAGAAGTTCAGGAATCTAACGGCGAAGTTATTCTTTTTATAGATGAACTGCACACTCTTGTTGGTGCTGGTGCAACTCAAGGAGCAATGGATGCGGCGAATATCTTAAAACCTGCATTGGCACGCGGCGAACTTCACGCAGTTGGTGCTACAACTTTAGATGAATATCGAAAGCATATTGAAAAGGATGCTGCTCTCGAAAGAAGATTTCAACCTGTTTTAGTTGACGAACCTTCTGAAGAAGATTCTATCTCAATTCTCAGAGGATTGAAAGAAAAATACGAAGTTCATCACGGAGTTAGAATTACAGATGGTGCGATTGTAGCCGCTGTTCAATTATCAAATCGCTACATAACAGATAGATTTTTACCTGATAAAGCAATTGATTTGATAGATGAAGCCGCTTCAAAACTTAGAATTGAAATTGATTCAATGCCTGAAGAACTTGATTCAATAGAAAGAAAAGTTAAGCAACTTGAAATTGAAAGAGAAGCCTTAAAGCGTGAAAAGGATGATGCTTCTGCAAAAAGACTAATCGAGCTTGAACAAGAATTAGGTGAGCTCAATGAGGAAAGAAATCAATTGAAGATGCACTGGGAACTTGAGAAAGACAAAATTCAGAAAATACGCTCGATGAAAAGCGAAATTGAAAATCTTAAACTTGAAGCCGAGCAACAAGAACGTGAAGGTAATTATGGCAAAGTTGCAGAAATACGTTATGGAAAAATCGTTGAGTTAGAAAAGAAACTGAAAGAAGGGACTCAACAACTTTCTGAAATTCAAAAAAATAAAAAAATGTTAAAAGAAGAAGTTGATGCAGAAGATATTGCCGAAATAGTTTCGAAATGGACGGGAATTCCAGTAAGCAAAATGCTCGAAAGCGAAAGAACAAAACTTTTAAGACTTGAAGAAGAGTTACATAAAAGAGTTGTTGGTCAGAATGATGCTGTTTCTGCTGTGGCAAATGCTATCAGAAGAGCAAGAAGTGGTTTACAGGATGTAAATAAACCAATCGGCTCTTTTATTTTTCTTGGTACAACAGGCGTTGGAAAAACGGAACTTGCAAGAGCATTAGCAGAATTTCTTTTTGACGATGAACATGCGATGATTCGAATTGACATGAGTGAATATATGGAAAAGTTTTCAGTATCAAGACTCATCGGCGCTCCTCCCGGATATGTCGGTTACGAAGAAGGTGGTCAACTTACAGAAGCAGTTAGAAGAAGACCTTATTCTGTAGTATTGCTTGATGAATTTGAAAAAGCTCATCCTGATGTTTTCAATGTGATGTTACAAGTTCTGGATGATGGTCGTTTGACAGATAATCAGGGAAGAACAGTAAACTTTAAGAACACAATTATAATAATGACTTCTAATCTTGGTTCACTTCTGATTCAGAATACTCTCGATTCAGTAACTGAACAGAACATCGAAGAGATAATGGGTGAATTGAGACAAAGTTTGACAGAACTTCTTAGAAAAAATATACGCCCTGAATTCTTAAACAGAATAGATGAAATAATTTTATTCAAGCCATTACTAAAATCTGAGATAAGGAAGATTGTTGAAATTCAATTAGAAAAAATCCAGCAAATGTTGAGCAGCAAAGAAATGAAAATTGAATTAACAGAGCAGGCGAAAGATTGGCTTGCACAACAGGGATATGATGTTACATATGGAGCAAGACCACTGAAGAGAGTTATTCAGAAATATCTCATAAATCCATTGTCCCAGGAATTACTTTCCGGCGAATTCATTGAAGGGGATACAATTAAAATTGATGTTGGAGATAGGGTCGGATTGATATTTACGAAATAATAATTTGTAGAGGTTTTGACGATAATTATATTTGCAATACAAAAATTGTTCATTG
>OGCI01001776.1_pt1 | contig 16673 bp, 11 predicted proteins | sample 1570021 | NCBI WGS metagenome assembly OGCI01 (sample SAMN06264664, study PRJEB24512) | hot springs metagenome | isolation source: Hot spring water | place: South Africa: Tshipise | collected 2015-06-21 | reverse complement strand
CGGCTCCGTGACCTCCCCCGGAGAACCTATCGCAGTATGCAGGAAGGCAAGTAGCCCCCCCGTTATAAATTCCATTATGTGGTAAGAATACTCCCGCGCCTCCCCGCCCAGCTCCGCCAACCGGGGCGGGAGAGGATCCTCCAGGGCGAGGTTCTTCCATGCCGCGTACAGCGCGCCCGCAGGGGAGATCTCCCCCAGGCCGCGCAGGCAGGATTCCAGCGAGAAGGAAACGCCAAAAGCCTCCGTGGCCACGTCCTCGAGATGGTGCGCCTCGTCGATGACCAAGTGACGGTAGGCGGGAAGCGCGGGGGTGGAGGTGCCCGGCTCGTCCGCGGCGGCCTGGGAGAGAAGGAGGGCATGGTTGACCACCACCACCTCGCTGCGTGCCGCCAGCAGGCGCGCCCTCTCCATCCAGCAGCGTTCGCGCCGCGGACAGCGGGTGCGCAGGCACTCATCCGGGTCGGAGGAAAGTTCTTCCAGAAAATGGGTTAACGGGAGGCGCAGGCTCAGGGATATCTCTTCCAGGTCGCCGCTGAGGGACCTCGCCAGCCAGGAGGCCAGGAAGGCGTAAGCCTCGGCGGGAGCCAGCTCGAATAAGCGGAGGACGGGCTCCCCGCGGGAAAGCAGGTCGCACCACGCGGACCACTTGCGCAGGCAGAGGTAATTGCTCCTGCCCTTGAGGAGGGAGAAATCGAGGGAGCCCAAGGCGCGTGCGAGCAAGGGCAGGTCGCGCTGGAAGAGCTGTTCCTGCAGGTTACGGGTGTAGGTGGAGACCACCAGCGGGCTGCCGGTCGCGCGGGCATAGAGCGCTCCGGGGACCAGGTATGCCAGGGATTTACCCACCCCGGTGCCCGCTTCCGCCACCAGGAAGGCGGAGTCGTTGAGCGCCTCGGCCACGGCACTGGCCATGGCCGTCTGTTGAGGGCGGGCCTCGTGGCCGGGATGGTGCTGGGAAAGGGCGCCGCCGGGGGCGAAAAAGCGCGCGACCTCCCGCGGGTCGACTCTTTCTTCGCCCGTCTCGGTGGCGTTAGGGGAGGTGGGCCGGTCGGGGGCGGATGGGCGGTCCCTTGCGGCGCGAGCCTTTCCCGGGCCGGGGACCAGGTCGATCAGGTCGGGGAAGGTGGGAGAGGCGGCCGTGTCGCTGCTGGAGCGGTTCCCGGCAAGGTAATGGTACCAGGGGTTCCCGGCAAGCCGCAGGGCGGCGAGTACCGCTGCCCTCACCTTCGGGTGGCCTTCCTTCCAGACCTTGCGGCAGGCCGCGATCAGGCGGTAGACGAGGCGCGCCTCCTCCAGGGCTCTCCAGGGCAGCTCCTCCTGCAGGAGCGAGGAAACCATCGCGTCGAGGGAATGATCGCGCAGGTAGGGCAGGGAGAGCCAGGCGAGCTGCCGGGCGTCCGCCACGCTGACCGCGGAGGAAAGCAACGGGTCGTCTTCCGGGAAGGGCGCTTCCGCCTCCTCTCTCCCGTAGACGATTACGGTAAGGCCTTCCACGCTGCGCTGTATCTGCGCCGCGGCCGCGCTTGGGGAGAGGCCGCGGCGGTACTCATCCTCGCTCCTGCCGCTGCGTTCGCGCAGCGAAGAGGGCACCGGTACCCCCGGGTCGATCAACCAGGAAGCGTGCTCCGCCTCCCGGCCCCCGCGCACGCGAAGGGCCGCCGCCTCCAGTGGTAGCGCGCTCCCGCGTTCACGCCCGGCGGCGATAACCCTCAGAATGCAGTATTCGCGGGTCCAGTCGCCCATGGCCTGCCGCCGCTTCCTCCCTCTTCCGCGCCTGGCCTCATTTCGCGCCGGCCACCCGGCGAAACTCGCCGCGCCGGGGAACGGCCGCGAAGGGCCAGCCGCAAGATGCCATGGAAATAAATCTACCAGCGCGCAGTGACGGAAGGACATCCTGAGGGATCAGGCGGGGGCAGACTTCGGGGGAGCGGTAAGGGTGGGGGGGAGAGCGCCTGCCTGAGGCAACCCGCTGGCGGGTGGAAAGGCAGACGGGCTTGGGATATGATTTTCCGAGAGGGGAAAATTACCATCTGCGGTCCGCCTGCGGCCGGAACGGAAAAGCCTTTGCGGGAGGGGTGTCTTATGAAAATCGTTGACGTGGAGGGTTATCTGTGCCACTTCCCTTTGCGAGAGCCCTTTCATCCCAGCTGGATCCCGGGCCTTCCTTCCCACAACAACAGCGCTGTCATCCTCCACGTGCTCACCGACGAAGGCATAGACGGCGCCTGCGCGGGCATCGCCTTCGCGGGGGAATGGAAAGGTTTTCCGGAACTCATCAAGCTCTTCCTGGTGGGCAGGGACCCCTTCCAGGTGGAGGATTTCGTGCAGGTACTCCGCTCGGCCAAGGTAATCGGCTTCCGGGCGTGGTTTGTCGAGATCGCTTTCTGGGACATCATAGGCAAGGCAGTCGGTCAACCGGTGTACCGCCTGCTGGGAGGGTCCCGCGAACGCGTGAAGGCCTACGCCTCCACGGGAGAGCTGCGCGACCCCGAGACGCGGGCGCAGGACGCGGTGCGCCTCGTGGAGGAGGGCTTCCGGGCCATCAAGCTGCGCATCCGCAGCGAGGACGTTCGCAGCGACCTGGCGGTGGTGGAGGCGGTGCGGGTAGCGGTGGGGGACGAGGTGGAGATCATGGTGGACGCCAACCAGGCGTGGCTCATCCACGGTTTCGCGGCCTATCCCAAGTGGGACCTGAAGCGGGCCCTTTGGGTGGCACGGGAGCTGGAGCACCTGAGGGTGGCCTGGCTGGAGGAGCCCCTGCGCATGCGGGACTACGATGGCCTGGCCCTGCTGCGGCGCTCCACCTCCATCCCCATAAGCGGCGGGGAGTTGAACGACGACCTGGATGACTTTCGCGAGCTCATCAACCGTGGCTGCTATGACATCATCCAGCCCGACGTCACCTTCGCCGGCGGCATCCTCATGGGGCGCAAGATCGCGGGCATGGCCGAGGCGGCGCACATAACCTACAGCCCTCACACCTGGACAAATGGCCTGGGCCTTGCGGCCAACCTGCAGCTCATGGGGGCCATCCCCAACTGCACCCACTGCGAGTTCCCCTACGACCCTCCCGGCTGGACGCCGGAGGGGAGGGACGCCATGCTCGCGGAGCCCATCCTCGTGGACGCGGAGGGCTACGTAGCCGTCCCGGACGGGCCCGGGCTGGGAGTGGAGTTGGACTGGGAGAAGGTGCGCGCGCACGGCGAGAGGATAGTTTAGGCACGGACGGGACCCTGCCCCCGGGGGTTGCCCTGGGTGACGTCGCCTGCGCCCATTCAGGTAAAATAATAGAATAATATGGTAATGGCGGTGATGTGATCCGTGTGTCCGTCGCCCAGGGAGGATGGCGGGGTGATGAGGTGTACGCCGTGCAGGTGCAGGTGAACCCGGTAAACATCTCGGAAATCGTGGCCATTGCGGGCTCCGGCCTGTTGGGGCTGCTGGTTCTCGCCGGCCACTGGCGCGATCGGCGCGGGCGCCTTTTCGGCCTGCTCTGCCTCCTCCTGGCCGTATGGAAATCCTTCGACTTCGCCCACCCACTGCTCACGGAGACGGTCTGGGTGGACTCGCTCAGTTGGGCCATCGGCGCTCTCTCGGTCTACCTGGCGGTGCATTTCTTCGTTTCCTACGCCTTCGAGGAAAAGGGCCGGCAGCCATTCATATACTACGTAGCCTTTCTCGTCTCGCTCGTGTTCGTGGTCGCCGCGCTCACGGGTGTCCTGGGAAGGAGCGATGCGTGGAAAGGAGCCTTCGCCGCCTTCCTCTTTCTCGCGTCGGGTTTCATCGTGGGGTTGATGGCCTGGAAATTCAGCCGCGAGAGGGATCGACGGCTGCTGGTGGCGCTGCTGGGCGCCATATTCCTCACCCTGGGGGTATGTATGCAGGTGGTGGACATCATCTGGGAATTATGGGAGTTGCGCCCCCAGACCTACGGCATGCTGGCCTTCGAGGCCTGCTTCGCATATGACATACTGGTTGCGGGCCTGATGCGCGAGCGCCGCGAACACCTGCGGGCGCTGGAAGAGCTGGGGCTGCGGGAGAAGCGGCTGGAGATGGCGGAGACGCGCTTCCGCAAAATGATGGACAACAGCTACGACGTCATCTTCACCGTGGACCGGGAGGGAAACATCCTGGCCATAAACACCGATGCCAACGAGGTTCTCGGCTTCCCGGTGGAGCGGATGCTGGGGAAGGGGTACCTCGACTTCCTGGACGAGGAGGAGCGGGGCAAGGCCTTCGACGCCCTCGCACGCGGCTTGCAGGGAGAGAAGATAAGGTTCTACGACGTGACCCTGAGGAGGCCGGACGGCAAACCAGTCATTCTCTCGCTGACAGGCACGCGCCTCTACAGCGAAAAGGAAGCGGCCCTGGTCATTGCACGAGACGTCACCGGTTCCCGCGATATGGAGAAGCAGTTGAGGGAGAGGAACCTGCTCCTGCAGGAGGCCAACCGCCGCCTGCGCGAACTCGACCAGTTGAAGACGGAGCTGGTGGGCATCGTCGGCCACGAGCTGCGTTCGCCGCTCACGGTGATCAACAGCTATGCTGCTTCCTTGCGGGACCACTGGGAAAAGATGGGAGAGGAGCGCAAGCTCGCCTGTATAGAGCACGTGCTGCGCGAGTGCGACCGCTTGAACCGCATGGTGGAGAACGTCCTGGATATGAGCCGCATCGAGTCGGAGCAGATCTTCCTCGACCGGTGCCGCGGGGACCTGGTGCTTTTTCTGGACGATGTCACCAGGGAGATGGCCATGTCCCCGGGATCCCGGCCCATGCACCTGGTGACCTCGGTGCGCAGCATCGAGCTGGAGGCGGACTGGGACAAGGTCAAGCAGGTGCTGATAAACCTGCTGGACAACGCGTTCCGCTACAGTCCCCCGGGGGGACGGGTGGTGATCACCGGCGACGTGCAGGACACCGTGGCGGTAGTGCGCGTCAAGGACCAGGGCCCCGGCATCCCACGGGAAGGCCGCGATCATCTCTTCGACAAGTTCACCCAGAGCAAGGTGGAGGGGATAGGGCGCGGGCTGGGCCTGGGGCTATACGTCGTGCGCACCTTCGTGGAGGCCCACGGGGGAGAGGTGTGGGTGGAGGACGAGGAGGGCATGGGGGCGGTGCTGGCCTTCTCGCTTCCCATGCCGGAGCAGTGAAGCGTGCCGGTGCGGGTGTTTGTGGCGGGGGCGTTTCGTCCGTATCTATCCAGGGTATATTGCGTTTGACGCCGTGTATAGGGGCAGGCGGTCGGAAGGTCGTTCGTCTGCAGGTACCTGAGGAGGAAAGATGTTCAGACGCAAGAAGAAGGCGCTGGTCGTCTACCATAGCAAGACGGGGCATACCGCCGAGGCCGCGGAGGCCGTGGCGAGGGGGCTGGAATCCGCCGGGGTGGTCGTTGACGTCAGACCGGTGTCCAAGGTGAGCGGAGACGAGATATCGGATTATTCCATTTTGGCGGTGGGCAGCCCCACGCGCGGCGCGCGGCCGGCCCGCATGGTCAAGAAGTTCATCAAGGGACTCGAAAAGAAGGCGCTCAAGGGCAAGCCCGCCACCGTTTTCACGGCCTATGCGGGATTTCGCGGGCGCGCCACCCTGCGCCGCATGCGGCGTCTCCTGAAGAAGAGGAAGGCGCGCGTGGTGTTGCGCGGGGTGGCGGTGAAGGCGGGCGCGCCGCTCAGCCTGTGGAAGGGCCCGCAGGCCTCGCCGAAGGACGTGGCGCGCCTCGAGGAGCTGGGAAAGAAGCTGGCGAAAAAGGCCTGATCGGGGCGGGTTCTTTGGAGGCCGGGCTGGGGGATGGGGCTCGCTCCGCCCCTCCCTTGACCCTCCCCAGACATACTTTGGGGTCAAACCGCGTTCATGTCTGGGAGGGGTTATTTCCGGGGATGGAGTGCGTCTCGGCCCTCTGGACGGGCCTTCGCCGCACCCATCCCCCGCGAGGGAGAGGGCTCTCCTTCTTCCGGCCCGGGACGCCGAGTAATGGTCTCGCTCCGCAGGCTGCGCTGCGACCAACTCGGCCGTTCCCGGGCAAGGTGGGTGGAAATCCTTTTTTCTTCCGGCCCGGAGCCTTGGGGTAACGGTCTCGCTCGGCGCCACCCGCCTCGCTTAAAGGAAAGAACGCCCGCAAGGGCGCCCTCGCTGCGACCAACTCGGCCGTTCCCGGGCAAGGTGGGTGGGAATCCCTCCTTCTTCCAGGCCGGGCCGCCGGGCAGTGGCCTCGCTACGCGGCCTACGCTGCCGCCAACCCGTTCTTTCCCGGCCCGAAGACCTTCGTATTAGGTTGCCGGGATGGAAAAGTTCATGTCCGGCAGAGGTCAAGGAAGAGGAGGGCATCCTCGAGCGCGTATCCATAGGCATCGTTGTTGAAGTAGGCATATACGTCGCGGCCTTCCGCGAGAAGGTCAAGGGCGTAGGAAGCCCATTCCGACAGCTCTTCCCGGGAGTACTTGGATCCGTAAAGGATCTTGCCGCCGTGAAAACGCAGGAAGGCGAAATCGGCGGTGGTGCGGCGCACCTCCGGGAATGCGGGGGAGCTGGCGGCGCACAGGGCGCAATTCGCCTCCTCGAGCACCTGGTATATCTCGGGAAGGAACCAGGAAGGGTCGCGGAACTCGAAGACGTAGCGGTACCCCCGTGGGAGGGAGCGCGCGAAGTCCCGCAACCTCTCCGGGACCGCCTGCCAGCGCGGGGGCAGCTGGAAGAGGATGGGGCCCAGTTTTTCCTCCAGGCCCGCGGCGCTCCGGAAAAAGCGCGACAGGGGTTCCTCCGGGTCCCTGAGCCTCTTCACGTGGGTGATGAAGCGGTTGGCCTTCACGGCGAAGGTGAATCCCTCGGGGGTGTTGCTTCTCCAGGTGGCGAACGTTTCCGGCGCGGGAAGGCGGTAAAAGGAGTTGTTGACCTCCACCGTTTCAAAGTGCCGGGCGTAGAAGGAGAGCCAGTCGCGGGTTTTGAGGTCGGTGGGATAGAAAACGCCCCTCCAGTGCTGGTAATGCCAGCCGGAAGTTCCCACCCGCAGCTCGGCCATGAAAGGGCCACTCCCTTCCACCTGACGGTGCGAATCGGCGATGCGACCCCGCAGGATCACCCGGCGGGACGAACCGTCGTGATGGCGATCCGAACCCCCCTTCCATCCCCATTTTAGGCAATGGGGACCGCCCGGCGGAACAGGGAGGCGCCCCATGCCGCCGCGTCCTTCGCTCGGCCCGGTGCCCATAAGGGAGCGGCGGCGGCCGCGTTCAGGGCTGTACAAGTTGGATTATAATCTACTTGACGGGATTGCGACCGGTTGCGAAAGAGAGTCGGAAATGCTCGTTCTCTCCCGCATTTTCAGCGGTTTGAAGGGCAAGACCTTTCTTGCCCTCCTCCTCATCAGCACGCTGGCCGGGGTTTCGGTGGGAAGCGCTTCCTATTACATGGCTCGTTCCATGGTCAGGGACCAGGTTTCACGCAACATCGCCAACATGGGTGAGGATGTGCGGGACGTCATCTCAAAGGTGTGGATACCCACCCTGGAGCGGGAGATGCAGGTTCTGGCCGAGGTAGCCAGGAGGCTTTACGTGGAGGGGTCCACCCCCGAGGACCTCCAGTCCGCGCTGGGGGAGGGCCAGGTCAAGGTCCCCGGGTTCAGGCGCCTCAACGTCTTCCTTCCCAACGGGCTCTTCCTGGCGAGCTCCGATCCCTCTTACCGGGGCCGGTCAGAGGAAGGGCTGGCGGTTGTGGCGCCGGGGGAGGTCGCGATCGTGCCCTTCCGTCAGGTGGGAGACCCGCCCGAGGCGGAGATACTGATGACCGTGGGGGCGCCCATCACGGTGGACGGACGCATAATCGCCGTGCTGGCGGGCGACCTCACCCCGGAAGGAGTGGGGGGCGAGCTCGCTTCGCTCTCCGTGGGACTCTCGGGGGAGGTTTACATGGTCGATGGAGAAGGGCGCCTGGTCACCCTTCCGCCGCGCGCTGGAGAGGAGGCGGGACTGGAGATCCTCGGTGAACCCCTGGACACGGAGGGCGTGCGCCGCGTGACCGCGGGAGAAAGCGGCGTTTCCGAGTACCTCAATTACGCGGGGAGAAAGGTGCTGGGAAGCTACACTCTCATCCCCGAGCTGGGTTGGGGAGTGATAGTGGAGGAGGATGCAGGGGAAGCCTTCGCCGACCTGTCCACCCTGCGCAACAGCGTGATCCTGATCGTTCTGGCCTTGGCCCTGGCCTCACTGCTGGCTTCCTTCCTCCTGGCCGGTAAGCTCACCGCGCCTTTGCTGAGACTGCAGAGAGGGGTAGAGAGGCTGGGGCTGGGGGACCTGGCCTACCGCGTCGAGGTGGCGGGGGGCGACGAGATGCGCGCCCTTGCCGCCAGCTTCAACCGCATGGCGGACGCGCTGCAGAACACCTACGGGATGCTGGAAGAGAAGGTGCGCGAGAGAACCACGGAACTGCGCACCCTCAACGAGATGGTGGCCTCGCTGCGCCGCACGATGAAACCGGAGGAGATCCTCCAGAGAGCCCTGCAGGCCTGCATGGAGACCACTGCCTACGGGACGGGGTGGTGCTACCTGATGTCGGAGGATACGCTGCAGATGCTGTACCGCCGCTGCCCCGCGGAGAAGGTGACGGATTTCCCCGAGACGGTGGACATGGGAGAGGGTTTTCTGGGAGAAATTGCCAGGAACGGCGAGGCGGTTTTCGTTGACTTGGTGCAGGAGTCGGCATCGGAGGAGCTGCGCGCCATGTCATCACGCGGCTCTTTCGCGGCTCTGCCACTGCGTTCGCCCACGCGGGTGCTGGGATTAATCTGCCTGGCGTCGGAAGAGGTGAGGCTGCTTGCGGGCGAAACGAAGCGCACCCTGAAAGCACTGGCCGACGAGGTGGGGATCGCCCTGGACAACGCCTTCCTCTACCGGGAGTTGCAGGCGCACGTCGAGGAGCTGGAGAGGGCAAACCGCGAGCTGCGCGGCCTCGACGAGATGAAGTCCAACTTCATTTCCGCCGTCACCCACGAGCTGAAACAGCCGCTTTCCCTCATCGGCGGCCACGCTCAGACCATCTACGATTATTACGACAGCCTGACACCCGAGGAGGAGATGCACTCGCTGAGGGTGATCATGGAGAGGACCCGTTTCCTTTCCTCGCTGGTGGACGACCTTCTCGACCTGTCCCTGCTGGAGATGGGGAGGATACAGCTGCAGAAGGAGACGCTGGACCTTCCCGCAATAGCGAACAAGGTGGCGGAGGAGTATGCGGGCAAGGATACCGGGCAGCCCCTGGTGGTGGATTTCCCGGAGGACTTCCCGACCATGGTCGCTGACGCGCGGCGGCTGGAGCAGGTCCTGTCCAACCTGCTCTCCAACGCGGTCAAGTTCTCCCGCGGCAAGGGGGAGATACGCATCCAGGGATTGGTACGGCGCGACCGCGTGCAGGTGAGAGTGATGGACGAGGGCATAGGGATCGACCCCGCGCAGCTGCACCGCATCTTCGACCGTTTTTACCAGGCGGATGCTTCCCCCCGCCGGCCTTACACCGGCGTGGGGCTCGGGCTCTTCATCTGCCGCCAGCTGGTGGAAGCCCACGGGGGGAAGATCTGGGCGGAGAACCGGGAGGGTGGGGGAGCGGTCTTCACCTTCGAGATCCCCGTGGGCCAGCGACATGGAGGTGATGCTGCTGATGATCGATGAGGAGACGGCGCGGAATGTGCTCGTGACGGCCCTGTCGCGGGGTGGGGATTTCGCCGAGATCTTCGCCGAGCGCAGGCTCGTCTACAACCTGCGGCTGGAGGAAGGCAGGGTGGAGGAGAACACCTCCGGTTACGAGTTGGGCGCGGGGGTGCGCGTAATGCGCGGGGAGTCGGTGGCGTATGCCTACACCAACGACCTGGATCCAGCGGCGCTGGAGGAGACGGCTCGCGTCGCCGCGGCTTCCTCGCGGGAAGGGACCACGAAGGCGGTGAGCCTGGAAAAACCCCTGCTGGCCCTGCCGCGCCGGGAGGAGGAGCATCCGGTGCTCCTGGACGTGGGCGCCTACGCGCGCGATGGGAAGATAGACCTGCTGCGCCGCGCCGACCAGGCGGCGAGGGAGGCGGGGCCGCACATCATCCAGGTGGTGGTGATGCTGGGAGACGCCCGGCAGGAGGTGTTCATCGCCAATTCCCTGGGGGAGATGGTGGAGGATACCAGGGTGCGCGTGCGTTTGGTGGTGCAGGCGGTCGCGGCAAAGGACGGGGAGATACAGACCGGGCACGAGAGCCCGGGGATGCTGGGCGGATACGAGCTCTTCCATGAATCCACACCTGAGGACGCGGGCAGGACCGCCGCCCTGCAAGCCCTCACCATGCTGGAGGCCAGGCCCGCCCCTTCCGGTCCCATGGCCGTGGTCATCGCCAACGGGACCGGGGGCGTGCTCTTCCACGAGGCTTGCGGCCACAGCCTGGAAGCGGACGCCGTCTACAAGAAAGCCTCCGTGTTCGAGGGAAAGCTGGGGCGCAAGGTGGCCTCCCCGTTGGTCAACGCCTACGACGACGCCACCCTCATAAACCGCTGGGGCTCCTTTTCCTATGATGACGAAGGGGTAAGGGCGTCGCGGACGCCGCTCATCGAGGAGGGGGAGCTGCGCGGCTTCATCAACGACCGCAAGCGCTCGCTGCGGGACGGGACGGCCCCCACCGGAAACGGTCGCAGGCAGTCCTACCGCTTCGTGCCCATTCCCCGCATGACCAATACCTACATCGAGGTCGGTAAGTCGAGCCGCGAGGATGTCATAGCCGATACCGCCCTCGGGTTTTACGCCCGCAAGCTTGGGGGCGGGGAAGTCAACCCGGTTACCGGGGACTTCATCTTCGCCGTCACCGAGGGCTACATGATCCGGAACGGCAAGATCGCGGAACCGGTGAAGGGAGCGACCCTCATCGGCAACGGCCCGCGCGTGCTCATGGACATCGACGCCGTGGCCGACGACCTGGATTTCGACACCGGGATGTGCGGCAAGGAGGGACAGGCGGTGCCGGTGTGCACCGGCCAGCCGACCCTGCGGGTAAGGGAAATGGTGATCGGGGGAACCTCGGAGGTGGTGTGATTGGATAGCGGCTCTCGTCTCCAGGCTCTCGTGGAGGAATGGCTGCAGGCGGGACGCGGGCTTGCCGGGCCGGGGGTGGAGCTGGAGGTTTTTGCGGAGGAGAAGCGGGGGCTCACCGTGAAGGCTTACGGCGGCGAGTTGGAGAGCCTGCGCTACTCCCGTTCCCGCGGCGTGGGGGTGAGGGCTTTGCGTGAAGGGCGCCTCGGCTACGCCTATTCCAGCGGTCTGGAAAGGGAGGACGGCAGGCGGGCCGTCGAGGAAGCGGTGGCCAACTCGCGCTTTAGCGAACCGGATGAGCACAACCTGTTGCCCGAGCCGACGGAGTACCCCGCGGGGGAACTGGGGATCTACCACCCAGAGGCGGAGGAAACCGGCTCGGAGAGCAAGGTGGAGATGGCCCTGCGGCTGGAGGAGCTGGCGCTGGAGCGGGACGAGCGCATCGCCAGGGTGGAGACGGCGGTCTTCGCGGACGCGGTATCGACCGTGGCGGTCGCCAATACCCGTGGAGTGTCCGGCTGCTACCGTTCCTCGCATTGCTCCTGCTACGTTTTTCCCATCGCCGGTAAGGGCGAGGAGGCCCAGACCGGTTTCTCCTTCGACGTGGGGGTAAAGCCCTCTGACCTGGACCTGGCCAGGGTGGCAGAGGAGGCCTCGGACATGGCGCTGTCCCTGCTGGGATCGCGCAGCATTTCCTCGCGGCGCACCACCCTGGTGCTGGACAGCTTCGTGGCCGCGGAGTTCCTCGCGATGCTGGCGGCGGCTCTCTCCGCGGAGGCGGTGCTCAAGGGACGTTCCTTCCTGGCAGGCAGGCTCGGAGAGACCATCGCCTCCCCCCTGGTCACCCTGGTGGATGACGGGACCCTCCCGGGCCTGCCTTCCACCTCGCCCTTCGACGACGAGGGAGTCCCGGCGCGGCGCAAGGAGCTCATCCGCGAAGGGGTCCTGCAGGGGTACTTGCACAACACTTATACGGCTTCCCGCGCCGGCGTGGCGAGCACCGGCAACGCCAGCCGGCCTTCCTTCAGGGAAAGGCCGCGCGTGGGGGCCAGCAACCTTCTCCTGGAACCGCGGCAGGGAAAGCGGGACGACATCATCGGCCAGGTGGAGGACGGGGTGCTGGTCCTGCAGGTGGTGGGGGCCCATGCAGGCGCCAACCCGGTGAGCGGCGAGATATCCCTGGGAGCCCTGGGACTGCGCATCGAGAAGGGGGAACTGCGGCAGCCACTGCGGGAGATAACCCTGGCGGGGAAGGCGCTCGATTTCCTGCGCGACACGGTGGCGGTGGGCGAGGACCTGCGCATAGTCCCCTTCGAGGGGAGCCTGGGCGCTCCCACGGTGGCCGTCGAGAACGTCATGGTCGCTGGACGCGGGTGACCCAGGCAACGAATGAGGCCTGCTCTGGGTCGTTGAGGGGACCCCGAGGTGTTGACATTGGGGTGGAGGCTGCGGCGCCGTTATCGCGCCAGCAGTTCCAGCAGGCGCTGCAGGCCGCGACGGTCGAGGAAGAACTTTCCTCGCAGGGAGCCGGCGAGGACATGGAAACGCACCCCGCCTTGCGGAGCGGCGCGCGCGCGCAAGAGGTGGGCGTCGTCCCCGCAGATCACCACCTCAAGCGGGCATTCCCCGGGGTGGAGATGTTCCCAGAAGAGGCCAGGGACCGTCCTTTCCTCGCGATTTTTCCCCCGGCCGGCGAGGCCCTTGCGCGCAGCGGGAAAGTAGGCCAGCCACAGCGATACTATCAAACCCCCCGCGAGGCCCGAAAAGACCTGCCAGCGGATGTCGAAGAACGACGTCAGCACGGCGCCCGCAGCCATACATGCCAGGGAAAACGGAATCCATATGCGGAGCGTCGACCGGAAGGCGCCTTCACGCCAAGGTTTACCTGCCAGGATGCGGCAGAGGATGTCCCAGGGGGTGTTGGAGAGGAAGGCGTCTCCCAGCAGCGCGTGGCCGGGGTCGGGCACCACGGGGGCTACGACGAGGAAGCGGCGCGGCCGGCAGGTCCTCTCGAGGTGCTCGCGGAGGCGCAGCAGCTCGTTGCCGCTCCATCCCAGCCCGAGCAGGTCGGCTCCCTGTAGGCCCGCGCCCACCCGCTCCTCGAGCTCGCGCAGCGCCCCCAGGAGCGAGGAGGCGCGTTCCCTCCCCTCCGGCTCCCCTCCACCGCCTTCTTCCCGGGGGTGGAGGGAAGCATATCCCATGTCGTGAGGGAGGTAAGGGAGGAGGCGACGCACCAGCCTCTCGCTCCCCCTCCCCGTTTCGGCGAGGATAACCAGCTTGCGGTCCGCCTTTTCCCAGGCGGGGGAAATGAGCAACTTCGCGTTGGGCGTGGCGAGCTCCTCCGGCTTGCCCGCCTCCTCCCTGGCCGTTCGCGCGCTCTCCCCGGCGGGGGGGCGGAAAAGGCGCCACAGGGATTCGCTCAGCGACGCTGCGGCCGCCGTGGCCAACAGAGCTGCCGCGACACCGAGCAGCAGGCACACCAGGCTCATGAGAGCCTCGATGTTGCGCACGTTGCGGTGCAGGGGGTCGCTGAAGTACCAGGCGTAGGAGAAAATGAGCAGGGCGGCGCCGAGGGCGTTGTTCACGCCCCGGTTCAGCCGTCTCCCGTACACGCAAAGCCCGTGCCAGCCGCGCCTCGCCGCCATGATCTGGACGATGCCCAGGGAAGCCAGGAAGCAGAAGAGAAACGTCTCCAGGATATCCTCGTGGAAGACTTCCATCACTCACTCCCTCAAGCTCAGCGCGGAGCGCAGCCTGCTTTCCAGGTTCCGGACTATGGACACGAACGGCCGGCTCAGAAAATCAAGGCGGTGCACCAGGCAGGCCGCCGCGAAGGCGAGGAGTATCCCCGCCAGCACGTCGCCTGGGTAGTGGACGCCGCACCAGATGCGGGCGAATGACATGAGCAAGGCCGGGGGAAGAAACCACCACCCGAAGCGCCGGTCCGAGAGGAGGGCGGAGAAGAAAAAGGAGAAGGTGGCGGTAGCGGGGTTGCTCGGGAAGGACCAGTCGACGGGCTTATAGAAGAGCAGGTTCACGGGGTAGTCGACGAAGGGCCGGGGCCTGTGCACCAGGGTGATCACCAGCTGCATGAGTGCCATGGAAAGGGCTATGGTGAGAAAGATGCGCACCACCGCGGCGAAATTGCGGCGGTCGTCCAGCCTGTCGCGCCCTTTCAGCATCATGACCAGGGCGAGGAAGCCGAGGGTGAAGGGGATCAGGTGGTCGTTGCAGAAGGCCTTCATGGCGGAGTCGGCCAGCATGTTACGTCCCGCGAGGCCGTTTATCCACGTAAAAAGGGTGTAATCCAGGTTAATGAGCCAGTCCAGCAAGGCACCCTCCCCTCACAGCAACCGTGTCGCCCGCGCTCATGGGGATGATGGTATCATACACGCATCTTGCCGTTGCGCGCATGCGGGCGGGGCCCTCGCGCGCCGTAACGCCCGCCCCGGGAAGGACATGGGGACGGGCGTTGAGAAATAAAAGGCGAAGGAAGGGAAGCGATGAGTCTGCGGGAAACGGGGTGACCCGGGAAGAGGAGGATGTGGCGCCAATGTCCGGGTTGAACAAAAGGAAAAAGATGGGAATGATCGCGCTTTGCGCGTCTCTTGTCCTTGCCGCGGCATGCTCCTTCTTCCTCATCGACCCCCTCGCCTGGTGGCGGGAGGAGAGCGAGGGCGACAGCCCGCAGGAGGCTTTCCCCGGCGTGGAGGAGCCGGCGCTCTACCCTCCCGGCGAGGTGCTGGGATCCCGCGCCCTCAACGTGCTTATCCTGGGCCTGGATCACGGCATGGGGAGGCCGCGGGAGGGCTATGAAAGAAGCGACGTGATCATGATCGCCCACGTGGACGGGGGGAGGAAAAAGACCTGCCTCCTATCCATCCCGCGCGATTCCTACGTGCAGATACCCGGCCACGGACGCAGCAAGATCAACGATGCCTATGCCCTGGGAGGGGTGGAGCTCGCCGTGCGCACGGTGGAGGAAGTGACCGGGATGGACATCAACCGTTACCTGGTGCTGGATTTCGACGAGATGCGCTGGCTGGTCGATCTCTTCGGCGGGGTGCAAGTGACCCTGGACAGACCCATATCGGATCCCAAGACGGGATACATACCCTCCGGCAGCTCGCTCTTGAACGGGGAGCAGGCGCTGGTCATGGCCAGGTCGCGCGACTACCCGCAGGGGGACCTGGAAAGGGTGCGGCAGCAGCAGCGGCTGATCACGCAGATCCTGTACAAGGGAAAGGACATGGCGGCGTATCCGGGCGCCGCATGGTTTCTCAGCGTGGCCCTCGACTCCCTGGAGAGCGACCTCTCCCGGGAAGAGGTGATCGGGCTGGCTCGCGAGTTCGCCGCCTTCCCGGTGGTCGACGTGCAGGGCGGCGTGGCGCCAGGAAGGACGGGGATGGCGGGAAGCGCCAGCGTCTATTTCCTGGACGATGCCAGGCTTCGCCAGCTCGTGCGTTCCATCGAGGAACAGTGCAAGGTTCCGGAGGAGTTCCGTTGAAAGGCAGGCCGGGGCCGCGATGAGGATCAAGCTCGACCTGCATGTCCACACCGTTTACTCCTTCGACAGCAGCGTTGACGCGGCGGGCCTGTTGGAGGAATGCCGGCGCAAGGGGCTGGCCGGCGTGGCGATCACCGATCACGATTCCCTGCAGGGAGGGCTGGCCTTCGCCGCGGAACTGGAGCAGCTGGTCATCATCCCCGGAGAGGAGATCAGGTCGGCGGAGGGGGAGATCATCGGGCTCTTCCTGCGGGAGGAGATACCCCCTGGCCTCCCGGCCCCGGAAACCATGGAGCTCATCCACCGCCAGGATGGCTTGGTGGTCATCCCCCACCCCTTCGATTACGTCAAGTTGAGGCGGATGACGGCAAGCCGCCTGAGCAAGCTCTCGAGACACATCGACGCCCTGGAAGCGCTCAACGGGAAACCGCGCTATTGGGGCGCGAACCGCAAGGCAGCTGCCTTCGCCGCGCGGCAGGGCATCCCCGTCTCGGCGGGGAGCGATGCCCACAGAGCGGAGGACGTGGGACGGGTCTACGTGGAGATGGATGAATTTACCAATCCGGGCGAGTTCCTCGTTGCCCTGCGCGGTGCGACCCTGCATGGTTCCCGCTACAGCCCGTGGGCCTCGCAGCTCGAGCGCTGGAAAGCACGTATGCGTTAATCGAAGAAGCCCTCGGGAGGCTCCACCCCCGGAGGAGGCTCCTCCACATCCTCCAGCGGCGGCAGCGATTCCAGCCTGTCCTCCAGCCGCGGCAGCTTCACGCCCTCCGTGGACGGCTCGATGGGAAACTCGAAGGTGATTTCCGGCGGGGCCGTGGGCTTGGCGGGCTCCGCCTCCGCCGGAGGAGGCGTGAACGCGGGAGGTTCCGGGGTGGGTTCAAAGAAGGGTGCAGGTTCGGGCATCACCGGGGCCTCCGCCTCCGCCGCGGCCCCCTTGCGGGCCATCTTCTTCTCCTGCTTCAGGCGCTTGGCCTCCTCCTTCTTGAGGCGGGCCAGCTCCTTCTTGGAAGGGGGCGCCTCCGCGATGACCTCGGCCACCTCCGCCGGGGCCTCCGCCTCCGCCGCGGCCCCCTTGCGGGCCATCTTCTTCTCCTGCTTCAGGCGCTTGGCCTCCTCCTTC
>OGCI01001775.1_pt1 | contig 16674 bp, 13 predicted proteins | sample 1570021 | NCBI WGS metagenome assembly OGCI01 (sample SAMN06264664, study PRJEB24512) | hot springs metagenome | isolation source: Hot spring water | place: South Africa: Tshipise | collected 2015-06-21 | reverse complement strand
AGCTCGAAGTAGAGGGCGTTGCGATCCCGCCAGCCGCGGTCCTCCAGCGCCGGCCGAAAGCTGACGCCGTCGAACGCGCCCGGCGGAGCCGTCACGCCGGCGAAATCCAGGAGCGTCGGCGCAAAATCGACGTTCGACACGCGGGCGGAGCAGATGGCCCCGCACGGGAAGCCGCCTTGTCGCCAGACGATCGAGGGGCTCACGGTCCCGCCCTGGTAAATCGAGCCCTTGCCCTCCTGTCCGTTGTCGTTGAACACCACGACGATCGTCCGGCCGGCCTCGCCCCGCGCCTCGATACGCGACAGGACGGCGCCGACCGCGTCGTCGAGCCACAGGAGCATCTCCCGCCCGCGTCCGTCGACGCCGGCAGCGCGCAATCGCTGCGGGAGGGTGGCGCGATCCGGAAGCACCCGCGGCGGCTCGTTCAGCAGGCCCTCGGGCGTTGCCCGCGGGTCGGCGCGCCACGAGCGCGCCGGCTCATAGGGCGAATGGCACAACGTCGGGGCGAAATACAGGAAAAACGGCCGGTTACGGGGTACGGAGTCCAGAAACTCCAGCGCGGCGGCGGCGACCCAGTCCATGTTGTGGACCCGCAGGCACTTCGGATGCAGCTCGTCGGGGTTGCCGGGATAGACGCCGCCGGCGAAATCGAAGCCGGCCTGGCGGATGGCGGCGCGCATCACCTCCCCGTGCCGGGGGAGCGCCTCCGCCACCGTCGGATCGGCGGGGTCGGCGTCCGGGGGGATGGCGGGCCGGCGCGGCGTGGAGATGGTGTGGTTCTTGCCGGCGAACCCCGTGCGGTACCCGGCTTCCTGAAGGAGTTTCGGCAACGTGACGTCGTCGGGGAGGATGTCGGTATTCCAGAGGACGATCGTCTGTCCGGCACGTTCCGCAAGGGTTCGGAACCTGGGGGAGCGGCTCCGCGAGGCGTACCGGCCCGTCAGGCACGAGAACCGGCTCGGCGTGCAGACGGGCGAGCTGACATGCTGGTTCGGCAGCACGACGCCCTCCCGGATCAGACGGTCGAGGTGGGGCGTCAGGTTCCGGTCGCGGCCCTCGGGCGTCCAGTTCATCGTCTCGCGATGGACGTCGTCGAGGACAATGAAGACGAGGTTCGGCGGGGGCTCCAAGGCGGCGCTCCCGGCGCAGGCCAGCGCGGCGGCGGCAAGGATCGGTCGAACCATGTGGGTTGACGTTCCGGCGGAGCATAGCGAAGGCGCGGACGGCCGACAACGCTTCCGGGGCTTTCCTTTACGGCCCGCTATGGTTGAATGACCGGCGGCGACACGCGGGCGGGCGATGATGCATCCACGGACGGCGCGGGCGGCGGGGGCTGGGGCAGCGTTGCTGCTGGGAGCGCTGTTCGTCGCGCCGTTGGCGATGGTGCTTCAGGGGGGGCTGGTCAGCGAGGGCCGCTGGACGACCACGTGGCTGGCGGCCGTGTTCCGGAACCCCGTGTACGTCGAGGGGCTGGGCAACAGCGCTCTGATCGCCACGGCAACGACGGCGCTGGCGGCGGCCCTCGGGCTTCCGCTGGCGTGGCTGGCGACGCGGCGGGACTTCTTCGGCCGGCGAGTCGTGACGGCGGCGATTCTGCTGCCGATGGTCCTTCCGCCGTTCGTCGGCGCGATCGGCGTGCAGCAGATCCTTGGCCGTCGCGGCGCGCTGAACGCGGCCCTTGGCCTCGAAGTGGATTGGTTGGGCGCGGCGCGGATGGCGGCGGTGATCGCGCTGGAGGCACTGGCCCTGTATCCGGTCGTTTTTTTGAACGTCTCCGCGGCGCTGGCGAACGTGGACCCGGCGATGGAGGAGGCGGCGGAAAACCTCGGCTGCCGGGGATGGGCGAAGTTCCGTCGGATCACGCTGCCGCTGATCTGGCCGGGGCTGTTCGCGGGGGGCGCGATCGTGTGGATCTGGAGCTTCACGGAGCTAGGCACGCCGCTGATGCTCGGGTTCAGCCGGTGCGCGCCGGTGCAGGTGTACGACGCCCTGAAGGAAATCGGCACGAATCCCCGCCCCTTCGCGCTGGTGGCGGTGATGATGGCCACATGCCTTGCGGTGTTCGTCTCAGCGCGGCTGCTGGTGGGGCGCTACCTTACGGCGATGCCGACGAAAGGGGCGGCCGCCGCCGCGCCGCAGCGCCTGACCGGACGGCAGGCCGCGGCGGCACTGGCGGCGTTCGCGGCGGTGGGTTCCCTGGCGCTGGCACCGCATGCCGGCGTGGTCCTGACCAGCGTAGCGGTGCCTGGCACGTGGTACGGGCAGGCGTGGCCGGGTGAATGGACCGCCGCCCACCTGGCCGAGGCGCTCGGACACGACCTGGCAGCGATGAGCATCCGGAACAGCCTGCTCTACTCGGCGGGGGCTGTCGTCCTGGCGGTGGCGCTCGGGCTGGCCATTTCAACCGTGGTGGTGCGCTCCGATTTGCGGTGGCGGGGGGGGCTGGACGCCATGGCCACGCTCCCCCTGGCGGTGCCGGGGCTGGTGATGGCGTTCGGCTACCTGGCGCTCAGCGCGCGGCTGAGCCACCTCGAATGGGTCCGGTCGAACCCCGCCGCCCGCGCGATGCTGGACGTTCGGACGCACCCGGCGTTTTTTCTGATCGTGGCCTATGCGGTCCGCCGGCTGCCGTACGTGGTCCGCTCCATCACCGCGGGGTTGCAGCAGGTGCCGTCCGCTTACGAGGAGGCGGCCGCGGCCCTCGGCTGTCCTCCCGGCCGGACGCTGCGGCGGATCACGCTACCGCTGATCTCGGCCAACGTCGTCGCGGGTGGTCTGCTGACGTTCGCGTTCAGCATGCTGGAGGTGTCGGACAGCCTGTTGCTCGCCCAGCGAATGGATTTCTACCCGATCACGAAAACCATATACGAGTTGAACTCCCTGATCGGGACCGGGCCGCATCTGGCGGCGGCGCTGGGGTTGTGGGCGATGGCGTTCCTGGCCGCGGCGATCGCGACGGCGTCACGGCTGCTGGGCCGGCGGATGGGGACGCTGTTCCGCCTCTGAGGCGGCGACCGGACGTGAGGAGGACGCGGCCTCGACCCGTTGCGCAGCCTTCACCTCAAGAAGGCGAAGCAGTCGCGGCGTCTCCTCCGGCACGCCGTTCAGCCGGACCGCGCGCCGCAGCAGTTCCAGACCCTCGTCGAGCCGGCCAGCGCGGTCCAGCTCGAGAGCGAGCCGGACCAGCAGGTAGGGGCGGTTGGGATAGTCGGCCACAAGCCGTTCCAGGATGGCGAGCGCGGTCTTGCGGTCGCCCTGCAAGGCGGCAAGCTGGCTTTCGAGATGCTCGAAGCCGGGTTCCCTCGGATTGAGCCGGCGTCCTTCGGCGCAGAGCCGCAGGGCATACTCGATGCGGGCCTGGCGACGGGCAGGAACCGTTTCTTCAGAGGCCCGACGGGCGGCCACGTCCGCCAGGCCCAGTATGGCCGGCCAGGACGCGGGCTCCCATCCCATGGCCCGCCGATAGGCCCGTTCGGCGGCATCGAGGTCACCTCGCGCCATCGCCGGTTCGGCCACCGATTCGATCAGCGTCTGGCTGACGCCCGCGCGCACGCACACCACGGCCGCGATCACGGCGCCGGCCGCGACCAACACGGCCATCCATCGGGCCGCAGCACGGGTCGGTAGACGCACCGGCAACACGCCCGCCGCATGGAAGACCGACATCGTCGCCGTGACCGCGGCCACCAGCGTCATGCTGTTCGCGTAGATGTGGAAGTTGAAATCCACGAGGGCCTCGGCGGCGGAGACCGCCAGCATGCCAAGGGCACCGGCCGCGACGGCCGCGTGTGCGGGCTTCGAGGCCCGACCGTGGGCGCGGGCGAGGGCGAGGAAGGCCGTGAAGCCCATCGCGATCGCCAGCCCCAGCCCTACGAGGCCGTATTCGGCGGCCGTGTGCAGGTAGTCGTTGTGCGCGTGAACGGCGGCCATGCCGGGAGGCATCTCGACGTAGCGGCTGTCGAGCAGGTGGAAGCTTCCGCCGCCGTGGCCGGCGAGCGGCGCGGCGCGGATCATCTCCAGCGTGCCCTTCCAGATCTGGATGCGCGCCTGGATGTCGTGCGGCGCGGCCTCCAGACGGTGGCGCAGATCCGGCGCCCTCGCCCAGACGAGGGCCACGGCGACGGCGGCGACCACGGGCAGAGCGAGGAGGGCGGCCGCCGCCGCGCGACGACTGCGCCGAAGGGCCCACAGCCAGCCCACCAGCAACACCCCCCCCACCGCCGTCGCGAACCCCGCCCGCGACTGCGACAGGACCAGCGGCCACGGAATCATGATGAGGGCATAGCCCGCCAGCAGTTTCAATCCCCACCCCAGACCGCCGCCCGTCGCCACCGCCGCAGCCATCGCCAGCGCCATGCCCACGAGGTTGGCGAAGTGGTTCGGGCAGACGTAGGTGCCGCCCATGCGCATCCCGTACGACGGATCGCGCACCCTCCAAAGCACGGCGCGCGAGCCCTGGAGATGCTGGGTCCACGCATAAAGGGCATCGAAGGCCGCGACGAACAGAAGGACGCCGATCACCCATTTCCATCGGCTGTGGCGCCCGGCGAGGTTGGCCACCGACCATCCGGCGGCCACCGCGCTCCCGATCAGCCACACCCGGAGCCACGCCTCCTGGGGACAGACCGAGGCGGGCGCCCGGATCGCGGCCCAGGCGACGAACAACACTCCCGCAAACGCACCGGGGGGAATGGCGATGGGGACTTCGGCCCGGAACACGACGGGTCGCAGGGCGACCATCGCCAAGGAGATCCATGCCGACGCGGCCAGGGGCCAAAGCGCCCATGGCACCACCGCGCCGAACAAGATGGGGCCGGCGGCCGCGGGCAACAGCGCCAACGCTAGGGCCGCCAGTTCGTACGCCTCGGCCCCGGCAGGCCGGCCCGGCCGGAGGGTCGGGTGGCATGGAGGGGCGGAACCCACGGAGTCCAGAGCGGCCCGCGCCTCAGTACCAGGAACGCTTCACGACGATCGTGTCGCCCGCCTCGACCTCGATGTCCTTTTCCGGGTTGCGCTCGATGTCGCGGCCATTCAGGCGGAACGTGCGGTCGCCGCGCGTCAGGCGGATGTCGGAGATGTCGGCGAAATCGGTGTATCCGCCGGCGGCCGCGATGGCCTGTAGGACCGTGACCGATCCGGCGAGCGGGAACCGGCCGGGATTGCGGACCTCGCCGCGTACAAAGTAGCTGCGCGTCGGCACGTGGACGTGGACGGTCAGGTATCGGTAGATCTTTCCGTCGATGTACCGGCTTTGGATGCGGTTTTCCAGCTCGCTGGCGGTGCAGCCGGCGGCCCGAACGGCCCCGATGAACGGCAGCTTGATGTCGCCGTTCTCGTCCACCGTCGTCTCGATCTGCTCCGACTGCACGGCGCGGAGCATAATGACGACCATGTCGCCGGGACGGAGGCGGTAGGCGGCGCCGCCGCCCGAGGGGACGATCTCCGGGGATTCGGTCCGGGCCGGCGAAGTGGGTTCCGGCGCGCGCTCAGGGCGTGGATTGGCCGGCGTCGAAGAGGGGGGCGGCTCGACGTACGGGGCGGACGCGTCCAGCCGCAGCGGAGGCAGGTCTTCCCGCCCCCCCATGCCGGAGCGGCATCCGATGCACGCCGCCGCCAGGGCCGTCGCCATTGCCGCCACGCCCGCCTGTCTTGCCAACCGCATCCCGTTCATGCCTGACGCTCCACCCATCAGGTCGACCGGGCGGCCTCTTCCTTGGCCGCCTCGCCCGGCTGGGGCTGGTGATAATAGTAGTTCGAGTAGTAGGAGTGGTAGTAGTAATAGTAGTCGTCGCGAAGGATGTTGATGTTGTTCAGCACCACCCCGACGATCCGCCCGCCGACGTTTTCGATCATCCGCTTGGCGCGCAGGGAGATCAGACGGGGATATTTGCGGTACTGCACCACGAGCAGCACGCCGTCCACCTCGCTGGCCAGGATCGAGGCATCGCTGACGCCGATCACGGGCGGCGCGTCGAGGAAGACGTAGTCGTAGCGCGCCTTCAGGTTCTTGATCAGCTCCCGCATCCGCTGGGTGTTCAGCACGCCGATCGACGAGCGCGGAAGCTTGCCGCTGGGCAGGAAGTGGAGGTTCGGCACGTTCGGCACCGGCTTGATCGTCTCCTCGATCGGCACATCCCGCATCAACACGTTGGTCAGTCCGAAACGGTTCGGGATGCCGAGGATCGTGTGCTGGACCGGCCGCCGCAAATCGGAGTCGACGATCAGGACCTTGTCGCCCATCGTGGCACAGACGTACGCGAGGTTGAACAGGGTGGTGGACTTGCCCTCGCCGACGCCGCCGCTGACGACCGCGAACGCGCCGCCCGGCACTCCCTTGTTCGAAAACAGGAGGTTCGTCCGCAGGACCCGGTAGGCCTCCGCGTAGGAGCAGTCGGGGCCGTCCTGGATCATCGGGCGGACCTTCTGCGGGATGATGCCGATCACCGGCAGGCCGAGGTAGCGCTCGACGTCGTCGACGGTCTTCACGGACGTGTCGAGGTACTCGATGAAGAACGCGATGCCGAGGCCGCCGATCAGGCCGATCACCAGGCCGACGATTATGTTGAAGATGTGCCGCGGCCCGATCGGGCGGACGGGCGTCTCCGCCGGGTCCACCAGCTCGACGGGCGTGCTGGGGACCTCCAGCTTGATGGCCTCCTGTCGGACGCGGGCCTCGAGGGCCTGTAGGATGTTGCGCTCCAGATCCAGTTCGCGCTCGGCCTTGGCGAACGGCAGGAACTTCTCGCCCTCGGCGGCGATGTCGGCCTCGCGGGCGGCCTTCAACTCCTGGTCCAGCGCGTCGAAGCGGGCGAGGCTGATCTCGTAGTCGGCCTTGACGCTCCGCTTCACCCCGTTCAAGGCGTTGGTCAGCTTCTGCTGAAGCTCCGCACGCGCCGCCTGGTAGCGCTGGACTTCCGGATGGTTCTCGGCGTAGGTTTGCAACAGCAACCGCAGCTGAACATCGGTGTCGACCAGCTGGCGGCGGATCGTGCTCAGCTCGGAGTCCTGCACGATCAGCGAGGCCGACTCGACCAGCTCCTCGGGCGACATCGCCTCGAGCTGCTCCATTCGCGCCTTGCGGTAGAGCATGTCCACGCGCGCGGCGATGCGGTCGGCCTCCAATTGTTGCAGACGAACCTTGTCCACGCGGAACCCGCCGCCGTACTGGGTCGTCGAGCCGATCACGGCGACGCCCAGCTCCTTGCGCAGACGCTCGACCTCGGCCTCCTTCGCGGCCACGCGCTCGCGCTGTTTTTCCACCTCGCCGCGCACGGCTTCGAGCGCGCGGCGCAGCTCGTTGCGCTTCACCGTCAGCCGGTGGTCGCGGTACACCTCGGCCACCATGTTGGCGATGCGGGCGGCCTCCTCGGGATCCTTGCTGCGCACACGGATGGCGATCAGGCTGGTGTCGCGGGACTGGTCCACGTCGACGACGCGGCCGAGCAACTCAAAGACATCGTCCCGCGAGAGGGGCCGCTTGTCGGCCCGGTACCGCTCGCCCCAGATCGCCGCCAGGTTCAGGTTCTCGGCGACCCTATAGAGGATCGGCCGCGACTTCATCAGCTCGAACTGGGTCCGCAGAAAATAGGGGTTCCACCCGCCGGTGAACTCGCGCTCGAACACGGGCACGTCGAGGGCGTCCTCCCGCACGAGGATCCGCGCCTGGGCCATGTACTCGGGGTCGAGCGAGAACGTGTAGACGACCGCGGTGACGACCGCCAGCAGCAGGACGGCCAGCACCACCTCCTTGCGGGACCGGACGACCCGCCAGTAGTCGAAGAAATGCAGCCCGGAATCCGTCGGGGTCTGTTCGTCCATACCGTCCGCTCCTGCTCCGTCCGCCGGGTCATCCCGGCACGGCACGGCGGGAGCCGAAGCCCCCGCCGTTTCGATTCAGGCCGATGTCAACGGCAAGCCGATCGCCGGCCCCGCGATCACAGCCGGATCTTCCACCCCACGTCCACGCGGTTGCGTTGCGCGCCAACGCGTTCCCGGAAGTCCGAGCTGAAGTCGCTGAACGAATACCCCAGATCGATCCAGTTGTTGTTATCCACCCGATAGCTGACCCGCGCACCGACCGACGAGGAGGTCTCGCTGCCGTCCTCGACCGACGCCTCGTCGGCGACCAGATCCACGGCGTTCTTCGTATCGTAGTCCGACTGGTAATACGCCGCGTAGATCGCCACGGTGATCCGGCGGGTCAGGTCGTGCGCCAGGTTCGCCGAGAGGGTCGTCCGGGTCTGGTTGGCGAACGTCTGGAGGCCGGATTGGTAGAGCGAATAGGCCGCGGAGAGCGTCAGCCGGGTGGTGGGGACCGGGATGATCGTCACCTGCGCCTCGCCGTACGGAGAGTCGTCGTCGCTCTGCAGCGCCGCGTCCATATCCTTGTACGTGTAGCCGCCGCGCAGGCGGCCCAGCAGGTTCGGACTGAAGACCCGCTCGAGCCCGGCGCCGATGTTGTACGTGATCGAGTCGCGGTTCGGGATCTCCTCAACGAACGAGTCTCGATAACCGGGCAGCTCGACGCGCTGCGTCTTGCCGGAGCCCTCGTAGCTGATGTCGTCGACCGAGCCGTCCACGAAGAGGGTGGTGGACTTGCCTACCTGGGTCCCCATCTGCGCCCCATAAGACCAAATGTCGTAGTCTTCGCGGTCGGCGATCTCGTCCTCCACGTAGCGCAGCAACTGGTGGCGCAGCGAGCCGCTCACCCGCAGCTTCGGCGTCAGCACCGCTGTCAGCGTGCCGGCCGCCGTGTTGTACATGTAGCCGTAGTTCGGCTGGCGGAGCACGCCGTCGCTGTCCACGATCTCGGACCGGTCGTAATGGAAGAAGGCCTCCGCCACCTGCAGGGACAGCCGCCGGCCCATCATCTGCATCCAGTTGACGTCGACCGCGTGAGTCCACTCCTCCTTCGAATCGTCCCCGTAGTTCTCGTACCAGTCGATGGCCGGCCGATACCGCAACCCGAGGAAGCCGGTCTCATAGGTCTTGTCAAACGTCAGCGCCAGCTCCTCGCGGATGTAGAACGTGTCCACCTTGTTCTCTTCCGCGTAGGTGACGTTGTCGTCCCAGCCGAGCCGCAGAAAGCTCTCAACGTGAAACGGCCGCTCGCCCTCGCCCGCCCCCGCGGCCACGCACGCGGCGGCCCACATTGCAACGCCCCACCTCGTCGTACTCTTCATCATGTATTCCTTCCCGTACACGTGCTTCGATGTATCCCGCCCACTGAACTCAGGTGGCTCGGTTGGCCGCCCTCACGGCCGTGTCGGCGTCACCGGGCGCGGCCGCGGCCCGGCCGGCGGCGGCGGCGTCGGCGGTACAACTCGCGGCCGCTCTGGGAACACAAGCGTGTCCACAACACCGGCCGCAACGGATTCGACGACGTACCGACGGTACAGCGGATCGCGGGTCAGTTGGAACGGAGAGGCGCCGGGCGTCACATCGCTCAGCGGCGTAACCGCCGCCACGCCCGCGCCGATCGTGTCGGTCGGAACTTGGGCTTCCTTCAGGACGTTCAACCAGTTCTGGGGATCGGCCGGATCGCCCTGCACATTTCCCTCTAGCCGCAACGACCGGACCAGCGCCACCGCGAACTCCGCCAGCGTGACCTCTTTGTCCGGATCCAAGCTCCACCCTGGCGTCGGGTTCTGCTCGGTCGGGGTCAGGGTCGGCGAGGGAAAAACCCCGTTTTGCGACAGCCACATCATGCATTCGAGGTCCGTCGGGTTCGCGGGCAGGAACCGGTACAGCCCCAACTTCCGCACCAGCAGCTGCGCCAGCCCCCCGTGGGTCATCAGCCTCGGCTGCTGCGCCTGCTCGCCGGCCTGCGGAGATTCGGCGGCGGGCGTTTGGGCGTCCGCCACTAGCGCCATCGCACTCGCCGCCGCAACCGCGACGGCCATCCATTCCGTCACCCTTGTCCTCGCCATGGCTTCATGTCCTTTCTCTTGTGTCCGGCTCGTCAGCAAAAACTGGCTCCATCCCTGGAAGCCATTGCCACACGACACTTCACCACATCGCCGATTGGATGTCAATCCGCAATCGACAAGTTTTCGCTGCATCTAAATTTAGCCTGCGTGGGCCGATCGCGCAAGGCGGCCAAAACGGTTTATCCTCCCCGGCGTGCAGGCGGCTCGGCCGCGTCCGCCGGGCCCGCCGCCCGTTGCGCCGACGACGGTCTTCCCGTATCTTCCCGCATCCGATGACCCCCACGCCGTCACGGCCCACGTCGTTTGTCGTCGAACTCTCGCCGGCTCAGCAGGAGGCCCTGGCCCGCGAGCTGCACGAGGGCAACTACCGCCCTGTCGAGGTCCCGCACGCCGTGGCCGCAGGAGAACGGCCGGGCTGCCGCGTTGTCCTGTACCGGAGCGGCAAGTGCGTCGCCCAGGGAACGGAGGCCGCCGACTGGATCGCCTTTGTGCTCGAGCCGCGGATTCTGGGCCGCGCCGCCGCCGGCTACGAGAATGTGCTGGATCCCGCCCGCGCGCAGCCCCACGCCGGCGTAGACGAAAGCGGCAAAGGCGACCTGTTGGGCCCCCTCGTCGTCGCCGCCGCGTACGTGGACGCTAACCTTGCCGCACAGTTCGACCGCCTTGGCGTCCGCGACAGCAAACGCATCTCGAGCGACGCCGCCGCCCTCCGCCTGGCCGCCGAACTCCGTCGCGCACTCGGCCGGCGGTTCGCCGTCGTCGCGATCGGTCCGCGCGCCTACAACCGCCTCTACGCCGAGATGGGCAACGTCAACTCCATTCTCGCTTGGGGGCATGCCCGGGCGATCGAAAACCTCCTTGAGGCCGTCCCCGACTGTCCCCGCGCCCTCTCCGACCAGTTCGGCCCCGTCCGCCAGCTCCGCAGCACCCTGCTGCGCAAGGGCCGCCGCATCGAACTCGAACAGCGGCCTCACGCCGAGTCCGACCCGGCCGTCGCCGCCGCCTCCGTGCTCGCCCGCGCCAGGTTTGTCGAGGACCTCGCCCGGCTCGGCCGACGCTTTGGATTCGTCCCCCTCAAGGGCGCCTCGGCCGCCGTCGAGGCCGCCGTCGTCGAGCTCGTCCGACGCTCCGGCCCCGCCGTCCTGCTGGACGTCGCCAAATGCCACTTTCAGACCGTAGACCGCGTCCTCGCCGCCGCCGGCTTCTCGCGCGCCGACCTGGGCGAACTCGGCCGCGCCCGCTCCCGCCCACGTCCGCCGGTCGCGCACCGTCCATCCCATGAACGCCCCGGAGATGCGTCCTCATGAAATTGGTTCGATTCGGCCCCCCCGGCCTTGAACGCCCCGGCCTCTGGCTCGCCGACGCCCTCGGCCCCGGCCGCCCCGGCCTGCTCGACGTATCCGCGATGGCCTTCGACATCCACGACTTCGACCGCCATTTTTTCGCCCACGGCGGCCTCCTCCGCCTGCCCGCCCTGCTCGCGGATCCCGGACGACAGGTTCTACCCGCCGACGGCGTCCGGCTCGGATGCCCCGTCGCCCGGCCGGGCAAGATTCTCTGCCTCGGCAAGAACTACGCCGAACACACCCGCGAATTCGGCGGGCCGCCACCGACGGTGCCCGTGATTTTCGCCAAGGCCGTCACCGCGCTGAACGGCCCCTTCGACCCCATACGGCTGCCGCCGTTCTCGCGGCGCGTGGATGGCGAGGCCGAACTGGCCCTCGTCATCGGCCGCGCCGCCCGGCGGCTCTCCGCCGCCAACGCCATGTCAGTCATCGCCGGCTATTGCGTCCTCAACGACGTCACCGACCGCGACGCGCAGCGCGACGGCCAGCAGTGGTTCTACGGCAAGAGCTTCGACACATTCTGCCCCGTCGGCCCCTTCCTCGTCACGGCCGACGAGGTTCCCGATCCGCACGCCCGGCGGGTGTTCTCCCGGCTCAACGGGCGATCGCTCCAGGAGGGCACGACGGCCGACATGGTCTACCGAATTCCGGAGATCCTCGTCCACATCACGGCCGCGATCACGCTCGAACCGGGCGACATCGTCGCCACCGGCACGCCCGCCGGCATCGGCTCGGCGCGCAACCCGCCGCTGCTGCTGCGCCCTGGCGACGTACTGGAAACGGGCGTGGAGGGACTCGGTGTCCAGCGCGCGGCGATCGAACAGGAGTCGTGAGTCCGCCCCTTTCCCCGCCCGCCGGCCCCGGCCTCTACATCCATGTCCCCTTCTGCGTCCGCGCCTGCACCTATTGCGATTTCGCCCGCGAGGCGCCGCCGACGCCCTCCCGTGTCGAACGGTACCTGGCGGCGCTGGGCTTGGAACTCGGACGCCTTCCAAGCGATTTTTCGCCGGCCACCATCTACGTCGGCGGAGGCACGCCGACCTCCCTGCCTCCCCCTGCGCTCGACCGGCTCCTCGAACTCCTTCGCCCCCACGCCTCGCGCGCGGTTGAATGGACCGTCGAGGCCAATCCGGACACCGTGTCCGCCGCGACCGTCCGTCGCCTCCGCGCTGCCGGGGTCAACCGCGTCTCGCTGGGCGCGCAGACGTTCGACCCGGCCGCCCGGCACCTCCTCGGCCGCGTCCATGGCCCCGACGCGGTGGCCGAGTCCATGCGCCGGCTCCGCGGCGAGGGCATGGACAACCTCTCGATCGACCTCCTTCTGGCGATCCCTGCCTCGCCCCCCGACCGGTTGGACCGCGATCTCGACCGGGCCCTCGAGTTGGCCCCGGAGCACCTGTCCACCTACCTGTTGAGCGTCGAGCCGGGCACGCCGCTCGCCGGGCGGATCGCTCGCGGCGAGATCTCCGAACGGTCCGACGAGGCCGCCGTCGCCGAATACGAGCGCGCCCGCGAGCGACTGACGGCCGCCGGGTACCGCCACTACGAGATCAGCAACTTCGCCCGGCCCGGCCGCGAATGCCGCCATAACCTCCTCTATTGGACCGGCGGAGAGTACCTCGGCGTCGGCCCCTCGGCCCACTCCCATTGGGCCGGGTCCCGCCGAGGCAACTTCCAATCCTTGGACGAATGGGCCGCCGCGCTGTCCAAGGATTGGAAACCGGCGGAGTTTGAGGAGTCCCTGCCGCCGGCACGGCGCGCGCGCGAGCGCCTGGTGTTCTGGCTGCGCCTCTGCGACGGCCTCGACCGCGACGAGTTCCGCCGCGCCGCCGGCATGGATCCGTTCGACGTTGTCGGCGACGAACTCCACGCGCTCGTCGGGCGCGGCCTGCTCGAAATCGACGGCCGCGTGCTCCGCCTCGCCCCCGGTGCCCTTGCGGTCAGCGACACGGTCTTCCGCGAGCTTGTCTAGCGTCGGTTGCCCGCACACATCGGCCGCGGCGACCAGCCACGCTGCGACGCCGCGCGCCGGCGGGGTCGCCGGACGCAGAGAGGATGCGGCCATGCGACGTTGGCTTCGCCGCCAGGGCTTTCTTCTGCTGGGGCCGTGGATCGTCTGCGGGTCGGATGCGCGTGGGGACAGTCCGCACGCGCGAATGCAGCCGCCGGAGCTGGCGGCGGCGCGCTGGACCGGCGGTTTCTGGGGCGCCCGGTTGGAACTCGTCCGCGCCGCCAGGCTCGACGCGCTCGAAGCGGCGATGCGCTGTCCCACCAACGGCGCGCAGCTGTCCGATTTCGAGCTGGTCGGCGTAGCCGACGCCCGCCACCGCGGCAACAACCGGAGCGACGGCGACGTCTATAAGTGGATCGAGGCAATGGCCCGCGTGTACGCGCTGTGGCCCGACCCCGCGCCGGACCGAAAGACGGACGAATAGATCGGGTGCATCGCGCGCACGCAGGCCCCCGACGGCCACCTCTCCACGCAGACGCAATTCAACCCCAACAAGCCGCGGTGGGGGCGTCGCGCCTACCACGAGCTGTACAACATGGGTCACCTCCTGACCGCCGCCGCCGACCACTGCCGCGCCACCGGCAAGACCTCCTTGCTCGACGTGGCGCGCAAATGCGCCGACTTTCTCGACCGGAACGACATCAGTGGGCGCAAGATGTACGTCACCGGCGGCACCGGCGCCTGGCGCCACGGCCTGTCCACCCGCGGCGACCGCGTGCACGAGGCCTACGGCGCCGCCTTCGAGCTGCCCCGACGCACCGCTTACAACGAAACCTGCGCCAACGTCGCGCACGCGATGTTCAGCCGCCGCCTACTCGCCCTCTCCGGCAACGCCCGCCATGCCGACGTGATGGAGCTCGGGCCCTACGACGCGATGCTCGCGGGCATCAGCCTCGACGGCACGCGCTTTTTTACGCCAACCCCCTCGAACGCCGGACCGGCCTCCCGTTGCACAGCCACGAGTCCGCGGAACGCTGGAATGCATGGCCGTGCTTCTGCTGCCCGCCCAGCCTCGCCCGCACGATCGCCGGACTCGGCGAATGGGCGTGGAGCCGGTCCGACGACGGCGTCTGGATCCACCTGTTCGGCGGCGCCGAGGCGCGCCTCGACCTGTCGGCTGGCCTCGTGCGACTCGAACAGCGGTCCGACTACCCCTGGAACGGCCGCGTGATGGTGCGCGTTGCCTCCGCCCCCTCGGAGCCGTTCGCCGTGCGCCTACGCATCCCCACCTGGGCCGGCGGCGGGCGCCTACGCGGTGGTGCGCCGCCGCTAGGCGGCCGGCGACAAGATCGCGCTCGAGTTGCCCATGAATGTCCGCGTGCTCGAATGCCGTACTGAAGTCGAACAGAACCGCAGCCTGGTCGCGGTGGCATGGGGGCCGGTCGTGTACTGCCTCGAGTCGGCCGACCTGCCGGCCGGCATCCGCATCAACGACGTCGTCCTGCCGCTGGACGCCGACTGGACGGTCCGCCATGAGCCCCGCCTGCTGGGGGGCGTCACGGTGCTGGAGTGCAAGGCGCGCGCTGCCGCCGGTGGACCGGCCGGACGCGCTCTACCGGCCAGCGCGATCCGGCGGACAGCCGTTTCGCCTGCGCCGAGTCCCCTATTACGCCTGGTGCAATCGCGGGCCGGGCGACATGTCCGTTTGGCTGCCGTCAGGACGGTAGGCCGCCCGCGACTCGACACAAGGTGGAGTCCTGCCGGTCGGGCCTGCGTTGCACGCGCCCACCGCAGGGCCGGACCTTGTGGCCGTAGTCTTGTCCCGAGATCACCTGCGACGTATGATCCAAACGCCGGCCTGAACGGAGACGACGACGATGCCTGCGATGCTCCGGGTGCTGGCTGCGGCTGCGGAGGGATGGACGGATCTGCTGAGCGGGGGCCTGGCCGGCTGGCGTGAACCGGTCGGCGCGTGGGCGGAAGCCGGGGAGGTGCGCGTCTGCGCCACCAACCCCGCCACCCTCGAGGCCGCACCGGGGCGCGGTGTCATCTGGAACGGCCCCCGGGGGAAGACCCGCAACCTCCTGACGCGTTCCGAATTCGGCGACGTGGAAGTCCACGTGGAATTCCTGCTGCCGCAGCGCTCCAACTCCGGCGTCTATCTCATGGGCCGCTACGAGATTCAGGTCTTCGACAGCCACGGCGTGACCGACCCCAAACACTCCGACTGCGGCGGCATCTACCAGCGTTGGGCCGACGGCCGCGGGTTCGAGGGCCGCCCCCCGCGCGTCAATGCGTCCCAACCGGCCGGCGAGTGGCAGACCTTCGACATTGTGTTTCGCGCGCCCCGGTTCGACGCCGCCGGCCGCAAGATCGCCCACGCGTGCTTCGTGCGGGTCGTCCACAACGGCGTCGTCATCCACGAGGAGGCCGAGGTCACCGGCCCGACCCGCGCTGCGGCGTTCGACGACGAGCGCCCCACCGGCCCGCTCATGCTGCAGGGCGACCACGGCCCCGTCGCGTACCGGAACCTCCGGATCCGGCCGCTCTCGCCGCCCTGAGGCCGCATGGCCGATCTCGTCCTCCTCCTGCACTTCGCGTTCGTGCTTTTCGTCGTCGGAGGTCTGATCGCGCTGGCGTGGGGACTGGCCCGCGGCGCGCGCTGGACCCTGCGGCGTGGGTTCCGCGCAGCCCACCTGGCGGCGGTCGCCTGGGTTGTGGTGCAGGGCTGGCTGGGACGGGTGTGCCCGCTCACCCACCTCGAGAACTGGTTGCGCGTGGCCGCCGGCGAACCGCCATACGCGACGACGTTCCTCGGACACTGGGTCGGCCGGCTTCTCTACTGCGACGCGCCGGGGTGGGCGTTCACGGCCGCCTACACCGCGTTCGGCGCGCTCGTCGTCCTGGCCAATGCCCTCGCGGAGCGGCGCCGGACGACCGCCGGTCGGGCCGGTGCCTAGGCGGCGGCGCCGGTCAGCGGGACCGCGCCCTCCGGCGGCGTCCGAGCCGTCCCGCTTTCGAGGCCCTCGGCCGCGGGCTGCAGCCGCAGGTCGTACCCGCGGACGATCTGCCCCGTCTAGGCCGAGATGCGGCCTATGATCGCCGTCGGCGTCGCCTCGGCCAGGGCGCGCGCCTCGTTCAGCGGCGTGCCGTTGTGGACGGCGGCCATCAAGTCGCCGTGCTCCTGCACGTAGGGATTGACCTCGCCCGCCCGCTTTGCCGGCGTCCGCCCCGCCGCCGTCGGTTTGCCGCCGGGCCAAACCGAACCCGAGGTGCCGGTCAGGTGCTCGCCGATCCGGTTGTAGCAGCCGTTGATCTGGTGGCTCATGCTGTGCACCGTCACGTCCTCGCCGCGCTCGTAGTCCGCGCTGTAGAAATCGTACCGGTTGCCGATCGGCCGCCGCGACGACGCGTCGGCAGCCGACCGGATCCACCTCCACCGGCTTCT